>Ga0172373_10006934_pt1 | contig 14895 bp, 12 predicted proteins | sample Lak10m_2_FD_114546 | JGI IMG/M metagenome (GOLD analysis project Ga0172373, IMG submission 114546) | Freshwater microbial communities from Kabuno Bay, South-Kivu, Congo - kab_092012_10m | ecosystem: Environmental > Aquatic > Freshwater > Lake | place: Democratic Republic of the Congo... | reverse complement strand
TCAGCGGTCCGGTTTCTTCTTGACCACGAATGGGCACTAATGTTCGCTAATATCCCATTGCGGTTCGGGTTCCGGCTGTTCCATTAGCGTCCCTAAGCGACCATCAGCGGTCCGGTTTCTTCTTGACCACGAATGGGCACTAATGTTCGCTAATATCCCATTGCGGTTCGGGTTCCGGCTGTTCCATTAGCGTCCCTAAGCGAACATTAGCGGTCCGGTTCTTTGGACCGCGAATGGGCACTGATGACCGCTGATATTCCATTGCGGTTCGGGTTCCGGCTGTTCCATTAGCGTCCCTAAGCGAACATTAGCGGTCCGGTTTCTTCTTGACCGCGAATGGGCACTAATGTTCGCTAATATTCCATTGCGGTTCGGGTTTTGGCTGTTCCATTAGCGTCCCTGAGCGAACATTAGCGGTCCGGTTTCTTCTTGACCGCGAATGGGCACTAATGTTCGCTGATATTCCATTGCGGTTCGGGTTTTGGCTGTTCCATTAGCGTCCCTAAGCGAACATTAGCGGTCCGTTTTCTTTTAGACCGCGAATGGGCACTAATGTTCGCTAATATTCCATTGCGGTTCGGGTTTTGGCTGTTCCATTAGCGTCCCTGAGCGAACATCAGCGGTCCGGTTTCTTTGGACTGCGAATGGGCGCTGATGACCGCTGATATTCCATTGCGGTTAGCGATCCGGCTGTTCCATTAGCGTCCCTAAGCGAACATTAGCGGTCCGGTTTCTTTTAGACCGCGAATGGGCACTGATGACCGCTGATATTCCATTGCGGTTCGGGTTTTGGCTGTTCCATTAGCGTCCCTGAGCGACCATCAGCGGTCCGGCTCTTTTAGCATTCGGGAAACTTTTCGAGAGTGTAAAAAAACTTGGAAAAACCGCCCTTGTCATCGGGCATCGATTTGCGTCCAATGGGTGTTGGTGATCCCGTCAAGTTTTATTTACTCAAGTCGAGTGCTCCCATGGGTTTAGAAAGTCTTTTTTCCTTAGAGAACCGCGTTGCGGTGGTTGTTGGCGGTACGGGAGCTTTGGGTGGTGCGATGGCCAATGCGCTTGCGTCGGCCGGGGCCAGCGTGGCGGTTTTGGGTCGAAATGTCGAGCGAGGGATGGAGCGAGCCGAAGACATCCGCCGCGAGGGTGGTGAAGCGATTTTTGTTTCCGCCGATGCGATGGATCGCGATTCGTTGACCAAGGCTCGGGATCACATCGAGAAGTCGATGGGGTCGGTGGACATCTTGGTCAATGCAGCCGGTGGGAATCAAGCGGCAGCGACGCTTCAACCAGGGGATGACTTTTGCGAATTGTCGCTGAAGGCTTGGAAAGATGTTTTCGATTTGAATTTGATCGGTGGTACGATCCTGCCTAGTCAGGTTTTCGGCGAATCGATGCTGCTTCGAAATTCCGGCAGCATCATCAACATCGCTTCGATGTCGGGTATCATCCCCTTATCGAGAGTGGTCGCTTATTCGGCGGCGAAGGCGGCGGTCATCAATTTCACTCAGTTCCTAGCTAGGGAGTGGGCCCAGCGCGGGGTGCGAGTCAATTGCATCAGCCCCGGATTTTTTCCAGCGGATCAAAACAAGAATCTTCTGTACAACGCCGACGGGAGTCTTGCACCTAGAGGACAGCAAATCATCTCGCACACCCCGATTGCCAGGTTTGGATACGCCCACGAGTTGGCAGGACCGGTTGTCTTTCTTGCTTCCTCAACCGCTTCGTCGTTTGTTACCGGACACAATTTAGTTGTCGATGGCGGATTCTCGTCGACCACCATTTGATCAACAGATATCCATCAACCAGCTATTCAACGCTTTCAATAACTTCTTTTGGAGATAATCACCTACTATGGCGAAACTCGCGATTCGCAACGATGCCTGTGCCTTGGACTTTCTTTCACTCGGGGCGTTGGTCCATCGACTTGATCCGGGAATCATTCCTTTCCGCAAAGCGCGAGGTTTTGATGTTCATGTGTCCGGTGGCGAGTACAACGTCGCAGCCAATTTGTCTGACTGCTTTGGTTTAAATACAGCAGTGGCAACCGCGATGGTCAACTATGGGATCGGTGAACTGGTACAGACGCGTGTCAAAGAGATGGGCGTGAAACCCTTTTACAAGTTCTTTGAGCACGATGGCGTGCGAGGCCCAAACATCGCCACCGTCTATAGTGACCGAGGTCAAGGTGTCAGGCCACCGGTGGTATATTACAACCGAGCCAACGAAGCCGGTGCGATGCTCAAGCCCGGGGATTTCGATTGGAAGTCGATTTTCGCAAGCGGAGTACGCTGGTTCCACTCCGGCGGGATTTTCGCTGCCCTCTCGAATACGACTTCTGAACTGATCATCGAAGGGATGCAAGCCGCAAAGGAAGCCGGTTGCGTGACTTCGTTCGACTTGAATTATAGGGCCAAGATTTGGGCCGCCATCGGAGGGCTTGCTAAAGGCCAAGAGATGATCGGTAAGATCGTTAAGCACGTCGACGTGTTGGTGGGTAATGAAGAGGACCTGCAAAAGAGTTTGGGCATTCAAGGACAGGATGTCGAGCACAAATCCGAATTGGATCCAGAAGCCTTCTTTGCCATGATCGACAAGACCATTGAGAAGTTCCCCAACGTGAAGATGGTAGCCACGACCCTGCGCGAAGTCCGGTCGACGAATCGTCACGATTGGGCAGCAGTCTTATGGTACGATGGAAAACGTTATGTCAGCCCAACAATGCAACTCGATGTCATCGACCGCATCGGTGGTGGAGACGGTTTTGCCGCAGGATTGATCTATGGAATGATGGCAGGCAAAGACGCCGAGCAAGCCCTCAGGTTGGGCTGGGCACACGGAGCTCTTCTGACCACATTCCCAGGCGATACCACCATGGCCAAGCTGCCGGAAGTCGAAGCCTTGGCCAAAGGCGGCTCGGCTCGGGTCCAGCGATAACCCTTGTGGCCTCATAAGACATTCCAAGTGCCGTCGGCTGGATTTCATCCAGCCGACGGCACAGCGGAGTGTGCCTATTACCTTGTGCTAGTTTGCTGACGGCACAGCGGAGTGTGCCTGTTACCTTGTGCTAGTTTGCCGACGGCACAGCGGAGTGTGCCTATTACCTTGTGCTAGTTTGCTGACGGCACAGCGGAGTGTGCCTGTTACCTTGTGCTAGTTTGCTGACCGCACAGGTCGAGTCGATCACCCGGACCGCTCTCGACTATTGGCAGTGATTCTCGAACAACCGATAATTCTCAAGCATCGTCGCTGGGATATCCGCAGGAGTTGCACCGTCTTCCATCAAGCACCAACCGGTAAAACCTGAGGCGGTGCATGCCTTGAGTTTCTTAAATAGATCTGCCCATGGGTAGTCGACTTTGCCTGGTCGCAAGTCGTGGATGTGAATGGTCCCCATCCATTTTGCCAATGCATCGAAATTGGCGTCGAATCCATCGCCTACAAGATCAGTGGGATTGCAGTTCCAACAGACGACCACATTCGGGTGGTCGGCCTGCTCCATGATGCGTTTCATGTTCGGGATTTCTTGGGTCCCTTTCCCGTGAACTTCAAGACGTATTTGCTGGTTGGCTTTTGCGGCGTACTCTCCGACGATTCGAAGCGATTTGCCGATTTGTTCAAGCGTCTTCTCGACGGAGACTTCTTTGGGAAGACCGTTGGGGCGAACTTTCACACCCGAGCCTCCAAGTTCCGCAGAAAGATCGATGAAGGCTTTGGTCTCGTCGATGTTCTTAGCAACGACGGATTGGTCTATGGAGTGGTACTCACATGCGCTGCCGAGCCCAACCAACGCGACTGGCGAGTCCGCAAATCGCTTTTTAGCTTCCGTTCTTTGGGATGGACTCATGCTCGGTTCCACACCGTGTTTATGGGTGCTTCTAAGCTCCACGCCAGCATAATGGGTTTCTTGACAGACCTTCAACAGCTCCTCAAGCGAAAGGTCTTTACCCCATTGATAAGTCACCAAACCGAGCTTTAGTTTTGCGTTTGTGGACGGTTGACCTGAGGCCAAAAGATGGGCCCGATTCAAAGCGATCGCCAATGAGGTCGCTGCCGAAAGCGTCAGGAATTTTCTGCGTTCTGTCGTTGGATGGGACTTGGATGAATTCCCGGAGAGGTCGTGCTGGGACATAATGGCCTTGAAGATCGAAAAGAGAAAACGTGCTAAGACATCGCGATACGTTGCCATTATAGGCCAGCGGCCCAGTCCATGGTGTACTGCTTTGGAAGCGAACCACCTAGGTCTTAGCGAAGGGGATGCTTCTGGAAAAAATCCCACATCATTTCATTGGCGCTGAATTCCTCGGAGGTGTCTCCGACGACCCATTCACGGTTTTCACCGCCGGGCCAAGTATGTCCGCCACCGATAACACGCACGAACTGAAGATCTGCAGTTTCGGAACTTGGATCCAGCAAAAAGCGAGTCACTTCGACGCGCGTGTTGTCAGGTTTGCGATCTGGCCACCGTTCCAAACGGCAAATCAAGGATTCCTCGGAGGATGGCTTGCAAGAAACAAGAAGTTGCTTCCAAGCCGTGATCGTTTCAGGAACGCTTAAAAAATCCAGGTTCTTCGGAGTTTTCAGGTTCGGTCCATTCCATGCGACGACTTTGTCATCCGTGCCGTGGATATGCAAGGTTGGAACATAGCGAGATGCTTTTTGGGTGGAAACAGCCAGCGTACCAGCAACAGGTGCGATCGAGGCAAACAATTCTGGGGTTTCAACCGCCAATCGGTAGCAGAGCATCGCTCCATTGGAAAATCCCGTTGCATGGATTCGCTCTGGATCGACTCGATAACGCTTCTTGAGTTCGCCGACCATGCAACGCACGAAACCGACATCGTCCTGGGCGATACGTTCCAGTCTGCCAGAACGGCCGCCGGAGTTCCATGTTCGGAAGACTCCGTGTCCATCTCCATCTGGATAAACCACGATGAAATTGCAGCGATTGCCTAAGTCGTGCAGGTGGGTCATTTCGGCCATCGTCTCGCCATTCATCAGTACGCCATGAAAGGCAAAAACGACGGGTAAGGCCGAGGGTTCTTGGTCTTTGTCAGCGGTTTGACAAACAGGGGGCAGGTACACCGTGAACTGACGCGCCTGTCCATCGTAAAACAGAACGTGTTTGATCTTGCGACTTGGCCCGGCACCTAATGAATGGGCACAGAGGCTTAGGCATATCCAAGCCACGATCAAGCTAGACCACCGGGCATGGTGGGTCCAAGACGAACGCTTGAGGTAAGGCAAAGCCCGTAAGAGCAGAGAACCGAATTGGCCTAAGCCACCAAGTCCTTGGTTTGTGTTTGCATCCATTGCACGTTGGGGGCCTTGGGCGAGGAAGGTCCTCCCCAGCGGCCAAAGTATTCGATCGCCATAAAAATACATGCCAGCAACATAAAGATGTTTGCCAGGATGATCATCATCGTGTAGATCGAGATCGGTTGCTTGGACATGTTCGGATCAACAAGGATAAGAAAGAATCGGTGGGGAAACCTAGCTAGTAAACTTTCGAAGCGACTCTGTCGCCGGCTTGGATAAAGCCTTTTCGATAGCTTGGTAAGACCTTGCCGACCGCTTTATCGTCGGCAATGGTTCGGATTTCGATACGACCCAAGTAGGAGCCGTTGCGGAAGATATCGAGTTGGTGGCCTGCACGCAGACCGTCATCGCGACCCACGGAGACTTCGACAGATTGGTCGGCTCCGACGGCAAGGACAACGCCTTTAAGATCGCTAGGAGGAACATCATCAGGATCCTTCACGCCAGCGGCAGCCAAGGCTGCTCCTCGGGTGTCTGCCAACGCTTGGAACATGGTCGACTGTTCGCGGAGCGTTTTGATCTCTGCATCCAAGTCGATTTTCTTGCTCTTGAGGGTATTGAGTTCGTCGGTCAGGTTGATCACCGTTCGGCGTTGACCGTTACGGTCGGTGATGATCTTGTCGATCTCTTGCTTGAGCAGATCGTTTTCGCTGGTGATGCGTTTAAGTTCCGCTAGGGTTTGCGCCAAGCTTTGTGTAGCTTGTGTATTTTTCGAGTTCAGGTCATTTAGCTGGGTATTGGCTTGTTGGTTCTTCTCACGCTCGGTGTCGAGTTGGGTTTGCAGGGCGGCCAGCGAAACTCGGCGTGCAACTTGCTCTTGGGCCAGTTGCGTTTTGTTGACTTCGGCCGCCTTTTTGAGCTCATCGATGGTCGCTTGCAACGACTTTTGCTGGTCTTGGAACTTTTGAACCTCGCTTCGCAAGTCCTTGTGAGTGGCGTTGACGGCCACCGATGCGAAGAAGAATCCCACACTTAGGATCAAAAGCAACAACGTGAAGATTTGGCCGAGTTTTGTCATGAGTCAACCGCTAGGTTGGTGTTCAAGAAACTGAGGAGTTTGGGTAACGCTGCGACTTTGGGCAAAGCCGGGCAATTCGGGTTCCGAGTATAGTTCGTTATCGTCGTCAATGTCAACGAAATCACAAAAAACTGAACGAAATCGAAGTTCCGGGGTAAAACAGGTAGGGTTTGGACGATCTGGGTCGAGGACGATGCGAGACTTCCTGGTTTGTAGCGGTTATACAAGCTCGGAAGGCTTGGTAATTGGTTAATTGTCTTGTATTCTCTACAGTAGATTCCAATGGGCTTTTCGAGTCGGATTCCTACCGTAGAGACCGCACTCCAAAGGACGCTGGGGGTTCCAAAGTGGAAATTTTCCCGCCCAAAGCCGACGAAGCCCCCCGATCGACCCGTCTACGTTGAAGAAATTAACCAAGAATGAACGCAGCCCCTCCTTCGGCCCCTACTGAGAATTTTTCGCTCTCAGGATTCCTGAAAAAGCATGATTTCCTGATCCGACGTCTCCATTCTCTGAGCGGTCTGGTGCCCGTGGGGCGTACATGTGTGTCCACTTGGTCACGAATTCGAGCCTCAATGGCGGACCGGCCGTATTCCAAAACGCGGTGTTTGCGATCCACAGCATTCCATTGCTTCCGATCGTCGAGTGGACATTCATCTTTTTGCCGATCCTATTCCATGCCATCGTCGGGGTGTGGATCGCCAGGAGCGGCCACTCGAATTTGAGAAACTATCGCTTCACGAGCAACAAGCGGTACTGGCTCCAGCGGACCACCGGTTACATCGCGTTTGCATTTATCTTTATCCATGTGCTTCACTTGCATGGATGGTTCCACTGGGATTGGTGGCTGGGTTTTGTAGAACCACTAGGGATGGCGCAGTTCCGACCCTACAACGCTGCCAGTTCGCTGGCACAAGCCATGCAAAGCCTCGGGTTTCTTTGGCCTTTGGTCTATTTCGTTGGAGTTGTCGCTTGCGTGTTCCACTTGGCCAATGGCATCTGGACCGCAGGAATCACTTGGGGGTTATGGGTTTCACCAACGGCTCAGAAACGAGCCACCGCCTTTTGCGCAGCGTTTGGCGTGCTGCTAGGACTTGCCGGCCTGAGTTCATTGGTTAGGGTCTCAACCCTAGATCCCGCTTCGGCAAAGGTCATCGAGGATCAAATGTACAAAGTCCGAGTCGAAGGCCACATGATTGACCCGAGCCCGCACAAGCGGACCGACGGTCATCACTCGGCATCCTCTGCAGAGGCGTCTCACGGAGTCGTATCGGCAAGCCAAGCACCTTAGTTCTGGTCGCATGATGTTTCGAGTCATGCATCACGTTTCAGATCAAATACCGTTCAAAGCAGTAAACAAAAAGTAGGGTTAAAAAATGGCGAGCAATCGAGTGTTGGTTGTTGGCGGTGGTCTGGCCGGATTGTCAGCCACCATGAAACTCGCAGAGCTTGGGATCCCAGTGGATCTTTTGAGCCTGACCCCGGTAAAGCGTTCCCACAGCGTATGCGCTCAAGGTGGGATCAATAGCGTCAACGATCAGACGCGGCAGCAAGGTGACAACGAGTGGAATCACTTCGACGATACGATCTACGGTGGTGACTTTCTGCAGAATCAACCACCTGTCAAAGAGATGGCCTACTGGGCTCCCAAGGTCATTGACCTGATGGACCGGCTCGGAGTGACATTCAACCGAACCCCAGAAGGCTACATCGATCGCAGACGCTTCGGCGGAACCCTGTACAAACGGACCGCCTTTGCCGGAGCAACCACCGGTCAGCAACTCCTTTACGCTTTGGATGAACAAGTCCGAAGATGGGAAGCCGAGGGGATGGTCAAGAAGTATGAGTTCTGGGATTTTCTAGGTCCGGTTCTCGATGACAACGGACGCTGCGTCGGGGCGGTTGCTCAAGACATGGTATCGATGGAAATTCGCTCATTCCCAGCCGATGCAGTGGTTGTCGCCACCGGTGGCTGCGGTCTGATCTATGGTCGATCCACCATGTCGGTCTTTTGCACCGGAAGCGCCGCGAGCAGATGTTTCCAAGCTGGGGCCAAGTATGGCAACGGTGAGTTCATTCAGGTTCACCCCACCGCGATTCCCGGTGCCGATAAGCTTCGACTCATGAGCGAATCGGCCCGTGGCGAAGGTGGCCGCGTTTGGGTTCCACGTCGACCAAACGATACAAGGCCCCCCAAGCAGATCCCACAGTCGGAGCGATACTACTTTTTGGAGGAAAGATTCCCCAAATACGGCAATCTCGTTCCGAGAGATATCGCAACACGAGAAATCTTCAATATCTGCGTCAACGAAGGTCTCTCGGTAGATCCGACGCGAATGTGTGTTTACCTGGATCTGACCCATATCCCCCGCCACGAATTGGATCGTAAGCTTGGAGGTATCTTGGAGATCTATGAAAAGTTCCAAGGGGTTGATCCTCGCGACGAGCCGATGAAAATCTTCCCAGCCGTTCACTACAGCATGGGCGGTCTGTGGGTCGATTACCAAGCCAATGGCGAAGGTGGACTCTTGCCAGGTTCGCCTCGCAACCAATCGACCAGTATCCCAGGTCTATATGCGATCGGAGAATGCGATTACCAATATCACGGTGCCAATCGGCTCGGTGCAAACTCCTTGCTCAGCTGCATTTTCTCAGGCTTGTTTATAGGCCCGGGTTTGGTCAGCTGGATCAAGAGCAACAAAGCGGCTGCCGATTTGCCCAAGAGTATCTTCCAAGGGGCTGTGGCCAAGCAGCAATCTCGTCACAAGAAGCTTCTCTCGAGCGCTTCGGGCTCAGGCGAAAACCCTTATCTGTTGCACCAAGAGCTAGGGGATATCATGACCCGCGCTGCGACCGTCGTCCGCTACAACAACCAGCTGACCGAAGCCTATGAAAAGGTATCGGCGATGGTCGATCGCTCCCAGAATTGTTCTCTTGCCGACAGCGGTAACTGGACCAACCAAAACGTCATCTTCACCAAAGCTGTGCAAGACATGATCCCGATCGCTCAGTGCATCCTCAAGGGCGCACTGATGAGAGATGAGAGCCGAGGCGCACACTTCAAACCCGACTTCAGCATGCCCAGCCTCTCCTCGACCGATCCGGTCGAACGTCGTCATGAAGCCGAGAAATGGTGCGATGCGTTTGAGGAGAACACCCGCAAGTACCTGAAGTCTTCGGTATGCACATGGAAAGGCCAAGAGCCCGATTTGGTATTCGAAGACATCGATACCAGGTTGCTTAAACCTCGACCCCGTTTGTACGGTCTCGTGGGTGCCGAAGTCATCGAAGAGGTGTGGAAACAGCGATCAGCAAAAGAAGATCAATCCCAGCAAGCCCATCCGGCAGGCAAACAACTCGCCGGTTCGGTTTAAACAACATATTGAAATATTGAATCCATTGAATTGTTTGAGCCAACGGCAAAACATCAACCCAACCAACAAACACTCATACCCATCAACGTCACCCAAAGGTAAACCATGATTGCCCCAGGTCCAGAAGCGAATTCGGCAAGAAGGCCCTCGAAGATCAACGTGCGAGTGCTTCGCCAAGACGGCCCAGGTACGCCTCCCTACTGGGAGCAGCACCAAGTCGACTACGAGCCCGACATGAACGTGATTAGCGTTTTGCAAAAAATCGCCGCCCAAGCCAAAACGATCGACGGCAAGAAAGTCTCTCCTGTGGCTTGGGATTGCGGATGCCTAGAGGAAGTGTGCGGCTCTTGCACGATGGTAATCAACGGACGGGTTCGACAAAGCTGCTCAGCACTGGTCGACCGGCTCTTGGAAGACAACCCTGAGGAAATTCAGCTACAGCCCATGACCAAGTTCCCGGTGGTTCGAGACCTGATGGTCGACCGATCCCGGTTGTTTCACTCCCTCAAACGCGTTCAAGCTTGGGTTCCCGTCGATAGCTACTTTGACATGGGTGCAGGGCCTCGAATCCCTCGAGAAGACCAAGAACAAAACTACCCATTGAGCCAGTGCATGAGCTGCGGCTGTTGCTTAGAAGCTTGCCCGCAATTCAACAAAGTGGAAATCCTAAGGCATGCTGGAGAATCCGACGAAGCCTTTGAGGCACGCAAAAAGGCCGCTTACGAGTCCGAATTCATCGGACCACACGCGATTTCCCAAGCGATGCTTTTCAACTCGCATCCAGTCGGCAAAAATCTTCAAAAGGAAAGAATGGAGGCGCTCACAGGCACCGGAGGAATCCAAGCTTGCGGCAACGCACAGAACTGCGTTGCCGTGTGCCCCAAAGAGATTCCTTTGACAACCTCGATTGCAAGAGCTGGCCGGGCAGCGACCCTCTACGCCATCAAGAAATTTTTCGACCGCTAAAGCCACATGAATCTCGATCGGCCCTGTACGGATATCCTCACCGAGGCATGGCAACGCTATGCTTTTGCCAACGACGCCGGGCCTTACCTGCTGATTCCGCAGGCGGTCATGCAACCCAAAAGCGAGTCAGAGGTCCAAGCGATCCTGGCAGCCTCAAAGATCAAGCGAATTCCGGTTTGCTTCCGAGCCGGAGGTACCAGCCTATCGGGGCAATCGGTCACCGATGGTTGGCTCGTAGATATCGGGCGTCACTGGCGAAACATCGAGCCGCTCGAAGGCGGGCAGAGAGTTCGAGTTCAACCCGGCGCGATCGGCGGTTTGGTCAACGCCCATCTGAAAAACTATGGACGCAAGATCGGTCCAGATCCATCGAGCATCAACTCGGCGATGATCGGCGGAATGCTCTCGAACAACTCTAGCGGCATGTGTTGTGGTGTCGTCAACAACGCCTACCATACCCTCGAATCGATCCGTTTTATACTGCCAGATGGTTCGGTTTGGGATACCAGCCATGCTGGTGAGTCGGAACGATTTCGGCTTGAGAAGCCCCAGCTTTGCCAAGAGCTCACGTCGATCAGGCAATCGATATTGAACAACCCCAACCTGCTGGAGAAGATTCGCAAAAAGTACCAGCAAAAAAATACCGTGGGCTACTCGCTCAACGCGTTTGTCGACTATCAAGAACCACTGGAGATACTCAGCCACCTTCTGATCGGTGCCGAAGGGACATTGGCGTTCATCAGCCAAGCGGTACTGAGAACTCTTCCGGACTTGCCCGAGAAAGCCACAACGCTTGCTTTCTTTGCCGATGCGCACAGCGCTTGCGATATCATCCCAGAGTTGATCGACATCCAAGCCGATGCTGTGGAGTTCATGGATCGAGCCAGTCTGGAGTCGATTCGAAATCTCGAAGGCGCTCCTGCAGAATTGCCAGTTCGACTGACCGAGCATGACAAATTGATGGGCCTGTTGTTTGAGTTCCAAGCCGCCGACAAAGATTCGCTAGCTCAGAAGCTGGAGAATTTCCAAACCAAGTGCCAACCTCGCCTAAGGCCACTGAGCCCCATCGCCTTCACTCAAAACAAGAAAGAGCAAGCCAATCTCTGGAAGCTCCGCAAAGGGATGTACCCTGCGGTCGCTGCCATGAGGGCCAGAGGAGAGGCAGCGATCCTCGAAGACATCAACTTTCCCCTTCCTCGACTGGCCGATGCGATCCTGGAATTGCAGCAGATGTTTCGCAAGCACCAGTACGCCAACGGAATTATCTTCGGGCATGCCAAAGATGGAAACTTGCATTTCGTCATCTCCCAACCGATGGCTAGTTCCCAGGATACTGACAAGTACGCTCGGCTGATCGATGACATGGTCGATCTGGTAGTGCATCGCTTCGATGGAGCACTGAAGTCCGAGCACGGGACCGGTCGCAACATGGCACCTTTCGTCCAAACCGAGTGGGGCACCGACGCGGTCGAACTGATGCAGAGGCTAAAAAAGGCTGTGGATCCCGATTGCCTTTTGAATCCAGATGTTATTTTGACGTCCAAGCCAAAACTGCACTTAGAAAACATCAAGGATTTGCCCGTTGTCGAGGATGTGGTTGACAAGTGTGTCGAATGCGGAGCGTGCGAACCGAGGTGTCCTAGCCGGGACTTTACCCTCTCCCCTAGGCAACGGATCGTGTTGCGAAGAGCCAGGCAACGTTTGTTAGCCCAAGGGCGGACGGAGTTGGCCAAGCAACTCGATTCGGATTATGAATTTGCCGGCAAACAATCCTGCGCCACCGATGGCCTGTGTGCCATGGACTGTCCTGTAGCCATCAACACCGGCGAGCTGATCAAACAATTGCGCAGAGAGACGGCAACACCTAGTGCCAAGAAAGTCGCAGCCACTTTGGCTGGTTCCTTTGGATTGGCAGAACGCGCAGTGGGAGCGAGTCTGACTCTTGGCCGCACCGCCGCATCGATCATGGGGGCCAAGGCGATGACCGGTCTGACACGAGGTTTGTCGTCGGTTTTCGCCGGGTTTCCACAATGGCATCAGGGGCTCGAAGGTCAAAACGAGTCCATCGACAGATCGTTGCTAAGTTCATTGGTAGAGTGCGATCTTGTGTACTGGCCCACGTGCATGTCACGGATGATGCACGGAACCTCGGCGGCTTTAGTGAGCGTTTCTCATCGGGCAGGGGTTCGGTTGCATATCCCTAAAGACGCCATGGGGCATTGTTGCGGTCAAGCCTTCTCATCAAAAGGATTTCTTGAATCGGCTCTGACCAAGCAGGCCGAGTTGATCGATGCGATGTGGGTTTGGAGCGATCGTGGTCATCGTCCGATTGTGATGGATCTAGGTTCGTGCACCGCCTTTATTTCACAGGGCCTTGCTGACCTGGATCCGGTTCGCAAAGAGCAACTGCATCAGATCACTATCATCGACTCTTCGGTTTTTGCGGAGATGATCTTGCCCAAGTTGCAGATCCGACGTCGCAAAGATGCCATCGCGATCCATTCGGTTTGTTCGAACCAAAAGTTTGGGTGGGGAGATTCGATGATCAAGGTGGCCAATGCGTGCAGTCACAAAGTGCTTGAGCCCCACCAAGGCAAATGCTGCGGAATGGGGGGCGACCGAGGCTTTGAACTCCCCGGATTGGTAAAAAGTGCCACCAAGGATGTCGGTCCTCAGATGGATCAAGAAGGTTGCCAGGAAGGTTACACCAACGCGCGGTCTTGCGCATTGTCGTTGTCCACCGGATCGGGCAAATCATGGCGAAGCCTATTTCATTTGCTCAAAGATTGCACCGATTAAGGGTTGCGGATGAGTTCGATTTTTGAATATGCCATCGAAGTTCGGGATTCGGACATCGACGTGCTCGGACATGTCAACAACGTTGTTTATATCCAGTGGATGCAAAGCGCAGCCTATGCACACTCTGCCGCTTTGGGCTGGACCTTGGAACGCTATCTGTCCTTGGGCGCAGGTTGGGTAGCTCGGCTTCATCAGATCGAATACCTGCAACCGGCCTTCGCAGGTCAGCGAGTGATCGTTAAGACTTGGGTTGCCGATATGAAAAAAGTCACCTCGATGCGCCGCTATCGAATGGTGCGAATGGACCCAGCGCCACCGGATCCAAAGGGGAATGTTGACCCCATGGCACCCATGCGGGAAACACTCCTTGCGGTAGCCCATACCAATTGGGCCTTTATCGATTACAAGCGAGGCACGCCGATTCGAATCCCAGCCGAGATGTCTGTGGACTTTCCGCTGGTCATTGATCCTCAGTGAATCAAGCCGTGCAACGGTCGATCAAGTCCTTGACCTTGGACTCGATCAGATCTCGGACCTTGCGGAATTCCTCTGGGGTCATATCCCGAGGGTCAGGGATCTGCCAATCGACCCGCTGTTTGGCTAGCACCAAAGGGCACTCATCCCCGCAGCCCATCGTCACAGCAACTTCGACCTGGGTACCGTTGAACTCGTCGAGTCCTTTCGAGGTGTGCTGAGTTAGATCGTACCCGAGCTCTCTCATCGCTTCGATCGCCTTGGGATTGACCCGGCCGCTGGGCTTGGAACCGGCGCTGAAAGCTTCGATTTGGTCCTTGCCATGCATCTTGGCGAAGGCTTGTGCCATCTGAGATCTATTGGAGTTCTCAACACAAACAAACAGAATTCTTTTAGGGGGATTCATGATGGATCCGTGTTGGTGGATTAACAGCAGCCAGGACCGCTGCAGGAGGACAGAACGTTCAGGTCGATCCGACATTTCTCGGGCGCGAGGCACTGGGTGTGCTTGCTTTGGAGGTGCAATTGGATCGCCTGAGTCCCAACCACCAGCGATCGCACCGGGTATTGGGAGAGGATCTCTTTTTGGTATTCGATTTCGACAGGAATCTGTTGGTGATCAAAGAGTCCCAGTCCCAATTCGATGATCTTGGCCAATTTGGTTGTATCCAATCGATGTTCCAGATCGTTAGCAACCCAAACTTGGAGAACGCAACTGCTGTTGCTACGCAGGGTTCCTCCGCAATCGACAAAGCGTTTTTGAACCTGCCCGACCTCGGTCACATGAAAGTGGGCAGGTACCAAATCACCCTCGGGCAAGACGATTTCCAATGCGAGTTTGGGATGTTTTCCCAAAGCTTCGACAAGTTCATACAGCATCAATGTCACGGTGTAGTGGCTCCGTGGGAACGAATTGGATCTGTTATTGGATCTGTAGGGGATTGGAGG
>Ga0172373_10006932_pt1 | contig 14898 bp, 13 predicted proteins | sample Lak10m_2_FD_114546 | JGI IMG/M metagenome (GOLD analysis project Ga0172373, IMG submission 114546) | Freshwater microbial communities from Kabuno Bay, South-Kivu, Congo - kab_092012_10m | ecosystem: Environmental > Aquatic > Freshwater > Lake | place: Democratic Republic of the Congo... | reverse complement strand
GTAAAAGGTAATCTTAACTCAACCGGCACATTCACTGTTAATACAAATAAGTTTATTGTTGATGCTCCGACAGGTAATTTCCACGCAGAAGGTAACGGTGGCGTTAGAGGCACATTAAATTCAACTGGTACTTTAAGTGTTAACACAGATAAATTTGTTGTCGATGCTGCTACAGGAAATGTATGGGCAGCAGGTAATGCTGGTATACAGGGCACATTAAATTCAACCGGAACGTTAACAGTAAACACTGACAGATTTGCAGTAGATGCTGCATCAGGAGATGTTTTCACCGCAGGCGACATGGGCATAACAGGCGATACCCTGACAACAGGTACAGTCGAGATTTTAGATGCTACAACCGCTGTAACGTCAGGAGGTGGTGACGGAGCACTTAAGGTAGCAGGCGGCGTATATATCGGTGACAACTTAATTGTTAACAGTATAGCATTTGATACTGGAACAAACACAAATAATGCTCTATATGTTGCAGGTGGTGCGTGGATCGACAAAACACTTGTAGTAGGTGGACAAGTTACATTCCAGGACAGTGTCTATTTTAACGGTACTGCAACTTACGTTCTATCTACTAACACAGTATATACTGATAACTTACTACAATTACACGTTCCACCAGGTGGTGATATTAATAATCATACCTGGGGTGGTGATGACGGTAAAGATATCGGTTTAATTTTCCATTACTACAAAGGCTCCGATCAGGATGCGTTTTTAGGATTTGCCAATGATACTGCATATTTAGAATGGTATGATCAAGGTTCGGAAAGTAATACTGGAACCTATGTAGGCACACGCTATGGTACATTTAAGACTGGAGCCATTGTTCTAACTAATACAACGCCGGCAACTAATACAGCATCTGGTGCTGCTATTATTGAAGGTGGTGTAGGTATAGGTGGTGATGTTTATATCGGTGGAACATTAAATGTTAACTCCATACAAGTTGCCGGCGGCGGCGATGTATCATTAACTGCTAGTACAGCAACTAATCTACAATACGGGTTAGAAGGGCAGATACCTATTCAGTATGCTACAGGAAAAACAGCATTTATTTCTACAGGTACTCCCGGAACAGTATTAACATGGAGCACAAACTCTAACACTGCTACATGGGTAAGTCCTGCTGCTACAGTTGTAGGTGCTGCCAGTAATATTGTAGGAGGTCAGGCAACATGGATTCCTTTCCAAGACGGTCCTAATATAACGGCATTTGATGAATACGGCGAATTCTCCTATACTAGTGCAACAACTACCTTACGTGTAGGTAATGTAATTGTAGATGGACAAAACGTGAGTATACAAGGGCTAGATTCTAATATTGAACTATACAGCACTCAAACTGTAAAATTAAATTACAATAACACATATTATGTAACATTAGATAATTCGGACCTTAAATTTGAAATTCCAGATATTAGAGTAGGTTATAATCAAAGTAATGTCCGTTTAGTTATGGAAGGGAATACTACAAATAGAATAGAATATCCTCAGTTCGGCATTGGTGCTCCTACAACCAGTACTTACAGCGCAGGTACAAAACTTGTTTTATGGGATAATGTAGGTCCTAGCTCTACAGGCTATGCTATGGGTATTGATACAAATACCATGTGGTTCGGTGTAGATCTATATGCTAACACACATGGATTTAAGTGGTACGGCAATACTATTGCGATAGCGACCCTAACCAATGAACTGTTTGAGATTGAAGGTGCTCTTAAAGTCCATGACGATCTAGCAACATTTACAACTGCCACAGGCGGTGCTGTAAGAGTGGTTGGTGGTGTAGGAATCGCTAAAGATCTTTATGTCAATAGTACTGCTACATTTGATGGTGTTGTAAGTTTAAGAAATGTATCTTCAGATTATACAACAAGTAGCAATAATGCTCTATATGTTGCAGGTGGTGTAGGTATTGCTCAAGACTTATATGTTCATAGCACAGCAACCATAGACGCAGATCTTTATGTAGGTGGAACAATCTACATGAAGGGTGTTGGTCTAGATGAAATCACAGGCAGTACAGGCACATTTGATTATGTGTTTATCGAAGGAACAGGTACAGGTTTAACTGTATACGACGATGCATGGGTACAAGGTGATACAGTTCAACTAGGTGCTTCGGGTGCAAATCAATTAGCCAGTATTAATACAACCACATTAGAAGTACGTGGCGGTTGGGGAAATAATGGAGGTATTCTAAACCTATTTGCAGGTAATTATCCAACAAGTTACAGCAAAATATCACTCAACGGTGATAAGAGCATTACTTCTGAATCAAATACTTGGACATTTAAGAGTTTTGCAGGATCAACATTAGTAACTGTTAATGAAGCCGTAACTGCTACAAATATTACATCAGGTGCAGTAGTTGTCACTGGTGGTGTTGGTATAAGTGATGATTTATGGGTAGGTGATGAACTACATGTTGCAGGTGTTGTAGAATTTACCAATAGCACTCAAGCCCAAGGAACAGGAACTGATACCGGTGCTGTTAAGATAACTGGCGGGTTACTTGTTAAAAAGAATATCGTAGCAGGTGGACTGGTAATCGGCGGTGACTACATGGGCGGTGCTGTTCCTACTAATCCAGCAGGACAGACAGTTGAAGCATTCAAAGGCAGCAACAACATGCAGGCTGGATTTACTACAGCAGTTGTTAGCGGTAGTTCAGAAACTAATCTAGATGTGTTCGATGCTAATTTATATACTACAGCAAAATATCTAGTTCAAGTTGTAGATGGATCAGATGTTCACAGTGCTGAAATTTTACTTATTCATGATGGCACTAATTCTTACCTAACTGAATATGGTATAATTACCAATAACGGTGAATTAGGAACATTTGGGGCAGACTTATCAGGTGGAAATGTTACACTTAAATTTGTTCCAACTAGTGCAACAGCGATGAGAATTAATGTTGTTCGTCAAAGCATTTTAACATCAATATCAAGTTACGCGGTGTAAAAAATGTATAACAATTATAGGGCCTACGGGCCCTATTTTTGTTTCCATTAACCTTTTTCAAAATCTAATAAATACTCGATATTAATTAAATCTGCCTTCTAGTGGAAAGGGAAACTAATGGCAATAACGTCGGTCAGTAAGGACTTCATAGTCAAACATGGCCTGGTAGTTAATACCACGGCAACAATATTAGGTAATACTGAATCAGTATCTACGTCAACTGGGGCATTGATCGTATCAGGCGGTGTTGGTGTAGGTAAAACCTTAAATGCTTCTAATATTTTTGTTGCTAATAGTGGTACTTTCGGCATTTACGGCACAACTAGTTCTTATGTAGGATTTGTAGCACCCACTTCTCTAAGCACAAATACTGTTTATACGTTACCATCTGGCGACGGAAGTAATGGTCAGGTTTTAATTACTGATGGTAATAAAAGTTTATCGTGGGCAGATCAGACCGGAGTAGGAGGCGGTGAAGAAACTTTTCCTACCGGTGATTATATGAATGTTTACGGGGCTACTGAAACTCATGTTGGATCGGGTGGTGAAGACCCTACTGATGCATTCGGTGTAAGTCTTACTTACATATACGACTGCATGGATCCAGAAGGTAAGATTTTAGTAAAAGATTTAGGTGTGTTCTAAAGGATTAAGAAATGCCAACACAAGTACAATTTAGACGAGGCACAACAGGACAAAACAATACCTTCACAGGTGCAGAAGGTGAACTAACTATTGATACTTCTACGTGGAATATTAGGGTACATGATGGGATAACAGCAGGTGGTCATGCTTTGTCTGGAGGAAGTAGCAGCGACCTAGCAGGTGGATCTACAGGATCTATTCCATATCAAATCGCAACCAGTTCGACTGGTTTTATAGAAATAGGTGCAGCCGATACAGTATTAGTTAGCGACGGAACCACAGCATCATGGGTAGATTTAGGAACTTTAACATCAGTTGGCGGAGTTAATGCTGATAATTTATTAGTCAATGCTGTAACCGCAGGCGATAGATATTTAGTAGTTACAGATAGTACTGGAGCCTATACAGCCTTAGAAGCAAGCACAGCAACTATTTACAATGATTCTACCGGACTAACCCTTAATAAAACTTTCAATATAGGTGCTGACATCATACCTACATCTAACGGTGTATATGATTTAGGGTCGTCTAGTAATAGATTTAAGTCTCTATATATTACCAGTTCATCATTATACATAGGCAATACTCATTTAACTGGAACTGGAACTACAGGTTTGTCTGTAAATGGTATACCAGTTGCTTTAACCACTGATAATAATGATTTATCAGGAAGAAACTTAACACTAACAGGCAATTTAACAGTACAAGGCACAACTGTTACAGTTGATTCCACTGTTACAAATGTCAGTGATCCTATTTTTACATTAGGAACAGGACCATCGGGCGCTGCACCTGCCTCTGATGATAATAAAGATAGAGGTATTGCTTTTAGATGGCATAATGGCAGCAGTGCTAAAACAGGATTCTTTGGTTTTGATGATAGCACTGGATATTTTACCTTCATACCGGACGCGACTATAACAGGAGAAGTAGCAGGCGGATCACAAGGAGATTTCCAAGCCAGCAATTTTCGAGGTAATTTAGTAGGAAATGTAACTGGGGACTTAACTGGTGTATCAACAACTGCTACTAATCTTGCAGGTGGTGCAGCAGGCAGTATTGCTTATCAATCAGCAGCAGGGGCTACAACGTTCTTAGGTATAGGAACTAACGGTTTTGTATTAACTTCAAACGGAACTGCTCCTGTATGGCAAGCGATTAGCGGATTAAGTGCAGGTAGTGCAACTACAGCAACTAATCTAGCAGGTGGTACAGCAGGACAAATTCCATATCAAACAGCAGCAGGTAGCACCACATTTGTAGGACCAGGAACTGCTGGCCAATTATTAATGAGTGCTGGAACAAGTGCTCCTACTTACACAAATACCAGTAGCATTTATGTGAATAGTGCTGTAAATGCAGAAAAAATATTTGGGGGTAGTGCAGGATCTATTGTATTTCAATCAGCGGCAGGAACTACGGCATTCAGCAGTGGAACTACCGGGCAAATACTTGTAGCAACTACAAATGGTACTCCTACATTTACAAATACCGGTAGTATCTATGTGCAAGATGCTGTAATAAGCACTAACGTTCGAGGTGGAATTGCTGGACAGATACCTATTCAAAGTGCTGCTAACACAACTGCTTTCGTTCCAGTAGGCACAAGCGGTCAATTTTTACAAGCAGGAACTAATACTGCTACATTTGTATCAACAAGTAGTATGTATGTAAACGCAGCAGTGAACGCAGAAAAAATATTCGGCGGTACTGCGGGACAGTTAGTGTACCAGTCAGGTGTAGGGACAACTGCTTTTGCAGGACCAGGTAGTGCCGGGCAGTTACTAATGAGTGCAGGCACTGGCGCTCCTACATACACAAATACATCAAGCATCTATGTCAACGCAGCAGTTAATGCAGAAAAATGGGCTACTGCTAGAACAATTACACTAGGCGGTGATTTATCAGGTAGTGTAGTTCTAGACGGAAGTCAAAATGTAACACTAACTGCTACAGTGGCTATTGATACTATAGCATTAGGCACTGACACAACAGGTATATATGTTGCTCAAGGTGCTACAAGTGGATTCGGTTTAAGCGGAAGTGCAACTACTGAAGGCTCAACATTTACTGTTACAGCAAATAGCACAAGTGCTAACACTGTTAGTACAATTGTGTATAGAGATGCATCAGGTAACTTTAGTGCAGGTACTATAACAGCCACAGCCTTTAGCGGCCCTATTACAGGAACTGCTACCACTGCGACAAACATATCAGGTGGTACAGCAGGTCAAATACCCATTCAAAGTGCTGCGGGTACAACTGCCTTTGTTCCAGTAGGTACAGCAGGTCAATTCCTACAGGCAGGCACTAATACTGCTACATTTGTTAGTACCAGCAGTATGTATGTTGCCAGTGCTGTAAACGCAGAAAAATGGGCTACACCACGTACATTTACATTTGGCGGGGACTTATCAGGTAGTATGGTTGTAGATGGCAGTCAAAACGTTACATTTACTGCTACCATTGCTGCTGATAGTGTGGCTTTAGGTACTGATACTACAGGTAATTATGTAGGCAGCGGTGCTACAAGCGGTTTTGGTATTAGCGGATCACTTGCAGCAGAAGGTGGTGCATTCACTGTTACAGCAAATAGCACCAGTGCTAACACAGTAAGTACAATTGTGTATAGAGATGGTAATGGCGATTTTAGTGCTAGATCTGTTACACTGACCGGAGATCTAACTGTTCAAGGAACTACATTCACTGTAAATTCTACTGTAACAAATGTTAGCGACCCAATCTTTACCATCGGTGGCGGTGCAGGCGGTGCTGCTCCTAGTACAGACGATAACAAAGATCGTGGTATTGCATTTCAATGGCATAACGGTAGTAGTGCTAAATTAGGATTTTTCGGTTATGATGATAGCACAGGTTATCTTACTTTTGTGCCTGACGCAACAATTACTAATGAAGTAGTAAGCGGAACACAGGGAGATATTCAAGCCACAAACTTCCGTGGTACATTGGTAGGTAGTATATCAGGCGGTACTGCGGGACAATTAGTATATCAATCAGGTGTAGGAACAACTGCTTTTGCTGGACCAGGTAGTGCTGGCCAGTTACTAATGAGTGCCGGTACCAGTGCTCCGACTTACACAAATACATCAAGTATCTATGTTAATGCCGCAGTTAATGCAGAAAAGATATTCGGAGGTACTGCTGGATCTATTCTATTCCAATCAGCAGCAGGAACTACTGCTTTCAGTAGCGGTACTACAGGACAACTACTAGTAGCTACAACGAACGGAACACCTACATTTACAAATACATCAAGTATCTATGTTAACGCTGCGGTTAATGCAGAGAAGTGGTTAACAGCCAGAACATTTACATTTGGCGGTGACTTATCAGGTAGTATGGTAGTAAATGGAAGCCAAGATGTTACATTCACTGCTACAATTGCTGCTAATAGCGTAGCATTAGGAACAGATACTACTGGCGATTATGTATCAAATGGAGCTACATCAGGATTTGGTATAAGCGGAAGCACTACAGGTGAAACTCAAACCTTTACTGTTACAGCAAATAGCACCAGTGCTAACACCGTTAGTACAATAGTGTTTAGAGATGGTTCTGGCAATTTTAGTGCTGGAACAATTACAGCAACTAACGGAAACATTACAGCAACCACTAGTGCTACAACTACTCAAACTGGTGCATTAATTGTAACAGGTGGTGTAGGTATAGGCAACAATATTGTAGCAGGTGGTGCATTGTTCGTCGGAACACCTACAGGAACAGTAGGAGCAGTAGGTGAAATCAGAGCAACTAATGAAATTACAGCTTACTACAGTTCAGATGCCAACTTAAAAGAAAATGTTGTTCTGATATCTGATCCTATTGAAAAATTAAGTAAAATTAGAGGTGTATATTTCGACTGGAAAGATAGTTTTATAAATTATAGAGGAGGAGAAGACGGATACTTTGTCCGTAAGCACGATGTAGGGGTTATTGCTCAAGAGATTGAACAAGTTTTACCAGAGGTAGTTGCTGCAAAATCAGATGGATTTTTAGGTGTTAGGTACGAAAAAATCATACCATTGTTAATTGAGGCAATTAAAGATCAGCAAAGACAGATTACTCAGCTTTCAGAGCAGGTAAATAAGTTGGTCAATAAATAATCGGCCAAGAGAGATAACTAATGGCAATTTTACCTTTAACAGGATCAACAATAAAAATGGGTAGTGTTTATCGTGCCTATACAAATGTTAATCCAGGAACTCCTGGAAATGCTACACCGTCGGGACCGTACACTGGTGGTCAGAATATTAAATTAAGTGCAGTCCTGGGTGCAGGATTCGGAGGTGTTAGTTCAGGTAGTCCTATTAGTTTCTCACAGACATTCGGCGGAAAAACTACTCCTCATGATTACACATAATGGATAAAAAAACTAAACTAGATATAGATAAAATTCTTAATTCCTATTCTAAAGGCCCTAACAGATGGGAATTGGATAACATAACATGGTACGACAGGGCAACAAATCCTAAAACTTTATATGAATTTTTAAGTCGGATTAAAGAATTAGGTGCTAAATCTAAACTAACTTCAGAAGAATCTAAAGAATTAAAAATTTTATTAGATTTGTCACAAGACCTTGATCAAGACGAATGTTTAGAATTATTATCAAATGATGATGAAATAATTCGTCAATCGTTCATTGAAGGCCTTGCTCGCACAAGCGCATTGGAAGTCTTAACTAATGAAAAAATTAGTTTTGAAACTATGAACCTAATGTGCAAATTAAGCCCAACAGATTTTATTTTAACCTCCAAACGAACTCAAGATCTTATTAATTCTATTCATGAATTAGTTATTCAAGGTGAAACTCTAAGTAGAGATGTGGCAGGTGCATGAAAAAGAGCGTATTCAACTCAACAAAGTGGTCATTAAAGAAAAGTAAATTAGCAGTTTTAGTTCCGTGCAGAGATGTTTTACATTCTGCTCATGCTTTTTGTTTAACTGAAATGGTAAAATTGAATACCATGAATAATATTGATACTCACGTTATTATGGAAGCCAGTACAATATTACTGACTCAACGTGAACGACTAGCACTTGAAGCACAAAACATAGGTGCAGAATACATGCTGTGGTTAGACAGTGACATGGTTTTCCCTGCTACAACTGCTCTACGTTTAATGGCTCATCAAGAAGACGTTGTTGCTGCAAATTATATTAGACGACAACCTCCTTATAAAGGTGTAGCATACCAGACCATAGGCGACTGGCAAAATCCTTTACCCTATGAAACATTCGATGAATTGGTAGAAGTTGAAGGTATAGGTATGGGATGTATGTTGGTAAAAACAGATGTGTTAGATAAAATACAGCGCCCATGGTTTGAATTCGGGTGGAGTGCTGATACTAACGACTGGTTAGGCGAAGATATGATATTCTGTCAAAAAATGGCCGCTGCTGGATATACTGTTAAAGTTGACACACATCTAAGTATGGAAACTAAACATCTAGGTACATACGCTTTCGGCCCAGATCTATTAGATTAAGTCTAATAAAATTTCTAGTTTAGCACGTATTGTTTTATTATTAAGACTTAGTTTTAGAGCCTGGTGTAAGGGTTTTGGATATAAATTATACTTGCACCAGGCATAACTGCTATGCTCTGAATTTAGTGTAGGTATAAACTCTTTGTCTATTAATAATACATAAGTATTGTAATTAAATTGTTGATCATTGCTAACAAATAATTCTAAAGGAATTATTTTTCTTATTGCAGGAATTTTACCTACTTCTTCTTGTATTTCTCTACTTAACGCATCTACGATTGTTATATCAAAAGGCTCTTTCTTGCCACCTACCAATCCCCAAGTGCCTGCTGTCTTGTCTTTTGTGCGTTGAACAAATAAAAATCGTTTAGTATCTTTAGCAAGAAATAAGCCTCCGCTACATACTATTTTTACAGAACTAGTCTCCATAGTTTTTTATCGTATACGCCTTCAAAACTTTTCGCCCAGGATTCATCTACCCATTTGTACTGAACTCCTGTATATGAATTAGTTATATAAGTTACGTCTGTTGATGAGGTAGAATCGAATATAATATTCCACTGTGAACCGTCCCATTCTACAATGTCGTTAGCATGTGCTTGAAAGTCCGAAGTATCTGCATTTTTCCATGCCTGCGGTCCTGTATATCCGAAAGTACCAAATTTATCATTAATGTTTATATCTTCTAATATTAGATATCTAGTGCCTGCAACTTTAACTTTAGGATTATATGTTTCTGGGTTTATAATAGCATCAACTGTGCCTCGACCATCTATTATAGTATTTTCAGGTAATGTATCACTGTCAAAGTTAAGTAACATCTTATTATCATCTAAAGGATCTATACTAATATAGGCTACTATTTCATCTCCGTTTTCTTTCATTAATCTAAGCGTACTCAATCCTGCTCTAAATCTACCAGGATATAGATCCAGTACTGAATACCAGTTCGCCTTATCACTAGGAACATTTAATTCTACAATACTTTGTGTAGTAACATTGTTATGTATTAGACTAGCAGTGTTATTAATTACTAACAGATCATAATCACCGGGCGTTACTATAACACTATCAGGACTATCACCTATATTAGTTAATATAGCATCAGTGAGGTCAAACTCACTTGAGATTGTTCCAGGTACAGTTGTAAATATATTACTAATAATTTTTGTAATAATGCCTAGACGTTTTACCTTTGCAGGCGGAGTAATCCAGATAGGAGTCTCGAATGTCATAGTCATAATATCTATATCTTGTTCAAGTCCTTGTGGAACACTTCTTGAACTAAATGTTTGTGCTTTTAGTGTTACAGTTGATAAACTTGTCCAATCTATATAGTTGTCTGTTGTTTGTAATTCCAGGCTCGGATTGAATAAAACTGCTATCTGTTCCCATAGTTGAAATTTTTGATCAGCATTTGTTGTCCATAAATCAGCGTTGAAATCGGCTAGATAAGGAGTAGGCATTAATCTTTCTACTGTATAATTTGCTCCTTGTTGATTTATCAAATATTGTCCAGTTTCTTCATCGTAAGCACGCTCTCTAATGTGTATCTTACCTACAAAACTAGGATCCTGTACTCTAGCGCGATCATACTGTAGGTCTTTAATATAACAGGCAATGAAAGGAGCACTGGCAATAACATTTTCAGAGTTCTTGTTTATAATACTAGCAACCTGCCTATTCATGTCACCGTAACGAACAGGGACTCTTGTAATTACACCTCTAGCATCTTTATAACTAAAGTTACTGAGCATTCTAATGAACTGCCCTAGGTATCGTTTTAGTTGACCGTCATAAAAATGTTCAGACATGACGAATTGCCTTTTTTTTCCTTGATTCGCGGCGTAAATTAGCCCCTTCTATTCCGTAAATTTCTTCCCAAGTCATGCCTAGTTTTTTACCTTTGTTCTTTAGACCTACCTTTGCCTTATGTTCAGGCGAACATTTTTTACCTTTCATAGGCCCACCGTCTGCTCTTGTCCAACCTCCGTCTTTTCCCTCCGCACGTCTTCTAGCATGAGCTTGTTTTTGTGATTCGCTCATTCGTTTTTTGCTCTCTGTTGAATGCAATTTATTGCCGCCTGATTGCCTTATATTAAAACCGTTTTTAATAGAATCAAATTGATTCATATATTTTTCTTCTAGTAAATTCAATTCCTCTAAAGTTGATGCCTGTGCAATAACTTCAAAAGTAAATGAATCCTTCCCGTATTTTCTTAAAGCATTATGAAAATGATAACTTTTCCTTGTATGTTTACTATCGGAAATGTGTTCTAATCGTCTCCGACTAGGATTTTGTATTGTTTGTCCTATGTAACATCTTCCTGATTCTATATGTGTAAATTTGTAAATGTACATATTAATTATCTGCCTTGGGTTTAAGTGCTTTGCTGAGTGCTTGACGTTCGGTAACAACTTCGCCTGCTATAGTAGAAGTATTTGTATTGTTTATAAAACTTGATTTTTGATTTTGTCTTACCTGTGCTCCGGCAAACTGTCCCGATTCTGTATCCTGTGGGCCGAAATTGTTTAAGGTCATTCTAACATTGTCTTCATACCTTATCCAGAACTTGCCATCATATCTAAATAATCTATTAGGTAAGTAGTCTGTCCTTAAAAAGAATTGGCCTCTTGTAGGGTGAGCAGGAAAATTTATGCCGAAACCGTAAGCAGACCCGTTTGGCGGTGCTCCGTCCCCTGTTAAATAACCTGCTCTGACATATATATTTTCCGTAGGAGTTTGTAAAACTACGCTAGCATCTTGTATGGCCTGATCAACACTGGCCAGTACATCTGCTTGACTAGCATCTGCAAAGTCTACTAACCCTGTATCTGGGCTAGTCGGAATAACAAAATATTGTCTAGTCTCAAACCCTGATTGCGGAGCATCGAGTTCAGCCTGAGCAATAATTTGATCATTTATTTCTATGTTCTTCTTATAGGTGCTTAACAAGTCTCTCAACGTGCTACCGTCACCTGCATCACTATCTAAAATTTCTTTAAACTCTTGACTGTCTACTAAAGGTACACATTTACAACGAATAAGATGAGGATACCATGTTTGACTATATCCTGTCGCCGGTCTTGTTACATCTTGTACAACATAGAATCTTTTCAGTGCTATTAGACTGTCATCCAATGCATACTCGTCCTTTTGATGAGGTAATTCTAGTACATCGCCTGGCATCAGTTTACGCTGTAGAGTATCTACACAATTACGCAAGTGAAAAGTTATTAATACATTGTCATTTTGTAGGAACAATCCGAATTGACTTAGGTTAAAATCTATATCCTGCAAAGTATAGATGCCCCTCATTACATACACATCAGGGTCATAGTGTCTATCACGATTCTCTAAAAGTAATAGATCTTGTATACCTAATTCGGGTATCACATTGGTGTTAATAGGATTTGCGGGGCTACTTTCTTCGTCACTAGGGTTAACAGGTCCTAGGTATTTGTGAACAAGAACATCTGTTCCGCCGACCTGAAACTGTTCGTTAATAACACGATCTAAGAATTTGAAATCAGGACCTTTTTCTGGTTTATATAGACTAAGTCTTGGCATTTTAAACTGGTAAAAGAGTTCTAATAAACTTTACAGTATTATCAGCACTAGTTCCTACTCCTTGTAATGTCAATGTTCCTCCGGCTATAGTTGCAGTAAATGTCATTCTAGTAGAAGAACCTGTATAATTTAATCCTAATACAGATATACTAACAATAGAACCATTGTGAACAATATAAAGATCACAATTTTCGTATTCAGAATTAACATTGTCGGATATCTGGACTTGATACTTTGCTGATCTATAGGTAGATGTTGTCCATGTATCTAAAGTTGTTGCGCTACTCGTTACTGTTGAAATAGTGTTTACTGCATTTTGAAAATCCTTCCGTAGCAGTTCAATCCCTCCGGTAGTAGAACCGTCGTGTAGTTTAAGTGATTTTACTGTGGTATCAAATACTAGTTCACCGTTAGCACCTGTAAAATTGTTTAGTTGACTGGAAGTTCCTCGTCTAAATTGCACCGTGGTAGGCATTGCATGTCCTTTAACTTATATACCTTATTTATTGCTAAATATAGACATGACCGAAACAGAAAACGAAAGACAAAAAGTGGTTGATTATGTCAAAGCCATGCTAGGCTCAGGTATGGTCGATGTTGAATTGGATCCTTTCCATTATACAACAGCAATAGATCGTAGCCTCGCTAAGTTTAGACAACGTAGTTCTAATGCTGTTGAAGAAAGTTTCGGAGTCATAACTGTTACAACTGATCAAAACGACTATGTCCTGCCCAAGGAAGTTGAGAATGTAAGACAACTTTTCCGCCGTTCCATAGGAAGCCGCACAGGTGGCGGTGATGGTGGTTCGCTCTTTGAGCCGTTTAATCTGGCTTATTCTAATACATATTTGCTTACCTCAACTCACATGGGCGGGCTAGCCACATACTATGCTTTTGCCAGTTATCAAAAACTTGTAGGTAAAATATTCGGTAGTGAAATCAACTTCACATTCAATAAAACTACAAAATTATTAACCATAATGCAACGTCCTAGAACAGATGAAGAACTGTTGGTGTGGATGTATAATTACAGACCAGACTTTAATTTGCTACAGGACAACTACGCAGGGCAATGGCTACGTGATTACAGCCTAGCAACCTGTAAGATAATGTTAGGCGAAGCACGTGAAAAGTTTGCTCAAATAGCCAGTCCTCAGGGCGGCACTCAACTGAACGGAACTCAACTCAAAGCAGAAGGTAAAGCAGAGATTGAGTTGCTAGAAAATGATTTAATCAACTACAAAGAAGGGTCTACTCCCCTAACTTTTGTAATCGGTTGATCTTTTTATTGACAACTTAAAAATTGTTTTTTATACTATATACAGAGGTTATAAATGTTTGTACCATTCGAGGTAGCAAAAAGTAGATATTCAGTCTGTAAAGGTTGTGACAAGTTTCAAGTAACTGTTAAAATCTGTAAAGAATGTCATTGCTTCATGCCTGCTAAAACTACATTATCGGCTGCTAGTTGTCCCTTGAATAAATGGAATAAATCAGAAACCTCACAAGAAAATAAAGACTATAAATTAGATGAATAATATGATTATAGGTTTTGTAGGTTTTATCGGCTGTGGCAAGGATACTGCCGCCGACTATCTTGTAAACTATCACGAATTTAGACGAGATAGTTTTGCTAACACCCTTAAAGATGCTGTGGCCGCAGTATTCGGTTGGGACAGAACACTACTTGAAGGAAGAACTAAAGAAGCCCGTGCATGGCGAGAACAAGTCGACGAGTGGTGGGCTAATAGGTTAAGCATTCCTCACCTTACGCCACGATGGATTTTACAGTATTGGGGGACCGAAGTTTGTAGGCACGGCTTCCATGATGATATCTGGATTGCCAGTTTAGAAAATAAAATGCGTAAAACACTGGATAATATTGTTATAAGCGATGTACGTTTTACTAATGAAATACAGGCGATTCATAATGCCGGTGGCAAAGTAATTAGAATAAAAAGAGGGCCGGATCCGGACTGGTACCAAGATGCTGCTAATGTAAACGCAGGTCCTACAAATTTAAGTTGGGCAATTAGCAAACAAAAAATAAGTGAACTCGGTATTCATGCCAGTGAAACAAGTTGGATAGGTGGTAAAATCGATGTAACTATTTGTAACGATAATAGCATTGATAGTCTTTATGAACAGATTAAAAATCAGGTTTCAGATCACCTTGTCGCCATCTAATTC
>Ga0172373_10006931_pt1 | contig 14899 bp, 16 predicted proteins | sample Lak10m_2_FD_114546 | JGI IMG/M metagenome (GOLD analysis project Ga0172373, IMG submission 114546) | Freshwater microbial communities from Kabuno Bay, South-Kivu, Congo - kab_092012_10m | ecosystem: Environmental > Aquatic > Freshwater > Lake | place: Democratic Republic of the Congo... | reverse complement strand
CTGCCCAAAACCCGCTCCGGCAAGATCATGCGCCGCATTCTCCGCAAGATCGCGGCAGACGAGATCGATCAGCTCGGCGATATTTCCACACTGGCGGACTCGGCGGTGGTGGAGCAGATCGTTAGTGAGCGCCCCCCGCACTGATTTTTGACGCAGGAAACCAAGCAAGTGATAACGGACAGGCTCTGGACGCCCTCCCGCTCGACTCTGTTGAGCTATGCCATTGTCATCGTTGCACTCGTGATGATCGGAACCTCCTACCGACACTATGATGCACAGGGCATGAACACTATGCATCGGGAAGTGCTGCTCCCCATTGAGGGCCAACAGTCCCCCGAAACCACCATCGAGGTCGGACTGCTGGTCGACAATGTGTATGCATTCGAGGCGGACAAGAAGACCTTCGATGCCGATGGATGGATCTGGTTGAAGTGGAGTCAGGCGTTGCAGAGGAAAATGGTACAGGTCGGCGCCAGTCCCGATGAACTGTTCCAGTTCTTCAATCAAGTGGATGATTGGGATACCACTCTGACACCCGGTAGCGATGCACCTATCCCCATGGCAGACGGGCGCCTGTACCAGAAGTTCAGGTTTTCCGGACACTTCTACGTCAACGAGCTGGATTTCAGGCTTTATCCGTTCCAGACCCTGAAATTGCCTTTGGTGGTTGAACTGACCAACGAAAAAGTGAAGGGAGAAGGGGCTGCCCTCGGCGTCAGTCTGGATGAGGTGCACTCGGGGCTGGGTGCCTATGTCGACCTCGGCGGTTACCTGACCCGGGGTCATGAGTTCAGGGCCTGTCTCCACGAATACAGGACTTCACTGGGCGAACCTGCCTCGACTACGGGTCCGCGACGGTTACCGCAGGCCCGCATGGAGATTGCCTATCAGAAGGCGCCTACCGCCATGTGGCTGAAGGTGCTTCTGCCGTTGATTACGGTCATGGTGCTGGCCCTGTTTGCCCCGGCCATCTCGGCATCGGGCTGGGATGTTCGGCTCGGAATTCCGCCCATGGCGATTCTGACCCTGATATTTCTGCAGCAGACCTACCAGACCTGGATGCCGGAGCTCCCGTACATTACCTTCCTGGATACCGTCTACAACATCTGCTACCTGGCCAACCTGATCCTGTTTCGGCTGTTTCTGTGGGGGGCCAACGAATACTGTTCAGCATCGGAAGAAGACAAACCGGGGGTGGTTGAGAGGATCAACCGGGTGGACCGTTACTTTCAGTTGGGCATAAGCGCGGTCATTACCATCACCATCGCCGCCAACTGGTTTACTCTGAGCCGGTATATTCATTGATTCTCCGGGCATGATTTATTTCAGGGGGCCTGGTACCCCGTTACCTGTCCGAGTCCTGGCTATTTCGTACGCATTTATTGTGGGGGGAATATGGTCGGACAAGACAAATGCGCTGACCGAAGAAGATATAGTCACCCGAAATGAGGAGGCGGCAGATTCCGAAGATGACATTCCGGCCAAGGGCTTCGGTGATCTCGTCTCGACCATGGATGATCCAGGCCCTGACCTCGCTAACTTCCCGAATAGCTCCTTTACCCTCAAGGCCGGGGGCTTTTATGTTGAATCAGCCCCGCTGAACTTCTATGGCTCCACACCAGATGCTCCCTCCCAATGGAATCTGAGTTATCTCTTTCGCTACGGGCTTTTTGACAATGTGGAGCTACGGCTCTTTTCCAATGGCCTCACCTTCCGGGAGGGTGACGTCGGGACTTCCCCCATTGCCATCGACACCAAGGCGCACCTGTGGGATTACAGTGATGATGACTTCAACGCGTCGATGGGGATTGAAGCCTATGTGCAGCCTCCCAACTGGCTGGCCAGCTCCGACTTTCAGCAACCGTTCCAGTATTCGGCCACACTGCTGATGGATCATGAACTGCCATGGGGAATCTCTTTCGGCTGGAATCTGGGTGTTGTAAGAACTCAGGGAATGGGCGTGTCGCGAACAAGGCCAACGATCCAGTGGTCCTTTCAGAAAAACGTGACCGACGGCATTGCCCTGTTTGTTCAGGGTTTTCACAATGCCTCGACCTTGCCCGGTGTTCCTGCCAGCCAGAGTGCCGTTCTTTCCGGTCACCAGACGGATGTCGTCGGCTTCGGCGGTCAGTGGATCGTCAATGAACGTTTCTCTGTTTTCGGCAACATCAACTGGGGAGTAACTGCAATTTCCCCTACCGAAATCGCCTCAGGCGGTTTTGCCTTTGCCTTCTGACTCATGTTATCCGCAGCGCTTACCGCTGCATGATGGGGTTTGACTGAATGAGGGTCAGCGTGGAGCTCACCCACCTATCAGGTAGCCAACCTGCTTTCATGACAGACGAATGTAAATGAATGATTGCGGCAGGATAGGAAACGCTTGAGCACCGCCAGAAAGTTGCTGCTCGCGCTGGTGGTCATCACGTTCGGCAGCCCTGGCGGTTGGCGGCTACCTTCTGGTGACGCTTCATCGCACCGCCGTGCAGAACGCTGAGGTCACACTGACCATGGTGTCCAACCATAAGCGGCAGGGGGTGGAGCGCCTTCTGGATGACATGCGCGAGGATCTCACGCTGTTATCGATCGGTGTGCCGCCCATGGCGAACATGATCATCGACCGGGTTGAAGGCGGGCAACCGCGCCCTGCAGGCAAACGGCTGCAGGGCGCCGTGCAATAAAGTTATTTTGAAAATGCCGAACCAAAGGAAGTCCTCCCGGGAACCCGGGCAGCTCAAGCGCGAGCACGCCCGCTTTGCCCAAATCAATCGAGAACGACAGCGGCTGCTGCCGTGGGCGCTGGCCCTGGGCGTTATGTCCGGTTTGATGGCCGTGGCTTTTCACTTAGCGCTCGATCAGGCGGAATCCCTGCGGGGGTGGCTGATTGGTCTGGCTCATGAGCACGGAACGCCGGCGGTCGCTGCGTTGTTAACCGTGACCGGTACCTGCGTTTTCGTAGCCGGCTGGCTGGTCGCTCGCTTTGCACCGGAGGCGTCCGGCAGCGGTATCCCCCATCTCAAAAGTGTCATCTACGGTTACCGCAGCTTTGCCTGGGCCAGGACCCTGATCGTCAAGTTCATCAGCGGCGTGATAGGCATCGGGGCCGGCATGGCGTTGGGGCGGGAGGGGCCGACGGTGCAGATGGGCGGTTCCCTCGGTTCACTGCTGGGTCATCGCTACACGCAAAGGCCGGAAAAACAGCGGTTGCTGATTGCTGCCGGCGGTGGGGCCGGCCTGGCGGCGGCATTCAATGCGCCGCTTTCGGGCATGATGTTCGTGCTTGAAGAATTGCAAGGGCGCTTCGCCTCGCTCGAATTCTTTGCCACTGCGGTGGCATGTCTGGCTGCCGATGTCGTCTGTCGCGCTCTGTTGGGGGACTATCCCGTTTTCCGGCTGCCGCCGATCGTCACGCCTTCCCTTCAGCTGATGCCTGCCTTCATCCTGCTCGGGGCGGCGTGCGGCATTCTCGGCGTCGTCTTCAACCGATCCCTGCTCCTGGCCCAGAAGCTGGGCGGCTGGACCCGAGGCGGGCGCCGTGTCTGGTGGATTTTATGGGGCATGCTGATTGGGGTGTGCGGCCTGTATGCGCCGGAAGTCATTGGCGGCGGGCAATCCTTTCTGGACCGGATCATCGTGACCGATTCGCTGACTGGCCTGTCGATTCTCGGCTTCCTGCTGATGCGCTTTGTTCTGACGGTGGGCAGTTATGCCACGGGAAGTAGCGGCGGTATCTTCGCGCCGATTCTGGTCTTTGGCGCCCTGATGGGCCTCGGCGCGGAACATCTGACCCTGCAATTCATGCCTGATATGCAGGCGGAACCCTACGTGTTTGCCGTCGTTGGCATGGCCTCCTTCTTCACCGGCAGCGTACGGGCCCTGCTGACTGGCGTGGTCCTGATGATCGAAATGACCGGCAACTATGCCCTGATTCTGCCGTTGCTGAGCGGCAGCTTTACCTCAATGTTGGTCGCGGACTGGCTGCATGACACCCCGATATACGAGGCGCTGTTCCAGCGTGACCTCGCCAAAATCCGCAACAAGCCTGATTGACGCATGGGGTTGGCGTCATTGCCCGGAACTGCCCTCGCAAACAAGCTCGGTTTGGCGATGTTTCACCGATGCTCCGTCGTGGACGGAGTGTCGGTCGGTTCGGAGTCCGATTTTGGCTCCGACTGTTCCAGTGCCGGTGGCCGGGGTAACCACTGGGCTGGATGCACCGGTTGCAGGGTGTTGATTTCCTTTTCTACGCGCTGGCGCTCGGCAAGGAGAGCGTCGCGCATCTCAATGATCTGAAATTCACGTTCAATTTCAGACTTGGCTGAATTGACGCCCTGTCGAATACGGCGAACCACGTGGGTGACATCTTTCACCAGACCGGGCAGCCGGGTCGGGCCAAAGACCAGAAGACCGACGAGAAAGATGAGGACCAGTTCGGAGAAGCCCACATCAAACATGCCGTCCTCCCTTGCTCCCGCTGCGCATAAGCCAGAACTGTTTTGAAAATTTAGCCGGCGGTCTCTTCATCCCCGCGCAGTGCCGTTTTGAATCCCTTGATGGCAGAGCCCAGGTCACCGCCGATGGTTTTCAGGCGGCGAGTGCCGAACAGGAGCACGACGATCAAAAATATGAGTGACAATTCCCAGATGCCCATACGCATGAATGTTACCTATTGATCAGTCAGGTCAGGACAGACCTGAAAAAAGAAGGGCTGCACGTTGCCCTCGCACACGTGCAGCCCTGCCTGTTCGGTTGGATTAACCGATGTTACGGGTCACGTTGAAGGTATCGTAGAACAGATTTTCTGCCCAATCGAACATGTCCTTCCAATTGTCTCCCGTGAGTGAGGGGGCTTCGCCCAGCGATGCATCGATCTTGGTCGGTACCCAGCCATTACTCTGATCCGCCCGATAGCCGACGGTCAGATAGGAAGCCGTACTGCCGGTGCTCGCCTTGATAGGGCTGTAACACGCGGAATTGGTGACTACCGCCGGCAGACTGTTTTCGCCCACATTCGCGATGTACTGTGCGGTATCCGACGAGTTGGTCTGGATCAGCTTGAGGATGGCGTCGGCACAGACTTTTGCCTCGGCATTGCCCACATGACCCGCCTTGGGTTGAGGGGTGGCCTGAGCATCACCGATGACATGAACGCCTGGAATCCTGGATTCGTAGGTCATGGCGTGGACATCGGCAAACAGGCTGGCATTGAGAATGCCGGGGATCTTGTCCAGCAGCAGCCCGGCCCGCTGGCGGGGCAACACATTCAGTACATTTGCGACATAGCTCCCGGTGGAGGCGATGACCGACCACTGATTGTTGGCATAGGACACGCTACTCAAGTGGGCGTTGGGGATGTAGGTCACGCCCATTGCGCTGAATGCGGTTGAGAAGGTGTGCTTCTCTGCCGTGATGTCGGCATTGGCATCCAGCACAATGACCTTGGCACCGGGACGGTTCTGGTTGAGCCAGTCCGCGACCACACAAGCCCGTTCATAGGGTCCCGGTGGGCAACGGTAAGGGGCCTTGGGGATCGAGAGCATGAACACGCCGTTCCCGGCCGGTATGCCATTCAGTTGCTGCCTGAGCGCGGTGACATCGGCACCCCCTTTCCAGGCCGGAATGATCGACCGGTTGTCGATGGCCTCACGCAAGCCGATGATCGGGGCTCCCAGGCCATTGGTGTCGAGGAAATCAATGCCGGGGGCCACGATCAGGCGATCGTAGTCGTAGGTCCTGCCGCCAGCTATAACTTGTTTCTGGTCTGTGAGAATCTCGCTCACTTCGGCCTGGACGAAGTTCACGCCGCTCAACGAGGCATAGGTGAAGTTGAGGCTGGGTTCGGGGATTTTTCCGACCAGAACCAGATTGCTGAGGATCGGGGAAGCATAGGTGGCGTTCCGGTCAATCAAGGTCACGTTGAGTGACATGCCCTCGGCACTGGCCCATTCGACCAGATATTTGGCGGCGGTGGCACCGGAAAACCCGCCACCCAGAATAACCACCTTGCCGGTAGTTGCTGCATCGGCCTTGCGAACCAGGCTGGGCAAGCCGGTGGCTGCGGTCGCTGCACCGAGGCCGGTGACACGGATGAAGTCACGGCGATTGAATGAACTCATGTCTTATCTCCTGATAAATCTTTAAGAAGGGCCGTTGGGCGATCAATCGTCATCACGATCATTGTTGCTGCTGCCACCGCTGCTACCGCCCCCTGACAGGGAAGCCAGATATTGCGCCAGGGCATAAATTTCAGCGTCCGTGTAGATCATGGCCTGCGAGTGCATGATTTCGGGCTTGCTTGCGGCCTTGGCCTGCATTTCCTTCATTTCACCGACAATCTCGTTCACGCTCTCACCGGTGATGCGATCGAACCCGGTGGACCCGCCCTTGGCGTTATGGCACTGAAAGCACTGTGAGGCCAGCAATCGACCCTGAGTGTTGGTGGCACCGCCGCCGCCACCACCGCCGCCATTGGAGGTCACGGTAACCGCCACCTTTTTCGAGGTGCTGGAGTCACGGACGGTAATGGTGGCGCTCCCCGCCGCATTGCCTTGCACGGTGACGACATTGTTGCTCAGGATGGCGGTTGCCACGCTGGAATTGGAGCTAGTGGCGCTGACTGACCCGTTCGGGTTGGCCACGTTGATGTTGGTCGACTGACCGACCGCAAGACTCAGGGATGACGGTGAAACCGTCATGGCCGTCCCGCTCACGGTGATTCTCAGGGTTTCGGAATCTTTTCTGTCTCGAACTTTTACTGACAGTCGGCCGGGCTGCAGGGCCTTCACAGTGATCGTTGATGAAGAAAGCTGGGTTTCCGCCGTGGCGGGGCTGGAGTTTTGGATGCTCACGCTGCCTCGGACTTTCTTCAGGGTAACCGTTGCCTCGTCGCCCGGAGCCATTCTCAAGGATGAGGGCGACAATGAGAGGGCATGCGCCTGAAAGGCGAGTCCAGACAGGAGAGCTGCGAACAAGATTGACGGGGTTCTTATGCTCAAGGGAATTCTCCTAGGGTTAAGTCAACTGGCGCAACAGCACCATTTGCACAATTTGCCGGGCATGGGAGCAAGGCCGGAAGGACCCGAAGACCCATGCGCACTGTGATCGATTCGCTATTCCAGGTTGCTGTTTACAGGCTGAACCTGAAACGAAGATAAACGTTGATCCTTGCCTGACGGATCAGTCATCGCCATCCCGATCATCGTCTTCTCCCGACGGACCGTTATGACAAGTCCAGCAACCCACCTGGGTTCCGGCCTGAATTTCAATCAGGCCCACGTCATCCAGAAAATAGCGATGCGGATTGGCGGCCGTTGATGCGGCCGAGCCTCTGAGGTTCTTGCCGTGGCAGGTTCTGCAATCCGCGGGCCTCGTCCGATAGGCCCGGCCATGACCGGAGCGTTCTCCCTCCAGCCAGACTGGATCGCTCACGGGGTGCATGGCTGCCGTGATCGGGGTGTTCGATAAGCCGTCGCCGACCATCAACTGGATGGTCTGCTCCGCCATCAGGGCGGGCTTGCGGCCTTTCTCCTTGGCTTGGATTAGCACCGTATAAGTGCGATTACTTTGCTTGCTGGAGGGCGTCCAGTTCAGCGTGGCCTGCCATTCATTGCCGTTGCGGGATGCTCGACGCAGCTTTGCCCCCTTCGGCAGGCCTTTTGCCTTGATGGTCAGGCGATCACCTTCTGCGTCACTGGCCGTAATTCGCAATGACATCTTCATGCCCACGGTTCCCCGGACAGGCGTGGTGATGGGGCTGAGTTGAGGCGGCAGATTATCGGAGGGTGGCGGGGTATCCGGGCAGAAGGTGGTCAACACCCGTCCCGAGCGATAGTCGATGCCCTTGGCATTCAGGTTGTTCTTTGATTCTTGCCCCGCGTTCCCCGTATGGCAGGTCTTGCAGGGCGGAGAGCCAAGATTCGGTACGGGTCGTCCGGCCACTCGGCATTGATTCTGGACGTTCTCGGCAAATCCGGGCATGGCCATGGCGTTATCAGCCCCGATCATCATAAGCAGGGCTGCGACTAACCAGAGAGACGGCCGGGCGGTACGGAGAGAGATCCGGTGGTTGAGTGAAGGCATGAGCAAAACCCTCGTGTGAATTGAAAAACAAAAAGCCCCTCGACCAAAGGTCGAGAGGCTGGGTTGCCTTGATCTCGCTTGCCCGAGGACGGCGAGATTTATCCCTCCTTGGATTAACGACCCAAAACGAAAGTGCCGTTCAGGAATTCGCCATAGGTATCGATGGCAACTGCGACGGTATCGCCGACCTGTACCGCCGGTATTACCACTGCTCCGTTGGCATCTACACAGTTGCCATAGCGGCCAATCGGTGCCGCACCGTTGTAGCTGGCAAGTTCAACTTTGAACTCTGCTTTGCGTGAGTAGCGGCTTGAGCGCTCTGCCTTGAGGTCGAGATCGCAAGTTGCATAAACATCAGCACCTCGAATCAAATCAAGAGTAACGCTTGCGAAGCTAGCCTCTGTTGCATCCGGAACATTCAATGCCAGGCTGGGGATTGGCAGCTTCACTTCTGCAGAGAATTTCTGCTGGGTGGCAGTCGTTTTGAGTTCTACCTCACCTCTGGCACCGGCCTGCACGCTGCTATACATACGCGCCTTGATCTCGGTTTTATTATTGTAGCCACGATTGCTAGAGCGTCCGCCGCGGTCATTGTTGCTATCACTCTTACCACTACGATCGCCATCCCGATCAGCAAAGCTGGGGGTGCTGACAAAGCCTGCAACCAGCATGGCGCTCAGTAAGGCAGCAAAAGGTACATTTGATTTCATGGATTACATCTCCTGGTTTGTTACGTTGGTTCCAATTCCGCCGACCTTCGGTGGTTTCGTGGCATAGTATAGGATGCATACCTAAACCCAAGATAAACGAGGCTCGATGCGACTACTATTGGTTGAAGACGACCCCGGACTAGGGCCTTCGCTCAAGCAGGAACTGGAGGGCGAGGGATTTATCGTTGATCTGGTTCAGGATGGTATTGAAACCGAATTCCGGGGGGCAACCGAGCCCTATGATCTGGTCATTCTTGACCTAGGTTTGCCTTCCATGTCCGGCATGGACGTGCTCAAGGCCTGGCGCGCCCAAGAGAACAGGGTGCCAGTGCTGATCCTGACTGCCCGGGATGCCTGGCATGAGCGGGTTGAGGGTCTTGAAGCCGGGGCTGATGATTATTTGGGCAAGCCATTTCACTCCGAGGAACTACTCGCCCGCATACGGGCGGTAGTCAAGCGCACCCATGGTCGGGCGCCCGGCGATGTGAGGGTGGGGGACCTTCAGTTGAACGAGGAGGCTCAGACCGTCAGCATCGGCACAGACCGCTTTATCTCTCTCTCGTCGACAGAATTCCGGATGCTTCGAGTGTTCATGCTCCACCCGGATCAATTGTTGAGCAAGGCACATCTGGCCGAACATGTTTTTGATGCGGACTACGATCTGGATGCCAACCGGATCGAGGTCTACGTCAACAAACTCCGAAAAAAGCTGGGGCAGGACCGCATTGTGACCCGGCGTGGTCAGGGCTATCAGTTGAAGGCGATGCCATGAAGTCCTTGCGCAACCGCCTTTATATCGGATTGGGGCTCATCCTGATCATTGGTTTCGGCGTGCAGTGGGGTCTGCGCAACCACCTGATTCCTTTGATTGCCGAGGAGCAGATGCTGACACGGCTCAATCACGACATCGAAGCGCTCCGCAGTGCGATCAGTTTTGATGCCGGGGGTGCCCTGAGCATTGATCTGACCAGGCAATTGCCGGTGTATCAACAGCGGTACTCCGGCCATTACTTTTCGGTGGAGTCGGCAGGGCAGCGGGAGGTTTCTCCCTCCATGGGGGAGGAGGTTGTGGAAATTGAGCCGGTGCCGACCGGCAAGGTGCAGCAGAGTCACATCATGGGCCCGCATGGGCAGCCCTTGCTGGTCATGGGGGTGGGAATCACCGTGCAGGAACAGCCGGTGAGTATCTCGGTGGGGGAGGATCTCTCCGATCTGGATCATGATGTGACCGAAGTCGGCGAGCTGTTCCTCATGCTCAACGGCGTCATAATCGGGATGGCATTGGTCATCCAGTGGATGTTTGTGAGTCGGGCGCTCAAGCCTTTTACGCTACTCAGTCACGAGCTCCAAAATCTCGGCATGGGGCCGGGATCTCGCAAGGCTAAGGCGGATTTGCCCAAACCCGAGGAGGTCAAGCAGCTCATAGACACGGTTCAGCGACGACTGCAAAGATCCCGCAATGCCATTGGCAATCTGGCGCACGGCATCAAAACGCCGCTGGCCATGCTGTTTCGCCTGGCCCAGGCCCCGCCGCTCAAGAACCATCCAGAGGTCAGTCAAGATATTACCCGCTACGCGGAAGCCATACGGCAACTGATCGAATCAGATTTGCGACGGGCGCGTCTCGCCGGCGCAGGCCCGGCAGGGTACGATCTCAATCCGTTCGAGGCCCTGTCCGGTCTGGTGAAGGTCGTGAGAACGATCTATGCGGAAAAGCCCCTCGATATCTCGGTTCAAGCCATCAATGAGCCGGTGGCTTGTGACCCCCAGGATTTCATGGAACTGGTGGGCAACCTCATGGATAACGCCGCCAAATGGGCCAGGGAACAGATTGCCGTCCATGTCTACCGTGTTGGCGATGACCTGTGGGTGGAGGTGGAGGATGACGGCATGGGCTGCTCCGATGAGCAGATGCTAGAACTGACCCGACGGGGTGTCCGTCTGGATGAAACCAAGGAGGGCCATGGCTTGGGGCTCTCCATTATCCGCGATCTGGTAGACCAGTATCACGGGACACTCACACTCAGTCGGTCCGAAACGTTGGGGGGGCTCAAGGTCAGTGCGATATTAAGGCCAGCCGGAACATGAGGCCACTGCGAGAGAAAACGGTAGTTTCAGTGTCAGGGTTTGCAAACACTGTCAGGCCACATGAATCGCTTCATTCCTCCAGAAATTTCCAGTCATGAATGAAGAAATACCGTCAACCGGCCTGGATGAGGTCATGGATGAAGCCAGGCGGTTTCACGAATCCTTCGAATCGGTGATGATGGCGACCTCGCGGGAGGATGTGCCGGTTGCGACCTACGCCCCCTATGTCAGCGACGAGCGGGGATGTTTCTATATTTATGTCAGCGAATTGTCAGCGCATACCCCCAACCTGAAGCACAATCCCCGAGCCAGCTTGCTGTTTATTGAGGATGAAGCCCGGGCGCAACATCTCTTTGCCCGCAAGCGGGTGACTTACAGCTGTGTGACCGAGCCGGTCGAGCGTGACTCGGAAGCCTTTGTCGTGATCATGGATCGTTTCAAGGCCAAGCACGGCCCATTCATGGACATGATGCGGGAATTGCGCGATTTCCATCTGTTCCGGCTCATCCCCGAGCAGGCCAGCTATGTGCGCGGCTTCGCTCAGGCCTACCGGCTGCAGGGCGATGGGCTCGGTGAGATCCGCCATGTCAACGACAAGGGGCATCGGGCGGGAACGGTCGAATCGGCCAGGCAGCTGGACTCTTCGCGGTCGTCTTAGTGGCGGGCACTGAGCGCGTTTGACGTGCCTGAAGTCGGCGCAAATGCACAGCGCCTGCGCAAGCTGGCGTTCGTGCGCTGGTTCATTTTTCAGGGATTCCTGGGTGGCCCGCTGGGGCGGGTTACTCACCGAGAGGTCCTGCTCCCAGACTTCGCGGACTTGGCCATCTCTATCCGCCACAGAGGGTGAGTGTGGTAAATTGAGAACCACTATCATTCGTGAGCCATTCAGTCATGACCCCAGACCTTAGCTTGCTCCATGAGGGAGAATCCGCCGTCATCCAGTCCATCGAGGCTGACGAGGCGCTGCATCATCGGCTGCAGGCTTTGGGGTTCCAGACCGGGAAGCCGGTGCAGGTCGTGCGTATGGGACGGTTCAGCGGGCCGCTGCAGATTCGGATCGGGATGACGGATGTGATCATGCGCCGGTCTGATGCTGCAAAAATCAAGGTGGGCCCGCGGCTTTGAAACGCATCGCGCTACTGGGGATGCCGAATACCGGCAAATCCACCTTCTTCAACCGCCTGACCGGCGCCCGGGCCCGGGTCGGCAATTGGCCCGGCATCACCGTCGACCTGATGACGGCCAAGACCCTACTGGGTGCCGATTGGGCTCAGGTGGTCGATCTGCCGGGCATCTACAGCTTCCATGGGTTTTCCGAGGATGAGAAGGTCGTCCGCGACTTTCTCGAGAAAAATGCCGTGGATCTGGTGGTCGTCATTCTCAATGCCACCCAGATCGACCGGCAACTCCCCTTGGCCCTTCAGATCAGGAAGCTCGGTCTGCCTGCGGTCATCGTGCTGAACATGGCGGACGAATCACGCCAATTGGGCATGCGGATCGATACCGCAAAACTGACCGAGTCCCTGGGTTATCCGGTGGCCATGGTCAGCGCCAAATATGGCATGGGCTTCAATGAGGCCCGGCAGACCATCGGCTTTGCCTTGCAGGCTCCCCACCCGACGGCCGAAGTGGGGCTGGAGCGGGTGTTTTCCGAGGACCACGAGATCGAGTCGGATACGGCCCGCATCCTAGATGCGGCGGTTGATCTGCCCCGGCAGATGCCGAAGCGCCATACGGTCCGGCTGGATCGTTGGCTGCTGCATCCCTGGCTGGGCTTGCCGCTGTTTTTCCTGTTCATGTTCCTGCTGTTCCAGTTCATTTTTACCCTGGGCAAGCCGTTGCAGGATGGTGTGGCCTGGGTCCTCACCGAGGTTCGGGATCGGGGACTGGAGCCGTGGATGGCGGATTGGCCACCCCTGCTGTCCGGCCTGCTGCTGGATGGCATCTACAACGGCGTCGGTACGGTCGCCTCCTTTGTACCGATCATCATCCTGTTCTTCCTGGTGATGACCTTGGTGGAGGACAGTGGCTACCTTTCCCGGGTGGCCTTTCTGATGGATGCCCTCATGGCTCGATTGGGGCTCGACGGGCGCAGCTTCGTCATGCTGCTGATGGGGTTCGGCTGCAACGTGCCCGCCCTGATGGGGACCCGGGTCATGCGGTCGCGGCCCCTCAGATTGCTGACCATGCTGGTGGTGCCGTTTTCGCTGTGTTCGGCGCGGCTGCAGGTGTTCCTGTTCATGACGGCTGCCCTTTTCTCGGCCCAGGCGGCGCCCGTGGTCCTGTTCAGCCTTTATTTGCTGAGCTTTCTCACGGCGCTGCTGACCGCGTTGCTGTTCAAGGGGCGATACGTCAGCACGGAGCCTTTCGTCATTGAGCTGCCGCCGTATCGCTTGCCCACCTGGCGGCAAGTCGCATTGCGCGGCTGGCATGAGGTGCGGCATTTTCTGCGGCGCGCCAGCAAGTTCATCACCGCGGGGGTAGTGGCGGTGTGGCTGCTGACCCATCTGCCGACAGACGTGCCGCCGAATAGCGCGGAGACGCTGGCCGGCCAGATCGCCGGCTGGCTGGAGCCGGTGTTGACCCCCATTGGTATCGATGCCCAACTCAGCCTGGCACTGATCTTCGGCTTTGTCGCCAAGGAAATTGTGGTCGGCTCACTGGCGGCGATCTATGGGCTGGAAGGGGATGCGCTGATGGGGCTGATGGCCCAGAAGCTGGATTGGGTTCAGGCTTACAGCTTCATGCTGTTTACGTTGATCTACATTCCCTGCCTGTCAACGATCGCCACGCTCAGGCAGGAGTCGCGGAGTCTTGGTTTTACCCTGATGTCGGTGCTGTGGTCATTGATTCTGGCCTGGCTCAGCTGCTTCGCCTTCTACCAGGCGGCCCGGGCTCTCGGGTATTGAAGGGGGGCACTCGGTTTTCCAGCCGGATAGTTGGTCCGCGCATTTCCGCAACCACTGGGCGTTGGTCGGGCGTGCGCAATCACCTGCGACAACCCGTCGCATTGTTTTACGAAGATCGCGTCCTAAACTCTCTTATTAGGAAAAACTAATATTGGAGGTGGATGATGAAAACGTCATATATCGCAAAGCTGCTGGTTCTGGTGTTGGCTTTTAGTCTGTCTTCTGTGGCGTGGTCTGCCGGAAGGCGCGGGTCTCAGGACGCTGCCCAGACGCTCACCCAGACCGAGATTGATACCCTGAGGTACATGCGGGAAGAGGAAAAGGTAGCCCGCGACCTGTATCTGAGTTTTGACCAGTTCTATGCCGCATCCGGTGTTCGCGTTTTCGGCAACATCGCGGAATCAGAGCAAAAGCACATGGATGCAGTGAAGAAGTTGTTGACCACTTACGGCATCGAAGATCCCGTCACGGATGACACCATTGGGGTCTTTGCGAATGAGGAACTCAACACCCTTTATCAGACGCTGCTGTTAAAGGGCGAAGCGAACCTGATCGAGGCCTTTAAGGTGGGAGTGCTGGTCGAGGAAACGGATATCGTTGATTTGGCCAAGGCGATGGCGGAAACGGACAAGCGCAACATCGAGCGGGTTTATCAGAATCTGTTGAAGGGTTCTGAAAATCACCTCAGGGCCTTCAACCGGCAACTTCAGTAACCCAATCCCCCTGATTGCCCCCCGGCCCGAGTGCCGGGGGGCGCTTTTTGTGGGCGCAACTCGCCCGCGTCAAGGCCGATAGCTTTTCGGTTCCATTCCGAATTTTTTCAGTTTCAGATACACCGCACGGCGGGTAATTTTCATCTCGCTTGCCAGCCGGCCAACATCCCCCTGACAGCGGCGCAGGGTTTCTTCCAGATAGGTTCTTTCGGTTCGCTCCATCATCTGCCTGCAGTCACTGCTGCCCTCGTGGCTGATTGGGGTATCGACTGGTCCGATGGAGGAAAACTGGACGTCCTCGATTTCGGGTCCCCGGGAAAACAGGACCGCCCGTTCCAGCGTATTTTCGAGTTCACGGACATTTCCTGGCCAGTCATAGGCAAGCAGTTGCTGCATGAGTCGG
>Ga0172373_10006930_pt1 | contig 14902 bp, 16 predicted proteins | sample Lak10m_2_FD_114546 | JGI IMG/M metagenome (GOLD analysis project Ga0172373, IMG submission 114546) | Freshwater microbial communities from Kabuno Bay, South-Kivu, Congo - kab_092012_10m | ecosystem: Environmental > Aquatic > Freshwater > Lake | place: Democratic Republic of the Congo... | reverse complement strand
CCCGAGCTTTTCGAGCACTCGATTGTCGGCAGCCGGCACACCCAAGCCTTCGACCATTCGAAAGCCGCCAACGGGATCATAAAGCACGACCCCGCCGTATCCCGCCCGCCTGAGTTCTGTGGCCAGGACCGTCGTCAGCGGTTGCGCGGCGACCGCCCCCTCGATCTCTACCAGCTGCAGGTCGCGCACGTTACCAGACAGGACAAACTGCGACTTCAACGGCAAGAAGCGCAGCAAATCACGCGACCATCGTGGTCGCTCAAAGATTGACGTTTGAGCCATTCCCCTCAGCCCCCAACACACCCGCCTGGGCATGTCGTCCCTATGTCGAGTTTGCCACCAAGAGCTAGTCCGGCAAAGGTTGTGTACGCCACCCCGCCACACTCAGAACTGCCATTGGGAGCGAAGTCACTTCAAAAAGCCAGCAAACTGATGGCGATTTTCTAGTTTCATCGCAAGCGGCACCTCCAGCCGCACACCACGGTCATCGAGCTGGCTTGGCCTCTCTCAGCTTTTGAAGCGTGGCTCTGTCGAGTTTGCCTTGAGATGGCATGCCTCGGGACGCTTCGAACCGCCGAATGGCCCCTGCCGTTTGGGGGCCAGGGATCCCGTCGATGTCACCGGGATCAAATCCAAGCGCTTTCAGCACTTCTTGGACCTCTCGCACCTCGGCCCAAGACAGGGGCCGATCGTCTGGAGGCGCTGGTGACGGAGTTGGGGTTAGGGCCGGTGCCTGACGCGGTGCTGAAGCTGCAATGTCGAGCGCTTTGGTTTCCACCCTAGTCGCCGGCGCGGGCGGCGGAACGGGTGGAGCCGACGGAGTTTGCGTCGCGGCAACGAACGGGCCAGGTGGCGGCACCTGGCCCTGCTTTGCAGGCGGCATCATCCCCCAAACAAGGTAGACGCCCACCAAAGCCACAACTGTCAGAACCACCGTTAGAGCCCGTCGGCGCGGCTTGGAAGTGATATCGACTGGCGCCAGCGGCTCTTGCACGGGCTGAACCGCCGACACCGCCGGAGCCGGCCCGGCTGTCTTTGAAGGCGGCATTTCGTGCAGAGCCAGAGCGAAGCTTTCAGCCGGGCCCACGCGTGAGAATTCAAGCTGCTCATTTAGCCCGCCAGGACTCGACAAGCTCAACGAGTGATACAGACAAACAGGTATTTGCTTATTGTTGTTGAAGCGCCGGTCCCGACCGCCACTCTTGTTGGGGTACCTCCACGTGTGGTCCACAACCTGCGCATCGCTTGGAACTCGACCGTCTTCAATGAAGCGGCTTGCTTGGCACAGCACTCGCAAGTCGGCGTAGGCTACTGACCCAAAGGCCTTGCCGTCACCCACGAGCACAACGTCAGGAAGAAAGTAAAGAGTCTGCAAACCGACTCTCAGAGCAGGCGGGGTGACGTTGCTTGTGACTACTTCAGGCAAGCGATAGTCGAGACTCGTTGCAACTTTGCTTACGAGCCTGGTTGCCCCAGCATTTCGCTTCCGTGTCGTCATATCGTGTATGGCGCCGCTTGCTTGCACGTGCCATTTGCCGGCGCATGAAGATAGCTCGTCAAAGGCCGTAGTTAGTTTTGTATAGGCTCCTTGATGATCTGCATCGAATTCATAGAAGAGAACCGCCCTTCTCTTGTACGAGTCCAGCCACTTGCCGATCAGCCAAGCAGGTAGCGCCAGCGCCACAAGCCACAAGCCCAGCGCGCCAAGCGCAAAGGAGCTTAAACATCCTCCAATGCCAAAGATGCTTGCCAGCACCACAGACAGGCGAGATCGACCCGCCTTTTCATTTATTTCACTCAAGAGTTCGCTGAACGCCTCATCCTGCATTGCCAACACGTTCGCAGAATCGATTTGCGTCAATACGACGCCGCTTGAATCCTGAAGTAGAGGCGGCTGCACCTGCTGAGTTGCGACATTCGATTGGCGCGGCGCTTGTGATCCACTCCGCCCGAGCGTTGCTCTATAGTAAAATCCATTTCGGCCAGCGTGAATGTAATGGCCCCGGGGGCCAGTACCAACCCGAAGCCCGCGAACGCCGACCGACACACCGACGCCACCGCTCGAGAAATTGAATCGGAACGGACCTGCGCTGACGAACTTTCGAAAATAGAACGGCACGTCGTCGGTTGCCCCCAACCTGATAGCAATTCCACGTTGTCACTATCGCATCGGTTAGCGCCATAGCAACAACCTCAGACGCAGCTTCTGACTTCAGCGCGGTGGCATAAGCGCAAGAATGCGGGATAGCGGCGCCATTTCCAGTCCCTTGGGACAGCGCTCGCGCCTGGCGTTCAATCCACTTCTCGCACAACTAGCCGAGCAGCCTTCACCATCGCTCCAAGACTACTGCAGACGCCCCTACGGCATTCTTTCATGTACTCGCTATCCTCGATGAGCGTTGTCTGTTCCTGCTGTTTCTAGATCATCTGCTTCATCTGTATCATCGACATCGTCCTCCTCAGTGAGATCTTCAATCTCCACCTCGACCAAGGGGTGCATTGGCTGCGTAGTAGTTGTGCCTTCTATGGTCTCGACTCCTCGAAGGGTCCGACCCATTGCACGCTGCCGCGTACTCAGCTTGCTCATGGCTTTGACGGTGCTTTCGGCCCGCTTCTTCGCCACATCGACCGCCTTACCGTACTTTACGAACTCGCTCTGAACCCGGAGAAGCAGAGCCGCGATTTGACCGGCTTTCTGCTGGATCGTGACCGACCGCGACACCGCATGGACGGCGTTCAGAATAGACATCAAGTTTGTTGGCCCCGCGACAACGACGTTGAATTCACGCGTGATCTCGGAAACAAGCCCAGGCCGCTTGACCATCTCTGCGTACAGACTTTCGGACGGCACATACATCACGGCATATTCGGTCGTGCGGGGTGGTGCGATGTACTTGCTGTGAATGTCTTTCGCCGAAGACTTGAAGCGCGTCTCGAGTCGGCTGGCCGCGGCTTCGGCACCTGCAACATCGCCGTTGTCCGCCGCTTCCACTAGCCGCTCAAAGTCTTCGATCGGAAACTTTGCATCGATTGGCAACAGTACGTGGTCTTGATTCTCGTCAAGTAGCGGAATCTTGATGCAAAATTCGACAATCTCGCTCGCATCCTCTCGAACCTTGACATTACGCAAGTACTGATCGGGTGAAAGCATGTCCTCCAAAATCGACGCCAATTGCGTCTCTCCCCAAGTGCCACGGCTTTTAACGTTCGTAAGAACGCGCTTCAGTTCGCCCACGCCAGTGGCGAGCTTCTGCATGTCGCCCAGGCCCTCATGCACCTGCTTGAGTTGTTGGGTCACAAGCGCAAACGACTCGCCCAATCGCTTCTCAAGCGTGCCCTGCAGTTTTTCGTCTACGGTTTGCCGCATCAGTTCGAGCTTTGCTTCATTCTCTTGCCGCATCGTCGTCAATCCTTCGGCGACACTTTGCCGGAGGTTGTCCTGACTGGTTTGCGAAGCATCACCGATCTCTTTCAGTCTAAGGGCCATAGTGTCTAGGCCTCTTTGCTGCGCTTCGGCGACAAGCTTTGCATTCTCGCGCAGATCGTCTCCCACCTGCTTGAGCGCCTTCATGACTTCTTCACGTAGCTGCTGAGCACTCGAAGCCGCGTTGGCGAGCAGTTCGCCGAGCTTATCTTCAGTACTTTTGCCAGATACTCGCAGCTGTTCGGTGATGGCCTCACCCACCGCCTTCAAGTTTACTGCCACTTGCTCCAAGCCGTCTTTCTGGCTCTGTGCCGCTGCGTCAGCGTTCTTGCGCAGATCATCGCTCAGCAACTTCAACGAGCCCTGGATCTCTTCGCGCAGAGCCTTCGCCTGCTGCACGGAGAGGTCATGTGTCTTATCCACTTTTTCGGTCAGAGCCTTGGCCAGATTTTCTGCCCTTTGATCGACTGAAGTTCTTACGGCTTCGAGGCGCTCATCGAGAGACCTGACGCCATCACCGAGTACCTTCGAGAAGGCTTCCAGCTGATCCTTTTGCGCGGCGGAAGCGTGGGTAATGCTGGCACGGAACTCGTCGTTCGCTGCTTTAGTGGTTGTGGCTAGCAGCTGAGAGAATGTATCGAGCTGAGCTTTTTGGGCGTCGCGGCCATCATTCAAATTTCTCGTCAACGCAGCAGTCGCCCGCGTCAGATTTTCAGCCACCTCAGTGCGCAAGGCGCGTCCGCGCTCTTCTGCGCTGTCGAAACTGCGGCGGTCGTTGTCTTGGATAAGACGTTCGATGCGCTCAAAGTCCGCTTTGAGCGCCGCACTGATAGCGGTGATGTCGCCATCACCACTTGGGCCCCGCTTCGCGAACGCTACCAAAACCACGGCAGCCAATGCGATCCCAGTGACTACCCACGGTATCCAGTCCATGTTGCCCCCTCAACCGAATGCATCGTACCGAAATCCAAGCGCCCGTAAATTCACTGACCGTATATGTGAGGCCGGCCGTTGACGGCCGCCTTCGCCCCGCTACTAATTTTGGCTAGAGTTCGGCCTGTGCGATCGAGCAAAGTGCAGAAAAGTCTGATTCACGAAGAATACGAATATTCTGGCCCTTTGCTATAAGCTGCTCGGCCTTCAGATGTTTGCTGCTCTTTGACTGCCCCGGCGCGGGCTTCACCGCATCTTGGTCGCCGACAACCAACAATGTAGTCTTCTTTGTAACACCTTCCTCCACACGACATCCGACCGTGGCCGCCATTGCCGCTGCCTCATTGCGCTTCATCGACAAAGCGCCCGTAAAGGCAACGACTTCCCCATACAGAGGACCAGCTGGATTGCCGTCACGGGCAGTGGGCTCGGCAGCTTGTGGGTCGATAGGCTGCTTGATCCGCTCAAGCCATTGCTCGAGGTCTATGCCCGACTCTTTAAGCGCGCATACGAGAATTCGACCGGCCGCCTTAGCGTCTTCAGCTGCGTCATGATGACGAAACTTAATTCCTAGGTCCTGCGCCACATTGCCAAGGCCGTAGCCCCGGCGTGCATATCGAGGCCATGTGCGACGCACGACCATTGCACTATCAAGCCATTTACAGGTAGGTCGCGTAAGATTGTGCCGAAGCTCGCACTGCGACATGACTGACCGATCAAACGACGTATGACTGACAACCACTCGATTGGCCATCAGTAGCTCTAGCTTCGCGTACACCTCACCGAACTTTGGTGCGCCACGCACTGCTTCTTCATCGATGCCATGGATGGAGATGTTCATGGCATCGAAGTAATCGTCTGGGTCGATCAGCGAGATGAATGTATCGACGGGTTGGCCGTCCCTGAAGAGAACGGCACCTACCTGGCAAACACTCGTAAAGTCAGCGTTCGCAGTCTCGAAATCTAAGGCCAAGAAGTCCATCACACCCCCAGATCGACGTCGAGCGTACCAGATCCACGCGGGCAGTTCGACACGGATCCCATTGCTGCCACCTTACGCACGGCATTCGGTAAAATGCTGTCGTACTTGAAACGGTCTATCTGGCCGTTACATTTCCAATCAAGCGCTGTGACTCAGTACTAATCCCCTCTCTTGTCCTGAGTCCGATCGTTACGCGTGATGCGGCACAAAGGTGCGGCTACATTTCACTTCTCTAGCGCAGAAGCCGAGCAAAGAACGCCTTGGTTTGCGCCTCAGCATCACGGGCGACCACTGGGTTGCCTTCGATGCGGCGAGACGTCGTCTTGCCGCCGCCCGTGCCAGTGACCCACGTGGTTTTGCAGCCGTAATCGAAGGAATGATACGTGTCGGGATAGTACGTCGCCTCGATCAACGAGGGATTTGCCGACTTGGTAGCGGATCGCCGTTATCGTGTCAGCGATCCTCGAGATACTCGTAGTGCTGCATGGCCTTGTCGATGCGAGCCACTGCCCGGCTAGCCTGGTCCGGCAAACGATTGTTCAACTGCTTCAGGCGAGCCTTCAATGCGTCCAGGATGATGACTGGGCTTGGGCTGTGGGTCTGCTGACCAGCCACCTTGATCGTGGCTATGGCGTTCCCGATCACCGCGGCTACCTCCAGAGGAACCCGGAAGGACACGATCTTGGTCGAGTCTTCCTTGTGGACCCGCGGTCGACCGCGACCACGTTTGGGTTTCTCAGCCATTTTCGGGGGCATCGTGGTCTCCTAATAAACGTTGACTTCTATTCTATGTAGGCCGGGTCCCACGAAAGTGAAGCCCTACTCGCAAGTACATGTTGCAGTCCTCTCTCGAGATTTAATTTAAGTTGACTTCAAATAAGCCCTTGAACTCGAAGAATCGCGGGATAGATGCTTGGTAGGGCAGGCTCACCACCGTCGCCCCATAAATAGCGGCAGGTGGGTTGTGGCCACTAGAACCAGATTGAATGAACTCCGCTGCCGCCCTGTCGGGTGGGCAGCAACCTAGAGGCGGCCGCGCAGCCACAACCTGCTCGTGCCGTCTTCTAGGCGGAGACGTAGCTCAGTGACTGGCCCCAACCTTTCCCACGCAGAAGACATCTTTCAGAGAATGGGCCGGACGGCCGTGAAGGACCGCACTCCACTCGTCGTGGAATTGGTCGGGCTCAGGTCCGAACATGCCGCCCTCCTCGCAAAGTGTGGGAAGCCCAATAGAGGCCCTACAAGCACAGGCGGGCAGCGGAAGGGGCTGATGTCGTGCAAGTCTACAAGCTGCTTCAGGTGCCAAGCACGGGCCGGAAAACGGGCAGGTACGCGCTCCTGGTCGTTAGTCGTCGCAGGGTCAAACGGAGTGCCGATCCGGGAGCAGATGAGTGCAGTGACGATTAACGCACCGGATCTAGATCTCTCTGGATTCAAACGGGCGGTCAGGAATTTCATGATTCGCCACGGGCTGAAGTGGACGGGAGAATACTCCGTGTCGTTGGCCGGCATGCTCCATGTCCACGTTCTCGTGATCCATCCTCGCCTGACCGGTCTCGGGCTGAAAGGCTTGCTGGTGGCTGAATTCGGCGCGTATCCGTGGATCAATGTGAAGGAGCTGAGGCTCACGAAGAGGGTCAAGGGTGAGCATGTCCCCAGCGAGGAAGATGCCGTTCGGGGTTGGATTCAATACGCCCACGTGCCGTTTAAGATGAAGGACTTTCGTAACCATCCAGAACTGAAGAATGCCGACGGTATCAACAGGTTCTTGGAATGGGATGCCAGCGTTCACGGAGACCGTCGATGTGAGGGTGGATTTACGCTGGATGAGAAGGCATCGGCAGAGCGCATGAGGAAGGCGTGGACCAAGAAGCGTCGTTCTGGATACGGAACTGCTCCTCGTACCGAAGCCATTAAAGAGGACATTCAGGAGAGGATCAGGCAGTCCAAGTTAAAGCATATCGAGAAGCTTACTCGGTTGGCGGAACCAAGAGAGCCCATGGAAGGGTTAGTACAACTGGGCTCGATCACAGAGGCCGCGGTCGACGCCGACCAGAGCGATGGATTTGAAGGTGGCCGCCGTTCTGGCGGTGCTTCTTACAGCGAAGCTGTCTACGCAATAAAGAATCGCGCTCGGCTTCCGGCACGAATCAATCTGTCTTCTCCATGCCCTGCCTCTGTACAGGCCTTACGAAGGCGTTTCTGCGCCACATGGGTAGGAGGTACTTGATGCTCGACCAGAACATGCCTACCCACGCCGTCTCCGGGATGATTCGCCCCCAGTTCGGCAACCGACTGTGGTTTGTCTTTGACGCCGCGATGAACCCCCAAGTAGCTGCTCAGCGTGTCCCCGACCCGGTCTTTGTAACTACCGCTCACATTCCTAGCCGAAGGTTCATGGTCAACATAGATGGGATCGGCATGGTTGTGCCCCGACGCGACTTCAGCGTATTCGGCGTCGTGTACGAGGTCGCCGACGTGGCCTTGGCTGCAATAGACGTCCAGCTAGGCGTCCCCCACTACTGGCATCGCTACGGGTGCCTGGGTCGTAATCCCGACCATCGCCCAATCTTGATGGAATTTCACACCCCGGCGCAGCCGAGACCATCGAGGCTGGGCCAAGCAGATCCCAATTACCTAAAACCCATCGTCGAGGCGGCTCGAAAATGGGGATTCCCTGAAGAATACCTCGACCAATTTCGCTTCTGGTGCTCGGACATATGAGCAAATGGGACCATCGATGCCAGCACTTCGGGGCCCGGCTGATGCTGGAGACAATTGGGCTAAAGTACAATTGGCCCCAGTATTTGATCGAGCAAGCGTGGGCCCGCTATCTGGATCGACTGCGGAGCGAACGACTAGCCGCCGTCGACGACCAGATGAAAATGGTTCGGTTTTCGCTGATTTCGAGAGCGGGCCGAGATCGAGATTGGATACGAAGCCGGACCAAATATGGACTTCCTCCAATTCCGGATGACTGAGTCGAATTAGCCCAGGCCATTCCCTTAGCGGGTACATCCGTACAGACCCCCGCGCGTGCGGGCGGTCACTGGTCAGGCGTAGGGGCCCGATTGTGGCCGCTCACGTTGGTTCGGCTCCAATTCGAATTGGACGCAGTAATTGGTGCGATCCCTCTCTGGGGCACCAATTGGCGACTGCGTTCACCTGGCTTCGACCGGTCTCCTCCGAGCGGGCCTATCCGGCGCGACAGCCACGAGGTCAAGCTGGTTTAGAAAAGGGTCGAGATTAACTATAGAAAACCTGTGAGGGTTTTCTCTAACTGGGACCAACGCCGGCATCACCGGAGAGGTCTGCAAAATTGTTCCCGCGAATCAACAAATTGGCTCGTCGCGGCGCAGGACGGCAGCCATGCACTGATGACGGGAAGTGAATATCCCCACTCTCGATGGCCTATCAAAGAACAGCGCTTCGCGATCCTGCAAGTTCGGATCGCGCGTTAGGTTCGGCTTCGCTTCCGATAGTTGTCAAAGGCCGCTACGGGATCGTCAGCCGCTTCAATCAAAGCCACGATACGCTTCACTTCTTTGAAGTCTTCGCAGATATAACCACGGAATGGATCGTCGACATCGTCGAACTGGTATCCGGGCACCGCGGCACCAATCCGGCTAGATCGACGGGTGATGCGATAGGTAAAATCTCCCCGTATGGTGAATTGGAAGCCCGACAATTTCCCACGTTCGATGTTTGGAATTGCCGAAGCTCGGATCGTGTCCGGTGAGGCGTCGATACGAATGAATGGAACGCTCTTGTAGAATGACGTGAGTTTGCTAGCGGCCTCGATCAATGCATCAACTGCAGCGAATTTTTTGTAACGGTCGGTCAAGAAAATCTCCGTGTGTACTTGTTCGGGAGAGCGCTAGGCGACTCTGTTTCGGAGAGATACGCGAATTTTCTTGGGTTGCAATTGCGTCACGTGTTCTGGGAACGTGGGCCGTCAGCTAAGCCATTTGTATACGTCGACAAAACTACGGAAAAAATATTTTGCGCTTAGACCAGCACGCGTGGAGTTTCGACACTCTCGAAAAGCCTAAATCACAGCGAAAGCAAAGGTGTCAGCCATTGATGTGGCAGAGCGTCGACATTCCTAGCAATGCAGCTTCGCGAATCGGCTCCGGCACAGACAATTGACGTTCAGACGGATGCCGATGTCGCTCGTTTGCCGGAGTAAATCAATAACGCGGTTTGGGAAACGCCTTTGAAACATCAAACCGATCGATCCGGGCCACAAAATGCTCGCCTGGATGCCCGCCGCAAATTCCCTGGAACTCCTCAGGTGTCCACTGATGATGCTTAAGGTCCTCAAACAAATCACAAAGTTCCGAGCCGTCGACCCCGAACTCTATCAGTTCGCTTGACCACAGCACCTCCTGCTCCGGGTCGAGAAAGCGGATGTAGACAACCGCGTCCGGCCATTCGAGGCCGGAAGTAGAGTCGACTTTCAAGAAGTATGGTCCTTCAATCTCGGCCTTGATCCCTCGAGCTGTGATGAAGTCACGGACACGGTTCCACGAACGTTGGGGCCCAAGAATCGTGCGAATGCCCTCCGGCTCGGGAATTGCCCTCCGGCCCCCAAGAAGATCGGTCACATACACCAAGACTCCCTGCTTAAAGGCCTCGTGCGGATGAGTGCTAGTGTCTATCTCAACGTTCGTAGTCATTTCGATCTTTCTAGATGTGGCGACTGCTGAAGGAGGTCTTTGCGGGCGATCCACATAGGGATTTCAATGCGGTAGCCTGCTCCGATAACTCCTATCTGAATCGCTCGAAGCAGGGCTTCAAGGCCTAATCAGCAGCCTCTGTCTGATCGAGTAACAAGAGTGACCGGACGTGGCTCTCCGCGCGGGAACAGTTGTTAGAGAGGCAGCACTGGCTGAAGTATTCTGGGATGCACCGAGTTATTGGTGCCGACTCCGGCAAGCTAACGCGCTACCCCTTGGTGTATCACTGCCTGAGACACATATTGCGCAGCTTCCACGAGCGCGGCCGTTCAGTTCGGCCCGCTCACTGATTTCTCTCTCAGATCGGCCATCCAGCCCGACAAACTCCCGCGTACGGCTGAGTAGGCGGGTCAGGCTCTCGCATTCCTTCGATGGAGTAGGCAGCGATAACGGCTTAACCGTAGCGAACCTTGCCGATCATCCGAGCCAACTCGGTTAGGAAGGAGTGAACCGCCCCGGGTTTGCCGGAGGCTATTTGGTTTGAGTCACGCCGCCATGACTGGTTGGTCCAGCATGGCGTAATATCGCTCCTCAGCCTCGGCCGGCGGGATGTTGCCGATAGGCTCCAACAGCCGGCGCTTGTTGAACCAATCGACCCATTCCAACGTCGCGAACTCGACGGCCTCGAACGACCGCCAGGGCCCGCGCCGATGGATGACCTCGGCCTTGTAGAGGCCGTTAATGGTTTCGGCGAGAGCATTGTCGTAGCTATCGCCCACGCTGCCCACCGATGGCTCGATACCAGCTTCGACCAGGCGCTCGGTGTAATTAATCGAGACGTACTGGCTGCCTCGGTCGCTGTGATGCACGAGCCCGCCGCGATGGCGGGGCCGCCGGTCATGTAAAGCCTGCTCCAGGGCGTCGAGCACGAAGCCCGCGTGTGCAGTTCGTGCCGCGCACCAGCCAACGATCCGCCGAGCGTATGCATCGATGACGAAGGCAACGTAGACGAAGCCTGCCCAGGTCGCGACATAGGTCAAGTCAGAGAGCCACAGCGTATTCGGCTGTGCGGCCTTGAACTGCCGATTGACGTGGTCCAATGGGCACGGCGTGGCTTTGTCGCTGATCGTAGTCCTGACCGGCTTGCCGCGGATTACGCCCTGCAAGTCAAGGCTTCGCATCAGCCGCGCTGCGGTGCAGCGGGCAACATCGTGGCCCTCACGCTTGAACTGCCGCCAGGGCTTGCGCACGCCATAGACACGGAAGTTCTCCTCGAACACCCGCCGAATCTGCGTCTTCAGGGCGTCATCCCGTCTCGCTCGCGCCGACAATCGGGTCGGATCAGTGCGCATGGAGATATGCGCATAGTAGGTCGATGGGGCGATCGGCAGCGCCTTGCAGATCGGCTCGACCCCATACGCCCCGCGATGATCGTCGATGAAGGCGATCATGGCTTGTGTCGGCGGCCGAGCTCCGCCTGGGCAAAATACGCGCTCGCCTTGCGCAGGATCTCATTGGCCTGGCGAAGCTCGCGGTTCTCCCGCTCCAGCGCCCTGAACCTGCCGGCCATGTCGCTGGTCAGGCCAGACTTCCCGCCGTCGGGTGCCTGCCGTAGTGCAAGCTAAGTACGCTCGGTCGCCCGCTTCTGTACGCGCTTTAGGCTAAGCGATGATGGACGGCTCCGCGATACTGCGGAATCCGCTCCGCTTTCAGCGCCTTAATCTCGTCCTGAAGGTCGATGACGGCCGATGTCAGTTCCTCGATCCCGGCTGTCTGCTTAGCGACCTGAGACTGTAGCTGAGCGATCTCACGACGATGCTCGCTGATACCGACCTGCTCCGGGGTCAGCTTAGCCTGCTCGCGATCACGAACCTTGCAGCGATGCTCGGCCCGAATCTGTCGGAACGTCATGTCAGACTTGCCCTTCGGCTTCGTCTTGGGCCAGTACGAGCCCCAGTCCTGACCGTTGTAGTGCTTGGGCTCCGTGTAGTAGTCGGTACCGGCAACCTTCGTCTTCGATGCACGGCGCGGATAGCCGAGGTCGATTTCCCTCTTCTTCACGAGATCGTAGAACTGCCAGTACGCGTCGTGTTCGAGTTTAAAGTTGTCTCCGCGAAACCAGTAACGACCGAAGTCGTCAACGATCTTCCGCTCTTCCTCGGACAGATTCGGCTTCACATCCAGCGTGACCCATGCCCGGGTGAATGCATCCTGTTCGCCTTGGAGCATCCAAATGTCTCCGCCTGTCTTCTGCTTGTTCAAGTACGCCATCGTAGGAATCCTCAAAGAGAAACCCCAAAGACCATTCTCGATTGCGCCAGCGCTCGATGGTCTTGGGGTTCCCTTCGCGTATACAAACGACGAAGTTCAATTCTGTATTCAGAGCGCTGGCGACGCTTACATCTCTATTTAAGAAGATGGGTCGATGAAGTGGGCCAGCCCACATGTTTCTGGATCGTAGTGCAGTTTTGGTTAGTCGGGTCCGCCCCGGTGGGGCGTCCCGTCCAACTCGAAATGGCGGGCCCGACAAGCGGGCCCGTGATCCCCTTTCTTCGTTGGGTCAGGCGAACAAGCTCTCCACCGACCTACGTAAGACCAGCTAGAACAAGAGCTATGAGAACAACGCCGGAAGGCGGGATCGTTAATAAGAAGGTCTTGGGGGCGATTCTAGGTAGGGGAAGACTTGAAGCTGATGGAGGTCAATGTGGCCGAATGTATACGGGCATATCTCGTTGCTCTTTGGTATCGATCAACCTCCGTCGCCTCCTCTTCAACATGGGGGAAGAACAGGTCATTCAGGTAGGCTTCCCCCATGTAGGGTCGCTTCTAGGTAGGGGGACTTTTCAAGCGTGATGCTCGTCGTCGACACCAAGCCCGAGCATGAGCGATCTGAACCAAATCCTACACAACAGCGACGGAACTGATCGCGCTCGGCGCGTTGAGGAAAGGTCCGCAGAGGATCAGCGCGACCCATGGCCGATTCGCTCACGTCGTCGGCTCCGCGGACTATCTCGTCCATTACATCGATGAGTCCCGGGTGGATTCCGAAGCCGATCTCGAACGTTCAACCCGCGCATTCATTGTCCAACGTCTCGCTCGCGCCGCCTCCGCTACCCTGACCGGCTCCGTCGGCGCGAGCGCTACCGCCAAGCCCGCAGATCAAAGGGGTCCCTTTTGAATGCCGATCGGGCTCCCAATCCAACGCCGCTTGACACCGGCGCTCCCTGATCACTGAGCCCGTAGCACCCGAGACGACCGTGAGCGACTTCGCCGTGTTCAATCCGGTGATAGTCTGAAAGTTGTTGGACGTTGCCCTAATACCCTCGTTGAATTTGTGCGGGGGCATTTAGGGCCCGGTCAGTCGTAGCGGACTTTGACGATCTTCCGGCTCAGTTCGGCGATGAACGAGGCGTGGGTGTATCGGTCATGGGCGTCTGATCCCTCGTGGCCGGCGATGGCCATGCGCAGTTCCCTCGGTACTCCAGCCTCGGCCAGCTTGGTGATGAACGTGTGCCGGAACGAGTGGGCCCGGACAGCAGGATCGGGAGTGACCTCGTCAATAACCCGAGCCAGTCGCTTGGACAGGGCATCGGTTGATCCAGCGTCGATCAGGAAGTCGTCAGGCTTCGTCTTGAGGAGCGGCCGGATCACCTTCGTGAACAGAATCGGGTGGATAGGGACCTTGCGGTATGCTGCCTTGGTCTTCCGTCGACCTCCCGTCTTCAGGTTGAACACGTTGATCGGGCCGACCTTCTCCACGTTCGACCGCTTCAACGACGCGATCTCGGACAGGCGCATGCCCGAATAGGCTGCGATCATGATCGCCGGGTGATCCTGATGCTTGGGATGGAGCAGCTTCTTCATTTCGACATCGGTGAAGTCGCGCACCTTCAACTGATCGCCCTCGACGATCATCCGGTCGTTAACCCCAGAGAAAGGATTGAGTCCGCGGAATCGGCCGTACTTGTAGATGAGCCGAAGCGCGGACAGTTCCCGGCCGATAGTCGCCTTGGCCACGTTTCGCTTCATCATCGCGATTACGTACTGGTCAACGTGGGTAGCCGAGATCGAGGCCCCGTAGCACTGACCATGGCCGAGTTCGAACCATCTCGTGAAGTCCTTCACAGACTTCTTGTACTGGGCAATCGTTTTCGGAACGTGCTTGGCCTTCTCCGCCCACGCTTCGCATGCACCGATCAACGTGGCCCCGAGCTTCTCCGGCTTCTTGTGCCGGGCGTATCCGGCGCGTTCGGTCCATCGTAGGAGGTCCTCTACGCCTTGGACGATCTGCTCGAACGCGATCCCGTCCGGGTCGAGGCCCGCCACCAGGTCGAACCCATCATGCAGGTGTTCGATCACGGTGACCCGAAGCGCATCCTTGAGTTCGTAGAAGTCGGATTCACCTCGGTCGTTGATGTGCTGGCCGAACAGCCAGCCGGTGATCTGCTGTATCCGCTCCGGGCTTAGCCGCTTCCCGTTCAGGGCGTTCTGTCGGTGTTGGAAGATGGCTGCCCGGAACTCCCGATCCGCCTCGGCCGCGAGCACTTCCCCTCGTCCCTCATCCTCGGTATCGAATAGCTTCTGGAACTTCTTCCTGCCGTCGAAGTGCTCGCGCACATCCTTCGGGATGCCGGCCTGAAACCCGTACCGCTTCCCCTTCTTGATCAGGCCCTTCATGCGAGGACCCTAGCATGGGGTAATTTGGGGTAAAATGGGATTCTCGTGATGCGTCCGTTTCAATAAAATCTGGCGATCTGGAATATGGCGTCCCCGAGAGGATTCGAACCTCCGACCTCCGGTTTAGGAAACCGCTGCTCTATCCAGCTGAGCTACGGGGACGTGGGCGCTTCTTAACCGATCGCCCATTTTGTTGCCAGTCCGGGG
>Ga0172373_10006927_pt1 | contig 14906 bp, 16 predicted proteins | sample Lak10m_2_FD_114546 | JGI IMG/M metagenome (GOLD analysis project Ga0172373, IMG submission 114546) | Freshwater microbial communities from Kabuno Bay, South-Kivu, Congo - kab_092012_10m | ecosystem: Environmental > Aquatic > Freshwater > Lake | place: Democratic Republic of the Congo... | reverse complement strand
TGCGCATCCCGGTGATCGGGCTGGAGCCCTCGTGCCTGTTCTCGTTCCGCGACGCACTCCCGGCGCTGCTGCCGGGCGAGGATGCCGAATCCTTTGCGAAGCAGGCGATGTTGTTCGAGGAATTCCTCGCTCGAGAAGCCGACGAAGGCCGCCTGAACCTGCCGCTGCGCCCGCTGGGTCGGCCGGTCGTCCTGCACGGCCACTGCCACCAGAAGGCATTCGGGGCGATGCCGGCGGTGGAGCGCACGCTGCGCCAGATCCCCGAGATCGACCTGCGCACCGTCGAGTCCAGCTGCTGCGGGATGGCTGGCAGCTTCGGCTACGAGGCGGAGCACTACGACCTCTCGCTGCGCATGGCGGAGGCGGCCCTGCTTCCCGCATTGCGCGACGCACCGGCGGATGCCCTCGTCGTCGCCGACGGCACGAGTTGCCGTCACCAGATCGCCGACGGCGTCGCGCGCGGCGCGGTCCATGCTGCCCGCGCGCTCGAACTGGCGCTCGCACCACCCGCGACATAAACTCCAGCGCGTCCATTCCCGCTGGAGGAACGTCCATGATCCGCCGCCTCGCCCTGGCGCTCGCCGCCATTGTCGCGCCCCTCTGCGTGCACGCGCAGTCCACCCTCGATTCCGTGACCAAGAAGGGGTTCGTGCAGTGCGGCGTGAACACCGGCCTCGCCGGATTCTCCCAGCCGGACTCGAAGGGCGTGTGGAAGGGCATCGACGTCGACGTCTGCCGCGCGGTCGCAGCCGCGGTCTTCGGCGACGCCAACAAGGTGCGGTACACGCCGCTGACGGCGCAGCAGCGCTTCACGGCGCTGCAGTCGGGAGAGGTCGACATCCTGTCGCGCAACACCACCTGGACGATCACGCGCGACACCAGCCTCGGCCTCAACTTCGTCGGCGTGAACTACTACGACGGCCAGGGCTTCATGGTGCCGAAGAAGCTGAACGTGAAGAGCGCGAAGCAACTGAATGGCGCCACCGTCTGCGTGCAACCCGGCACGACCACCGAGCTGAACCTCTCGGACTACTTCCGCGCCAACAAGATGAGCTTCAAGCCGGTGGTGATCGAGAAGCTCGAGGAAGTCACCAACGCGTACTTCTCCGGCCGTTGCGACGTCTTCACCACCGACGTCTCGGGCCTGGTCTCGATCCGCGCGGCGCGCGCACAGAACGCCGGCGACCACGTGATCCTGCCCGAGGTGGTGTCGAAGGAGCCGCTCGGCCCGGTCGTGCGCCACGGCGACGATCGCTGGTTCGACATCGTCAAGTGGTCGATGTTCGCGATGCTCGAGGCGGAGGAAATGGGCCTTTCCGCGAAGACCATCGACCAGGCGGCGGCGAACAAGGATCCCGCGGTGCAGCGCTTCATCGGCGCCACCGGCGACATCGGCAAGATGCTCGGCATCGACAACAAGTGGGCCTTCAACATCGTCAAGCAGGTGGGCAACTACGGCGAATCGTTCGACGCCCACCTGAAGCCGCTGGGCTTCGAGCGCGGCCTCAACAACCTCTGGAACAAGGGCGGCCTGATGTACGCGCCGCCCATCCGCTGAGCCGCGCCGCGTGAGCCGGTCGCGGCTGCGCGACCTCGGCGTCCAGCTCGCGCTGGCCGCCGGCGTCGCGCTGCTCGGCTGGTACTTCGCGTCCAACACCGCCGCCAACCTCGAGGCGCGCCGCATCGCGAGCGGCTTCGGCTTCCTCGCGCGCGAGGCCGGCTTCGAGATCGGCGAATCGCCTTTTCTCTCCTACGGCGCGGCCGAAAGCTACGCGCGCGCGCTGCTGGTCGGATTGGCGAATACCTTCCGCGTCGCGGTCCTCGGGATCTTGCTGGCCACCGCGCTGGGCGTGCTGGTCGGGCTCGCGCGCCTCTCGCCGAACTGGCTGCTCTCCAGGCTCGCCGGCGCCTACGTCGAGGTGTTGCGCAACGTGCCGCTGATCGTGCAGCTGTTCTTCTGGTACGCGCTCATCTCCGAGAACCTGCCCGGACCGCGCGATGCGCTGAGTCCGCTGCCGGGCGTCTTCCTGTCCAATCGCGGTCTCGCGTTCCCGTTGCCCGGCAGCGTGCCGGAACTGCAGGGGTTCAACTTCACGGGCGGCGCGGTGCTGACGCCCGAGTTCGCCGCGCTGCTTGCGGGACTCTCCCTCTACACGGCGGCCTTCATCGCCGAGATCGTGCGCGCGGGGGTGCTCTCGGTTTCGCGCGGGCAGCGCGAGGCCGCTTCCGCGCTCGGACTCGGCCATGGCGTGACCCTGCGCTTCATCGTGCTGCCGCAGGCCCTGCGAGTGGTGGTGCCGCCGGTCACGAGCCAGTACCTCAACCTGACCAAGAACAGCTCGCTCGCGGTGGCGATCGGCTATCCCGACCTGGTGTCGATCGCCAACACGACGATGAACCAGACCGGCCAGGCGATCGAGGGCATCGCGATCATCATGGCGGTCTACCTGACCATCAGCCTCGGCATCTCGGCGACGATGAACGCCTACAACCGGCGCATCGCGCTGCGGGGCGCGTCGCGATGAACTGGGCGCGCCGAAACCTTTTCTCGAGCTGGCCGAACGGACTCGCCACGCTCGCGATCCTCGCCTGCGCAGGGATGGTGGTGCCGCCATTCCTGCAGTGGGCCGTGGTCAATGCCGTATGGACCGGCGACGCGCAGTCCTGCCGCGCGGCCAAGGGCGTCGGGGCGTGCTGGGCGTTCATCGTCGAGAAGCACCGCTTCATCCTCTTCGGCACCTACCCGTTCGAGCAGCAGTGGCGCCCGGCGCTCGGCATCCTCGTGCTGTTCGCGCTGTACGGCGCGTCGGCCATGCGTGCGTGCTGGCGGCCGGCGCTCGCGGTGGCCTGGGCCGCCGGCCTGGGCGTGGTATCGCTGCTGATGTGGGGTGGCATCGCCGGCCTGCCCTACGTGGAGAACGAGCGCTGGGGCGGGCTGATGCTGACGCTGCTCCTCGCCACGCTCGGCATCGCGCTGTCCTTCCCGCTCGCCATCCTGCTGGCCCTCGGCCGTCGATCCCGGCTGCCCGTCGTGAAGGGCTTCTGCGTGGTCTACATCGAGCTCGTGCGCGGCGTGCCGCTGATCAGCCTGCTCTTCATGGCCTCGGTCATGTTGCCGCTCTTCCTGCCGGACGGCCTGACGATCGACAAGCTGCTGCGCGCGCAGCTCGCGATCATCCTGTTTGCCGCGGCCTACCTCGCCGAGGTAGTGCGCGGCGGGCTCCAGGCCATCCCGCAGGGCCAGTACGACGCGGCCGATGCGCTCGGCCTCGGCTACTGGCGCAAGACGGGCACGGTGATCCTTCCGCAGGCGCTGCGCATCGCCATCCCGCCGCTGGTGAACACGTTCATAGGCCTCTTCAAGGACACCTCGCTCGTGGTGATCATCGGCCTGTTCGACCTGCTCACCTCGATCAAGGTGACGCTGCAGGAGCCGGCGTGGAACGGCTTCGGCGTCGAGGCCTACCTGTTCGCGTCGATGGTGTACTTCGTGTTCTGCGCGGCGACGTCGGCGTACAGCCGGGGACTAGAGCGCGCGCGCTGAGCGCGCCGACCAGAACCACAGCGCCGCTCCGGCGAGGATCATCGGCAGCGACAGCCATTGCCCCATCGACAGGCCGAGCGCCAGGAGCCCGAGGAAGTCGTCCGGCTCGCGCCAGAACTCGGCGATGAAGCGGAACGCGCCGTATCCGGCAAGGAATGCCGCCGAAACCTGCGCGCGCGGTCGTGGCTTCGACGAGAACCACCACAGCAGCGCGAACAGCCCGAGCCCTTCCAGCGCGAACTGGTAGAGCTGGGACGGATGCCGTGGCAAGGGCCCGGCGCCGCGGAACACCATGCCCCAGGCGGCATCGGTGGCGCGGCCCCACAGTTCGCCATTGATGAAGTTGCCGAGGCGCCCGGCCGCGAGCCCGAGCGGCACCAGCGGCGCGACGAAGTCCATCAGCCGCCACCAGTCGATGCGGTGGCGGCGCGCGTAGATCGCCATCGCCACCAGCACGCCGAGGAAGCCGCCATGGAACGACATCCCGCCCTGCCAGATCGCGAACGACTCGAGGGGATGCGAGAGGTAGTACACCGGCTTGTAGAACAGCACGTAGCCGAGCCGGCCGCCGGCGATCACGCCGACGACGCCGTGGAAGAGCAGGTCCTCGACCTGCGCCGGTTTCACCGGCGCGTCGTCGCGCGCGCCGCGCACGCGCCCGAGCCACCAGAAGGCCGCAAACGCGACGAGGTACATCAGGCCGTACCAGCGCACGGCCACCGGGCCGACCTGGAGCGCCACCGGATCGATTTGAGGGTGGATCAGCACGGTAGAATCGCATTCTAGCTTTCGAGAGGAGACGCATCATGTCGGACAACCGCCGCAGCCGCCTGATCACGCAAGGTGTCGCGCGCTCCCCGAACCGCGCCATGCTGCGCGCGGTCGGTTTCAAGGACGGCGACTTCGACAAGCCGATCGTCGGTGTCGCGAACGGCCACTCGACGCTGAATCCCTGCAACGCCGGCATCCAGCCGCTGGTGGACCGCGCGATCGCCGCCCTCGAGAAGGGCGGGGCGAAGCCGCAGATGTTCGGCGTGCCGACCATCACCGACGGCATCGGCATGGGTACCGAGGCCATGAAGTACTCGCTCGTGTCGCGCGAAGTGATCGCGGACGCGATCGAGACCTCGGTGAACGGGCAGGCGATGGACGGCGCGCTGGTCGTCGGCGGCTGCGACAAGAACATGCCGGGCGGCATGATGGCGCTCGCGCGCATGAACGTGCCGGGCATCTACGTCTACGCCGGCACCATCAAGCCGGGCAAGTGGAAGGGGCAGGACCTCACCATCGTCTCGGCATTCGAGGCAGTGGGCGCGTTCACCGCCGGCAAGATGTCGCAGGCGGACTTCGTCGGCATCGAGAAGAACGCCTGCCCTTCGGTCGGCGCCTGTGGCGGCATGTACACCGCGAACACCATGTCGTCGTCCTTCGAGGCGCTTGGCATGAGCCTGCTGGGCTCCTCGCAGATGGCTTCGCCCGATGCCGAGAAGGCGGATTCGGCCGCGGAATCGGCGAAGGTGCTGATCCAGGCGATCCGCAACAACCTGCGTCCGCGCGACATCATCACGCGCAAGTCGATCGAGAACGCGGTGTCGCTGATCATGGCGACCGGCGGTTCGACCAACGCGGTGCTGCACTTCCTCGCCATCGCCAGCGCGGCCGGCGTGAAGTGGACCATCGACGACTTCGAGCGCGTGCGCAAGAAGACGCCGGTGCTCTGCGACCTCAAGCCCTCGGGCCGCTACGTCGCGGTCGACTTCCATCGCGCCGGCGGCGTGCCGCAGGTGCTGAAGATCCTGCTCGCCAACGGCCGGCTGCACGGCGACTGCATGACCATCCACGGCAAGACGATGGCCGAGATGCTGAAGAACGTGCCCTCCGCGCCGCGCAAGGACCAGGACGTGATCCGCCCGTGGTCCGACCCGATCTACCAGCAGGGCCACCTTGCGATCCTGAAGGGGAACCTTGCCACCGAGGGATGCGTGGCGAAGATCACCGGCCTGAAGAACCCGGTGATTACCGGGCCGGCGCGCGTCTTCGACTCAGAGACCTCGGCGATGAAGGCCATCATGGCCAAGCGCATCAAGCCGGGCGACGTCGTGGTGATCCGATACGAAGGCCCGAAAGGCGGTCCCGGCATGCAGGAGATGCTCGCGCCGACCTCGGCGCTGATCGGGCAGGGCCTCGGCGAATCGGTCGGCCTGCTGACCGACGGTCGCTTCTCCGGCGGCACGTGGGGCATGGTGGTCGGCCACGTCGCGCCCGAGGCCTATGTCGGCGGCACGATCGCGCTGGTGAAGGAAGGCGACTTGGTGACCATAGACGCGAAGAAGCTGCTGATCCGGCTGAACGTCTCCGCGAAGGAGCTTGCCGCGCGCCGCAAGAAGTGGAAGGCGCCCAAGCCGCGCTACACCAGCGGCCTGCTCGCGAAGTACATGAAGCTGGTATCCACCGCCTCGGTCGGGGCCGTTACCGACAAGTCGTAGGAGCGTCGTGATCTCACGCGCGGCGCTTGCCGTGGCGCTCGTGGCAGCCGCGGGCGCCGCGTACGCCGACGCGGAATTCCTCGAGGCGCTGAACGCCGCGCGGGCACGGGGTTGTGGCGGTCGCCCCGGCCTCGCGCAGCCGTTCGCGGAATCCGAAGCCCTCGGCAACGCCGCGCGCATGCTGGAGAGCCGCGTGCAACCCGGCGACGCGCTTCCGAAGGCTGGCTATCGCGCTACGCGCTGGCTGCTCTACCAGGTCAGCGGCCCGATCGGCGCGCAGGCGTCGGCGGAACAGGTCGCCCAGCGTTCCTGCGAGCAGTTGCTCGATCCCGCGTTCACCGAGATCGGCGTGCACCGTCGAGGCACCCAGGCCTGGGTGATCTTCGCCGCGCCCTTCTCGCCGCCCAAGCCGGCCGACGGCGAGGCAGTCGCGCGGCGCGTGCTGGAACTGGTGAATGCCGCTCGCGGAGTCGCGCGCACCTGCGGCGACCGCAAGGTCGAGGCCGCAGGGCCGCTGCGTGCGAACGCGACGCTCGATCGCGCGGCGCGCATCCACTCGGAAGACATGGCGACCAAGGGCTTCTTCGGCCACGACGGCAGCGACGGCAGCACGCCGCTGATTCGCGTCACTCGTGTCGGCTACGCCGGGCGGGCGGTCGGCGAGAACGTCGCGGCCGGGCAGACGACGCCCGAGAATGCGGTCGAGGCCTGGATCAAGAGCCCGCCCCACTGCGTCAACCTGATGAACCCGGCCTTCACCGAGATGGGCATTGCCTTCGTGGTGAACCCGGCGTCGCCGACCGGCATCTACTGGACGCAGGTCTTCGGGCGCCCGCGCTAAGGTCCGCGGCGCGCGGGCCGTTATCTCGGGAGAAGGATCTCCCGGCTCCTCCCCCGGGCAACTGCCCGGGTCCTTGGCCGGCGCCTCTTCCATCCCGGGGTGCCGGCCGTTCTTTTTCCGCCGCCCGCAGGGCATCGGAAGAATGCCTACATCGAACATGGCGTCCGTCGGCTACCCGGCCGGCGGCAGTGCGAGTGGAATCTCTTCGACACGGGAGAAGCTCATGAAGCTCGCATGCGTGATGATGGCAGCGGTCGCCGCGGCGACCTCGATCGGCGCGAGCGCGGACGACGCGCTCAACGGCCGGGTGCAGTCGGTCTACGTGCGCAAGGCCAACGGCGTCATGCTGGACCAGCGCATCGCGCTCGGCACCGGCGAGCGCTGGGCAGAAGTGCGCCTCGCCGCACCGGGGGCCGATGGCCGCGAATATGCGATCGCCCGCGTGGGCAGTGCCGGCCGCGTGCAGGCAGGAGACCAGGTATCGCTTCGCCGCAACGAGTTGCCGGGACTGGTTGCCGAGACGCGCGTCGTCGCGGTCGCGGCGCGCTAGCTCAGAACGACGAACCGGGCTGCTCGAGGAACGCAGCCTCCTCGGCCGTCGTCGCGCGTCCCAGCGCGGCGTTGCGGTGCGGGAAGCGGCCGAAGCGCCGGACGATCTCCCAGTGCTTCACGGCGTACTCGTAGTTCGAATGTCCCGCGAAGAGCTCCAGCGCGCGCTGCTGGTCGGCGAGGTCTTCGCTATGCTCGAACGGCAGGTACGCGAACAACTGCCGCACGGAGGGCAAGCCGGCATGCCAGCCTTGTCCGACAAAATCTCGCGCCGCGGCCAGGGCCTTCGCATCGGTGGCGAACGCACGCGCCTCCCCGCGGAACATGTTGCGCGGAAACTGGTCACAGACCACGATGTACGCAAGCGCGGACGGGGGCGCGACGCACCACGCGTCGAGGCCGCCTTCCTGAGCTTGCATCCACACGTCGAGGAACCGCAGGCGGATTTCCGCGTCGAAGTCAGGGTCCTTGCGGAACCAGGCCATGCGCGACTCGTCGCCATGGAACCAGAACTCCAGGACTGCGTCTGCGCGCGGGTCGATAGCAGGCATCGGGCCGCCATGATGCCCCAGGCTGGCGCGCCGCGGCAGTGTCAACGCGCCCGCTTCCGGCACGTTGTTGGTAGGCCGGCCCGCCCTGTCGCGATGCCGCGCCGGCGGCTTGCAAGAACCCCTTGTTCGGGTAGCATCCGCGCTTTCGATCGGGAGACATGATGAAGACCCTCGCCATTTCCGCAGTTCTCGCCGTCGCCGGTACCGCGTTCTCGATGCAGGCGGTCGCGAGCGAGGCGCTCGCCAAGAAGTACAACTGCACCGCGTGCCATGCCGTGAAGGGCGCGAAGACCGTCGGCCCGACCTACGCCGACGTCGCCAAGAAGTACGCCGGCCAGAAGGGCGCCGAAGCCAACCTCGCCGACAAGGTGAAGAAGGGTGGTTCGGGCGTCTGGGGCCAGGTGCCGATGCCGCCCAACGCCACCGTGCCGGACGCGGATATCAAGGCCCTCGTGACCTGGGTTCTCTCGGTCAAGTAAAGGCGGTCCGGGGCGCCGCGAATCGGCGCCCCGTCAATACCCGGAATCACCACCGCCGGACGCGCTGACATGGCGCGGCCCGGCGGTTATCATTGCGCGCTCGATTTCCCCACCTCCTGGAGAACCCCATGCGCAATGCGAAGCTGGTCCTTACCCTGCTGGCCGCCTCGATCGCGGTGATCGGCTGCGGCGAGAAGGAAGCTCCCAAGCAGGAAGCCAAGAAGGACGCGCCGCCTTCGCCGCCGCCGTCCATCGAGATCAAGATCGGGCACGTGTCGCCGCTGACCGGCGGCATCGCGCACCTCGGCAAGGACAACGAGAATGGCGCGCGCATGGCCATCGAAGAGGCCAACGCCGCGAAGATCAAGATCGACGGCAAGGACGCGAAGTTCGTCTTCGTCGGCGAGGACGACCAGGCCGACCCGAAGGTCGGCACCACGGTCGCTCAGAAGCTGGTCGACGCCAAGGTCGCCGGCGTCGTCGGCCACCTGAACTCCGGCACTTCGATCCCGGCCTCGTCGATCTACAGCGGCGCGGGCATCCCGGTGATTTCCGGTTCCGCCACCAACCCGAAGCTCACCGAGCAAGGTTTCAAGACGCAGTTCCGCGTCGTCGGCCGTGACGACCAGCAGGGCCCGGCGATCGCCAGCTACCTCGCCGCCGAGAAGAAGCCGAAGATGGTCGCGATCATCGACGACGCCACCGCCTACGGCGAGGGCCTCGCGAACGAGGTCGAGAAAACGCTCAAGGCCGCGGGCGTGAAGATGCTGCCGCGCGAGAAGGGCACCGACAAGACCACGGACTGGAAGGCCGTGCTCACCAAGGTGAAGGGCAAGAACGCGGACGCCGTGTTCTATGGCGGCATGGACGCTACCGGCGGCCCTCTCGTGAAGCAGGCCCGCGAGCTCGGCATCAAGGCCGTGTTCTCGTTCGGCGACGGTGCGTGTACCGAGGAGATGGGCAAGCTCGCCGGTCCCGCGGCCGAGGGGCTGCTGTGCTCGCAGGCCGGCATCCCGGTCGCCGCGGCGGACAAGAAGTTCCTCGACGCTTACAAGAAGAAGTTCAACGTCGACCCGATCCTTTACTCTCCCTTCACCTACGACGCGGCGAACATGCTGATCGAGGCGATGAAGAAGGCGAATTCAGCAGACCCGGCGAAGTACCTGCCGGAACTCGCGAAGATCGAGTACGCCGGCGCCACCGGCAAGATCGCCTTCGACGACAAGGGCGACCGCAAGAACGCCGAGATGACGATCTTCACGATGAAAGAAGGCAAGATCGTCCCGCTCGCCGTCATCACCGACGGCAAGTCGGTGTCGTTCGAGGACTTCGTCAAGGCGTCCGCCCCTGCTCCGGCCCCGGCCGCAGCGGCCCCCGCGCCCGCCGCGGATGCGAAGAAGGACGAGCCGAAGAAGGACGAGGCCAAGAAATAAGCCGGGTTCGCCGGTCGATGCACTGGAACGGCGCCCTCGCGGCGCCGTTTCTTTTCCGGCGCGCCGTGGGTTAATCTTTCCCGCCAGTGGACATCTTCCTCCAGCAGCTGATCAACGGCCTGACGCTCGGCTGCGTCTATGCCATCGTCGCCCTCGGCTACACGATGGTCTACGGCATCATCCAGCTGATCAACTTCGCCCATGGCGAAGTGGTGATGATCGGCGCGATGGTGGCGTTCTCGGCGATCACGGCGCTGGCGGCCGGCGGCATGCCGCCGCTGCTCGTCGTCGGCATCGGCACCGCGTGCGCGATTCCGGCGTGCATGGCGGTGGCCTACGCCATGGAGCGCCTCGCCTATCGGCCGCTGCGGCGTGCGCCGCGCCTCGCGCCGCTCATCACGGCGATCGGTGTGTCGATCATCCTGCAGCATCTCGCGATGCTGGTGTGGACGCGCAACGTGATCGCATTCCCGCAACTCCTGGACAACAAGGTGCACGCCATCGGCGGGGCCACCATCACCAGCGTGCAGATCGCGATCGTCGGGCTTTGCGTCGCGATCATGGGGGGGCTGGCGCTGCTCGTGTATCGAACGAAGCTCGGCACGGCGATGCGCGCCACCGCGCAGAATCCGCAAGTGGCCGGCCTGATGGGCATCGACGTCGACCGCGTGATCGCCGCGACGTTCCTGATCGGCGCCGGCCTCGGTGCGATCGCCGGCGTGATGGTGGGCACCTACTATGGCGTCGCGCAATACACCATGGGCTCGATCCTCGGCCTGAAGGCGTTCGCAGCCGCGGTCCTCGGGGGAATCGGCAACATTCCCGGCGCGATGGTCGGCGGCATCCTGCTCGGCGTCGTCGAGGCGTTGGGCGCGGGATACATCGGCGACCTCACCGACCTCTGCCACATCTCCGGCGTAAGCGATTGGCTCACGGAGCGCTGCAAGGCCGACCCGCACTTCGTGGTGTTCGGCTCGAACTACCAGGACGTGTTCGCGTTCGTGGTGCTGATCCTCGTGTTGCTCTTCCGGCCTTCGGGCCTGCTCGGCGAACGGGTGGGGGATCGCGCGTGAAAGCGGGCATACCCGCGCGCGTGTGGGCGGGCATGGCGATCGCAGGCATCGCGCTGCTGCTCCTGCCTTTCGCGCTGTCGTACGCGGGTACCGCGTGGGTCCGGATCGCGAACTTCGCCATCCTCTATGTCTTGCTCGCGCTCGGCCTGAACGTCGTCGTCGGCTTCGCCGGCCTGCTCGACCTCGGGTACGTGGCGTTCTACGCCGTCGGTGCCTACGCCTACGCGCTGCTGGCGAGTCCGCACTTCGGACTGCACCTGCCGTTCTGGGTCATCCTGCCGATCGGAGCAGCGCTGGCGGGGCTCTTCGGCGTGCTGCTCGGTGCGCCCACGCTGAAGCTGCGCGGCGACTACCTCGCCATCGTGACGCTCGGCTTCGGCGAGATCATCCGCGTCTTCCTCAATAACCTGTCGCGGCCGCTGAACATCACCAACGGCCCGCAGGGCGTGGCTCGCATCGATCCTTTCTCGATCGGCAGCTTCTCGTTCGCGAAGCACGAGCAGGTCCTGGGAATCGACGTCAGCGGGCCGATGAAGTACTACTATCTTCTGCTGCTGGTGATGCTCGCCATCATCGTCGTCAACGTGCGCCTGCAGGATTCGCGCATCGGCCTCGCCTGGGAGGCGATCCGCGAAGATGAAGTCGCGGCGCGCGCCACCGGCATCAACACCACCGCGCTGAAGCTCCTGGCTTTCGCGATGGGTGCCACCTTCGGCGGCGTGGCGGGCGGCATGTTCGCCGCGATCCAGGGCTTCGTGTCGCCCGAGAGCTTCGTGCTCGTCGAGTCGGTGATGATCGTCGCCATGGTGGTGCTCGGCGGCATGGGCAATATCCGGGGCGTGATCCTCGGCGCGCTGCTGCTGTCCTTCGTGCCCGAATTCCTGCGCTACGCGGTCGATCCTGCGCAGAAGGCGCTGTTCGGCCGCGTGCTGGTCGAGCCCGAGGTACTGCGCATGCTGCTCTTCGGGTTCGCGCTGGTGCTCGTCATGCTCTACCGCCCGTCCGGCCTGTTGCCCTCTGCAGTGCGGCGGCGCGAGCTGGCCGGGAGGGCGCCATGAGCGTGCTGCTCGAGGCGCGCGGGATATCGAAGCGCTTCGGCGGCGTTCAGGCGCTGCGCGAGGTCGGCTTCGTCATCGAAGAGGGATCGATCTACGGCCTGATCGGCCCGAACGGCGCCGGCAAGACCACGCTCTTCAACGTGCTCACCGGCCTCTACCAGCCCGACGAAGGTGTCGTCACGCTCGCGGGCCGACGCATCGAGGCCTTGAAGTCGCACGAGATCGTCGCCGCCGGCATCGCGCGCACCTTCCAGAACATCCGCCTGTTCGCGAACCTCTCGGCGCTCGAGAACGTGATGATCGGTCGCCATGTGCGCAGCCGAGCCGGGGTGCTGGGCGCGATCCTGCGCGACGCGCGCACTCGAGCCGAGGAACGCGACATCGAACGACGCGCGCTGGCATTGCTCGAGCAGGTGGGCATCGCGTCGCGCGCGAACGATCCGGCCGGAAGCTTGCCCTATGGCGACCAGCGACGCCTGGAGATCGCGCGCGCACTCGCCACCGAGCCGCGCCTCCTCGCGCTGGACGAGCCCGCGGCCGGGATGAATCCTTCCGAGACGCTCGCCCTGCGCGCGCTCCTGCGTGGCATCCGCGATACCGGGGTCACGCTGCTCCTCATCGAGCACGACATGCGCCTCGTGATGAACGTGTGCGACCGCGTGCTCGTGCTCGACCATGGCGAGCGCATCGCTGCGGGTGTTCCCGTCAACGTGCAGCGCGACCCGAAGGTCGTCGAAGCCTATCTCGGAGCGCCTGCGGATGCTGCTTGAGGTGTCCGGGCTCGAGGTGCGCTACGGCGGCATCCGCGCGGTCAAGGGCGTGGACTTCGCCGTCGGCGAAGGCGAGCTGGTCTGCCTGATCGGGGCGAATGGCGCCGGCAAGACGACGACGCTGAAGGCCATCTGCGGGATGCTGCCGATACAGGCCGGCCGCATTCGCTACGGCGGCAAGGATCTGGCGCCGGTACCGGTGTTCGAGCGACCGCGGCGCGGCCTCGTGCTGGTGCCCGAAGGGCGCGGCATCTTCCCGCAATTGACGGTCGCCGAGAACCTCGCGATGGGCGCCTACATCCGCGCCGACGCCGAGGTCGCGCGCGACATCGAGTGCCAGTACGAGACCTTCCCGCGCCTGCGCGAGCGGCGCACCCAGACCGCCGGCACGCTTTCCGGCGGAGAGCAGCAGATGCTCGCGATGGCGCGCGCGCTGATGGCGCGGCCGAAGCTCCTGCTGCTGGACGAGCCCTCGATGGGGCTCGCGCCCTTGCTGGTGTCGCGCATCTTCGAGATCGTGCGCGAGATTTCGCGGCAGGGCGTGACGATCCTGCTCGTGGAGCAAAACGCGAAGCGCGCGCTGGAGATCGCCGACCGCGGCTACGTGATGGAGTCGGGCACCATCACGCTCGCCGACGAGGCCAAGGGCCTGCTCGCGAACCCGAAGGTGCGAGAGGCGTATCTCGGCGAGGGCGCCGAAGCCTGAATCGTTCTAAGCCTCGAAATCTGCGCGCGGCAGACCGCTCTGGCGGATGATGGCCAGCAAGGTGCCGATCCTGATTTCGCGGTGGTCCGGAACGGGTATCGTGATCGTGGAGCCGTCCGCTCGACGCTGCATCACGATATGGCTGCCTCGCTGGCGAACCTGCTGGAATCCCTGCCGCTCGAGGATGGCGCAGACTTCGCGCCCGGACAGAACGCGAAGCCTAACCAACCGCGACCTCGAGGCGCGTGACGAACACCTCGCTATGCAGCCGTCGCTCGACCTCACTCGGATCGGCAGTTTCGAGGAACAACTCGACCGCTTCCGACAAATTCTGCCGCGCCTCCTCGATCGAGTCTCCCTGGCTAGCCACATCGAGCTCGGGGCAGAGCGCGACATAGCCGTCGAGTTCGCGTTCGATGATGGCGGTGAATTGGCGGGTCTGGGGCATGTCGGCGCTCCGGAGTCGTAGCGCTAGATTAGACCAAGTCGCCGATCCATACACGAATTCGGCAGACCGGCCTGCTGGCTGCAAAAGTTCGGATTGGAGACGAGTGTGCCGTCAACATCCAAGCCCTCAGAGTGCGATCGCGGACTACGTCCCAAGCCGGTCCAATGCCATGACGGCTTGCTCGGCACGATCCGCAGCAAGAATGGCAGTGTGCAGCGCCTCGAATGCTTCATTCGTTAGGCCGGTTTCGAGATCGGCATCCGAGTAGCGTTCCCGCAGCGATTGGACCGCTTCAGCGAGCGCCGTATGAGCATCCGCGGACTTCAGCAGGGCTTTCCGAAGGCACGTGAAGTCCGCTCGAGGGTGCAAATCGCGGGCCGTCAGCGTTTGCCCGGGGTCCGGATAGCCGATGACGATGTGCTTGTCGACGATCTCGATCCGAGTCGTGGGGAGTCTCGGCTGGCGCATGTACGGCGCGAAGGCGATTGCCTGCTTTGCCCCCTCCATGTGCCGATCCTTGATGCAGCAACCGGCAAAGAGCAGCGATCTTGGCTCAAGTGCACGGAAGGTGGCCAAGACATCGATGTATGCCTCTACTGTGAGCTTGGCGACGTGCTCTCGAAAACTTCCGCTGCCGGTAAGGTGGGTGATCGCGATGGCTCTTGCGCCCCAGGTGCTGTGTGCGTGCTGAAACGCCGCACGGCCTATGAGTGCATGAAAGTTCTCCGTCGATCCGCCATCTGTCCGAAATCTTGCATAGCTCTTGCTCGTCTCTGAAGCTGCGAGAACTACCCCCCGAAGGCGGCTTGCGGGTCTCCGAGACGAAATGGCGACGTAAGCGATTCGCTCGATTTCCAAATGGTTCCAGTTTGCCCAGCGTGCAATTTCATTTGCATCGATGCCAAGCTCCCCGGAGAGATGGGCCCGCGTCATGCCCAGTGGGGAGAACCCGTCTTCGGATGCATGGA
>Ga0172373_10006926_pt1 | contig 14907 bp, 22 predicted proteins | sample Lak10m_2_FD_114546 | JGI IMG/M metagenome (GOLD analysis project Ga0172373, IMG submission 114546) | Freshwater microbial communities from Kabuno Bay, South-Kivu, Congo - kab_092012_10m | ecosystem: Environmental > Aquatic > Freshwater > Lake | place: Democratic Republic of the Congo... | reverse complement strand
CTCCACCCGGTCGAGGTTGTTGGCATAGGTGATGTCCGCCGTGACCACATTGCCGATCGGCTGGCCGTTGCGCTTGATTGATCCGTTGAAGTGACCAAAGCGCGTCAGCGCCAGATCCGCCAGCGTGCCTGCCGTTGAGGCCGTCGTCGCGGTTTCGCCCTGAGCGATCACGCGTGCGGTCGCTGTCAAAAGCCCGGAGCGTCCCATCTGCCAGCTCAGACTGTCGAGCTTGCAGCCCGCATACATTGCATAGCGCGGCACTTCTGGCATGCCGGTCTCGATGGAAAAGGACGGTAGGGTCCAGTTCCCGGACTGGAAAGTGTGGGTCTTGGTGGTCGTGCCGCTGGTCGTGGGGGATCCAAAGGCGGCCTTGAGCCAGAAACCGATCGAGGCCGCGTCGATCGGGATCACCACATCGCCGTCGCAGGTCACCGCATCCTTGATCGGCGCCAGCGGATCGCGGCCGTAGCCTAGGAGTTCCGAGGCCAGGAGCGGCTGCTCTGCCCCGAGCGTGGTGCTGGCGAACGGCATGCGCGTGAACCCGCTGGCAGGCGGTGTTCCATAGGTCGTCTCGAACGCCAGCGCCATCTGCGCCCGCGCCCCTTGGGCTCGTGCCATTTTTTTATCCTTTTTGTAGGTTTGCGGTTATACGCGCAGAGTGCAACTTGACTGCGCAATCAATCACAGGCGCATTTTTGTTGATTTTAACCTAAAACCCTCAGGCTTAAGGCTGACGACGAATGAACTCTCCAACATCGAACGCAGGCAAGCCCTCTGTGCTTGCGACGGATCTCGAAGTCATTGGTGATATTACGAGCAAAGGCCCTTTGGTGGTGCAAGCGCGTGTTGTCGGCAATATCACCGGTGACATCGTGACCATCGAGCACTGGTCCAATGTAAAGGGTGACATCGAGGCCAGGCAGGCCGCGATTGAAGGCGTCGTTGTCGGAGCCGTCGTCGCAAGCGATGTGCGGGTCGCACATTCGGGTCAGATCAACGGCTCTGTTCATTACGTCAAGCTAACCGTTGAAGCAGGGGCGGTGATCGAAGGTCACTTGAGAAAGATCGCTCCAGCGCCAGATTTCGTTCAGGCGAGCGCATCCCCAAGCGAATAATGCAAAATAAGGGGCACTACGGCCGCCTTGAGGCTGGCCGCGCCGTCTATCGCCAGATCAATGGGCTCTGGCGCCTCGGCCTCCACCCAATCGCATAGGCCGCGTAACGTGCGGTCTGCTGCGATCACAGTGCCGATCTGCGCCGCAATGGCGTCGAAGAGCGCGTCTCGTGCGGTGCTACTTTGCACGATCACTTCGAGTTCAGCCCGGTGCTGGTAATGATACGTGAGTGGCGACAGTGTGACGCCTGGCTCGCCAGGATTGCCGTCACGCAGGATCATCAGGCCCGGGGGGGGGATCCGCTCGGGCAAGACCTCGCCGCGTAGCATTGGCACATGGGGGATCGTGCGCAAAAGGTCTGCGAGCGCGGTCAGTATGGTTTCGCGGGGCGTCATGCGAGTTTTCCTTCCATCCAATTCGCTACGATCGCGCCCGGGATACGCTCATGCGCGGCCTTGGCATCGCGTATGAGATCAAGCCGCTTGCGAAGCTTGACCTGTGGCACCAGCAGGAAGATCGGCACGGTGGTTGCACCGCGCCCAGTCTTTGACCGCGAGCCCACAGCGAGGCCTCTGCTGTTCAGCCTCCCCTCGGCCACCAGCAGGCTCGGGCCACGGGGGCGATAGACGAAGCGCAACCGGATGCCCCGACGACGTTCCCATTCGCCCGGTGTGATGCGCCCACCGCGAGTGGATTTGCCCGCGGCAGGTGTTGGGATCGCCAGCCAGAAGCCGGATTTGGAGCGGATCAGCGGGCCTTCTTCATGCGCGCCGATGATTACGGGCGCGTTCGACCACACCAGCGCGGCGGCATTTAGGCTGTCCTTGCCCTTCGGAAACTGCTCGGAGCGTATGGTGCGTGCCAGGCGCGCACCGAGGCCTGCTCCAGTGATCTGGCCGCGCCAGGCGGTCTTGAGACTGCCCGCTGCCTCACCGATGGCCTTGCTCACGGCGCGTTCGCCTGCCTTGATCTCTGCAGCCATCATCGCCTGAAGATTGCCGGTGATGTCCATGCGGATGTTCATGCTGGTGCTGCCTCGATGGTCCAGATCAGCCGCTCCCGATCACGGATCGGCTCGCCCTGGATCAGGAATGTCTCATCCCCGATGAGGATCTGCTCGTCTGGGCGGGGCGCGGGAAGCTCAGAGACGCGCACATCAAAGCGCATGGTCTCTGAGACCAGACGCGCTGCCCCGAATGTGGTCACATCATCATTGCGCCGCGGGATGATGCGGATGCGGGTGAACTGCCCTTCGCTGTCGCGATGCCAGGCCTCATGGGCGAGGTTTGGATCAGCGAAGAGCAGATCAACTGCCACGGCAAAGGCCGTCATGGCTCGGCGTCCTTAGTTCGAGCTGAAGATCCGGATCGCGAGGCGAGGGCGCTTGTTCACCGGCAGGATCGAGGCCTCGGTCATGAGATCAATCCAGCGGCCCTTGGCATCCATCATCTGCCGCGCGTAAAGCGGCAGACCCACGGTGTTGGCCGTCTCCAGCAAGTTGGCCGGCCCGCCATAGGTGGTGAAGGTGTCGAAGGTGCCAAGCGGGAAGGCGATGCCCTCGCCGGCAGGGATCAGCCGCTCTGAAGTGCCATTAGAGAGGGTGACCGAACCGTTGTATTCTTCGAAGAGAATTCCAGCGAAGGGGAAGGCGCGGCGCATGTCCTCGCGCAGGGGCTGGCCGCCGGTGGCGGAGAAGAACTTGTAGGCTTCCTCGGTCTTGGGGTGGCTGATCAGCTTGTCGAAGAATTCGGAACTGACGAGTGCATGCGCCGTGGTCATGGTCTCGCCTAGAAGGCTGTCCTCGATCCCGCGCAAGGTCGTGCGAACCTTGCCCTGCACATTCGTACCCGCCGTGCCGAATACGAAGTCGACCGAGATCTGCTCGATCCCAAACTCGGTGAAATAGTTGTAAAGGGTGGCGCCCGCTCCGTCCTTTACGATGCCGCGAAGCGCATTCATCTCCATATATTCGCGGGTCTGGGCATGCTTGCGGCGCATCAGTGTCAGCTTGCGGTTCATCACCTCGACGAGGGGATCGGCTGCGTCCGACAGGCCCAGCGCGGGCATGCCCTGGATATCGGCGGGCAGGATCACATCGTCATGCGGGATCCATGGCAGGGCGAAGCTGCGCATCGACCGTGCCTCGCGATTGCCCACCGTGGCGGGCGCGCCCAGCGGCACGGAGGGCAGCAGGCTCAAGACGCCTTGGCGCTGTTCGATCACGATCGAACGCTGGGTGACCCCTTCAAATCGGAAAAGGCCGATCTGGCCGAGGCGGGTGTAGAGGTTTGGCAGGATGTTGATGGCCTGCGTCATCTCGGCGAGCGAATAGCCGCCCGCGTCAAACGGGTTGCGCGTGATGGTCATGAGGAACTCCGGGGAATGAGGGGTGACGCGCGAAAGCGCTACGGGAAGAACGGGCGATGCGCCGGATCAGGCGGCGTCGCGCGGGATGATGCCGAGCGCTGTCAGCTGGACTTGCTTGGCGGCCGTCTTGGCCGCGTCATCGACGCTGGCGTCGAACACGAGCGCGGCTTTTGAGACGATGGCGGGGCCGCGCACGACCACGATGCCGGTCGCATCGGCCCCTGTCGCGTCGACGTCGTAAAGCAGGACAGCGGCCGCGTTCTGCGCGCCATCGGTGCCGGTGGCGGTGCTGAGCTTCATCTTGCCGCTGGCGGTGACGCGACCAAGAACAGCGCCAACGGGATAGTTGGTCCCGGCCAGCAGCGTGGCGGTCTCGCGGGTGAAGTTGGGGTTCAGCTCGTATTTGAGAACATCGCCCATGGTGGGCGGTTGGGTCAGCACGGACATGGGGCATCTCCGAAGATGTGAGGGTCAAAAAGCAATCCCCCGCCGGGGAGCATCGGCGGGGGATCAGGTGGGCGGTGCAGATCTCAGGGGTGGAAGGTCAACCCCTGCTGCCTGCCGAGGCAGCCTTCTTCGCGGCGGCCACAATCGGGCTTTCCGCGGATTTGGGCAGGATAGGCGAAGGTGGTGCCGCAACGATGTCGCGTGCATCTGCCGCTGCGGCGGCCCGCTGCAGGACAAGCTTGCGCAGGGCCTCCGGTGCGGTGCCCTGGCGGAGCGCCTTCGCCGCGTCAATCGCGATGCCGAGCCGGCCCGCTTGCACCGCGATCTCGGCGATCTCTGCGGCCGACTCTCGCAATTGCGCCGAGAGCTCTGCGAGATTGCTGGGCGCTGGGGCAGCAGCCACCGACGGCTGAGATGCTGCCGAGGCCGGGGTTGGCGTGGATGATGGAGCAATGGCGGCATCGGTTTCGCCCTCTGCAGTGTCCGTCACATCAGCGTCGGTGTCCTGCGGGCTGTCGTCGGGCTGGTTCTCTTGGGCCATGAATGCCTCCTGTTTAGGCTGGGGAAGGTCTGCGCGCCGCGCGCGCACAAACGAGATTGGCGGGGTGCTGGACAGCATTTGGCGAAAGCCGGCAAAGCCGCGCGCCAGATCTGTGACTTCATCGGCGAGGCCTGCGGCGACGGCATCCGTCCCGCGATAGGTCGCGGCCTCGGTCACCAGCGCCGCTTCCTGGCTCAGCCGACCGGCCCGACCAGCGGCGACAGTCTCGGCGAAGAGGAACCGCAGCACATCAATCTCGCGCTGTATGTCATCGCGGACTGCTTCGGGGAGCGGCTCATAGGGATTGCCTTCGACCTTATGCTGACCCGAGTGGACCAGCGTCACACGCACCCCGTCCTGATCCAATTGGCCGCTGAGGTCGGCATGCATGACCACGACGCCGATGCTGCCCACGGGACCGGTGCGCGGCAGGAGGATGCGGTCGGCCTGGGATGCCAGAGCATAGCCTGCCGAAAAGGCGTGTTCTGCCACGAAGGCCCAGACTGGCTTGTTAGCTCGGACGGCGCGGATCTGATCTGACAGGTCAAAGACACCCGCCACTTCACCGCCAAAGCTGTCGATTTCCAATGCAAGGCCGCGCACGTTGGGATCCTTGGCCGCTGCCTCGATCTGCGCCGCGATCCCTTCATAACTGGTCTGGCCCGAGGATTGTCCGATCCAGGATCCGCGATGAATCAGCACACCCGAAATCTCGATCACGGCGACCCCATCGACGATCGGGTAGGGAACGTCGCCATGGTGTTGCATGCGTTCAGTGAGGTTTCCACCTAGGATGCTGGCGCGTGTAAGAAGAACAGTTTTGCCCTCTGGTGTGTCGACGCTATCAGCCAGTTCGACCTGCCGTCCCAGGATGCGCGGCCCAAGGCCGGACAGAAACGCCATGGCCTTGGAAGGTTCAACCAGGAGCGGCGTGTTGAAAGCGCGCGCGGCAATGCGGGCATGGAGCATCAGGGCTGGTCCTTTGCGGGTTTTGCAAGTCAGTGTGATCTGTGGTAAGGAGATCGCGCAATAAGTAAGGAATACGGCCATGCAGGAATCGACCGTGACCATCAAAGGCCAGACGACCTTGCCCCGCGATGTTCGGGCTGCACTTGGCCTGAGCAGCGGTGACAAGGTTCGCTATGTGATCCTCGACGGCGAGGTGCGCATCCTCAAGGCGCGCTCGGTCAAGGAACTGCGGGGCTTGCTCGCCCGCCCGGGCCAGAGCCGCGTCACGCTCGAGGCCATGGACGAGGCCATTGCCGCAGGAGCCACAGCCAGCACGAGCGATGACCGGTGATCGCGCTCGACACCAATGTCCTGGTGCGGTTCCTGGTGCAGGATGACCCTGAACAGTCGCGCGTCGCGGGTGAGATCATCGACCAGCTGACCGATGAGGCCCCCGGGTTCGTCAGCCGGGAGGTGCTGGTCGAACTGGTCTGGGTGCTGGAGCGCGCCTATCGCCTCGCTCGAGCCGAGATCGCGGGGGCGATCGACGGGCTGCTGGCATCGACCGAATTGGTGGTCGACGGTGCGGACGCGATAGGCGCCACACTGGAACTCTACCGCAATGACGGGTTTGGCTTTGCGGATCTGATGATCGCCGCCGCCGCCCGGCGCGCAGGTGCCAGCGAATTGCTGACTTTCGATCGCAAGGCAGCAAGACTTCCCGGTGTCCGCCTGCTGGGGGAGTGACGTCTATCCTTCCTCTGGTGCTGTGGTTGGTTGGTCGTCGGGATCTGGATCCTCGGTTTCAGCGTCTTGTTCCTCGACAGGTACGGCCTGCACACCCTGCGCGGGCGATCCAGGCCGGCGGAAATCGAGGCCTAGCGCACGTTCGCGTTCCCTCTCTGCGGCAATCTCCCGGTCCACCTGCTCGGCGTCATAGCCCCGTTCCGCGATGGCTTGGGTGCGGGATTTGAGACCCGCCTCGATCTGGGCGATCTCGGCATTGGCGTCTTTCAGCGGATCGACCCAGTCCCATTTCGTGGGGAGCCAATCGGCGGCCAGCATCCGCGGGCGATCCGCCTCATAGCCGGGCAAGGGCAGCGCTCCGGAGAGCACCGCTAGGTCCAGCCAGCGCGCGTAGACCGGGCGGCAGAGTTGATAGACCATCACCGAATGCTGCCACGCAGAGACACGACGACGGAATTCGATCAGCGCAAGGCGTGAGTTCGAGAAGTTCCCCTTCACCATGTCATTGGCGAGATAGGGATAGGGGATCCCGAGCGCGGCCGAGATCTGCAGGAGCGTCCTGTATTGGAACGGCTCATAGGTTGCCCCGCTGTCAGCAGGCTGGCCCACGGTCACATCCTCGCCAGGATCCAGCCGGACGATCTGGCCCGGACTGATCTCGACGCCTGCCGGCACCTCTTCGTCGTCCAAGGGGGCGAGCGGGTTCTCCGGGGCAGGTGAGGTGACGAACATCGCATACATTGCGGCGACCTTCTTCCGGTCCAACTCAGCATCGTCGTACTGGTCGAGCAGAAAGAGCTTCACGATCGCAGGGGCCAGCTTCGACACACCGCGGAGCTGACCACCCTCGACTGGGTCGATGACGTGGATGACCTCACTGGCGGGAACGCGCACGATTTCGCCTGATAGCCCGGGATCGGTGCTGTCACCCGGGTGACGGCGGAAGAAGTGGTAGGCAACGCGCCGCCCGATCCGGTCGAACTCGATCCCCTGACGGATGGCGTTGCCGTTGCGCGCCACGCCCGTTTCATGGAGCGGCAGCATTTCCGAGGGCAGCATCTGCAGTTGGAGCGGTACCGTCAGCCCATCCTCCACCCGCCGCGGGCGGATCCGAACAAAGACCTCACCTGCCAGGAACACCTCGCGCGCCGCGCGCCGCTGCAACCCGTAGAAGTCTGTCAGCCCCTCAGCGTCGGCCTCATCGGTCCAGGCCAACCACAGCCGCTGCAACTCTTCCTTGCGTGCAGCATCGGCAAGCTTCGAGATCGGTTTGATCCCGTCGCCCACGGTATTTGCTGCCCAGCTTTCGACCGCGTTCACGGCATAGCCGTTGTTGCGCACGAGCCAGCGCGCGCGGGCGGTGATGTCAGGCCCGGATGCCGCAATCAGCGCGTTCACATGCGCGCGTGTCGCTTGGAACCCGCGAAGACGGCGATGGTGCTGACCCGCGTCAAACCCGCCGATGAAGGCCCCGAGGCGCTGACGCCAGTTCATCACAGATCCTTCACCGCAAAGGGGCGCAACACGCGCCCAGCGCCGCGCTCGAGCTTGGCAATGCGCCGTTCGACATCACCGATCGCAGCGGCCAGTTCGGCATCCGTGCCGTAATTGACGGTCTTGCCGTCATAGCTCACGGATCGCGTGCCGCTGTAGCGCGCGGACAGCAGCGTGCTGTGGCGAAGCTTCAACTCGTCGAGGGTCATTTGTCATTCCATGTATTTTGGCGTGCTAATCTTCCAGCCGCGCCGCCGGGGCGTTGCAATTCGCCCCGCCTGAGGTTCGCTCGGTTTCTCGGGCTCAGTACCCTGAGCTTTGACAGCCGTTTCCACGCCAGCCTGTTTCTCCAACTGACGCCACATCCGTTCGTCGAAGCGGTCGGCGCCGAGGATCCACGCGGCGGCCCGCGCATAGACCCGCGTGTCCAGCGCTTCGTTCCTCTCGCGCATCTTTTGCCATTCCTGGCGGGCGTAGCCGCGTCGGTCGCGGATGGTGACCAGCTGTTCGGCCACGAGCTGCTTGAGCCATTCGCTGTCTGCCCAGTCGGGCAGGTGGATCATGCCCGCAGGGTTGGGTATGCCCAGCTTGCTATCCTCATCGGATGGCCGCTCGATCCGCAGATAGCGATACGTTTCCGCCTTGAAGGTGGCCGTGGCCACGGTCCAGAGCCGCGCCCCACGCTTGAGCTTCCGCCCATTCACGGTCGCGTCGACAAAGGTCGGGCCCGACACCGGCGTCGCGCGGTTGAACCCTTCGAGCCCTTTCACAGGCGCAACCTGCGCAATGCCCTGCGCCCGTGCCCAGGCGTAGACTGCGGAGGTCTCGTAGCCGGTGTCGATGGTCAGCTTGGCCAGCGGCATCACGGCGCCGTTTTCATGCGCCCACGTCTGTCCGAGCAACGCGGTCAGCCCCTGCCAGCAGGCGGGATCACCAGGTCCGCCCGGAATGACGATGTGATCGACCAGCCAGCTCTCCAGACCTCGACCCCAGGCCCAGACATCAACCTCGATCCGGTCCTTTTGGACGTCCGCCCCTGCTGTCAGGAACAACCCACCCATCGGAACTTGCGCCGGGAACGTTTCTCGCCGATCTGCCAGCCGCTGCCATTCCGGTGCATCTCCGCTTTCAACCCAGGTCTCGCCGAGAAGCGTGTTCCGCGCCGCGCGCAGCATTTCGTCCGAGCCCTGCGCTGCCAGCCAGTCCCGCGCGATCTGCTCCCAGCTTTTCCAGCCGATCGGCGAATAGAGGGCCGAGAGGTGGAAGCCGATCGCGTTCGGATCAGCGCTGGTCGCCGTTGCACGCCATTCGCCGCGTGCCAGCATGTCAGTCTTGTGGTGCTCCGCGATAGGGCGCTCGCAGCCCTCGCAATGGTAGGCGGCCGTTTCGGGGCGTCCCTTGTCCCAGCGCAGTCGTTCGAATTGCAGCCATTGCCTCTGGCCGCAATGTGGGCAGGGCACGAAGTACCGCCGCTGATCGCTGGCTTCAAACTCCCGCTCGATCCGGCTCAATCCCCGGATCGTCGGGGTCGAGACCATGAACACCTTGCGCCGATGCGCGAAGGTGGTGGTCCTTGCCTCTGCCAGTGTGACTGGGTCGCCCTCCTCGTCGGCTGAGGCCGGATAAGCGTCGACCTCATCCAGAAACACATAGCGCGCAGGCATCGACCGCAGGCCGGTGGCCGAATTTGCCCCGGTCAGGACCAGAATGCCGCCGGGGAACTCCTTCGACAGCATCGAATTGCCCGCATCACGTGAGCGTGCCGGCTGGACGCGCTCCTTCAGCGCCGGGCTATCCTCGATCAGAGGATCGATCCGCCCGCGCGAGGTGCGCTTGGCCATTTCGACCGTCGGCAGCACCGCCAGCATCGGACCCGGCGCATGGTGGATCACGAAGCCGATCCAGTTGTTGCCCGCCTCCGTGGCTCCAACCTGGGCTGCCTTCATGAAGCTGATCCGCTGCGCTGGGTGCTTTGGCGAAAGCGCATCCATGATCTCGCGCAGATAGGGCGCGCGCGCCGTCCGATACCGCCCCGGTTCTGCTGCAGCGCGCGATGACAGCCAACGATGCTTGTCAGCCCACTCTGACACCGTCAGATCAGCATCAGGCCGCATCCCCCGGCGCCACACACGCAAGATGTCCTGTGCACCGTCAAACCCGAGATCGAGGCCTTCGGTCAGGTCGTGGTCTTCTTCCCCTTCCCTGTCATGCAAGCGAGACCCGGAGGTCTGCGAGGGCGTCGAGCTGCTCTCGGACATGGGTTTCCAGCACCCTTTGCAGGATCGCAGTCTCGATCGTCACGGGTTTGCCCGATGTCTTCTCCAACTCTGCGGATAACTGCGCGGCCATGAGCGCGGCCACGCGGGTGGGCCAGGTGATCCATGTGTCGCGTTCCTGGCGCGCCAGACGGAACACCAGCGTCTCGGCCCGCGCGCGGTCCACCAGCACGCCCTTCTTCTTCTGGATTGAGAGCTGCCGTTCCTGCGCCTGATAGACCGTCAGGGCCGTGCGCGCCTTGATATAAGACGTGCTATCGCCGGGGCCGGAGACGGCACTGGAAGCGATCATTGGGCTTTCACCACCCGCGCCAAGCCCGCCCCGTGACCGGATCTGCTGGTCGGGATCGGTCATGCTGCCGCGCCGTGCATCCGAGGCGGCCGCGTTGATCGAGCCGTCTGCGAAGAGCACCAGCCGTCCGGTCTTGCGCGCCTTTTGCACCGCCCCGCGCGAGAGGCCCGCGTGCTCGGCATAGGCGCGTTCGGACATACCTTCCATGGCGTTTGGACTGGCCTCAACATATTGGAAATAAACAGAAAAAACGATCTATTTGAGTTGATTACACTCCCTGATCGAGCGATTCATGGGTCCAGAAAGCGGGTGCATCGCACCCTGCAAACACGGATCGGAGAGAGCCATGCGCGCACAGGAGAAGATGGGGCACAGCTCGATGAGCGAAGGGTGGCGGGATCACACCAGCCCCGCCCAGGAACGGGTGAACTGGGTGATGGACGAAGTGATGTCGGGGCGGATGAGCCAGGCCGACGGGATGGTCGAGATGGCACACGCCCAAGAGATGATGCGCGAGGAAGCCCGCGCACGCACCACTCACCCCGAACACCGCTGGGAGGAGTGACCATGGCACGCCGCAAGCCCGCTGATCCCAACGCCGCCCGCGACGCCCAGCTCCTTGAGATCGCCCAGCGCCAGTTCCGGATCGAGACGCTGGAGACCCAGAACTGGGACCGGCTGGATTTCCACGATGTCGCCGTCTGGGCCATCCGTGCGGCGCTCGAGGAAGCCTTTGAGGCCGGACGCCGCGCAGGTCCAGCCAACACCCAAGTCTGAAAGGAGATCGCCATGACCGTCATCACCACCATCCGCATTGACCACGCCGCGCTGCCCACGTATCTCGAACGCTCGTGCCCTGATGCCGTCGCCGGGGTCATCGAGGCCGAGCTGCGTGATGCGGGGATCACCGCCGAGGCCTCCGACGTGATTTCCCACATCAAGATCGAATTGCCGACCACCCAGCTTGCTGCTGCCAGCACCCTGCTGGCGAGCCTCAAGCTGATCTGAGGGCGCGACGATGAGCACGCGCGCGCAGATCGCCATCCAGATCGGGCCCGAGGAATGGGCTCACATCTACACGCACTATGACGGTTACCCGTCCTACATGCTGCCCGCGCTGGCTCCTTGGACGCCCGAGGACATCCTTGCCACCCGCGAAATCCGGCAGGTCCGGGCTGATGCGCTGGACTGTTTTGATCCGCCCCGAGCGCCCCGCATCCTGCCGCGCCCAACTTGCGAACTGTCCCATCTCTACCTCTGGCAGGATGGGGCGTGGGTTGATGCTACGGCCTCTACCGAGTGATCATAAAGCAATGTTATTGCACTGATTTTGCTACGCTAATCGGCCACTCAGAGCGATGGTCATCGCACCAAAACGATGTAACTCACCTGAAAGGCCTAAGCCATGACCAACCCGACCGCCACGCTGATCGCCGACTTCCGCGCCGCCGCGGAAGAGATCGAAGCCCGCCTCGCGCCCAGCGCCTGCGCCACGATCGCCTCGCATAACTGGATCGTCATCGACGATTTCGGGCCTCTGACTTTCACGCTGACGCCCGAGGGCAAGAAACACCGCGCCACCTGCACGGGTCATGGCAGCGCCCACAAGGTCAACCGCTTCATCCGTGAGGATGCTGAGTGCCTCGCGGCCGCCTGCAACGCCCGCGCGGCCTTCTGGGCGGACGCCGCGCGCGAAGAGGCCGCCACGCTCCGCAACCACATCGCCGCGCTCAAAGCTCTCAGCGCCGCCTGAGCCTTAACCGGCGGGGCCCAGCGCCCTGCCCGCGCCCATCACGAGGATCCCGACCATGACCACGCACCCCTGCCTTCCCAGTCGCAACGAGGATTACGGCTTCTTCCGCACCCTGACTGTCTGCCCAGAGCGCGACCGCCGCAGCGCGGAGGTCTGGACGCTCGCCTCGCGCCTGATCGCCGAGGCCATAGGCGCCGACAGCAAAGACGAGATGATCGGCATCCGCGACTTTCTCGACAGTCGCATTGGCCGCCACTTCGCCGACGATGTCGTCGGCAACATGACCGGCTGCAACATCGGGCTCGAGCCCGCTATCGCCTCTGCGATCCTCCGCTGGCAAGGTTGGCGCATCGACCGCAAGACCGAGCGCGAGCACGGCATCCCATCTGGGCTGCCGTATCTGACGGGCTGGGTGCAGCACTTCGTTGTAACCGCTGCGATGGCCGACAGCGACTGACCCACCCCCGACATCCCCATCACGACAGGAGGCCCAGATGCCCAAGCTCACCGATACGCAGTCCATCATCCTCAGCCGCGCTTCCACGCGCCCTGACAATCTTGCGCTGCCGCTGCCCGAAGGGTTGGCTGGCGCTGCCGCAAAAATGGCGGTGGCCAAGATGATCGAACGCGGCTGGCTCGAAGAGGTCGAGGCCAATCTGCGCCGCGGTGAGCCGTTGTGGTGTGAGACCGGCGATGGTCACGGTACCACATTGATCGCAACCGAAGCTGGCCTTGCCGCGATTGGCATCGAGCCCGTCGTCGCGACGACCATGAGCAATCTGCGCAAGGCAAAGCTGGAACTGGCCTCGATGGCAAAGGAGCCCGCCGAAACATCACCCGATGCCGACACGCCGCAGCTTGTTGCAATCCGCACCGGTACAAAGCAGGCGCAGATCATCGCCCTCTTGCAGCGACCCGAGGGGGCGTCCATCACCGAGATCGTCGAAGCGACGGGCTGGTTGCCCCACAGTGCCCGAGGTCTGATCTCGGGCGGGCTGAAGAAGAAGCTGAACCTGCCGATTAACGCGGAGAAGGTCGCTGGCAGAGGAACCGTCTACAAACTTGAGGCTGCCTGATACCTCGCCCTCACCGCAGCCGCTCGAACAGCCTGCGCAGCGCGTAGCTGCGCAAAAGCGAAATCCCGGTGAAGATAGAGCCAATAGCAAGGTTCTCGCCAAGGCTGGGGTGAATACCGAACCATGGGAACACCACGATCTGCGTGAGCACCGCCAGCACATAGCCTACGGCGACATTGGTGATCGCCTCGACCAGCGACAGTCGGCGGGATTGAGTCACGCGGCCAACCGCTGCGACTTGAGCGCTGCAAAAGTCTCGCCGCTGTCCTGCAAGACTGCCTCTTCGCCCGTGAAAGCCTGCCAGCGCTCGATGGCCACATCAACGTAAGTAGGGTTCAGCTCCACCCCGTAACACAGGCGGCCAGTTGTCTCGGCCGCGATCAGCGTGGTGCCAGAACCCATGAAGGGCTCATAGACTGCCTGGCCGGGGCTTGAGTTGTTCAGGATTGGGCGGCGCATGCATTCGACGGGTTTCTGTGTCCCGTGTACTGTGGCTGCATCCTGGTCCTTGTTGGCAATCTGCCAAAGCGTGGTCTGCTTGCGATCGCCGGCCCAGTGGCCCTTGCCCTTGGCGCGTACGGCATACCAGCAGGGCTCATGCTGCCAGTGATAGTCGCCGCGGCTGAGCACCAGCCGATCCTTGGCCCAGATGATCTGGGAGCGGATTGCGAAACCCGCGGCGATCAGGCTGTCCGCAACCGTGGCCGCATGCAGCGCGCCGTGCCAGATATAGGCGACATCGCCGGGGAAGAGCGACCAGGCCTCACGCCAGTCGGCGCGGTCGTCATTCAACACCTTGCCGGTTCGTTTTGTCTTCGCAGCACCGGCTTGATTGCGCCAAGATGGATCGTATTCCACGCCATAGGGCGGATCAGTCACCATCAGAAGCGGCTTCACACCGGCAAGCAGTCTCCCAACGACATCTGCGCTGGTGCTGTCGCCGCAGATCAACCGGTGCGAACCCAGCTGCCAGAGGTCACCCGCCACCGACACCGGGGTAACCGGGGGCTCGGGAATATCGTCCTCGCCCTCTATCGACCCGCCGTTCGCGTCATCGCCACCTTGTGCCGCGTTCAGCAGCCCCTCGAGGAACTCGTCTGAGAAGCCCAGTAGGTCAGTATCAAAGCCCAGCGCCTGCAGGTCGATCACTTCCAGACCCAGATTGAGCTCGTCCCACTCCGCCATATCCGCGACGCTGTTGTCCGACAAACGCAGCGCCCGGCGATGGTCCTCATCAAGATGCGACAGGCGCAGCACTGGGATCTTGCTTAGGCCGAGCTGGGTCGCAGCCAGGATGCGTCCGTGCCCGGCGATCAACTCCCCATCGTCAGAGATCAGGCACGGCATGGTCCAGCCGAACTTGAGCATGTTTGCAGCCAGAACAGCCACCTGGTTGTCGCTGTGCAAGCGGGCATTGCGGGCATAGGGCCGCAGCCGCTCGATCGGCCAGAGTTCAATCTGGCTCGGCATGAATGGGAGATCCATAGGGCAGGGCTCGCATGGGCGTGCGCAGGGAACCGTGGCCACCCATGGGCGCCAGGACTTGCAATCCACGATGTCAGGAAAACGAAACGCCCGTGAGGGTATCCTCCGGGCGCAAATCTTCGATGTTTCTTGGTTACGTCAAGGGGGGCAGCTTTGTCAAACCGTTTTTTGACGTTGAATCAATACCTTCTGGCCAGCCAAGGCGAAGGTGACTTCCTGGAGTGGCTTCCGAGGTCCGTGGATTCCTCTGGGTGGATTCCCTGGATCCGGTCAGGAATCCACCTGTCCCTGAGCGCTGGTTGCGCAAGCCCCTGAAAATGAGTCGAAATCTCGGCCGAGCCGGCGCAGGTGGCTTCTGGGTGGATT
>Ga0172373_10006925_pt1 | contig 14909 bp, 7 predicted proteins | sample Lak10m_2_FD_114546 | JGI IMG/M metagenome (GOLD analysis project Ga0172373, IMG submission 114546) | Freshwater microbial communities from Kabuno Bay, South-Kivu, Congo - kab_092012_10m | ecosystem: Environmental > Aquatic > Freshwater > Lake | place: Democratic Republic of the Congo: South-Kivu... | reverse complement strand
TTACGCTCCCACCCCGGCACTGCTGCCCCGAGCACGTCCATGAATATGCCCTTCAGTCGCAGATCCGCACTGGCCTCCTCCGCACTCGGCATCGGTCAGCTCGCACTCGCCGATCTGCTGCACGCCGAATCCCCCGGCACCAGCCCCACTGCACTGGCTCCCAGACACCCGCATTTCATACCCAAAGCCAAACGCGTCGTTCACTTCTTTCTCAACGGCGGACCTTCTCACGTTGACACTTTCGATCCCAAACCAGCCCTCTCACGCTTCAGCAACCGCACCGTCAGCGACAATCTGCTGACTGAACGAAAAACGGGCGCCGCCTTTCCGTCACCCTTTCGATTCCGCCCCCGCGGCCAGTCCGGAATTGAAGTCAGTGAACTCTTCGCCAAAACCGCCGCTCACATCGATGATATCGCCGTCATCCGCTCAATGCAGGCACAGGTTCCCAATCACGAACCCTCGCTCATGCTCATGAACTGCGGCGATTCCGTTCAGCCACGCCCCAGCACCGGAGCGTGGGTTCTTTACGGACTTGGCAGCGAAAATCAAAACCTCCCCGGCTTCGTCTCCATGTGCCCCGGCGGACTCCCAATCAAAGACTCCGAAAACTGGCAGTCCGCCTTCCTGCCCGGCGCATTCCAGGGCACATGGATCGACTCACAGCACCAGGAACTCAGTAAACTCATCGAAAACATCGAACACCCCCAAATCCCCGCAATCGCTCAAAGACGCCAGCTGAACCTGCTGGCACAACTCAATCAGCAGCACCGCACCGCTCGCTCCGATTCCCGACTGGAAGCTCGCATCCAGTCGTTCGAACTGGCCTTCCGCATGCAGCGTGACGCCGCCGAGGCCTTCGATCTCAGCCTTGAACCAGCCCACATCCAGGCTCTCTACGGCACAGGAACTCACGCCCGCCAGACACTCATCGCCCGCAGACTGCTGGAACGCGGAGTCCGCTATGTACAGCTGTGGCACGGTGCCGGACAGCCATGGGACAATCACACCAACATCGAATCCGCTCACCGCAGCCTGGCTGCACAAATCGATCAGCCCATCGCCGCACTCATCGCCGATCTGAAGCAGCGCGGCATGTTCGAAGACACACTCATCCTGTGGGGCGGCGAATTCGGCCGCACTCCTACCGTCGAACTTTCCGCAGACGGAAAACCGCAGTCCGGACGAGACCACAATCACTGGGGATTCTCTGTCTGGCTGGCTGGTGGCGGCATCCGTGGTGGTCAGACCTTCGGAGCCACCGATGAACTTGGATTCCGCGCTGTCGAAAACCCCGTCAGTGTTCATGATCTGCATGCCACCATGCTGCACTGCCTGGGCTTCGACCATAAAAAACTGACCTATCGGTATGCCGGCCGGGACTTCCGTCTGACGGACGTGCACGGCAATGTCATTCAGCAGATCTGTACCTGAGGTGCCTGTATGAAACGGCTGCTCCGCCCGACTCTGGCTGTGATTCTTGCCTGCCTGTTTACACCACAGGTATTCCTGCCACCGGCCTCCGCAGGCACCAGCCCCGGGCCACCGCTCACTGTCGATCAGCTGCAGCGTTCAGAACCCGTCAGCTTCGAAAAAGAAGTCCTGCCAATCCTGCAGAAAAACTGTCTCGCCTGCCACTCCGCCAGCGAACGACAGGGCGGCCTGATCCTCGAAAACCCGGCCGGAATTCTAAAAGGCGGCGACAATGGACCGGCAGCCGTTCCCGGCAACGCCAATGGCAGCCTGCTGCTGAAACTGGCCGCTCATCAGCAGGAACCTGTCATGCCTCCGGCAGACAACGATGTCGCCGCCAGTAACCTCGCCCCCGCTCAGCTCGGACTGCTCAAACTGTGGATTGATCAGGGAGCTCGCGGCACAGGCGGCATCGACAGCCTGTCACCGCAGTCCATGCAGACCCTGCCACAGCGCCTGCAGCCCGTGCAGGCCGTGGTACTCGCACCCGATGGCCAGACTGTCGCCTTCAGCCGCGGTTCGCGCATTCACCTGCATCACGTGGGCTCCGGACAGAGACTGGCCACGCTGACAGATCCCGCACTCGGACCCTTGGCAGTTGCTCACCAGGATCTCGTCCAGTCACTCGCCTTCAATCCCGACGGTGATCTGCTGGCGTCAGGCGGTTTTCGCGAAGTCCGGCTCTGGCGTCGACCTCGCGACTCTCGCCGCCTGTCCGTCACACTCCCGGCTGCCCCCACCGCCACCACTGTCAGCCCGGATGATCGCTGGATCGCTGTCGCCTCAGCTGATCTCGCAATCCGCCTGTTCAATACGGAAAACGGTGCCCCCGGGTTAACGCTGCAAGGCCATACAGAAACAATCACCAGCCTGCGGTTCACCCCCGATTCCACACATCTGCTCTCAGCCTCCGCCGATCGTTCACTCAGGATCTGGAAGATTGCCGACGGCAGTGTCGCCAGTCGCATCGATCAGGCACTGCCCCTGACCACCCTGGAAATACTGCCCGCTGCAGACCCACAGTCTGCCCCGCTGCTGGCCACCGGCGGTGGCGACAACCTGATCCGTTTGTGGCAAATGCCCTCAGCACCAGCGACCGTCGCTGCCAACTGGCCGGCCGGCACCCGCATCACTGCCTTCTCTCCGGATCGTCAGCTGAGCGGCACGCTGGACGCTGCCGGGCAGCTGCGAATCCATGCTCTGCAGTCCACAGGCGCAATCCTGTCCCCCAACCCGGTCGTTGAATTTGGACCACTGCCCCAAATTTCTGCCCTCACCTTCGCTCGCAAACCCGGAGCTCCCGCAGATGCTGACCCCGCGTCCGCATGGCAGCTGCTCACCGCCGACAGCTCCGGACTGCTGCAGCTCTGGTCACTGTCCGAAAAACGCCAGCTGGCTGCCTGGAAAGCCGGCAGCGTGCAGATCAATGCACTCGCTGCTTCCAGCGATGGCAAACTTCTCGTCAGCGCCGCTCAGGATGGTGCCGTCCGCCTCTGGAAACTCGATGCTCCCGCTGCCGCCGAATTCGAACGCAGTGCCGAAGAAATTGCCGGACCCGCACTGCTCAGCCCCTCCGGAAAACTGCTCGCTGCAACCTCACAAAAAGACGGATTGCAGTTCGTCACAGTTCGCACCGCCGAAAATGGTCGTATCACCCACACACTCCCCGGCCACAAAGGCAGTCTCCTCGCACTGCAATTCACGGCTGACGACAACCGCCTGGCAACCGCCGGCAGCGACCGCACTGTCAGACTCCTGAACCTGCAGACTCAGCCAGCCACTGAAATCTCCAAACTTGCCGATCTGCCTGCCATCCCCACAGCACTGGCCCTGAATGGTGATGCCAGCCAGGCGGCTGTCGGCTTCGACAACGGACTGCTGCGACTGCTCAATACCGCCGATGGTGCGGTGCAGCAGGAATTCATGGGCCATACCGCTGCCCTGCTCCACTGCGGCTTCCTGAATGGTCAGCTTTTTAGCATCAGCCGTGACGCTTCAGTCAGGTTTTGGAATCCGGCAGACGGTGCTCAGCTGCGTATATTTCCGCTGCCCGCTCCACCTGCCGCCGTCTCCGTCAGCAATGACGCACAAAGACTCCTGGTGGCCTCCGCTGATCAGCAGGTTCGCCTGCTGCAAATGGATAATGGCGCAGTGCTGCAAACACTGCAGGGTTTCGCGGCACCGCCAGTCGCAGTAAGTATCGCCCCCGGCTCCAGACTGCTGGCTGTCACGGAATCCGGCGGACAGGTCTCCCTGTGGGATGCCGCAACCGGCAAATTCCAGGAATCTCAGACGGTTCCCGGTCTCGTCACCGGCCTGCTGACGGCAGACCCCGCCACACTTCTGGCAGTCCGCACTGCTGCCGCTCCGCAACGACTTTCAGCCAGATTCCTGTTCGCGCCTGACGCGCCCGCCAGCCCCGCTCGTGGTGTCGTCTTCACCGCCGGAAATGCCAGCGCAGTCGTGGCCTTCGCCGACGGCAACCTGCGCGGTTACAACGCTGCCACAGGACAACCCGCATTCAATACCAGTCACGGAGCCGCCATCAACGAACTGACCGTATCCGACGACGGACAACTGCTGGCCACTGCCGGAGAAAACTCAACCGTTCGTGTCTGGAACAGCTCGGGACAGCCCACCGGACTCCAGCAGGCTCCCGTACTGCCTGGCCCTGCCCAGAAAGTTGCCTTCTCGAAAGATGCCAAACTGCTCCTCACAGCGACCTCGGGCAACACACCCGATGCACTCCTGATCGACGTACAAACCGGCAGCATTCTGGAACGATTCCCTGAACCGGGCCAGACAATCACTCGCTGCCTCCTGCTGTCAGAGCCAGCCGTTCCAAACAAGCCGACTCAGGTGACAGCACTGCTGGCTTTCAGCGATGCTCTCCGCAGTCGTCCGCACAGTCTCCTCCGCACCCTGACAGGCCATAACGGCATAGTCTCAGCTCTGGCCGTTTTCCCCGGCAACCCCGCACAGCTGCTCAGCGGCAGCGTCGATGGCACAGTCCGCCGCTGGAACCTCAGTAATGGTCAGTCACAGCAGCAGTACAATCTGGGAGCCCCTGCACATGCCATCGCCGTGTCTCCGGATGGCCAGCAAGTTGCTGCAGGCGGAGACAACAAATTCACACGCCTCTGGAATCTGAACGGCAACCAGATTGCAGAACTGCGCGGAGACCTCCGCCTGCGCATCGCTCAGACCCGCGCCCGACAGCAGGAAACCGCTGCCAATGCCCGTCTCAACGTCGCCAAACAGCAGCTGGATGTCGCTGAGAAAGATCTCCCTGTTCGTACCGACGCTGAAAAGAAACTCACCGATATGCTCACAGCTGCCAACGCCGATGTGGAAACGAAAAAGGCGATGGTGGCCACCACGCTGGAAGCTCGAGTCCAGGCAGAAAAAGCTGCCATCGAAGCCTCCGCAGCCGCACGTTCCGCAGCCACCGAAAAACAAAATGCCGAAACAGCTGCAAAAGACGCAGCGGTCGCCGTACAAACACTGCAGGCCCGCACCAGTCGCCTGCAGCAGGCCAGTTCCGCTGACCCCGCCAGCGAAGTCCTCAAACAACGACTGGCAACTGCTCAGCAGGAACTGCAAATGGCCACACAGACATCCCAGGAACGCACTGCCGCCATCCAGGCCCCCACCGCAAAAGCCACCGAACTCACCACCAAAGCCAACGAGCACGCACAGAAACTTGGCCCCGCCCAAAAGCCGTGGTCGGATGCAGTAGCCGCTCTGAAAACAGCCGAGTCTGCTCGGACATTGCTGATGCAGCAGCAAGCCATCGCCGCCAAAGAACTGCAGGCCGCACAGCAGCTCGTCCCCGCACGCAAAGACCTGCTGCAAAAAGCCGAAGCCACCGTCGCCGCTGCGAAAGCAGCCACTGAAGCCGCCGGACAGGCGCTGCAGCAGTCCGAACAGCCAATTCGCGCCATCAGCTTCTCCGCCGACGGTAATTCACTCGCCACCGCAGGAGACTTCCCAGGTATCCAGACATGGGACGGAAAACTGGGAACAGCCCTCGAATCTTTCGCCACCCATACGGCTGCGGTTCGAACCGCCAGCTTCAGCGGTAGTCGCTTTCTCATCACCTCTGCCGATGATCGCCAGCTCTTCGTCTGGGATACTAGACCGGACTGGATCCTCGAACGCACAATCGGCTCCGCCAGTCAGCCGGAACTGCTCTCACACCGCGTCGCCTCAGTCAGCTTCTCAGAAGATTCCAGACTGCTGCTGGCCGCCAGCGGCATTCCATCACGACGCGGTGAACTGGTTCTGTTCAACACCGCCGACGGAACACCCGTGCTCAGAATCCCACAAGCTCATGATGACGTTATCTACTCCGCCGCACTCGCTCCTGACGGACGCCGCATCGCGTCGGCCGGAGCAGACCGCTACCTGCGCACCTTCGATGCCGCCAGCGGGCAGCAAATCCGCCGCTTTGAAGGCCATACCAGCCACGCACTCAGTGTCGCCTGGAAACGCGATGGACAACAACTGGCCACTGCCGGAGCCGATAATACCGTTCGCATCTGGGACGCAGAAACCGGTGACCAGTTGCGCACCATTGAAAACTACAACCGACACGCCACCGCCGTCCAGTGGATCGGCGAAACGGACACCATCGCCTCAGCCTCCGGCGATCGCCTCGTGCGAGTCCACAACGCGTCCAACGGAGGACTGATACGGAACCTGCAGGGCGCCGACAGCTGGCTCCACTGCGTTTCTGCCACCCCCGATCTGACTCTCATCGCTGCCGGAACCGCCAAAGGCTCAGTCCGCATCTGGAACGGCACCAACGGACAGTTCCTGAAAACACTGGAAGACGCCGCAAAATAAGCCCCGCAGCCAGGCATGATGGCCGCAGCCCCAGGGCCACACCCAATTGACTGTGCCGTCCCGAAAATCACAAAACCAATGGACACGATCACATGCCCTGGCTGTTCACTGCCATCGACCTGATCTGCCTGTACCTCACTGTTCGCTACCTGCGACTGCACACCGGACGAGTCCGGCCAGGAACCTCACTGTGCTCATGGACCCGCTATATCGACTGCGACCAGGTACTGCTGACACGCGAAGCACGCCACTTCATAATCCCCAATGCCGTCCTCGGATTATCCTTTAACCTCGCCGGAACCGCCGTCTACTGCGCCGCACTCAGCTCCGACAGTCATTCGCTCTGGCTGCTGCTGGTCGGCATGTACTCAGTCTCGGCCGCAGTCACAGTCGTCTTCTGGAGACTGCTGCTGCGACTGCACAGCCTGTGCCCCCTGTGCCCGCTGCACCATGTCCTCACTTACTTCATCCTGTTCTGCTGCATCGCAAAACTGCAGTCCTGATCAGCTGACTGACAGCAGCTCTGTGATCGGCTGACCATCACAGACCGGTACAGGTCGTCCATCCACCTGCTGATAATTGATCTGCTCAGCCTGATACCCCAGTGCCCTGAATACGGTGGCATGAATGTCGGCCGGAGTCGTCGGACGCGACCGCGGTACTGCACCAGTACTGTCGCTTTCACCAATCACCAGACCACCCCGAATTCCACCACCACCCAGCACCATCGAATAACACTGCGGCCAGTGATCCCGACCGGCCTCCGCGTTGATCTTCGGAGTTCTGCCGAAGTCACCCATCCAGATCACCAGCGTCTGCTCAAAAAGTCCCCGCTCCTGCAGATCATCCAGCAACGCCGTGCAGGCCTGCTCCATCGGCGGCACAAGACGATTCTTGAGCTGATTAAAATTGTCCTTGTGAGTATCCCAGGTGATGGACGGACCATTCACCGTGGTCACAAAACGACTGCCCGCCTCTACCAGACGCCGCGCCAACAGATGCGACTGCCCCCAGCTGTGTCGTCCATAACGATCCCGCACACTGTCAGGCTCACGAGTCAGATCGAAAGCCTCGCTGGCCTTGTCTGAACCAATCATCCCCAGCGCTCGCGATCGAATCTCATCAATCGCCTCCGCAGCCTGAGCCGCAATTCGAGTCCCCGATTGCTCAACCTGACCCAGCAGCTGCAGTCGAGCAGACAGGCGATCAGCGTCCATCGATGCGTCCAGACGCAGACCCGGCACACGAAAATCCTTCGCTCCCGGATCCGCGTCCAGCACAAAAGGATCAAAACGGCTGCCCAGACAGCCGCCAAACTGCCCCGGAGTCAGATACTTGCGGCTGTCACAGTGAGGAAAAGGAGTAATCACATAAGGTGGCACCCCCGCCGTATATCCGTCCCGCTGAGCCAGCCAGCCCACCAGCGTTCCAAAACACGGCAAATCAGCCGAACCCGGATTGATCAGCGTACTGTCGATGCGATACGGACGACCCACCGTCGACCAGTGCATCCCGGAATTGTGCCCGCCATGCGAATGATGTACCGAACGCACGATCGACAGCCGGTCCATCCGCTGCGCCAGCCCAGGCAACAGCTCAGAAATTTCAATCCCCGCCACGTTCGTCTGAATCGGCTGAAACGGCCCCCGCACCTCAGCAGACGCCAGCGGCTTCATGTCCCACAAATCAAGGTGACTGGGAGCACCACAGTTGAAGATCAGAATCACGGACTTCGCTGGCGGACCGATCGTTCCAGCCTGCACTTTTCCCCGCTGCTCAAAACAGGAGGCCAGCCCGGAAATCGCCAGACCCGCAGCCGCCGACAACAAACCGCGACGACCACCCCGCTGAGACTTCTGAATATCGTGAGCCGTCATGTCCAGCCTCCTGTCATCCACCGCCAACTGGCAGGCCTGGCAGATCCTCTTTCATTATCAGCCGGATACGCCCACAGGCACAACCCGATTCCTGTCGATTTCACGAGTTTCAGTGGCAATGTTGTGGTACACCCCGCATGCAGCTGCCGCTGCAGCCACAGTCCCAAAACACAAACCTACTCCTCTGACTCAGACTGCCGGATCACCCACGCCACCGCCACAATTCGCAACTCATGATACGGCACTGCCCCGCCAAGATCCTCGAACAACGGCTTCAGCTTCTCTCCCCCCAGACGCCCCAAAGACCGCTCCACACGCCGCTGCACCTCCGGATCCACCCACGGATCAATGTTCGTGATTCGGCGAGTTTCCACGTACTGCGCCAGATACCGGCTGACCGTATCCAGCGTTCGGTCCAGCTGTACCGCTATCTCCTCCATCGAAAGCTGCTCTTCAAACAACTGCAGATAGTCGTCTGCCAGCTCCACACGCCGCGGTGAAGGCGTCAGAGCCGCCGCGGGCAGACTGCCCGGCATCGCCCCAAACCCCACATCGCCGGCAGACCGATTCGCCGTACACCACCGCCGTATTTCCTCAAGAACCGTATTCCCCAGCTCCTGCAGCTTCTTCGCCCCAATCCCCGGGACCTGCTGCAGCGTTGCTGCACTGACCGGCCGATGCCGCGCCAAGGCACGCAAAGTTGCATCGCTGAAGATGATATACGGCGGGACCCCTCGCTGACTTGCCAGCCGAGTCCTCAAGGTACGCAACTCCTCAAACAATCCCCGCTCCACACCAGCCCACGAATCATCCGCCTGCTCAATTGTCTCAGACGTCCGAATGCACAACAGCTCCGGAGTCAGCTCGCCACGCAGCACCTGACGACCAGTCGGCGTAACCTGCAAACACTGATACTCACCAGCCTGACGCAGATGATTCAGCGATATCAGCTGGTCAATCCAGTGCCGCACCTGAGTCTCTGAGACGTCCTTCATCAGCCCCCATGTGCTGAGCTGCTCATGCCGATTCTCCAGAATCCGCTTCACCTTCGAACCACGCAGAACCTGCGCTGTGTAAGCCGCACCAAATTTTTCACCCAGACGAATCACACACGACAGAATCTTCTGCGATACCACCAGCGCATCAGCCGTCGCTGTCATCTCCTGCAGACACACATCACACGCACCGCAGCTTGCCTGCTGCAGCGTCTGACCAAAATGCTCCACCAGCATCTGATGACGACAGCGCATGCTGCTGCAGTATCGCTGCATACTTCGCAGTGAGCGCTCGGAAGATGCACGCACCGACTCGTCCGTCACATCCTGCATCAGATACTTCCACGTTTCGGCATCACCAGCCGAATAAAGCATCGTACACTCAGCATGCAAACCGTCACGCCCCGCTCGACCACTCTCCTGCTGATAATGCTCCAAAGACTTCGGCATCTCAGCGTGTATCACAAATCTCACATTGCTCTTGTCAATCCCCATCCCAAACGCCACCGTTGCCACAATGATCTGCACCTTCTCTTCAATGAAGGCTTCCTGACTGAGCCGCCGCTCCTCGTCAGACAAACCAGCATGATACGGCAGTGTTCTGAAACCCAGCTTGTTCAGTGCCTCACTGGTCGACTCAACCTTCTTGCGACTGATGCAGTACACAATTCCGGACTCCCGCTTGTGCCTGTCCAGAATCTGCCTGATCTGAGGTATCACATCCACACGTCGCTCAACCCGGTACAGCAGATTCGGCCGGTCAAACGAACCAACCAGGACCTCCGCCCTCTCCAGCCCCATCTGACTGACTATGTCGGCCCGCACCTGCTCAGTGGCTGTCGCCGTGTAACCGTGCACCGAGATCCCCGGGAATTCCTGCCGCAGCGTACTCAACTGGCGATATTCAGGACGAAAATCATGCCCCCACTGACTGATGCAGTGAGCCTCATCAATGGCCACAAAACTCAGCTGCACTCCCCGCAGAAAATCCAGCGTGAAAGGCTGCAGCAGACGCTCAGGAGAAATGTACAGCAGCTTCAGATCTCCACGGCGAATCTGCCGCGCCACCTGACGCTTCTCGTCGGCCGTCTGAGCACTGTTGATGAAGGCTGCCGGCACGCCATTGTTCGTCAGCGAATCCACCTGATCCTTCATCAGCGAAATCAGCGGCGACACCACAATCGCCAGACCATCGCGAGCCATCGCGGGAACCTGATAACACAACGACTTCCCGCCGCCGGTCGGCAGCACAGTCAGTGAATCCCGCTGCTCCATCACCAGCTGCATCGACTCAAGCTGCAACTGCCGAAAATCACCGTAACCCCACCACTTCTGCAGATGGAATCGCAGCTGCTCTGTTGTATCCCGCTGATCTGCTGCTGCCATATTCCCGCACTGAATCTGCTGCTGAACCTGAAAAAACGCACAAAATCACGCCACACAACCCCCGCAGCTTACCAGAACACCCGCTGCTGGTGTAAGCCGGACGACGCCCGCAATAAGGAATCCCACAGCCAGCCCCCGCAGCGTTTCTGCCACCGCCAATCCCGCCCCAACACCCCCGAAATCCACACTGCCAGTAGATTTTTCACGCACACCTGACAAAAATGACGATCGAATCCAGCATGCCACACCAGACCCGCCACCGTTTCCTCAGACTCCGCCACTGCCTGCTTCTGAAGATTCCTCGCTATGACTCAACCTGATTTTCAGCAATCGCACAAACTGGCCTGCCGTCGCACCTTCCTGCAACAGTCCGGACTGTCACTCGGCTCCATCGCACTCGCAGATCTGCTCACACGCGATGCCGTCGCCGCTGACCGCGCCATGGCGGCTCGCACCAGCCTGCTGCCCGCCAAAGCCAAAAATGTGATCTTCATGTTTATGGCCGGTGGTCCCAGTCAGCTGGAACTGTTCACCCCTAAACCCGTGCTGAACAAATACCACGGACAGTCACCGCCCGCCAGCATGACAGAAGGTCGACGCTTCGCCTTCCTGCCCGCCGATGCGCGACTGCTCGGATCCAGTCGACGCTTCCAAAAATGGGGCAACTGCGGCATGGACCTCAGCGAAGTCCTGCCACACCATCGACAAATCGTCGACGACGTCTGCTGGGTCCGCAGTGTCGCTACCAATGTGTTTAACCACGGACCCGCCAAAATGTTTATGAACTCAGGCTTTCAGGCTCCCGGACGACCCAGCCTCGGGTCCTGGGTCGCATGGGGACTGGGCAGCGAATCCGACAGCCTGCCAGGATTCGTCGTACTGCAGTCCGGACCGCGCGGCCCACGCGGCGGAAACATTCTCTGGTCCAGCGGATTTCTGCCCACAACTTATCAGGGAGTCCCCTTTCGCAGTCGCGGCAATCCCATCCTTAACCTGTCCAGCCCGCCAGGTATCTCACGCGAAGCTCAGCGAGATTTCACCAGCACCGTCGGTCAGCTCAATTCCATCCGTATGCAGGACGTACGTGACCCCGAAATTCGCACTCGCATCGAAGCCGGCGAAACGGCCTTCGCCATGCAGACCGCCGCCCCGGAACTCACGGACCTCAGCACCGAAAGCAAAAGTACACTCGATCTCTACGGAGCAGTCCCAGGACAGGCGTCCTTCGCCGCCAACTGCCTGCTGGCACGCCGCATGGTCGAACGCGGCGTTCGCTTTGTCCAGCTGTACCACACCGACTGGGACCATCACGGCGGAAAAGGCGCTGACCTCGACTCCGCTCTCGACTCCGTCTGCCGCGAAGTCGATCAGCCCGCCGCTGCACTCGTACTCGACCTCAAAGCTCGCGGACTGCTCGAAGATACTCTCGTCATTTGGGGCGGCGAATTCGGACGCACTCCCATGGGCGAACCCCGGGAAACCACCGGCCGCGATCACCACATCGATGCCTTCACCATGTGGCTGGCCGGTGGCGGAATCAAAGCCGGACACATTCACGGTGCCACCGACGAAATGGGCTTCGGACCAGTCGAAGGCAAAGTGCACGTCCACGACCTGCACGCCACCATCCTGCAGCTGCTGGGACTCGACCACCTGCAGCTCACTTTCCGCTTTCAGGGCCGTGATTACCGACTCACCGATGTGCACGGCAGCATTGTCAGCGAAATCCTGGCCTGAAAAAAATCCCATGACACTCGCAGATCAATCGGACTCACCACGCTTCCGCTTTGCACTGTCCATCGTCAGACAGCTTCGCACGGCCGGATATCAGGCGCTGTTCGCCGGAGGCTGTGTGCGGGATCAGCTGCTGGGCAAAATCCCCAAAGACTATGACGTCGCTACCAGCGCGTCACCTGATCAGGTAATGGACCTGATCGGACGTAACAGGACTGTACCCGTGGGCGCTGCCTTCGGAGTCGTCATGGTACCGGGCAATCACCCCGCTGATGGGGCCGTCGAAGTCGCCACATTCCGCAGCGACGGACACTACCTCGACGGTCGCCGCCCCTCATCCGTCCGCTTCTGCTCACCCGCAGAAGATGCACAGCGACGGGACTTCACAATCAATGGCATGTTTTTCGATCCGCTCGAAAATCAGGTACTGGACTATGTGGGAGGCCAGACAGATCTGCAGCAGCAGGTCGTCCGCGCTATCGGCGACCCCGTCGCTCGCTTCAACGAAGACAAATTGCGGCTGCTGCGAGCCGTGCGGTTCACCACCACCTTCGGCTTTCGCCTCGATTCAGCCACCGAACTGGCCCTGCGAAATGCCTGCCACCAGATCACCCAGGTCAGCGTCGAACGCATCGCACAGGAACTGCGACGGATGCTGGCACACCCCGCACGCGCATACGCCTGCAGACTGCTGCAGCAAACCGGACTGCTGGCAGTGATCCTGCCCGAACTGCACACCAGCACCGACAACACAAATCAGACCCCCGCAGACCTCGAGTCCCAGTTCGCCATTCTGCAGCAACTGCAGGCGGAATCACCCGAGGCGGCCTGGGCCATCCTGCTGCAGCCACTGGTCAGACTCGCAGAACCAGACCGACGACGCAGCACCGTCGACATCGATGCCGTGCTCAGACGCCTGAAAATGTCCAATCAGGAAATCGCTGACATCACCTGGCTGGTTTCACACCGCACAGCCCTGACCGGACTGTCCCGGCAACCGCTGCACTTCACCAAACCACTGCTGGCCCAACCGTGCAGCCACCTGCTGCTGGCGGTCGCTGAAGCCACCAATGCCAGCCACCACAACAGCCCGGAAGATACACGATTCGCCCGCCACTTCCTCAAAACACACTCACCCGCACAACTGGACCCGCCACCCCTGATCACCGGCCACGATGTCGTTGACCACGGTATCCCCCCCGGACCCCGCATCCGCGAACTGCTGGTTTCCATCAGAAATGCACAACTTGACCAGCAGGTCACCTGTCGCGAAACAGCACTGAAACTACTGCTGCAACTGATCGCCCGACAGTAAATCGCTCCGACAGGCCCCGCAGATCATCGCCGTACAGCAGTTCCGGCCCCCGCCAGGCTGCTCTGAACGCCACTCCAGCCCCCAGCTTAGGCCTGCCCCTCCAGCGCCGTACGCAGAATCGGCTCCATCGCATCCGCGTGTCGCTGAAATCCCAGATCCGACGGATGAGATCCGTCCGTGGTGTCGTCACGATCTGCTCCCAGCAGACTTTCACCATCCACGTAATGCAGACCAGTCACGCCGCTGTCACGCAGCGCCCGATACACAGCCTGCAGTGCCGCTCGACTGCCAGTGTTACGCTCACGCTGACCGTCCAGCAGCCAGCTGCCCGAATAACTGCGGTCCTCGACCAGCACAATCGGAGTCTGCGGACGCGCCTGTCGGAGCTGGCGAACCAGCGGCTGAGCCTTCGCAGTGACTTCATCCGCCGCCATATTCGGCAAACAGTCAATCACAAACACTGCCGCATCAAGCTCAGACAAAAATTGACCCACCTCAGACTCCATCCGACCGTTCCCGCTGAACCCCAGATTGACCACCGGACGATTCAGCCGACGACCAAGAATTGCCGGAGCGGCATGCCAGGACGAGAAGCACAGGCTCCATGAGTAATCGAGGTGCCGTAGAACACGATCGGACGCTGCTGCCGCGGTGCAATCGGAGTGAACTTCGTACCTTTCGGGACACCCACACGTAAATACTCAGTACCGTTATACAGCGGCAAATAGATCGCATAATCACGTTCACCAGGCCGAATGCCGCTGACAATCCGAGTCTTCACGGATTGCGTTTTCGGCGCTGCCACCGCAACCCACTTCCACGTACCGTCTGTATCACGAGCATACAGATCGAGACCACTGACACCCGTGGCCGGCATATGCGGCATCGCCAGATTCTCTGACGTCACCGAATAATCCGCATGTATCTCCGTCGCATCAGTCCGGAACTGCACCAGCATACCCGCTGAATGCCGACTCAGATTCCACACCGCATCACGCACTGCGCCCTTCGCCCGTGCAGGCAGCCGATCGAAATATTTCTCCGTCTCACTGAACGCTCGACCCTCAAGCCCCCAGTCACGAACATCAGCCCACTCCACAGCCGACTCATCCGCCGACAGATCACCACAAAACAAACCAGCCGATGCCGCCGCCGATGCCGCCGAAAGAAAACCTCGCCTGCTGAAATTCATCACCGTGCTCTCCACCCCCCCCCCCCCCCCCCCCACCCACCCCACCACACACCACCCCCCCCCCACGCCCCACCCCCCCCCACCCACCC
>Ga0172373_10006924_pt1 | contig 14910 bp, 7 predicted proteins | sample Lak10m_2_FD_114546 | JGI IMG/M metagenome (GOLD analysis project Ga0172373, IMG submission 114546) | Freshwater microbial communities from Kabuno Bay, South-Kivu, Congo - kab_092012_10m | ecosystem: Environmental > Aquatic > Freshwater > Lake | place: Democratic Republic of the Congo: South-Kivu... | reverse complement strand
TGTCTTACATTACCGGCACATTACATTCCGAAACACCTCAAAAGGGTAAAGTATATCCCTTGAAAAATACAGAGTTAAAAACAGAAGGCCTTCGTTTTGTGCAGCCGGCACCATTCAATGCTTCTGTTTCTCAACATATTGCAGGTAAGCCGGTGCTTGCTCCTCAAAGCAATAATTTCGTGGATGTTGCAAAAAAGGTTCGTAAAGCACAAACTTCAACCACACCTTTTTTGAAAGCAACAAATACATTGCCCGGTGTTTTGCTTGGTATCGCTTATTATGATTTGCAAACGAATGGTTCAATGCCACATCGTATATCCTATTTTGAAGAGGGAAATGACAAATCGGCTCAAGTGATTTGGATGGGAGCTCTTGATATGGAGCGTTTTAATCCTCCGCATCCTACAAGGGGGAGCTATTATGCGCTAATTGACATGAGCGATCCACTCAAGCCCGAAAAATACACTGATATTGAATGGGAAAGAATTGAAGGTTCAATCCGTTCCGGTTTTCCTTCGATTATTCAATACAAAGATGGATCAGTTGGCTCTATCGCACACGTAATCAGTTCTGAGTCATCAGCATCAGCAATGAGAATCACAAAAAACACAAGTTTTGGTGATGTTCTTTTCAAATCAAAGCAGATTCCGGGTGCTGACTCATCTTTATGGGGGCATGCAGCTGTTGACGGTGATGATATTACACATCTTGTGTTCACTTCAGACACCTCCAGCAAGAATTTTGGTGAACAAGTAGTGTACATGCGTTCCACAAACAAAGGTGATACTTGGTCTGATCCAACCATCATGACAGGTCCACTTTCAGATCCACAATTGCCAACAGGCCGTGGTGCAAATTCATATCAATTGGCTACCAGAGGAAGTAATGTAGTTCTTGCTTATCAAGACACAACATTCAATCTTCGCATTTTGAAGTCAGAAGACAATGGGGAAACATGGAGTCAGCCGATCAATGTATTCGGTGGTTCCAGACATGAAGCGGCTTATCTTGTTGAGGATTATGGCGATGGAACCTTTAGGGCAACGACTGACACAGTTCCAATTTGTGGTCCTTCATTTGACATTGTCATTGATGCTGATGGTTTCGTACACGGAATGGCTTCAACAACACCAAGCTGGAATATTGGTACTGCCAAAATGAATGATGATGGACAAATAGAATTTTTGGATGATACGACATATGCCAGTATTTATACTCGTGTTCGTGGTGTGTATTTCAATGAGCAGGCCAATACATATGGACTTACAACCATGGCTGAAGATTGGAATGGTGATGGAACAGTTGTGACTCGCCCATTTGGTTCAGGTTTGTGCCGACATTTTAAGCTTGGTGTTGATGATGAAGATAATTCACTGTATATGGTCTATACAGGAATCAAAAATGGTGATGTGTTTGAAACAATCTTGGCAGACAACAATGCAGCATTTGGTTTGCAAGGACATATTTACGTGTCAAAGAAATTTAATGGTTCAGAAACTTGGGAACCAGAAATCGATTTGACCCCTACCGAATATGATTGCCAGTTCCCATCAATGTATGAACGAGTGAAAGATGGCGTGATCATGATGGCATATCAAGCAGACCGTACACCCGGCGTGAGCATACAGAATGCAAATCAAGATGTAGAAGAGAACTTTGTTCATTTCCATTCATTCAAACCTACATTCGTAAGTGTGAATGAGGAGCAACAATCGGTTTCGGAATTCTCAATTTCTCCGAATCCGGCTCAAGATATCATGACAATATCTTTCGGTATGCAAACTGAGAATATTTCTGTTACAATCACTGATGCTTTGGGGCAAACAATTGCAACCATGCCGGTTGAATTTGGCAAAGATGGAATCGTGAATGTATCCACAGCTTCATTCCCGGTTGGTTCATACTTCTGTACAATTCGATCAGCAAAAGGCATCTCCACTAAGATGTTTTCAATCGTACGATAATCTTTTCAAGGGTTGTCCTTATCGGGCGACCCTATATTTTTTGTCAATTACAATTACTTATACACTATTCATCCGAGTCAAATCGGTTTTATCGGAGATACTATGAAACTAAGGCTACTGGCATTATTTCTATGTATGCTTACCGCACCCTTAAGTGCAATTGCCGGTCTTTATGGCACACTTTCGGGGAAAGTGACAGATGACAAAGGCAAGCCCGTTGTTGGTGCCACGGTCCGTGTGCAGGGAACAACTCGTGGAGCTTTTGTGAAAGCAGACGGCAAATACATTGTCGTCAATATTCCTGCCGGTTCATATACCGTTGTATTTAAAGCAGTCAATTATAAAGACTTCAAAGCAACGGTCAGCATATCTGCAGACCAGACCACAGAATTGAATGCTCGCATGCAAGAAGCAACCGTTACTTCCAATGCGGTTGTGGTTGATGCAAAAAAAGAGCAAAACATGGTCAGCAAAACACAAATTGGATCACTGAGAAGCAATCAAGGTGAAGACAATATTCGTGTTGCTCGTGAAACTGTTCAAGGCATTGTGGCATTGAATGCAGGTGTTCAGGGCGCAGGAAACGGATTCCAGATTCGTGGATCTCGTGCCAATGAAACACAAATTCGAGTTGACGGTTTGGAAGTTTCCGACCGTTTCAGCGGTGGATTTGGTTCAAGTGGTACAACCTATTCGCCAACCGTTTCGAATTTCGCAGTCGAAGAAGTGCAAGTACTTACCGGTGGATTTTCCGCTGAATACGGAAATGTCATCGGTGGATTTGTTAATACAGTCGTGAAGACAGGCCGTACCGACCGTTATGAAGGTTTTATTCGTTGGAGAAGAGATCTTCCGGCATTATTCGGTGAGGCAGGTAATGGCGTCAAACTCATGAACAAAGATGAAAATTCTTTTGACATCGGTATTGGTGGTCCATTGCAAGTATTGGAGAATGCGACATTCTTCTTAACCGGACGATATGCACGTGAAATCTATGGCGGTGCTTCGCTTGGTGTATTTGATCCAGACGGTAATAATCTTGGTCAATTACCAAATCAGGAAACATGGGTACGTAATATGACCGGTCGTATGAAATTCAATTTCAGCGATCTCAGTGTGACCCTTGGTGGACAGATTGGTTTGACAAGTCGTGAACGTATGGGCTGGGGTTGGTTATATGCTGATGATTTCGGCGTAAAAAATCAAAAAGTTGATTTGAATACAGGAAGGCTTACTGCGGGGGACACCGTGTATGTTCCTGAATATGCTGCAAAGTTGGCTGCAGTCAACAATATCGTCAACAATGCATTCATTCGTGTGAATCAAACACTCTCTTCCAATAGTTTCTTTGAATTCACAGTATCTTCCAACTCCAACAATAATGAAATTGCAAAGAGAAGAAGTTTCGATGATCCTGGAATCTTCGGAACGATCGATGTATATAAACCACAAGATTTATATCAACCACGAACAAACACCAAATCAGAATTTCCTTCAGAATTGGTTGAATCATCGGATGGAGCGATTGATTGGTTCCAAAGTGCACCGCGAACACAGCGTACTAGCGATGGATATTTGTTCCTTGATATTTATCAAAGAAATCCATTGACCGGTTATATTGAAGATAATGCGAATTCTTCGAGTACACAAAATCCTTATGGATTACAGAGCTTCTTCAATAGACATGGTAATGAACGAGCATTTGAATTCAGAAGTCAAAGCTTCTTGCAGTTTGATGGTTTTTACAATGCAAATATCGATGCAGGCGAAATCACTCATAATTTCAAAGCAGGATTCGAAGTCCGTTCTTATGAACTTCGTCGCCACAATAATTCATTGCCTTGGGATGGAAATCCATTCTTTGATATTTACACCGATGAATATGGTGGAAATATCTACAGCAAGAATGCTATCGATCCACAAGTTGTGAATGAAAGAACAGGCAAGCCGATGAAGCCCATCGAAGCTTCCGGATATATTCAGGATCAGATCAAGTATAAGGGCATCATCATCAATGCCGGTTTGCGTTTCGACATGACAAATCCGAATGCGATCTATAGATCACAGCGTTCAAATGTGTGGTTGCCGATCTCATCAACCGATGGATTTTCTGATGCGACCGTCAAGTTTCAGTTGAGCCCACGTTTGGCCATTACATATCCTGTAACAGATCGCTCCATCTTCACTTTGGCATATGGCGTCTATTTCCAAATGCCAAACTTCAGCTACATGTATGATGGATTCAATACAGATCGTCTTCGTGGAAATACCATCGTTGGTAATCCCAATATGGAGGCACAAAGAACAAATGCATATCAAGTTTCCTATAATTTGCAGCTCAGTGATGACTTTGCATTTGACTTGACAGCATATTACAAAGACATTTACAATCAAGTTGGTATTCGCAATTTCCGTGTTGTCCCTGATAATTATCAAGAGTATGCCGTTGCTGAATATGGTTCTGCACGTGGTATCGAATTCACATTGCGTAAGCGTCCGACAAATCACATCGGATTCAATATCAACTATACCCTGGCATCAGTTTCAGGTACTTCTTCAAGTCCTGAAAGTAACTATGCACTTCAACCTGACCCATATACCGGGCAGGTTACATTCCCACTTTCAGAATTCCCATTCAATTCAGATCGCCGACACGTGATCAATGCAATTGTTGATTTTGTTTGGGGTAGAGAAGAAGGTGTTGAAATTGCCGGCATGCATCCAATGGAAAATATGACCATCAGTTTCACCAACCGTTTCTTGTCCGGTACGCCATATACACGTCAGGATCGTCGTGGTAATCCAATCGGCGAATTCAATGCGGAACGTCAACCATCATTCTTCTCAACTGATCTTCGCATCACAAAAGCATTCATGTTGCAAGATTGGTTCGGTGAGTCCATGGGTAGAACATCATTGCAAATTTTTGCAGATGTATTCAATTTGTTTAATCGTACTGAAGTTGTTGCGGTTTTTGCAAGAACGCAAGATCCCGACAATGATGGCGATGTTCTTGATAGAATGCTTGGTGACTTTAGTCCTGTCATTTGGTATCGTGAAGCAAATCTTTCCAATCCTTCATCATTCCAACCAACCCAATATGACATCTATGGCGAACGCTTGTATAGAGAACAGGCAGATTTTAACAAAGATGGCATTGTCACACAAGAAGAAAAATATGAGTCGTATAAAGATTGGCGTGAAGACAGAATCGCTTTCCGTGGAAATTACCAAACACCACGTTCAGCATTCTTCGGAATGATGATTAACTTTTGATCCTAACAATTGAATGCACAAAAGGTGTATATATGTCAAAAACAATACATAAGATTACAATCTGGATTCTGCTAGTTGCAACCGCAACAGGAATCTCCTTCGCCAGAACGAAGGACGGATCAGTTGCCGGTAAAGGTGGGGATCAAACCCTTAGAGCCGTTAGCGGTACCTATGATTTGCAAAAAAACAGAGTGAGTAGAATTGAATTCTTCTCAACCAATTATGGTATCATCGGTCTTGATGTTGCCAATGGAGTCGGCGGTGGTAAATGGCCACGTGGATCCAATAACCAATATATTTTCGGTGGCGGTATTTGGTTTGCCGCAAAAAAACTGAATCCCGTTGGTGATACCGTGAAGTTATGTGCCATCTCATATAATCCCAATTCGGGTTTATCATGGATGGTGCCCGGACGTATCGATGACCAGGACTTGGTCAATGATGCGAGCCGTGAAAAGTATCGTCTTTATTTTTCATCGGATTATCGTCGTTCCGACGGATCACCCGTAAAGCCATCAGATGGCACTTCCTCTTGGCCGATTTGGGACGTGAGTGAAAATGCAAATGAAGAATTGAGAAAAGATCGTTATTTCGGTGGATATGTTGATGCCGTTGGATCAAGAACTTTGGAAGCTTACCCAAAGGGACCCGCATTCATTTCCGGTGAAGACATTTTTGCCACATTCAAGGATACCGACTTGAATCGCTATGAAGGTGGTGTTGGACGTCGTCGAAGCGAAGGGTATCCAATGCGTCTTCAGTATGAGCAAATGATTTACTCTTGGGGATTTGGTGATTATAGAGATTTCTTGTTCATCAAATATGCAGTTATCAATAAATCAAAAGACACATTGCGTGATTGTTGGCTAGCTCCTGCATTTGATATGGACATAGGTATTGCAGGTTCTTCAGCAAATTATGCAGCGAATGATAGAACTCGTTTTTATGATGAAGAGGATACATTGAATATGGCTGTTCAATGGTCACAAGGTAATCAAGGCGAAGCAGGAAAAGGCTTCGGTTATATCGGTTTTGACTTCTTGGAAAGTCCTGCCACATATCCCGCACTTGTTCCTGTTGATACATTACCTGATCAAAATGGTCAAGATTCTATAGTGTTCAAACTTGTTGGTGCAAGCCCCGACTCTGCAACCTTCCTTCGTCGTGACAAAAGAGTATACACAAATCGCGAACAATTGGGTTTGAAAACATTTCGTAATTGGGTTATTACTGATGATCCAAAAGAAAATGATCAACGATATGACTTTATGGCTTTAGGCATCAAAGATGGTGATACACCTGCAGGTGACAAGCGTTTCTTGATGGCTACAGGACCTTTCTCATTGCGTCCTGGTGACACAGCAAGAACAGTGGTTGGCCTAATCATGGCAAATACTCCAACCGGCAGTGATGCTACAGGAGCAACCGGTGATATTGTGGAACTTGTAAAGCGCGATAAGTTCGCCCAAAGAGTGTATGATGATAATTTCCGTACCCCAACTCCACCGGAACCTGCTAAAGTAGGTTGGAGACCACTCAATAATGCAGTCATCGTTCAATGGGATTCTACATCAGAATATTCATATGATGATCTTGAGCGTGGATTGGATTTCATGGGATATCGTTTATATCGTGCTCGTAGAACAGATTTGGATTCATTCGATATCGATACTCGTCGTAGTATTGCGCGTGGTCCATTCGGTTGGAAACAAATTGCTGAGTGGTCAATGCCTACTCCATTCGTGAAGTCTGCAAACACAGCATCCCTTGATGATGCAGCACTTGCACCTGCATATGATTCATTCCAAGTGGTTCGCCAGATTGATTCTTTCAATTTCCAAGTGCGTCGTTTCATGCAAGGTTCAACTCGCAAGAATCCACTTGGTTCTGAGCCATGGAATACATATTTCAAATCACTCAATGCAGGTGAAAGAAAATCACTTCTTGAGGGTGTATTGACAATCAATCGTGCTGGAACACAAACTCCTCCACGCTGGAGAAATGCGAATACACTTAGATGGCCTAATATTGTGATTGCCCCCGGCGATACAGTATTCCTACCGGCCAATGTTCGCGTTGCAGCTACAGGTATAACTTCAAGTTTCACAAGAACAGACTCTACCGATTATGCTGTTTTCTATCCGGCTTTGATGTCATTATTGCAACGTAATGCAGCAACACTTGTGTTTCCTGATATAGAATCTTCTAAAGAAAAGAGAGATCAAATCAGAAGAGAAGTCATTAGACCATATATGTCAAAAATCACCAATAATTCAACATTCTTGGATAATGGCGATGATAACAATAATGGTAAGGTCGATGAAAATGAAGATATGACCAAGACAGAAAAGCTGCTCAATAATATCGACTATTATTATTGGCTCAGTGCTTTTGATGAGGGAGATTATGTTCAAGGAACTCCAAAGAAATTCGCTTCGGGAATTGATGAGTTGAACATAGCACGCACCATGCCTTTGGCAGATGCAGCTCGTAATGGTGAAGGTGCCAAGATCCAGATTGTCAGTGCTGATACATCGAAGCTTGGTGGATTATTCAATTTCAATTTTACAGTAAAGAATGAAGATCGCCTAAATCAATTGTTTACCACAAATGGCGAAGGACATGAATTAGAAATTGAATTCCAGCCGGAGGCATCATTATTGTCTTATCCTTTGCCTTCAGCATCATTCCAGAATCCACCTGAATTCGGTATCTATGGAACAAAGATGGTCATTCGTGACCTCACAACAGGAAAGGTACTCTTCAATGATGGTACATTGCTGGAACCCAATGCATGTTCCCTTGGATATCTTAATACATTCACGGAAAATGGTGCAACATTTGTGTTTAGCGATTCAACATTAGTTGACTCAGTGTCAGGAAAGCAGGATTCATTCGGTGAACCTAAGAATAAAGAAAAGCGTTTGCGCTTGGGATCATTCTTGACCGAGCCATCTTGTTATAATGTATCAGCAATCGAAGAGATGCAAAATGCATTCGACTTCGGTTTTGATTTTGCTATTCAACAGCATGGTGGCGTTCTCCGTTATGACACTACTTATGCAAAGACTCCAAGCAATGCAAATACAAATATTGTATTCCCATCTGAAGATCTGTTTCCATTTGTTGGTGCAGATCCAATTTTAGATACAGTTCCAGGTTCCTATCCTACAACTACTGTTCCAATTCAAAATGTGGCTAATTCCATCGGGCTATTGGCCGGTAAAATTTACAATAATGGACCCGGCATGTTTGAAGTAACATTCAAACCAGGTGGAAAAGAAACGTTGAATGTTCAAGTTGGTTCAGCATTGACTCCAAAAACTTTTGAAGTAGATTATCTTGATATTGAAGTTCGTGACTTGTATTCCTATAATCGCCCGGCACAACTCAATTCTCAAGATTCAGTAGCAGTTACCTATAATCAGAGTCTTTCAAAATGGATTGATCCTGCAGTAGTACGAACCTCAATGCCAAGTGCAAAGAATGTTCCTGTTGGATCATTTGGTTTTGCCGCTGCCGGTTATGTCAATGGGAAAAACACAGCCAACTCTGTGTCAACTCGCCGAGATCAAACAGCAGGACTCGTTGGACAAGGTCGTTATTATCTATCAGCAGTCAATGGCCAAGATCGCATCGACTTCGTTCATACATTGAATGTGAATGGTAATTTCTTCGGCTTGGATTTTGTCAATAAAGGATATGCGGCAGATACACGTTCAAAATTGTGGGATACTGCAGCTGTTAGTCCATCACAGGATTTCCAAGCAGGTGACAAAGTGTACTTCGGTACATTTGGTGGTGCGAAAGGTTTCCCATTACCCGGTGCAAAAGTAAGAGCGAAAGTCATTCCTTCTGTACCGGCATTAGATCAGTATACCGACAAAATGTTGGAAGACGTCAAAATCGTACCTAATCCATATTATGTCAGCCATCAATCTCAACGCTCACCTTATGATGCTAAGATTTTCTTCACTCGTTTGCCAAAAGAGTGTAAAATCACCATCTATACACCTTCAGGTGAAGTGGTTCGTACATTGACACATACTGAATTGTCAAATGAAGGTAATGATCGATATGGTATGCAAGTGTGGGATCTTCTCACAAGTAATCGTCAGCGCGTTGGTTCATCTGTATACATTGCACAAGTTGAAACACCGAATGGTGCAAAGACTTTCATCAAGTTTGCAGTTGTTGTTGGTGGATTCCGCGTGATTCCAGAATAAATTGATAGAGATCGGGCCGATGCTTTTCATCGGTCCGAGCTCATTGATACAACTTAACATAGAAGATTCAACAGGAGTATATCCATGAAATGTATGAAACACTTTTTGGCGCTGGCAGTCTGCTTTATGACTTTGCCTTCCTTGATGGCCGAAGACAATGTCTCCGGTTCTTCGGGAGGCGAGTTCAAAAAAGTGGGAGCTGCCGGAGCTCAATTTTTGAAAATCGGGGTCGGGGCCAGAGGTAATGGAATGGCTGGTGCTTATAGTGCATTGGCCAATGATGTGACAGCCATGTATTGGAATCCTGCAGGTATTGCCGACATTAGTGGCATGGCTGCAAATATTTCCTATACACAATGGTTTGCGGGCTTCTCCCATAATTTTGCAGGACTCGTTCTTCCGATCGGTGATTCCTATAGACTTGGTGTCAGTTTGACATCCTTCTCCAGTGGTGAAATTCCGATCACCACATTGGAAAAAGCTGAAGGTACCGGTGCATCCTATAGTATTTCCGACTTTGCATTGGGTGCATCGTTTGCAGGGTATATCACAAATGAATTTGCCTTTGGGATGACATTCAAGTATATCCAAAACTCTTTTGCATCATTGGGATCAAGTGGAGTTGCATTTGATGTTGGAACTGTCTATAAGACAGATTTCAAAGACACACGTTTGTCATTCAGCATTTCAAATCTTGGTGGTCAACAAGCATATTCGGGTGCAGACTTGAATCGTCAAGGAAAATTGATAAATGAATTGTCTGCCAGTCCATTGGATCAACAATTATTGACAAACCCATTCAATCTTCCATTGATTTTCCGTGCAGGTGCATCAACAGATGTTACTGCAATCATTCAAGGTGTAGATAAATTGGATGCTGATGCAGATCACCGTTTGCTTGCAGCCGTCGAATTTGAGACATTGTCCGATACACCGGAAATGTTTACAATTGGTGCAGAATATACATGGAATAATATTTTGTCCATCCGCGGTGGTTATAAACTTGGTCATGATTCATTCAACTTTGCCGGCGGTGTTGGTTTCAAATATGTTGGCGAAGGTTTCGATGGCCAAATTGATTATTCAGTAAATCCTGTCCAGAATATTGGGCTTGTCAATCGTTTATCCATTGGAATGCGCTTGGAATAATGTGACATTCCTTCGCCGATTGGCATGATAAATTGAACAACAACAATGCCGTCGGGTTTTCCTGACGGCATTTTTTTTTACTATCATGAAGATATTACCCTCGATCATATTCTGCTGTTTGCTTTGCTTCCAATCGCTCAATGCGCGCAATGTGAACATTGCCCTCGATATTCTACAATATCAAGGTATCGATTCATTGACTGAATGTCGATTGGTGTATTCGCTTCCAGATACATCTCTTAGATATATACCAAGTTTGGAAGGTTATGTCGGGTCCTTATACATGAAAGTCATTTGTGTAAACACCATCACAAAAGACTCTCTTTTCGAAGAATGGATTGTCGACAATGTATCGCAACATCCTGTTGTCATGCATGAACGCAATCTTATCGGTGGCCGGTCGATGTATCTCAAACCCGGAAATTACTCCATCGGCATTATTGCCATCGACATGCATGATAGTACTGCTCTTTCATCGGTAAGATTGACTCTCCCGATTAGAAGGATGAATCAATCAAGAATGCATATGAGCGATATCATGAATGCACATCGAATTGAGCCGCTTGCGGACTCATCAAAAGCGATGTGGTCTGCACAATTGCAAAGAAATGGTCTACTTCTTATACCAAATCCCGGATTGGAATGTGTTGGTACTGATCCCGTGCTTAATCTCTATTCAGAACTTTATTCTTGCTTGCCAGGAGATTCACTGAATATTCAGTATACAATAAAGGATGCCGCTCAAAGAGTTCTTGCTGAAATACCACTTGGCAAATTGGCTACCGGCGAGGCAATCGTTGAAACGGTTTCGCTTCCGCTCTTGGGCTTACCAAGTGGAGTCTATAGCGTGCAAATGAATTATCATGGTATCAAGAAAACTGACACAGTCACAAACATGAAACGATTTTATATCGTTAATCCTGAAATGCCTCCTGAAATGGCAAATACATTTTCAGAAGATGAATTGTTTCAACAGAGTGAGTTTTCAACGTATTCAGAGAAGCGGATTGAAGAAGAATATGAGAAAGCATTATGCCTATCAAACTCGCAGGAACAATCATTATGGTCTGCACTTGGCGATGTGACTGCAAAACAGAAATTCATGTTTCGGTTTTGGAAAGAACGAGATCCGAATACAGAGACAATCATCAATGAAAAATTGGAAGAGTTCAGAAAGTCAATATCTTATGCAAATACATATTTCACAAATCCTCAATTCAAGGAAGGATGGAGATCGGATCGAGGCAGAGTATTACGCAGATATGGACCCCCAACGCAAGTTGACAGAAAATATATGGGAAATTCAGTGCGCCCTTATGAATCTTGGTTTTATGCTGAAATACAAGGCGGTGTTTATTTTCATTTTGTTGATGTGCGTGATATCAATAATCACATACTTGTCCATTCCACTGCAATCAATGAACCACGTAATGACAATTGGTTCAATGAATTCGTCAATACCGATTCATTCAATTCCGGAAGTGGCAGGGAATTCATACGATGATCTCTCATTATGCTCTGCTCATGTTACTTCGTATCGTAGGATACATTAGTGCTGCCTTCCCCCATGTGATACGACAAAAATCAGGGTATATCCTTGGCAGACTTCTCATGACTTTATCATCATCAAGAGTTGCGATCACCCGCGATAATATCATCAAAGCTTTCCCGGATAAAGATTCCACGTTTCATGAAGAAGTTCTATATGGTAGTTATGCAAATCTTGGAATTGTATTGCTCGAGATCGCAGCAATGTATTTCATGAGTAATCAACTGATTGCTTCGAAGATGACATTTACCAATATCACATTGATTGATGACATTATGAAACGGGGAAAGGAATCGTCATCATATCAGGCCATCTTGCTAATTGGGAATATCTTGCCTTTACTGCAGGAATCCATGCCCGTAAATCATTCTTGCTTGTGGCGAAGGATCAGAGAAATCCCTATATCAATGAAGCAATCACAAACATGAGAACGAGAGCCGGAAATACGACGGTCTCAATGGAGCAGGCAGCAAAACCGCTTGTAAAAGCCCTGCAACATCATCAACCCATTGCCATGCTTATCGATCAAGCTGCCGATCCCAAACGTGATGCTATCATTCCGCTCTTCGGACGGGATGCAGTTGTCTTTGAAGCTCCAGCTGCATTGTCTTTACGTTATCAAACACCGCTTGTTTTTGCAGTCCCGATCAGACAAAAAGATGGAACTTATTCAGTAACCCTAATTGAAATTCCAATGGATGATTTATCAGATAGTCCGTCCGATATCATAACATTGACAAAAAGACATACTGCTTTTCTTGAAGAAGCAATAAGAACGCATCCTGATCAGTGGACATGGCAACACAATCGTTGGAAATATCATGCCTAGTGTAAACACACATGTCATTTTTCAAACAGGATTCATAGGTGATATTGCATTGACAATGTTTCTTTTGGAAGAAATCAAATTGATGTATCCAAAAGATCGCATAGTACTTGTGACCACACCTGCGGGAGCAGAACTATCACAAGCATTTCCGCAGATCATTGATGAAGTGATTACTTATGACAAAAGAGGAGCCGACGCAGGGTGGAAGGGTATGAAATGTATCGTATCAATAATACGAAATCAATCAGCAACCACATTGATTTCACTCCATCAATCATTCAGAACATCCATCATCGCAGCTTTTTCGAGAATACGCTTTCGTATAGGATATGCAACAGCAGCTCTTTCTTTCGTTTATAATGTCAAAGTTCCATATAATAAACATGTCCATGAAATAGAAAGGCAAAGAGCATTTCTAATATTGAATATATTCCCTGACATCATTAAGAAACTTCACGTTTATAAAAGACAATTACTGAATCCGGCGACTTTGCAATCAGCAATTGAAAAACAATGGATCTTGATTGCGCCGGGAAGCGTGTGGAATACAAAAAAATGGCCGAAGCATCATTTCCGAACACTCATAGAACTTTTGCTAAAGCATCAGCCTCATCCTATTGGTTTGATTGGCTCCAAGGCAGATAGAGAGCTATGCGAGTCTATTATCCCTGCACAACATCTCGGTAGGGTTCATAATGTTGCGGGTACAATGTCATTGAATGAAACCGTACAGCATATTCGTACTGCTCACCTCTTGATTGCAAATGACAGCGCTCCCATTCATTTGGCATCACTTGTGAATTGCCCCACCATAGCTTTATTTGGCCCAACACATCCCGGTTTTGGATTCGCTCCCATATCCGATGATGCCATTGTACTGCAAAAAGATTTATCATGCAGGCCCTGTTCAATACATGGACAATATGAATGTCCATTAGGTACACATGCCTGTATGGAGCAAATCCTTCCAAGCGAAGTATTGAAGTCTGCCCTTGACTTCTTGAATTGATTCGTTCAACCATCATGAGAATTCCGTAATTTTGCAATGCATATCATAGAGGAATATCATGAGACCCAGAACTTCATCAGGAACATCAAAGCGATCTTCCAATCCAACCAAAGACAAAAAAAGACAATCTTCCGGTAATGATAGAAAAAGCGGACAATATGCTCATGCGAGCAAATCTCAAGGTCGACCTGCTGATCGAAATACCAAACTGAGAAAGAGCGGCACTAGTCGAACAAAGAAAGCAGCACCCATAAAAGGCGAAGGCACGAGGATCAATAAATATCTTGCTGATGCCGGCATCGGAGCAAGAAGAGCCGTTGAAGAATATATCACCGCAGGAATGGTGAAAGTCAATGGCAAAGTAGTTACGGATCTTTCAACTCGAATTCAATTGGAAGATTTCGTTACCGTAAAAGGCGAGCCGGTGACTGATCGACGATTTCTTGTATACTTTCTTCTGAATAAACCCAAAGATGTAATCACTACAGCTTCCGATGAATTAGGACGGACAACTGTATTGGATTTAATCCGCAGCAAGTATAGAATTTTTCCTGTGGGTAGATTGGACAGAAATACGACAGGTGCTTTACTCATTACGAATGATGGAGAATTGGCATATCGTCTCACTCATCCAAAATATGAAATCAAACGTGAATATAAAGTGGGATTGGACAAAGACATTGATCTACGTGATGCAAGAAATATAAGTTATGGGATTGAATTGGAAGATGGGAAAACAGGTCCTTGCGAAGTATTTGTTGATCCCAAAGATCATAGCATTGTCAATCTCATACTTGCAGAAGGTAAAAATCGCGAAGTACGGAGGATATTTGAATCATTGGGTTATGAAGTAAAGAAACTCGATAGAAAACGATTTGCAACATTATCCACAAGTGGTTTGAGAAGAG
>Ga0172373_10006921_pt1 | contig 14914 bp, 8 predicted proteins | sample Lak10m_2_FD_114546 | JGI IMG/M metagenome (GOLD analysis project Ga0172373, IMG submission 114546) | Freshwater microbial communities from Kabuno Bay, South-Kivu, Congo - kab_092012_10m | ecosystem: Environmental > Aquatic > Freshwater > Lake | place: Democratic Republic of the Congo: South-Kivu... | reverse complement strand
GATGATGGGAATGCCGCCGGCCACCGCCGCCTCGAAGGCCAGACTGACGCCCTTGGCCTCGGCGGCGCGGGCCAGCGCCGTGCCGTGGTGGGCCAGCAGGGCCTTGTTGGCGGTCACCACGTGCCGCCCCTTGTCCAGAGCGGTTTCGACCACCTGCCGGGCCACCCCGCCCGACCCGCCGATGACTTCCACCACCACGTCGGCATCGGCCTCGGCGGCCATGCGGACGGCGTCTTCGTACCAGACGATTCCCGCGGGAATGACCACGCCGCGGTCACGTCCGCGATCGCGGGCGGAAACCGCGGTGACGTCGATCCGCCGGCCGGCGCGCAGGGCGATGGTCTCGGCATTGTCGGTCAACAGTTTGACCAGCCCGGCACCGACGGTGCCCAAGCCGGCGACAGCAATCTTCAAGGTTTTCATCAGCCGCTCACCGCGCGTTTCTTTTCGGAATCTTCCAGCACCTTGTCGTAATTGGCGAGGAAGGATTTGATGCTGCGCACCGCCTGCCGGGTGCGCTGGGTATTTTCCACCAGCCCGATGCGGACGAAGGAATCGCCGTATTCGCCGAAGCCGATGCCCGGGGCCACCGCCACCTGCGCCTCGCGCATCAGCAGCTTCGAGAATTCCAGCGAGCCCAGATGGGCGAAAGCCGGCGGAATGGGAGCCCAGGCGAACATGGTGGCCGGCGGACTGGGGACGTCCCAGCCGGCGGCGGTCAGCCCCTCGATCAGCACGTCGCGGCGGCCCTTGTAGGTCTGACGGATTTCCTCGACGCAATCCTGCGGCCCGTTCAGGGCGGCGGCGGCGGCCACCTGGATGGGGGTGAAGGCGCCGTAATCGAGATAGGACTTGATGCGGGCCAGGGCGGCGATCAGGGTCTTGTTGCCGGCGGCGAACCCCATGCGCCATCCCGGCATGTTGTAGGTCTTCGACATCGAGGTGAATTCCACCGCGATGTCCTTGGCACCGGGCACCTGCAGGATCGAAGGCGGCGGCGCGACGTCGAAATAGATCTCGGAATAGGCCAGGTCCGACAGGATCCAGATGCCGTGATGGCGGCAGAAATCCACAACCTGACCATAAAAATCCAGATCGGCCAGCAGCGCGGTCGGATTGCTGGGATAGTTCAGCACCAGGGCGATGGGCTTGGGCACCGAATGGCGGACGGCGCGGTCCAGCGCCCGCAGGAACTCGGCGTCGGGGGTGACCGGCACATAGCGGCACGAACCGCCGGCGATGATGAAGCCATAGGGATGGATGGGATAGCTGGGGTTGGGCACCAGCACGATGTCGCCGGGGCTGGTGATGGCGTTGGCCAGGTTGGCCAGCCCTTCCTTCGAGCCCAGGGTGACGATGCATTCGCTTTCGGAATCGATGTCGACGTTGAAACGCCGGGCGTAATAGGCCGACAGCGCCTTGCGCAGGCCGGGGATGCCGCGGCTCATGGAATAGCGGTGGGCGCGCGGGTTGCGGGCGGCTTCGACCAGCTTGTCGACGATATGGGCCGGGGTCGGCTGATCCGGGTTGCCCATGCCGAAATCGATGATGTCCTCGCCGGCGGCGCGGGCGCGGGCCTTCATGGCGTTGACCTCGGCGAACACATAGGGCGGAAGGCGCTTGATCCGATGGAATTCCTGGTCGTTGCTCATCTCACCGATCTCGATACGGGCCGCACCCGGAGTGCTGGCAGACCCCTTATGTCTAGCCTGAGGCCGGTAAAGAATCACTCACTTTCTGGGCAGCCGGCGGCGGCTGCCCCACCCGGCCAGGACGGCATCGATGGCGTCGGCGACGAACCAGCGGGCAGCATCCCTGCCGGTACCGTCGGCCACAAGGCGGTCATAGTCGGTATGCAGATGCCGGATGACGGCGACCAGAGACAGCCACGCCGCCGCCTCGGGCGAGGCCGTGCGCAAACCCGGGGAATCGACGGCATGGTCCAAAATGGCCTCGCGCTCGAACGCCGGCACCCCCGGAACCAGCCGGAGCAGAGCCGCCGCCACCAGGGCGCGACGGGCGGTCACATCACGTCGAGATAGACCTGAGCGCCGCCGGTCCCCATGCCGGACACGCCGGAATCGGCGGCCACCATGATCTTGCCGGCCGGAACGCCACGCCGGTTGAGCTCGCGCGCGACGGCGACGGCCCGGTCGTGGGACGCATCCAGACCGCTCATCACCTGCCGGGTGGCATCGGCGTAGCCGAAGGACGGGGGCGGGGCATAGCCGACCACGCGGACGACGCCGCCGGTCCGCTTGTAAAGGCGGGCCACTTCGGCGATGGCGGTGCGGTCGGCCCCGGTCAGACGATCGCTTCCGGCGTTGAAGTCCACCGACGCGACCTGGAACGAAGCCGCCGGCAGAACCGGGGCCGGAGCGGCGAATCCCTTGCCGCCACCCGAACCGGAGCGGTGCTGGGCGCTGGGCGGGACCAGATGGATGGGGGCGTCGTCGGCCATCCCATACGAGCCGCCGGGCGACGCCGGCTGAGGCATCTCGACCATGCCCGGCCGGACGGTGGTCTGGGCCGATTCGGCCAGACGCTTCTGGAACTGTTCCTGGATCGGCTTCACCTTGCCGCGACCGGGCATCGGCACGGTTTCGGGCACGTCGGCCGGGGCCGGCGGCTGCATGTTCACCGAGGCGGGCGGGGCATCCGGCCCCAGGTCGTCACGGGCGGTCGGCTGACGGCGGTCCGGCGAGACGCGGGACTGCCCGGACGGAGCGGCCTGGGCCACCTGGGGCGATCCCGACAGCTCGCTGGCCTGGACGGCCGGCTTGGGCGGCACCACCCCTTGCGGGGAAACGGCGGCGACCTGCTGGTCGGCGGCCGGGGTGCGGCGGGCCAGGGGCTTGGTCGGGGAAACCTCGCGCTGGACCGGCTCGGCGTACTTGGCGTTGCCGCGGTCGGCCACCAGCCCCTTGGGCAGGTCCTTGCGGGTGTCGGCGGTCCGCTGGGGAACGGTGTTGACGTCGGGATACTGCCCCTTGGCGGCGGGGGTCGCGACCTCGGCCCGGTCCTTGCCGGTGATCATGTCGCTGGCACCCTTGTACCATTCGACCGGATTGACCGCGTCGGGTACAGACGAGCAGGCCGACAGCAGACAGGCCATCGTCCCCTGCATCAGGATCCGTCGCAAATTACGGCGCCATTCCGGCTTCACGCGACCCGTCATGGTTCGGTCACCACCCCTGCAGTCACAAAAAATTCGTTGAATGACCCTTGGTTCGGTCAAGTTCACGTTTATCAGTCCGGCGATCGAAAGTATATAGGGCTATGGGATGAATGCGAAGGAGGGGGGGCACCCCCACCCGGTCTTCCTCTCCGCCTCTACCCTACCGGGTTAGACGGCCCCTGGCGCAATTGTGACAAGGATTCCCTATGGCTGAAGATAAGGGCACCGAGATCAAGATGGTCGATCCCGCCGAGCTGTCGCAGGCAATGGCAGGCATCGCCGAACGCAGCCAGCGCCTGGTCGCCGACTTCCTGCAGCGGCAAACCTCGGAACAGTCGGGCTCGGCCTCGCTGGACCCGCTGAACATCGGGAACGCCTTCCTGGAAATGACCACCCGCATGATGAGCGACCCGGCCAAGCTGGTGGAAGCCAACCTGTCGCTGTGGAACGACTACATGGCGCTGTGGCAGAGCACGGCGCGCCGCCTGATGGGCGAAACCACCGAGCCGGTCGCCCGTCCCGACGCCGCCGACCGCCGCTTCAAGGACGAGATGTGGCAGGACAACGAGGTCTTCGACTTCATCAAGCAGTCCTACCTGCTGTCGGCCCGCTACATGCACGGGCTGGTCGAGGGGGTCGAGGGGCTGGACGACCACACCGCCCAGAAGGTGGATTTCTACACCCGGCAGTTCGTCGACGCGATGGCGCCGTCCAACTTCGTCATGACCAATCCCGAGGTTCTGCGCGCCACCGTCGAATCCGGCGGCGAGAACCTGATCAAGGGACTGAACAACCTGCTGGACGATCTTGAGCGCGGCAAGGGCAAGCTGGCCATCAAGATGACCGACTACGACGCCTTCAAGGTCGGCGAGAACATCGCCGTCACCCCCGGCAAGGTCATCTACCAGAACGACCTGATGCAGCTGATCCAGTACGATCCCACCACCGAGACCGTGGTGGACCGGCCGCTGCTGGTGGTGCCGCCGTGGATCAACAAGTATTACATCCTGGACCTGCGGCCCAAGAACAGCTTCATCAAGTGGGCGGTGGACCAGGGCCACACCGTGTTCGTCATCTCGTGGGTCAACCCGGACGAGAAGCTGGCGGCCAAGGACTTCTCGGACTACATGAAGGAAGGCCCCCTGGCCGCCATCGACGCCATCGAAAAGGCCACCGGACAGAGCCAGGTCAACGCCGTCGGCTATTGCCTGGGTGGCACCCTGACCGTCTGCACCCTGGCCTATCTGGCCGCCAAGGGCCGCGATTCCATCGCCAGCGCGACCTTGTTCACCACCATGACCGACTTCGCCGAACCGGGCGAGCTGGGCGTCTTCATCGACGAAGAGCAGCTGACCAGCCTGGAAGAGCGCATGAACGAGAATGGCTTCCTTGACGGCCGCGACATGGCCATGACCTTCAACATGCTGCGGGCCAACGACCTGATCTGGTCGTTCGTGGTCAACAACTACCTGCTGGGCAAGGATCCCTTCCCCTTCGACCTGCTGTACTGGAACTCGGATTCCACCCGCATGCCGGCGGCGATGCACAGCTTCTATCTGCGCAAGATGTACCAGCAGAACAAGCTGATCGAGCCGGGCGGCCTGACCCTGGACGGCGTCGCCATCGACCTGAGCCGGATCAAGACCCCGATCTACATGCTGTCCACCCGCGAAGACCATATCGCGCCGTGGAAGAGCACCTTCTCCCTGACCCAGCGCACCGGCGGACCCGTCAAGTTCGTCCTGGCCGCCTCGGGCCATATCGCCGGCGTCGTCAACCCGCCGGCGGCCAACAAATATTGCTATTGGGTCAACAACAAGAAGGTCAAGAGCCCCGATACCTGGCTGACCGGAGCCAAGCAGGAAGACGGCTCGTGGTGGCCGGACTGGCATGGCTGGGCCACCAAGGGGCTGAAGCAGGTCACCGCCCGCAAGCCGGGCGACGGCAAGCTGAAGCCGGTGGAAGAGGGACCGGGCGCCTACGTCAAGGCCCGCACCGTCTGATACGGAACCCGAATGATTCATTCGGGTTCCCAAGCCCTCGCCGGGCGGCCGCATCCGCGGCCTTGGCCGCGCCCAACGGGCGCTGGATACGAAGCCCGAATTACTCATCCGGGCTTCGTATGACAAGTCCCGCCCCCGCCGGTCCTGCCGGCGGGGGCGGTTGTTTCGTCATTCCGCCGGCCGGCCGGCGGCGGCGGCCCGCCAGGCCGCGATCTTGTCCAGACAGCCGACATCCGCCAGATAGGCCTCGTCCAGGGGGATCAGGCTGCGCCCGGAGACCGGGCCGTGCACCGGACTTTCCGGCCCCAGCGCCACGGCGGCATGCAGCATGGTCAGCGGCCCGGGGTCCCGCGACAGACCCGCGGACGGAGCAAGGTGATAGGCCACCGCCCCGACCACGGTGTCGCAAAACCCCCACAGCCCCAGCAGATAGGCCCCCAGTTCGGCGTGGGAGGCGCCGAACACCTCGCGCTCGGCGTCGATGATGGAGGCCCCGCCATCCAGCAGGCGCCGCACCCGGTGGAACTCGGCCGGAAGCTGGTCGAACAGCACCAGGGTTCCGATATCGCCCAGCATTCCGGCGCAAAGGGTCTGCTCCGGTCCCGGCGCGCCGAGCCGCTCCAGGTTGGCCAGCGTCCGCGCCAGCCGGGCGATGGACTGGCTGTGGGCATTCAACTGGTCCAGGATGCGGGCCAGTTCGCGGTTGCCCTGGAAATGGCGGCAGATCCCGGTCCGCAGCACCAGGGTGCGCAACGTCTCGAACCCCAGGACGCGGACCGCCTGCAGGGGCGAGGTGACATCGCGCAGCAGGGCGAAATAGGCCGAATTGGTCAGCTTCAGGATTTCGGCGGTCATGGCGACATCGCGGGAGATGACGTCGGCCACCTGGGCCGGCGAGCTGCTGGGTGAATTGAGCAGCTCGATCAGCTGGAAATAGATGTCCGGCGGGGTCGGCAAATGGCGCAAGGCCGTCAACAGGCCGCGCAGGCGGGGCGACATCAGCCGGGGACGATGGGCAATGGCCCGCCGGACCACCGAGACCAGGGCGTCCTGGCCGCACGGCTTGGCCAGGTATTGGTGGGCCGGGCCGACGGTGCGCAGGACATAGTCGGTATCGGAATGACCGGACAGAATGACCCGGACGGTATCGGGATAGCGGCGGTGGACTTCGTCCAGCAGCGCCGCCCCGTCCATTCCGGGCATGCGCATGTCGGAAACCACCACGTCGGCCGGGCTTTGTTCGAGGGCGGCCAGGGCGGCTTCCCCGCTTTCCACGAACCGCATGTCCCATTCCCGCCGCATGCCGTGCAGCATGCGGCGCAGCCCCAGCAGAACATTGGGCTCGTCATCGACGAACAGGACCTTCACGGTCACGGGGGAACACCGTCGCTGCAGGCATCCACCGGCAGGCGCATGACGAAGGTCGTCCCCTTGCCCCATTCGCTTTCGAACGACAGCTGCCCTTCGTGCTTGCCGACCACCACGGCATGGCAGATGGCCAGCCCCTGGCCGGTCCCCTTGCCGACTTCCTTGGTGGTGAAGAAGGGCTCGAACACGCGCTCGCGGTCCTCGGGGCGGATGCCCATCCCGTCATCGGACACGGCGACTTCGACCATGTCGCCGACCAGGCCGGTGCGGATGGCGATGGTTCCCGGTTCGGCCTGGGCGCGGGCGGCAATGGCATGGGCGGCATTGACCACCAGATTGAGCAGCACCTGATTGATCTCTCCGGCCCAGCAGCGGATAGCGGGCAGGGACGGGTCGAGGTCGAGGGCGACCTCGGCCACGTGCTTCCATTCGTTGCGGCAGACGGTCAGGGTGTTCTCGACGGCGCGGTTGATATCGACCGTCCCCTTGTGCTGCTCACCCGGATGCGAGAATTCCTTCATGCCCTGGACAATCCGAGATATCTGCCCGACGCCCTCCAGGGATTGCTGGATGGCGACCGGGACTTCATCGACAAGATAGTCGATTTTCCGGTCGGAGTCAGGATCGTCGAACAGCGGCGCACCGGCCCGCCGCTCCGCCACGAAGCGGGAGATGGCTTCGAACGTTTCGCCGATAAAGCTCAGATTGTCGCCGATATACTGGATAGGGGTGTTGATCTCGTGGGCGATGCCGGCGGCCAGCTGGCCGATGCCGGCCATTTTCGACGCCTGGAAAGCATCGCGTTGCGCATCTTTGAGCAGGCCGATATCGCGAAACGAGATGATCGCCCCCCGGCAGCGGTCCTGTTCGATCAGCGGGGCACAGGCATAGGCCACGGCCAGGCTTTCCCCATCGGCGACGATGAAGACCGCATCCTCGTCGTGGTCGGTCGAGCCGTCCACGGCCGTGCGGGCAAAGGGGCCGTTGCGGAACAGGACGGTTTCGCCCCCGGACCGCAACTGCAGGACGGCGTCGATGTCCCGCCCGGCCAGGCGTTCTCCCTCGCCGGCCTGCAACAGACGCGCGGCCGACGGGTTGGCGAAGATGATGTGGCCGTGCACGTCGACCACCAGGACACCCTCGAACAGGTTGCCGGTGATGGCCTGCAGACGGCACTGGCTGTCGCGCAGGGCGGTCTCGACACGGATGCGGTCGGCGATCTCGCGGGAAAGCTTGTCGGTCCGCTCTTCCACCATCCGCTCCAGCCGGACCTGCTGGTCGGCGATGACCGCGTCCATCTGCTTCTGACCGGTGATGTCGCGAAAGACCACCACGGCGCCCTTGGCCACACCCTCTTCCATGATCGGCGTGCTGGCATAGGCCACCGGGATGCAGCTTCCGTCAGGGCGCCAGAAGACATCGTCGGGCACGTGCACGACCTTGGCCCCGTCCAGGGACCGGAAGATCGGACAGTGCCGGGCCGGATGCGGCGTGCGGTCGGCGTGGGAATGGTGGATCAGTTCGTGAATGCGCCGGCCGATGAAATCCTCGGCCTTGCGGCCCAGCATCTCCTCGGCGGCACGGTTGACGAACACGGCGCAGCCCGAAGTGTCGACGCCGAAAATGCCGTCGCCGGCGGAATCCAGGATCAGGTGATAGAAGCGGCGCAGCCTTTCGATTTCCTGCTGACGGCGGATCTGTTCGGTCCGGTCGCGGAACACCACCACCGACCCTTCGATCAGCCCCTTGTCGCCCAGGACCGTGCAGGTCGCCTCGACCGGCAGGACGGTTCCATCCTTGCGCAGAAAGGTCTGTTCCTGGGTCGAGCCGCTGGAAAAGCAGCTGCGGCAGCCGGCATGGGTATCCAGTTCGCAGAACAGCCGGCACATCTGCTGCCCGATCAGGCCGCCGGAGGGCCAGCCCAGCAATTGCTCGGCCGTCGGATTGACGAAACGGATGGTGCCGCCCCGATCCACCCCGACCACGCCTTCGCCGATGGAATGCAGGATCATTTCGTGATAGCGCGCCAGCCGCTCCAGTTCCTTCTGGAACCGCGACCGTTCCAGCGAATAGCGCACGATGCGCCGCAATCCTTCATTGTTGGCGTGCTGCTTGACCAGATAATCCTGAGCCCCCAGCCGCAGGGCCTCGATGCCGACGGCGGGGTCCTCGTCGGTGGTCAGAGCCACCAGGGGGGTGCCGGGCAGCCGCGCCTGCAGAACCCGCAGACAATCGGCGCGGGACCGTCCGGGTTCGTCCAGATCGAACAGGACCAGGCCGATCCCCCCCGGATCGGCCAGATCGCCCAGGCGGCCAAGACCGTCGATCCGCCGGACCCGGTAATCCTGGTGCGGGTCTTCCTGCAAGATCTCGGCGATATAGGATGAATCGGCGTCGTCGTGGTCGACGATCAGCACCTCGACCGTCACGGCCGGCATCCGCGGCAATCGCGACCGTCGCGATGCCCTGCCGTCATTGGGCCGCCGCTTTCAGCTCCGGCAGGATCGGCAGCTTCAGCACGCGCAGGACCATTTCCCGCGACCGCTCATAACTGTCGGGATCGAAACGGATGATCCGTTCGCCGCCGCCGGTCCGGACCACCCGTCCGGACACCATCACCCGCTCGTCGTCCAGAACCTTGCCCCGGATCCGCGGCACCAGCCCGATTTCAACCACGTCGTCGGGAAGGTCGACTTCGCTCAGCAGCTTGATGCCGTCGACGGAAATGTCGACGACGTCGACGGGCTGGCCGTCGATCTCGGCGACCAGCCCGGCGCCGGAGATCCGGGTGGCCCGGCGGCGGTCGGGCTCGCGGATGCGCTGGCTGATATAGGCATCGTGGCGGAACAGCTCGACGACGATGTCGACCAGCATGCTCTCGAAGCTTTTCCTGGCCCGCGGCATCTGTTTCTTGTCGCAGATCAGCTTGCGCAACGCCTCGATGCGGTCGGCGGCGGCCTGGTGGTCCTGCCGGTGCTTGACCTTCGAATAAAGATCGTTGGCCGGGATATAGCTTTCCAGGTTGGCGAAGTACGTCGCGGCCAGTTCCTGGAACTCCATGACGGCCACCTCGGCGGCTTCGCAACATCCTTCTTCCATCGCCATGCGGAGACCGGACAGCAGCCGCAGAAGCTGCCGGTGCTGGCGGTCTAGCAATTCGTCGCCGACAGACATGGATTCGTTCCACTGGAAACGCATGACACCCTCTTTCGCCAGCGGGATACCGGAAAGCGCGGCCATGCCGACACGGCCGCCTGTATCTCCGCTATGGATCGACAAGGCTTACCTTTGCCGGAAGCCCGGCAATAGTCCCAAATGGGATTGGGATATAAAGCCAGTTTTATAGAATATATTCCTTTATTCTGCGGTGAAAGCACGTCCCATCTGGGACTATTGCCCGCTCTGCCGGGCGCCTTACAGTCCCCTGGCGTCTTGAAGTGCGCGGAACACGCAAGTTCCGGAACGTCGTCTGTCGGAGGGGGGGCCCATCCCCAGATCCCCTCCCCCCCCGGCAGTGGGAGCGCCGCCCGACAGGGTGGCGCTCCCGGTGCCTGCGGTGACGGCGCGAACGACCGGGCTGCGCTTTCTCTTCCCAGGTCCCGGTCCAGAGGCAATCATGCGTTTTTTCCACGGAAGGCACCGTACCGATGGCGCTGCTTGAATGGACCGCCAGATTCAGCGTTCATATCCCCGATCTCGACCGGGATCACCGGGAAATCTTCGCCTGCCTGAACGAGCTTTGGCTGGTCGCGACCGAGCGGCCCACGCCGCAGGAAATGGCCCGTTCGCTGCGACGGGTCGTTTCCGTCCTCAGGACGCATTTCGCCCACGAAGAAGCCGTTCTGGAACAGCACGCCTATCCCAAGATCCGCCAGCATATCCGCCAGCATCAGGTGCTGCTGAACCGCCTGGACGTCCTGATCGCCGACGCCGACCGGGGCGGCGACGCGGGAAAGGACGCCGGCACCCTGGATTTCATCGGCGACTGGCTGTGTTCGCATATCCTGAAAAGCGACCGGGACTACGCCGATTTCATCACCCGCCGGAACACCGGCCATTCGCACCTGCACCAGACCCTAAGCCGGTTCTGCCAGCGGTTCCGGCCCGGTCCGGCGATGCGGCGCCTGATGCTGACCGCCCTGTCGGGACTGGCCGTGTCGCTGGCCCTGTCCTGGGGGATATTGCAGCTGGAAAGCAGCCGAAGCGCGTCGGGCTTCCACGAGATGCTCGCCGCCCTGAGCGTGCTGGGGGCGGGATTGCTGAGCACGGCGATGCTGGCCTACTACACCAAGGCCAACGCCGAGCGGATGGAAACCGCAGCCCTGTTCGCCCGTGAAATCGCCCGGGCCAAGCAGCGCCTGAACGAGGCCCAGCGCATCGCCCGGTTGGGCTGCATCGAGCGGGACCCGGCGTCCGGCCTCTGGCAGCTGAGCAATGGCACCCAGGCGATGCTGGGCATCGACCCCAACCTGTCGGAAGGCAGTGCGGCAGAGGTCTTCGCCAACCTTCCCGACGACGACCGCCATCGTCTGCTGGAGCATCTGGAGGCGCCGGCCGGAGCCGACCTCGACATCGACCTGCATGTCGACGGGCGGATTCTGCTGGCTCTGGGCGAAGCCCGGCCGGCCGACCCGGACAGCCCCCTGGCCGTCATCACCTTGCAGGACGTCACCCAGCGCCGGGCCGCCGAGCGGGACCGCGCGGCGATGATCGAACGCATGGCCGAGGCCAACCGCCTGGAATCGCTGGGCACCCTGGCCGGCGGCGTCGCCCACGAAATCAATACCCCCGCCCAATATATCGGCGACAACCTGACCTTCATCCGCGACTGGCTGCCGCCGCTGCTGGACCTGGCCGGTCAGGCCCGGACGGCGGCGCAAAGCGGGGACTGGGGCAAGGTGGCCGAACAGGCCTGTGCCCTGCGCTACGAATTCGCCGCCGAGGAACTGCCCGAGGCGGCCGAGCAGGCCCTGGAGGGAATCGGCCAGATTTCCACCATCGTTCAGGCCATCAAGGAATTCTCGTATCCCAGCGGCAAGGTTCCGCAAGCGTTCAACCTGAACCGGGCGGTGGAAATGGCCGCCACGGTGACGCGCAACCAGTGGAAAGACGTTGCCCGGCTTCGCCAGGATCTGGCGCCGGACCTGCCGTCGATCAGCGCCATCGAAGGCGAGATCAACCAGATCCTGGTGAACCTGATCGTCAACGCGGCCCAGGCCATCGCCGAAACCGGCACGGCCGGACTGGGACTGATCACGGTGCAGACCCGGCTGGACGGCGGGTTCGTGGAACTGTCGGTCACCGACACCGGCCCCGGCATCGCCCCGGAAAATGTCGACAAGATCTTCGAGCTGTTCTTCACCACCAAGCCGCCGGGATCGGGAACCGGCCAGGGACTGGCCATCACCAAAGCCATCGTGCTGCGCCACGGCGGCCGGATCAAGGTCGAGTCCGAACCCGGGGCCGGAGCCGCCTTCCGGATCCGCCTGCCCATCCCGGCGCAGGAAAACCACGATTCCGGCATCCTGGCCTGACCGGACCGGCCTCAGGCTCCGACCGGCAGGCGAATGGTGAAGCAGGCCCCCGCTCCGGGTTCGGACTCGACCTTGATCCGGCCGCCGTGGCGGTGGATGATCGCCCGCGCGATGGCCAGCCCCTGGCCGGTTCCCGATCCCGGCTGCTTGGTGATGAAGAACATCTCGAAAATCTTCTTCTGATTTTCCACGGCGATTCCTGTGCCGGTGTCGGAGATGCTCAGTTCCACCTCGTCATCGATCCGCCGGGTCCGCAGCGTGATCGTCCCCGGCTCGGCCCCGCCTTTTTCGCCGATGGCCTGGGCCGCGTTGACGATCAGGTTCACCAGCACCTGATTCATCTCGCCCTCGATGCCGGATATCCTGGGCAAATCGGCGGACAGGTCGAACCGCATCGTCGCCACGTGCTTCCACTGGTTGCGGGTCACGGTGGTGACGATGTCGATCATGTGATTGAGATCGAACGGATGCGGAGTGCGCGATGTCGGATACGAAAATTCCTTGATGGCCTGCACGATCTTGGCGACCCGGCCGACGCCGTCCAGTGCCTGGTCGGCCGCCGCCATCAGTTCGGCATCCAGGAAGTCAAGGTCGATGGCCTCGGCCTGATCGGCGACGGCATCCCAGCCGCCCCGCCCGTCCCGCACCGCCCGGATGGCCCCGGCAAGCCCCAGCAGGTCGGTGAAGCTGGTCTTCATGAAGGTCAGGTTGTCGTTGACGAACTGGATCGGCGAATTGATCTCGTGGGCGATGCCGCCGGCCAGGGTGCCCAGCGCCTCCAGCCGGTTGGCCTCGGCCATGCGCTCGATCATCGCGGCGCGTTCCTGTTCGCTGAGCCGGCGCTGGGTGATGTCCTGGAACGTCACCACCGTCGCCTCGTGCTCGGGGCCGTCGCCGACGGCTTCGCCCAGGGCGTGCAGGATCCGATCCTCGACCCGAAGTTCCATGTCCAGCCCATGCACGCCCAAAGCCGCAACATAGCCCAGCAGGCGGCGGCGGTCGTCGGGATCGACGTTGACGAAGATCTCGTCCGAGCTCCCGGCCAGCCGTCCGTCCGCAATCCCCAGCATCTCGTGCATTCTTTCGCCCAGCTGCCAGGTTCCGGTATGGACGTCGAACTCGACGACGCCCAGCCGGGCAATGCGGTGCGCCTCGCTCAGAAGCTGCTTGGTCCGGGCGATCTCACGGGCGAAGCGGGCGGCACGATGGGCGGATTCCGCCGCCAGCCGGCTTTCACGCAACTCGGTCTCGGTCCGCTTCAGGGCGGTGACGTCGCGGCCGGTGCCGAGATAGCCGACAAAGCCGCCGGCTTCGTCGAACATCGGCATGCCGCTGATCCGCAGGTCGCACCGGCCATCGGGAGTGTCCGCCGAGCAGTCGAGGTCGCGGAACGGCCGGTGCGCCTGCAGGTCGGCGGCGTTCTGCCGCGAATCGTCTTCGGCCATCTGCATCGGCAAGTCCCAGGGATGCAGACCGATCATCGAGCGGCGCCCGCCCCCGGTGATGGCCGGGCAGCGATCGGACAGCCAGGTGAAGCGGAGGTCCCGGTCCAGTTCCCAGAACCAGTCCGACGAGGCCTGGGCGAAGGTCTCGAAGCGGTCGCGGCTTTGCCGCAACCGGCGTTCCATGTCCATGCGCGCCGAGACGTCACGGGCGGAATTGTACAGCACCAAAGCCCCATCCAGTTCCAGGGCATAGCTGGACACCTCGACCTCGACCACTTGGCCGTCCTTGCGCCGGTGCAGGGTCTCGAACGTCGCCACGTCGCGCAGCTCGGTCTGCAGCCGGATCAGTTCGGTCAGTTCGGCAGGCTGGAACTTGGCGTCCCACTGCCGGACATTCATGCCGATCACCTCGTCCCGGGAATAGCCCAGCATCCGGCAGAAGGAATCGCTGGCCTCGATCACATTGCCGTCGATATCCACGATGTGGACGCCGTCGCTGGCATGGCGCAGCAGCAGCCGGCTCTGCTCGCTGGCCTTTCCGGCCAGACGGAAGGCGCGCCACAGCAGCCAGCCCGAGCCGACCGAGGCCAGCACGAAGATCACCGCCAGGATGGCGGCCTTGACGATTTCGCTGCGCCAGTGGGCCAGATAATCGTCCGCGGCCTTCCCCACCACCAGATGGAAGGGCACCGCCGTCAGGCGGCGGTAGGCGTTGGTCCGCTCGATGCCGTCCCCGGTCTGCTTGGCATGGAAGGTCTGGGCGGAGACGCCGGAAGCGATGATGTCCTGCAGTTCGGGCGAGAACCCTTTCGATCCGACCTGCTGGAACGAGGCCGGATAGCGGGTGACCAGGCCGGTGTCGGCATCCCGCAGCAAGGCGATTCCCTGCGGTCCCAGATCCACCCCCGACAGCAGGCGGGTAAAATATTCGACGGGAACCGATGCCGAGATCATCCCGGCGAAACTGCCGTCGGGATAGTTGTAGCGGCGGGTGAACGGGATGACCCAGACCTTGGTCACCTTTCCCAGCACCGGATTGGGAACGATCAGCCCGGCATCCCCGTTCCGGCGATGGGTCTCGAAGAAGCTGCGGTCGGCATAGGACACGTTGTCCCCCGGCATCACTCCGGGACCGTAGCGGACATGGCCTGAGGCATCGGTGACGCGGAACTCGGCCAGGCCGGCCAGCCATTCCCGGCGCTGCCGCAAAATGGCGTTGACCTCGTCGGCGTTCAGGAATCCCTGAAGGCGCAGGTCGCGTTCCAGCATGAAGACGACTTCCCGCAACGACAGGTCGATCTTGCCGACCGATCCGCTGATGCTGTAATCCAGCAGGGCGGCAAAATTCTCGACATAGTTGCGGACTTCTTTCTCGTGCTGCGACCT
>Ga0172373_10006917_pt1 | contig 14917 bp, 14 predicted proteins | sample Lak10m_2_FD_114546 | JGI IMG/M metagenome (GOLD analysis project Ga0172373, IMG submission 114546) | Freshwater microbial communities from Kabuno Bay, South-Kivu, Congo - kab_092012_10m | ecosystem: Environmental > Aquatic > Freshwater > Lake | place: Democratic Republic of the Congo... | reverse complement strand
CTCAATTCAGGTGCTACTTGAGATGGTTCGCCAACAACAGCAAATGTGTTGAGAATCTCATCGGTGATGAGTTCTCCCATTTCCTGCCACTTGCCACCTTTAGACAATGTGTTCAGCTCGTCTTGCAGTCCACCCCAACCGTGTGTTTCAAGCACACCGCGATACGCAGGTGTTGAACCGTAAAACGCGATCTGTTGACGAGTACCAGCGGCTGCGGCTTTCATTTGTTCTTCGGTGGTTCCAGTAACAACAAATGATGGCCCGACAATCTCGAAGCCTTCCATTGTCTTACCGGCCTTTTCACGACCGCGCGCAAGTGCAGGAATTGTTACCTCGCGCAAATACTTCTCGGTGGTGAATCCGTGACACAAGAAGCCATCACACACTTCGCCAGCAACTTCAGTCATCTTTTCGCCAACACCAGCAAGATAAATCTTTGGCGGTCCAAAAGGAGAAAGTTCTTTTGCATCTGGCGTGAAGAAAGGAGTCATCAACGTGTGCGTGTAGAAGTCACCACGGAAGTTGAGTTGTGTTCCGTTCTGCCAGCAATCCCAAATGGCGCGCATTGCAAGAATCATTTCTCGCATTCGTGCGGCAGGGTGGCTCCACTCCATTGAAAAACGCTTGGTGATGTGTGGCTTGATTTGACTTCCAAGACCCAACATGAAGCGACCGTGCGAATACGCCTGCAAGTCCCAACTAATGTTGGCAAGTGTCATCGGGTTACGCGCAAATGCAACTGCAATAGACGTGCCAAGTTCGAGTGTCGACGTGTGTTCTGCGCCGAGAAGAAGAGGGAAGAAAGGGTCGTGTGCGGTTTCAGCCGTCCATGCACCGGAGTATCCCGCAGCCTCTAACTCTTTTGCCGACTGTGGAACCTTGCTGAGATCGGACCCAAGTCCTCCATCTACCTTCATGTCATCCTCCGGATTGTTGGTCGCGCAAGAACTGCTCAACCTCGGCTGCTAATTCGTCCACTGTAGGTATCTCTGTGGCGTTGTCGTCAATTGGCGAGCCATGCACGTCGTCGTAGGCCACCTCGAGTTGCTGCAACATGCCCGCATGCTCGGGATTGTTGGCCACTAATTGGTCGAGACGCTCCCGTTGGACAGCAGATTCACGGCGAAGACGAGATGAATCAAAGGACAGCCCGGTGTCGGCACACAAGGCCTGAATCAGTGCGTCGCTGGCCAGCGGATACGCCATTGATGCCACGTAGTGGGGAACCTGAGCCCACAAACTCACGGCTTCGAGTCCGCACTTCATCAACGTGTGTTCAAGGAGTGATTGCACTCCCGCAGGTGCATCGAGGGTGCTCTTTGACAAATCAAGTCGTTGAATCACGGCAGGGTCCGCTGACGTTGCTGTGATGCCTACGGGGCGAGTGTGTGGCGCTCCGAATGGATACGCGCCAAGTCCCACCATTTTTTGCACCTTCATTTGCTGGGCCAACTCGGCAACTGTTCGTGCGAAGAAGTTCCATGCCATGTCTGGCTCTGGTCCGGTCAACAAGAGAACATCACGACCGTTTGCATCACGACCCACACGAATCTCTGGAACGCTCCACTCAATCTTTGTGTTGACGCCTTCACGCAATTCCATCACCGGGCGACGTGCTCGATAATCAATGAACGTGTCTGCATCAAATGTGATCAGGCGAGTTGAATGCGATTCGCTGGTGAGTGTTTCCATTGCGGCTGCAGCGGCCCCGCTTGCATCAATCCACCCAGCAAATTGGGTAATGAGAACTGGGGCATCAAGTTCTGGAAGTAAACCGTCAACGGTGAAGGGCAGACCGTTGGGTGTGTTCATTTCAGATTCTCAAGAATTGTTGCAGCACGTTGTGATGCACCCTCTACTTGCAGCCTGAACGGTTCAAGTTCTGCTGGATCTTTTTGGCCAAGAGCGCCACCGAGATAACGCGCGTACACCCCTTCAATGATGCATGCCAATTTCCAGAAGGCGAATGCAACATAGAAGTCCAGCTGTGAAATATCGCGTCCGGAGACCTTCCCGTATCGCTCAGCGAGTTGTGCGCGATTCATGAAGCCTTCTGCTGTGTTCACCGGATTGGCCCATGCGCTTGCGTCATCTGATGGACCTGTCCAATACACCATCAATAATCCGAGGTCGGCGAGAGGATCTCCAAGGGTGCAGATTTCCCAGTCGAGTACTGCGATGACATTTCCCGACGAATCCACCATGCAGTTATCCAAGCGATAATCGCCATGCACGAGAGTTGTTTCGTTCTGTGCGGGAATACGGCGCATGAGTTCTTCGTACACGCTGTCGACGAGTGGAAGGTCGCGAGTTCTTTGTTCCACAATGTTTCCGTGCCAACGCTTTAGCTGGCGTGCAATGTAATTCTCGTGCTTGCCTAAGTCGTTCAGACCCGCCGAAATGAGGTCAACATTGTGAATTGCCACCATCGTGTCAACGATTGATTCGCTGGCTCGAAGACATCCCGCAGGTCCAAGCAATTTCTCCGCGACAGACTTCTCTCGCACCACATGCCCATCAACGAATGACATCACATAGAACGGAAGCTCGTTAATGGATTCATCGGTACAGAGTCCGAGTGCGGGCGCAACGGGAACATCGGTGTTTGCGAGTCCAGCAATAATGCGGTGTTCGCGAGTCATGTCGTGCGCGCTCGCCAAACGATGACCGAGTGGTGGACGACGAAGAACATATGAATGTCCCGCCGCATCATCAACTTTGAATGTCAAGTTCGAGTGACCGCCCGCAATCTGTGTGTACTGAAACGGTGCAGTGGCTCCGGCAATATTGGCCACCAGCCATCCTTCAACGTTTTCACTGATGCCATGGGGAAGAGTCACGACACAAAAACTACCTGTATCGTGCCCATATGGCCCTCACTGTCACTGATGCCACGTTTCAAACCGAGGTCATCGAGCGTTCTCTCACCACACCCGTCATCGTCGATTTTTGGGCTGAATGGTGCGGACCATGCAAGACATTGACACCAATTCTTGAAAAAGCCACCGACGCCACACAGGGTCAAGTCGTGCTTGCCAAAGTTGATGCCGATTCAAACCCAGGGTTAATGCAGGCGTTTGGCATCAAATCAATTCCCACCGTCATCATTTATAAAGGCGGTCAGCCCATTGATGGGTTTATGGGGGCAAAGCCAGAGCATGCAATCGAACAACTTGTCACCGCATTGTTGCCAAATCCAACAGATCTTCGCGTGCGGGATTTGTTGCAAGTAGGAACAGAGGAATCTCTGCGTGACGCCGTTGCGCTCGCACCTGGCAACGAAGATGCGGTGTGTTCATTGGCAGAACATCTCGTCCGCACTGGTCAAGCCGAAGAAGCTCTCACACTCTTGGCTCGTTTGCCAGAGACGGAACGTGTTCGAAAGATTGCTGCGAATGCTCGCTTGTCATTGAATCCCGTTGACAACTTCGACGATGAATTGAATGCACTTCTTGATCGAGTCAAAGGCGATGATGCGGCTCGTCAAGAATATTTGGACATCCTTGAATCAATGGGACCAGAAGATCCGCGAACAGCGAAGTACCGCAAACTCCTCACCGCACGCCTCTTCTAAGTTCCTTTCGTCGGTGAATTCTGCGCACATTGGCGCATGAATCAGGATTCATTTCGTCAATTCATTTCAACTGTTCGTCATTGGGTCGCATTCGTTGGGGTACGACGACTTGCTGGGTCGCTGGTAGGAACACTGGTCGCAATCGGAGTCGGTTGGTTTGTGTTTCGTCCGTCGCCAACTCCAGTGGAGTTTTCTCTTCCATCCATCACTACATCGGTCGTTGCAATGACTGGGGGAGACATTCATGTGCACGTTGTCGGCGCGGTGAAGAAGCCTGGTGTGTACACGCTGCCATCTTCCTCCCGAGTGGTGGACGCTGTTGCTGTTGCTGGTGGATCTCTTGCTAACGCAGATCTTGAAGGCATCAACATGGCGCAAACGTTGATGGACTCAGAACAAGTGCTCATCCCCGTACGTCGAGTGTCGAAACCGCGCGTCACGGTGGCGCCCCGGTTGCGTCCTCGCCCACGCACGACTTCCACATCGCTGCCAACCGGTGCACAGACATCACGCACCATCAACATCAATACGGCGACTGCAACGCAATTAGAAACGCTCACAGGCGTCGGGCCAGCAACAGCCAAGGCGATTATTTCTTATCGAACAACCAAAGGTTCATTTACAAAAGTGGAAGACCTTCTCAATGTTCCAGGAATTGGTCCATCAAAACTTGCTGCAATGCGAGACGAAATTTCTCTGTCTTAGAACGCGCCGAGAGCAACTGCGCCGAGTAACACTCCGGCAAGAGCGCCCACCCAGATAGCACCACTGATGACGAGAAAAGACATCAGCCATTCGCGAAATCCAACAACTGGTTGTCGTGTCACGCGAGCTGCTGTGAGTTGACCAACAAGCCACCACAACACCGCGCTGACTCCAATTGCAAGAAGGACTCGGCCAGAACCGCCGGTGGCTGGAATACCCAACGCTGGCATCACTGGACAGGCAAGAACAGCACCGAGAAACGACACCGCACCTCCGAGAGACCCAGGAATAATCCATGACGCCACAACACTTGCGATCCACAAAGTCACTGCGACGCCGATACCCAGTAATCCGCCTGTGCGGCGTATAGACCGACGCGTTGCGGCGACTCCGCCCGGCAATGCCACGCGACGAGTTGATGGGGTGCGATTACTCACCCTGTCATCGTATGTGGCGCCACTACGGCAACCGTTGCATCTCTTCGCCACCTCTACTCGGGCGTCGCTCCTTGCGATGGTGTTGTGGTTTGCCACGTTGTTCGGCGAAAAAGTTCCGCGGTTGGCGTCGCTTCGACTCATCGCCGTCCTTGGACTAGTTCTGTTGATGATTGCAGCGAGACAGTCTCGCTACCTCATGATCGCGGCTGCTTGTCTGGCTGGTGCAGCAAGTGGCGCTGCTGCATGGGCGGTGCCACGAATTGATGATGTGGTGTCTTGCTCTGGAGTGGCGCGTCTCCAATCAGATCCAACGCCCCTGTTCGGTGGAACTCACGTTGTTCTCACGATGAATGGAGTGAGATGGAAATCTTTGGCTCACGGGATGGCTGCGAGTCGACTTGCTCGGAGATCGGCTGGTGAATATGTCGCAGTGCGTGGAACCTGTTCTCCGTTGACGGGGAATTATTCACGAAGCGAGTACGTGCGACACATTGTCGGTTCTCTGTCGGTGGAGGACGTCAGTGAAGTATTCGGTGAAGGTGCAATTGTGATGCGAACCGCCAATCGAATGAGATCAGCAATGCAAAGCGGTGTGGCAGAAATGGACGCGGGAAAGAAATCACTCTTCACCGGATTAGTGATTGGTGATGACCGTTTGCAGCCTCGCGACATGGTGCAACGATTTCGTGAGAGTGGACTGTCGCATTTGTGTGCAGCGTCTGGTCAAAACGTTGCGTACTTGTTGGCGGTTGTCGCGCCGTTCATGCGTCGACGTAGTGCGCGAGTTAAGTGGTTTGTCACCATGGCCATCATTGGATGGTTCATTGTTCTCACTCGCGGCGAACCATCTGTTTTGCGCGCTGGATTCATGGCTGCCACAGTTGCCACCAATTCACTACGACGCAGCGCAATGAATGCTCGAGTTGTTCTCGCATTGTCGGTGATGGTTTTGCTGTTAATTGACCCGATGTTGGCCTGGAGTGTGGGATTCGCATTGTCAGTCGGAGCCACTGCGGGCCTTGCGTGGCTGTCGGTCCCGCTTGGTCGTCTCTTCGGCGGGCGCGGCGTCTTGGCGTCAACACTCGCCGCGCAGATAGGAACATTCCCCATTTCATTCATGGTGTTCGGGTCCGTTCCCGTGGTGTCGCTTGTGGCTAATCCACTCGCACTTCCAGTGGCGGGTGCGGTGATGACAGTGGGTCTGCCTGTGTCGTTATGCGCCGCGATGTTTCCAGGTCTTATCGGGCCGGTGTCAAAGTTGATGTCGTTTCCAGTGGCATGGGTTGATGCAGTGGCCGCGGTGGCCTCTCGAATCTCGCCGACAGGCGGCGTCAACTCGGCCCTGTGGCTCGCAGTTGCGGTGTGGTTGTTTCTTCGATGGCGTTCAAAACGAGGAGAAAGACTCACCGCTGTGGCAGGGTAGAGGCATGGCGACGTATCTGATTTCAGGAGATGAATCACTCATCAGTCTTGAACTCACCACACTCACCACACGTCTTGTTGGCGAGGAAGATCGATCCATGATGGTGGATGATTTTGATTGTTCCGAATCAACATTTTCGATGAGTGCTGTTGCAGATGCAGTGTCCACGATGTCGTTGTTCTTAGAGCGCAAAGTCGTTGTTGTTCGACACCTGCAAGATCTACCTGCCGAACACGTCGACACATTCGTTGCCGCCATCGATGGCTGCATTCCTGAAGTTGATTTAGTCATCACGTCCACCGGCAAAGTTCTGAAGGCCATCAACGACGCTCTAAAGCGTGTGAAGGCTGAAACGATTGGTGCAGTTGTCATCAGCAATCAGGGCGAGCGCATCAAATGGGTGGAATCAAAACTTGTCGAAGCGGGCTTCACTTATTCAGCCGATGCTGCACGGTTAATTGCGTCGTGGTTCGGCGGCGATCAAGCTCGAGTCTCTGGTCTGTTGGCCACTCTCACGTCCACATATGGTGAAGGCGCCAAACTGTCGCGCACCGACATTGAGGCATTCTTGGGAGAGGCCGGAAGTATTGCGCCGTGGGACCTCACCGATGCCATTGATAGGGGGGATGCGTCGACTGCGCTCACCATGTTGCACCGAATGATGGCTGACTCACATCCGATGCAGATTCTTGCTCTGTTGGCGAATCGTTATGCGCAGATGATGAAGATTGATGGGAGAGGTGTGCGCACCGCAGCAGATGCAGCCGCCATCTTGGGTGGCAAAGAGTTCACCGCACGAAAAGTGTTAGAGCAATATCAACGGTTGGGCAGCGCAGATGTGTCGCGAGCCATTTCATTGATTGCTCAGGCCGATGTTGACTTGCGTGGCGGAAAAGATTGGCAACCAGAGCTCGTCATGGAAGTTCTCGTTGCGCGTCTAGCCAAACTTGGCGGCGCTGCCACCACATCGCGCACACGCGCATACAGTCGCTAAGAAATTGACCTAAAGAATCAATGAAGTAAAACGCGACGGCGTGATTACTTGGCAGCGTTGAGGCGCTTCATCAAGCGGCTCTTGCGACGGGCAGCTGCATTCGGGTGAATGATGCCCTTTGAGGCGGCCTTGTCGATGCGCTTCACGGCTGCGCGTGCGCTTGCATCTGCTTCGGGGGTACCGGCAGCAGCAACTGCGTTGCGTACACGGGTCTTCAATTCGCTCTTGACAGCCTTGTTGCGGTCGGCTGCTTTTGCGTTGGTAAGAATGCGCTTCTTTTGGCTCTTGATGTTTGCCACGAATGGCAAGGCTATCGGGGCATACCCCCGTCACCAACCGCCACCGATAGGCTCATCTATGCCCATGGACATCTCAAAAATCCGCAATTTCTCCATCATTGCCCATATTGACCATGGCAAGTCGACCCTGTCCGACCGCATCCTGGAAATGACGGGTGCCGTTGAGGCCCGCGACATGAAGGCCCAGTACCTCGACTCCATGGACCTCGAGCGCGAGCGCGGCATCACCATTAAGGCTCAGAACGTGCGCGTGGCATGGAAGGGGCACACCTTCCACCTCATTGACACCCCGGGTCACGTGGACTTCGGATACGAAGTCAGTCGCTCTTTGGCTGCATGTGAAGGTGTTGTTCTCGTGGTGGATGCAGCGCAAGGTATTGAAGCCCAAACGCTCGCCAACTGTTATCTCGCGCTGGAGAACGATCTTGAGATTGTCGCAGTTCTCAACAAGATCGACCTTCCCGCTGCAGACCCAGATCGCTACGCGCAAGAAATTGAAAACATTCTTGGCATTCCTGCAGAGGACATCCTTCGTATTTCTGCAAAGACGGGTGAAGGTGTTCCAGAACTTCTTGACGCCGTCATCGAGCGGATCCCAGCACCGACTGGCGACGTTGATGCACCGCTCCAAGCGTTGATTTTCGATTCGCAGTTCGACCAATACCGCGGTGTTGTCTCCAGTGTCCGTGTCATGCATGGTCGTCTCAGCACAGGCAGCAAGTTGCAATTCATGCAAGCGCGCGCATCGCACGAAGCAATTGAAATCGGTGCGCGTCGCCCTGCAACAACTCCGTTGTCAGAGCTTGGGCCTGGCGAAGTGGGTTATCTCATCGCTGGTATCAAAGATGTTGCAGAGGCACGAAGCGGCGAAACAGTCACCACGGTCTCCAACGGCGCAACTGAACCACTGCCTGGTTACCGAGATCCCAAAGCAATGGTGTTCTGTGGTTTGTATCCCATTGATGGCGATGACTTTGAAAACCTTCGCGAAAGTTTGGAAAAACTCAAACTAAATGATGCGTCCATCACGTACGAGCCCGAATCGTCCGGAGCTCTTGGTTTTGGATTCCGGTGCGGATTCCTCGGTCTCTTGCACATGGAAATTGTGAAGGAACGCCTAGAGCGCGAGTTCAACCTTGCACTCATTGCAACAGCACCGTCGGTGGCGTATCGCGTCACGAAAACCGATGGTGAAGTTGTGGTGGTGGAGAATCCTGCAGATCTTCCTCCCACGCAGAACATCAATTACATCGAAGAGCCGTTCTTCAAAGTCAGCATCATCACACCGAAGGACTACACCGGCACTCTCATGGAGCTGTGTCAATCACGTCGTGGCGAAATGGTGAAGTTGGAATATCTGTCGCCAGAACGTGTTGAGTTGCACTATCTCATTCCGCTGGCGGAAGTGGTGGTGGACTTCTTCGACCAAATGAAGAGTCGTACACAGGGATACGCAAGTCTCGACTATGAACTCGAGGGTTATCGCCCCAGCAATCTTGTACTGGTGGACATCTTGCTGAATGGTTTGGCGGCGGATGCCTTCAGCACCATCGTGCATCGTGACAAAGCATTTGATTACGGCCGTCGCATGTGTGAGAAATTGCGCGAGTTGATTCCCCGTCAAATGTTTGATGTTCCTATTCAGGCTGCCATCGGAGGCAAAGTCATCGCCCGCGAAACTGTGAAAGCGAAGCGCAAAGACGTGTTGGCGAAATGTTATGGCGGTGACATCACGCGTAAGCGCAAACTGTTGGAAAAGCAGAAGGAAGGCAAGAAGAAAATGAAGGCCATCGGCCGGGTGGAAGTACCTGGTGATGTCTTCATTAGTGCCTTGAAGTTGGACGACTGATGTCTGCAAACGAGACGGATGCAAAGGCAAGCCCGTTTCGCTCGCTTCAGCATCGCAATGTCCGCGTGTATTTCGTTGGGCTCTTGTTGTCGAACGTCGGCACGTGGCTGCAATTCACCGCAACATCGATTCTCATCTATCGCATTAACGAACGCGCAACGGACGCTGGACTCAACACACTGTTTCAGTTTCTTCCCATGTTGTTGCTTGGCGCGTGGGCTGGCGGTTTCGCAGACCGCCACGACCGCAGAACCGTCACTATTTGGACGCAGTCCGCTCTCCTTGCACAAGCTGCGTTGTTGGCTATCGCCGACTTTGGCGGTTTTGTTTCGTTGCCAGTGATTTATTCGTTGTCGTTGGTGCTGGGTATTGCAAACGCCATTGACAATCCTTCTCGACGCGGCTTGGTGACAGAACTCGTTGAGCCCGCAGAGATTTCGAATGCAATGTCTCTGAACACCACCGTGATGACAGGGTCGCGAATCTTTGGTCCGGCCCTCGCTGCGGTGTTGATTGGGCCACTTGGAACAGCGTGGTTGTTCGCAATGAACGCGTTGTCGTATGTCGCGGTGTTGTGGTCGTTGTTGGCACTTCGTCGTTCTGAAATGATTCCGTTGCCACCAGCACCGCGAACCGGCAAGCCAGTGCGGGAAGCAATGGCCTTCGTGTGGACTGATCCGTTCTTGCGGTACTCGTTCATTGTGTTCGCCATTGTGAGTACATTCGCCTTCAACTACAGCGTTGTGTTGCCGAAACTGAGCGACGTGCAGTGGGGTCAAGCAAATGGGTATCCCATTCTTCTCACCATCGTCAGTATTGGAAGCATCTTTGGTGCGCTGAGTACAGCGCGCTTCCGCGTTGTGGGTGTTCGTTGGTACGGAACTTTGGTGTCCATCAACGCACTGTCATGCATTGCGTTGGGATTTGCTCCGAATTTTCTCGTGGCATGTCTCGTGGCGCTTCCGCTTGGTTTTGGTGGTACTGGACTAGTCGCATCAATGACGGGAATTAGCCAACAGAAAACCTCGCCAGAAATGCGTAGCCGAATGCTTGCACTGCAGTCGGTTGCATTCTTGGGGTCCACTCCAATTGGTGGGCCAATTACCGGATGGATCGGCGACAACATCAGCATTCAGTGGTCGCTTGCCTACGGTGGCCTTTTGAGTCTTGCCGTGTTGCCGTTGTTAAGGAGAGCCAAATGAGCGTTGCAGTGTGGTGGATTCGTCGAGACATGCGATTGGCCGACAACGGCGCTCTCGCATCGGCCGCTCAACGAGGCAACGTTGTGCCACTTTTTGTCGTTGACCCAACTTTTGAAACGGCAGGCGCTCGTCGTACGCAATTCATGTTTGCAACGTTGAGGTCGCTTGATCTTGCTGCTGACAAAGCAGTTGTTCTTCGCCATGCTGACCCAGTGTCAGAAGTCGTGGCGTTCTCGAAAGCAGTTGGCGCCACGAGTGTCCATGTGACAGTGGACTTTTCGCCCTATGGACGCGCACGTGATGCAAAAGTTCGAAGTGCATTGCAAAAAGAGGGAATTGAATTCGTCGAAGCTGACTCTCCGTATGCAGTGAATCCAGGCGTTGTGCTGAAGGATGACGGCACGCCGTTGAAAGTGTTCACGCCGTTCTACAAGCGGTGGATGGGTCATGTTGATCTTGCCGACAAATCGGTACCCGCAGTGACATGGGCAGATTTTCGCTCCATGTGTCAGGGTTATCCAACAACCGAGCCACCCGCAGGGTCGCTGTTTCCCGTTGGTGAAGACGCCACATGGGCTCGATGGAACGAATGGTCTGCACGAGGCTTGAACACATACAAGAGTGATCGTGACAATCCTGGAGTGGACGGCACCTCGCAATTGTCGGCGGCGTTGCGATTTGGTGTGGTGCACCCACGGCAACTTTTGCGTACGTTGCCGGCATCGGCCGGTGGTGATCATTTCAGAAGCGAAATTGCATGGCGTGAGTTCTATGCAGACGTGTTGTTCCATCTTCCGAAGACGAAGTGGGAAAACCTTCAACCCAAAATGAATGCTCTCGTGAATGATTCAGGTGCAGTAGCAGAAGAGCGATTCAAGAAGTTCTGTGCTGCACAAACTGGATATCCAATTGTTGACGCCGGAATTCGCCAGATGTTGTCAAGCGGGTGGATGCATAACCGTGTTCGAATGATTGTGGCGAGTTTTTTGGTGAAGGATTTGCATCTTCCGTGGCAATGGGGCGCCAAGTTCTTCATGGATCATCTCATTGACGGTGACATCGCATCCAACAATCACGGATGGCAATGGACTGCCGGAACCGGAACCGATGCAGCACCGTATTTCCGTGTCTTTAACCCAATGTCGCAAAGCGAGAAGTTTGATCCGTCGGGTTCATACATTCGCCAGTGGATTCCAGAACTTGCCCACCTTGACAACAAGAGCATTCATGCACCGTGGACGTTGGGGCTGCTTGCACCCGCTGAGTATCCAGCACCAATGGTTGACCACGCAGTGGAGCGCGAAGAGGCGTTAGCCCGTTATAAATCGGTCAGCGGAAAGTAAAATCTCCACACCATGTTGGATGAACGCAAAACCGCCATTCTTCGGGCTGTCGTCCAGGAATATGTTGCTTCGGGTCAGCCCGTCGGTTCGACACATATTGCCAACTTGCCTTCAGTGAAGGTGTCGTCGGCCACCGTGAGAAATGAGATGTCGGCATTAGAGCAAGAGGGTTACCTTGCTCAACCGCATACGTCGGCTGGTCGTATTCCCACAGATAAGGGGTATCGCCACTTTGTGGATTCCATTACTCCCGAATCGTTAGTGGCAGATGCGCAAGCAACTCAGGTGGGGGAGTTCTTCAGTGCGGCACATGGCCGTTTGGAAGATTTGCTTCGTCACACCACCACATTGCTGGCCAACATCACTCATCACACTGCAGTTGTTGTGGGGCCAGAAGTGGAAGCCACAACAGTGCGCGCGGTGCACATCAGTCGAGTCACGCCACGCACCGCCACCGTTGTCATGGTGATGTCAAATCACGGCGTGGAAAACGAGACAATTCAAATCTCTGATGACATCAGCGATGATCACATCTCTTTGTCGGTGTCGCACCTTGCAAAGTTCTTGGTGGGTAAGTCGCTTGGCGAGATTGAATCCATTCCGTCATCAAACGATGCTCATGTTGATGCAGTGTGTTACGCCACATTGAATGCGTTATCACGCCATCGCAAAGACAAACCTGTCTTCGTTGGTGGTGCGGCATCACTTGCGAATGCTTTTGATGCCGTTGATGTTGTGCGCGATGTTCTCGCCACCATTGAGCAACAGTTTGTTGTGGTGTCGCTTCTGCAAGACCTCCTCGACCGCGGTCTGTCGGTTGCAATCGGCGCGGAACATGGAGTTGAACAATTGTCGGCATGCTCCGTCATCGTTGCGCCAGTTGTCGCAGACGGTGAAACAATTGGTTCTGTTGGCGTTTTGGGGCCAACTCGCATGAACTATCCGCAAGCATTGAACACAGTCGAAGTCGTTAGTGAACAGCTTGGGCGTCGTATTTCAGAAGGTGCATCGTGAGCGACTTCTACGACCTATTGGGTGTCTCGCGTTCTGCATCTCCAGATGAGTTGAAGAAGGCCTATCGAAAGAAGGCACGCGAACTTCACCCTGATGCAAACCCAGACAATCCGGCGGCCGAAGAGCAGTTCAAAGAAGTCAGTCGCGCATATGAAGTGTTGTCCGACCCTGACATGCGTGCTCGCTACGACCGATTCGGTGAGAGCGGATTGTCCGGTGGTGGCGGAATGGGTGATCCATTCGGCGGCGGCGGACTCGGCGACATCTTTGAGGCGTTCTTTGGCGGTGGCGGTTTTGGTGGATCGCGTCAACCGTCTGGTCCGCCGCGCGGACAAGATTTAGAAGTCACCGCGCGAATTGATCTGAACGGCGTGATGTTTGGTCAGCAGGTGACTGTTGACGTCAATACCGCCATTGCGTGTTCCGATTGTGGTGGCAGTGGTGCGGGTGCCGGTACAGAGCCCGTGCAGTGCACTGATTGCGGTGGGACGGGTCAAGTTCGTCGTGTTCGCCAAAGCATGCTTGGACAAATGGTCACCACCGGCCCGTGCGGTCGCTGTGGCGGCATCGGACAAGTTGTCGTGACTCCGTGTTCATCGTGTTCTGGTGAAGGTCGCAAGTCATCGCGTGAGTCATACACCGTTGATGTGCCTGCCGGTATCCGATCTGGCCAAACACTTCGATTGTCTGGTCGTGGTGCGGCAGGTCCGCGTGGTGGAGAACCAGGTGATTTGTATGTACATGTCGCTGTTGCGCAGCACCCGGATTTCATTCGCGATGAAGATGATCTCGTGTTTCATCTTCCATTGTCCATCACGCAAGCTGCGCTCGGTGTTCACACAGTTCTTGAAGCACTTGATGGCGAACTTGACTTGGTTGTTCCAGCGGGCACACAGCACGGACGTGAATTTGTGGCGCGCGGTCGAGGAGTACCGCACCTCAACGGTCGCGGCCGAGGAAACTTGCGTGTCCGAGTATCCGTCACGGTGCCAACATCACTTACGGATGAGCAAGAGCAGTTGTTGCGTCAATTGGCTGATGTTTCGGGTGACGAAGTTGCGTCACCTGACAAGAGTCTGTTCTCTCGCATCAAGTCGGCATTCTCGTGAATCCACTGTTGCGAGATTCTGCGGCACATGTCTTTGTTGCCGACCTTGCAGCGCCACAGTTATCGCCAGATGATGTGCATCACTTGAAAAAGGTGCTCCGGCTTCGTGATGGTGAAAGTGTTACCTGTTCAGATGGCAAAGGAAGATGGCGAGTCTGTTCGTGGTTGTCTGATTCGGTGACGCTGAATGGAGACATTCAGACAGAACCTTCACCAACAACACGGTTGCGTGTTGCGGTAGCTCCAGTGAAAGGTGATCGCACAGACTTTGTGGTGGAGAAGTTGGTGGAAATTGGTGTCGACGACATTGCCATCCTGGCTCCACTAGAGCGAAGTGTTGTGAGGTGGGCACATGACAAGGTTGCACATGTCATGGATCGCTATCAACGAATTGCCACAGCAGCTGCGATGCAGAGTCGTCGAGTGTTCTTGCCTGAACTCACTGGTCCGGTGTCATTGGCCAGCCTTGGAGGCGGTCAGGTGGCGCTCGCCGAACCTGGTGGATCTGCTGAATGGGGACAGGTGGCCACAGTAGTGATTGGTCCCGAAGGTGGTTTTTCTGAAAAAGAATTGGCTGCTGCGCCCGCCACCATCGACCTCGGGCCCAATATTTTGCGCGCCGAAACCGCTGCCATCGTGGCCGCGGCCCAGATGGTCGCACACTGGCGGCGTTGAATGCACCACACTGTGTGGTGCCATGGCTGCTTTATCTGACGACGAACTTCTTCACGATTCTCCCTTCACTCGTCTCGTGGGCGAGCGATTGCGACGGATCCGGCAACAAAAACAGTGGTCTCTGTCTGACGTTGAAGCAAAGAGCGACAGTGAGTTCAAGGCGTCTGTTCTCGGTGCATATGAGCGTGGAGAGCGTGCAATTTCAGTTCCGCGGCTTGAACGACTGGCACGTTTCTACGGAGTAAGCATCGACCAATTGTTGCCGCGCGACATGCAACACGGAAACGATGCAGG
>Ga0172373_10006915_pt1 | contig 14918 bp, 16 predicted proteins | sample Lak10m_2_FD_114546 | JGI IMG/M metagenome (GOLD analysis project Ga0172373, IMG submission 114546) | Freshwater microbial communities from Kabuno Bay, South-Kivu, Congo - kab_092012_10m | ecosystem: Environmental > Aquatic > Freshwater > Lake | place: Democratic Republic of the Congo... | reverse complement strand
TCTGTCGACTTGTAGAATGCATCATTAAATGCAGGAAACGGCTCATTATCCCAAACATGCCACCATGCGATAGGGCAGACCTGGTGGATCTCATCTTCAATCTCAAAGAGCCAAGTAAAGAATCTTGGATCTGTGAAGATAAGTAGGAGGTCAGGACGCTCAGTTGCAAGAGTGACACGAATCAAGTCTCTATTACCAAAACCGTCAATCGGCTTGATGATAAAGTCCTCATTGACAGCGACTGTCCTGTAATCAGAGTGCTTCATTGCGGCGCCAAACTGCCTGAATGACCAGCATCCCTTATTCAAGAGGCCTGTAATAAGATGACGAGTTTGAGTTCCTACTCCGCTTGTAGAAAGAGCGTGATCAGAGAGTACTAAGACTTTAAATTTCTTATTCATGCTCTGTAATAATAATCATTCTATCGTGAGGTAAAAGGCTCAAAGTCACCTGAGCCTGGGCAGTGTGGTGTGCCCTTAAAGTCGCAGAATTTGCATGACGACCTGTTCTTAAAGACTTTTCCTGATTTCACACCACTGATCATTGAGGTCACAAGTCTGTCTGATTTCTCTATGGTCTTCGGACCCGCAGAGACCTCAATGTACTCGCAAGACTTGCCTGGCTTTAGGCCTCTCTTTAGAAGAACAAACCCGCACTTGATTTCTTTTGGATCAACTTCAAATTTTTGTGAGCAAAAATTCTTGTAGAGGACAGGCTGTGCCTGGACGAGCTCATTACGGCGCTTATCGGCGGCCCAACCTCGAGGTCCTGAAGTTTTCCAGTCAAGGATCCAGAGGCACCATTGGCCGCGCTTATTCTTTGCCTTGATCATTGCGTCAACGAAACCCTTAAAGCTTACATCATGACCCGTGATTGGCTCGTAAAGCGCATGTTCTGCAGAAATGCAAGTCCACTCAGGAAATGTGTCATCCATGAATTGAGGCACATCCTCCAGAATCTGTTTGCCTTCCTTGACCCATGAGTCAACATTTGAAAGTGATTTCTCAGCCCAGACTTTTCTGATCTCTGATTCGAGACGATCAGGATTCATTGTCCTAGACTTAAGATAGTCTTCGCACTCAGCGTGGACAGCAGTTCCAAACTCTAGATTCTCGCTAGGCTTAGAAATGTTGATCTTGTCAATATAGAGCAGTTTATGTCGCCAACCGCACTCATGCCAGTTTTTGACTTCAGAAAAAGAGATGTGTGGTTTGCCAGTAGGAAATGTAGTCACAACTAATTATAGATAAGAAGCACATTATTTATTACGTACGCTTACAGCACGACCAACTTGTTTTTCCCAGTCTCTATCATCAATCGATCTTATCTCTAGATTCTTGTCCCAAGCACCATTCATAACTTTTGGATCTATGTTATATTTTTTTGCAATTGTCATAAGCGCATTGATGTCTTTTGGAAAACAATGACCGCCAAAACCACGAACATATCGACCATCATGAGCTGGAACAGGCCCTGGAACTGCCCAGTGAGTGTCACCTAGTCTCGGGTCTAGTTTTGCGTATTCAACAACTTTATCATAATCAATATTAAGACCATCTCTGTCAAGCTGTTCACAGATTTGTGCTACTTCATTCGCAAATGAAACTTTTACTGCTAAAAAACAATTAGTAATGTACTTTACCATCTCTGCAGTTGTTGAGCTTGTCTTTATTATTGGAATTTTTGGAAACGCTCGCATGAAGACATTTCTTACTGTATTAATGTAAGGCCTTGGCCCTCCAAGAACAATTCTATTCTGTTCACGCATGTCGTGAATTGCATTAGACTCTGTTAGAAACTCAGGATTGAAAATTACATGAAGCCCTATGTCAGAAAATTGCTCATTCCATTTTTCTGTAGAACCTGGAGGAACCGTTGATTTGATAACAGCGATTCTTTCAGGAGAATCAGCAACATAAGGTGCTGACGCAATTAGGGTAAGAACATCTTCAACTATCGTCGTGTCAGGTGAGCCGTCTTCATACATGGGTGTAGGAACACATACGAAATAAATTCCAGAAAAACCAGATGTTCCTTCGCATATTGAAACAAAATCTACTATTGTCTTTGGGACAATTTCTTGCTGTGCATCTTTTCTCTTGAATGACCTGATTCCGCCTGGTGCACATTTTTGTATGTCTTTATCGTAGACAAAGACAGTCTCGCCTCGTTCAGATAAGACGGTCGTGAGACTTCCACCAACAAACCCCTGACCGATAACTGCGACACTCATTTGATCCTCAATCGCTTTTTTCAATAATTTTTGATGTTTCAGTGATAAGTGTTTTTCTTTCTATTAAATAAGATTTCTCAAAACACTTCTTAACAAGAAAGTTTCCATACTCTTCATTATTAATTAAATTGATACAGGAATTAGCCGTATCTGTGTATGTAATATTTGATAGGCAAAAGTGTATATTGGGTTCTAAGTTAAGTGTAACCCAATCCCAAGATAGTCTTGGATAAACTACTACAGGCCTGCCAGAAAACAAAAGATGTTTTAATCTACCACTATGACCTTGACCTGGGAAATCTAGTAACACTGCATATTCGCCTGCAAACTTCATTTCTCTAAACTGTGATGCATTATTGACATTTTCGACGTCAAAACAAGGATGATCTTTGACCAACTCACAAAAATTTCTTCTTGCAACATGCTGATCAACAGATCCTCTCCAAAATGCTTTTTTAATCACGCTTTTATTTTCAATGCACTCATTAGAAAATTTGATCATCTCTTTTCTATAAGATTCAAAATCATCAATTCCTATATCAACCCATGCAAATGAATGCGGATCAGGTATAACAATCTCCTTGTCTTCTCTTCTGCCTGTTATTGATAATAACTTCCAAGGCGTCTTAACACCGATAGGGTAGTCATCTCCAGTAAAAACAAAAAATCTTTTATTTGAAGAAGAATTACATAATTCAGACGCAAGACTCAAAGATTGTTGTATTGTCTTATGTCTATTACGCCATCCTCCGCCGTCATATAAAACATTTATTTTATTATTTCTCATCTCTACTAACAAGAGTTGACTTAAAAAATGTTCTTTCCACGCTTGTTTCCAAAAATCAGGAAATTCAATATCTTTGATATATGAAGCGTCGAATGTGTTTAAAAGCATTTTATGCTAAGTACCTTCTTGATTTTTGTAATGCAGAACCTATAACTTGGTGCATGTCATAATACTTGTATTCTGCTAATCTTCCACCAAAAATAACATTTTTACACTTATCTGCTTTTTCTTTGTAGAGCCTGTATTTTTCTACATTTAATTCGTCACTTACTGGGTAATAAGGAATAGAGTCACGATTACTTTCAATAGGAAATTCTTTTGTGATAATTGTTTTAGTCAGATTCTTTTCAGGTGTGAAATGACGATGCTCTGTGATTCTTGTCCAATTGATTTCATATTCTGGATAGTTGATGACTGCGTTGCCTTGGTAATCACTTTCATGAACTTCATTTACAAAATTTAAGCCTCGATATTGAAGTTCGCCTAATTCAAAATTGAAAAATTCATCAATTTTTCCTGTAAAAACAATGAATTTTGCGATTTTTTCAAATCTTTCTCGATGTTTAAAAAAATTGACGCCTAGTTCAATATCAACTCCATCTGTCATATTTTCAAAAATTTTCGTATAACCTTCTGTTGGTATCCCTTGAAAAGAATCATCAAAATAATTGTCGTCGTACGTAAGTCTAATTGGAATTCTTTTTATAATAGAAGCAGGTAAATCACATGGATCTCTCATCCATTGCTTCTTTGTATAACCATAAATAAACTTTTCATAGATCTCAATTCCCACTTGAGATACTATCCACTCTTCAAGATTTCGCGGATTTTCAATTGAAATTTTGACTTCATTCAATTTTCTTTGAGCTTCGCTAGGTGACGTTACGCCCCACAATTGGTGAAGAGTCATCATATTAATAGGAAAAGAAAAAATTTTATCGCCAATTCTTGATTTTGGTCGATTTATGTAGTTGTTAAAATGAGAAAATTTGTTTATGTAATCCCAAATTTCTCTACTTGATGTATGAAAGATATGTGGGCCATAGACGTGAATATCAATATCGTGTTGTTTTCTTGTGAAACAATTTCCTCCGATATGATCTCTTTTGTCTATTATGAGGCACTTTTTGTTCTTTATTTTTGCTTGTTGAGCAAAAACAGATCCAAAAATTCCAGAACCTACAATCAAAAAATCGTACAAAATTCACTTCCAATTAATTATAGCATTATCTTATTGATTTATCAAATCCAAATTCACCTAAATGAATAAAATTTCCTTTATCATCTCTTGACAAAGCAATGTATTCATCAACATCAATATAATCGTCATTTCTATAATCAATATCTTCAAGTTTGACTGCATGTTTAAAACCAAAAAGTGAAAACCACATTCTTTCCATGCAAAATCCTTCAATTGGGTTCATTGAATATGATAAAGCGTTCAAGCACTTTTCATAAATCATACGCGGATTTTTATGAATTGCGCCTCTTGTAACAGCAAATTGTCCGGCTGGGTTGCAAACAAAAACTTCGGGCGCTTGTGTTTCAAAAATGTATTGATATAATCTTGATAAGGGTAAATGTTCTGGTCCACAATGTGGTCGTCCATTTCCGTCACATATGATTGTGCCATCACTAAGCCGTGCATAATCAAATTTCACATTGAAGTTTTTAATAACTGACAATAATTCATAAAGATCTTTACAATGAGAAAAAGGCTCACCTTGTAGAAATACAGTAACATCAGAAAGATTGTCATAATTTTTTACTATGTGTGTGAGATATGTGTGCGATTCTTTTCCAACATTAGCAAGAAGATTTGCACCTTCATGCTTATTATACACAGTAATTTCATATCCTAATCTTTTTGGAACTTCAACCCAAGCTATGTCCTCTTTGAATCTTGAGATCACAATTTCATGTGTCATTTTGTGATCTCATTCTTCACATGTCTTAAATCTTCTTCATACATCAATTTTGCAAGACCTTTAAATGTCACCTTCGGTACCCATCCAAGCTTTTCTCTAGCCTTGGTGCAGTCGCCTTCCAGCCATGGAACTTCGTGGGGGCGCTTTAGGCGTTCATCAATAACCAGATGACTGTCAACATCAAGCCCTGCAATCTCGAAGACCTCATTGAGAAACTCTCTAACTGTGTGGGTCTCACCTGTTGCAATAACATAATCGTCAGGTCTATCCTGCTGCAGCATGAGCCACATGGCCTCGACGTAGTCCTTAGCATAGCCCCAATCTCGAAGAGCGTCGAGGTTACCGAGAGAGATCTTGTCCTGCAGACCGAGCTTGATTCGTGCCGCTGAAAGAGTGATCTTACGAGTGACGAATGTCTCGCCGCGGCGAGGGCTCTCGTGGTTGAAGAGGATTCCGGAAGAAGCATGGATTCCGTAGCCTTCGCGATAGTTTCGAGTAAGACCGTGAGCAAAGACCTTAGCACAGGCATATGGCGAAGCCGGCATGAGTCGTGTGTCCTCATTTTGAGGATGCTCGGGATTGTCACCATACATCTCAGAAGAGGAGGCTTGGTAGAAACGACAACCAGGTTGTATCGTCCTAATACACTCAAGGAGCCTGAGCGGTCCCATCGCTACAGTATCGACAGTTTCTTCGGGAACATCAAAAGAGACTCTAACATGTGACTGTGCTGCCAGGTTGTAGACCTCGTCGAACTGCTGGCTTGCAAAAAGACGATAGAAAGCCCCAGCATCATTCATTGAGCCATAGACAAGCTGGAAATTAGGATTCTTGAGAAGATGATCGATGCGATCTGTAGCAAGAAGTGATGTTCTGCGCTTCATGCCCACAACTTTATAGTTCTTTTCTAGTAACAACTCTGCAAGATAGCTTCCATCTTGTCCTGTTACACCTGTTATAAGAGCAGTTTTCATGCTCAAATCATAACACCTCTGACATTCGGGTATCTCTCTTTAAAATAATTAATTGTCTCTTTGAGACCTTCTCGTAACGGTGTGTATTCTCCTTTCCAGCCGAGTGATCTTAAGAATTGATTTGACGATGGCTTTTGATATTGACCATCTGGTTTCGTTGAATCGAAAACAATTTTACCTTCAAATCCAATCTCTTCGGCGATCATGAATGATAAGTTTTTGATTGAAATTTGCTCTGTGTTACCAATGTTGACAGGTAATTCTCCGTCATAGTTTTCAGCAAGCCAGAGAATGATGTTTGCTGCATCTCTAGCAAAGGTGAATTCTCTTAACGGTTGTCCTGAACCCCAAACCATCACTTCGCTTTCATTTCTTAGTTTGGCTTCATGAAATTTTCGAATGAGTGCAGGAATAACGTGACCACTTTCAAGATCATAATTGTCATTTATTCCGTAAAGATTATTAGGAATAACAGTGATAAAATTACACCCAAATTGTTGTCTATACGCTCGACTTTGGACATCCAGCATTCTCTTGGCATATGCATAACCAAAATTTGAATAATGAGGTGGGCCCATATGCAATTGTTCTTCTGTCAAAGGATACGACACATAATTTGCATCTGGATATATGCAAGTTGACAAAATAGAGACTAGTTTAATTTTTGATTCTTTGCAGTTTTGAATAACGTTCATATTCATATTGACATTATCATCAAAGAAATCAGCAACAAAATCAGAATTAGCTTTAACACCTCCAACTCTTGCTGCACAATGTATGACTGTGTCTATACCATGTTTTTGTGAAAAATTTTTTAAAAAATTGCTTTGTTTGGTTAGATCAGTGTCAATTGTTGAAAGTCCTATAGCGTCAAAGTCTAGTCCAAGAATCTCAGAGCCTAAAAGACCTGTTTTTCCTGTTACAATTTTTTTCAAGATTCACCTTTATTACTGTGTGATTATGTCATAATAGTCGCCAATCAAAAATTTATTATTTTTTGAAAGACTAGTCAATAAATGACTATTGTTATAATTTTCATATTTCATAACTCTAAAATCAAGACTAACTCTTGTTTTGCCTGTTGTGTTAGGAAGATTTCCATGAATGCACTTATTACCATTAAATTTAACAATTTGTCCTGGATTGAGCGTAAATTGTCTAAAATCCATTTTACCAGGTTCGGATTCAGAAATAGTAGTATTACTTTCAAACATAGGCGTAATTGCTAAAATAAAATTTATTTCACCTTCTGGGTGATTGTAATCAAAATCTCGATGCCAACCTCCAACAGCAACATTTCCTGGAAGGTGCACTCTAAATGACGGCCACTTTTGAAATACTATTTTATCATCAATACCTATAATCTGTGAAATTTCATCTCTAATGAAATTTTTGTATGTTTCTTCAAAATCTAACCAACCTGCCCTCATTGCATCGTAAAAAGTTTGATGAAAAATTGTGTCACTATCCTTGCCTGGTCTATCAAAAAAGTCATATTTTACTTCTTTGCTGCGATGCAGTTCTTGTAAATTACAATCAAAAAGATTTGTGACAAGCTTTACGAAAGGATATTTTTCTCTATCGTAATTGTAGTATTGTTCCACTATAACTCCTGTCTAATATCAACATTACATGCCATGTAATTCTTTAAGCATTGGAAAAATTTCGAAGCTCATGTCTTTGTTGTGGCATAATAATCCAAATGCAACATTGCTCGTGCTTATGATAGAATGATGGCATTGTTTCAGATTGATAAAATCAATAAACATATTTTTGATTTCATCAGTGATTGGTCTATTTTTTTGTGTCCAATCTTGATTGCTGTCACCTCTATCATATATGTGATAAAAAACTTTTTCACTATCAATTCTTTGTTTTATAAGATCAATAAAAATAGATGAATCACAAGCGACATAAATTTGTTGAAAGTTCATTTGGTCAAAAACTTTTTTAACAAAATCAGCGTTTTCTTCAAAAAAAGATTGATGGTTGAACAAGGGGCCATTATGTCGTTCGTGACAATAATGACCAGGATATCTTAAATGAACTGCCAGCGTCTTATTTTTAGTATTAAATAGTGTATGTTGCTTAATGAAAGCTTCATTAATTTCAACATATTTTTCTATAATTTTGTTAAACTCTTTTCTTAGTGTCGAAAAATCTTTGTGAAAATAAATTTCTGGTGTTGTATAAAAGTAACCAATACGATCATTTATTCGAAAATCATTGTAAAATGGTATAGAAATTCTTCTTGCTACCAATCCAGAGTGTTTTTCAATTGCTAGTTTATTTACTTCTTGTTCGACCCATTTAGATGTACAAAAATCAGGTGCGTCTGACGTTTTCTGAAGCTTTATATTAATGATATCCGCAAGAAGATCAATATCGTCGTGATTCCACTCTATGTCAAGATCAAAATCAATATAATCTTTCAACCAGAGCCAATCAATCATTCTAAGGTAATTTGAAAAAATTCCAGAACCATCCTTTACGTATTTTACTTTCATAGAAAATTCAGTGTTTATTTCTTAAAAACAGGTATAGGCAAAATTTTGTGTTGATTCTTTCTGTTAAGTTCTAGATAGATCTTAAGAATTTCTTGTTGTCTTTCATCAAGCTTTTCTTTAACCTCAGACTCAACGAAACTCATTGCCCACTCTAATTCTTCGTAAGATGCACCAATTTGGTCTTCATCAGACCTGTCATCATTCCACAAGCCGTCTGTCGGTCTTGCTTTCAATATTTCTTCATTAATGCAAAGATCCTTTGCTAAGTTCCTAACTTCTGTCTTTGTTAGATCAGCAATTGGTGATATGTCAACTCCACCATCGCCATATTTTGTATAAAATCCGACACCAAAATCTTCAATTTTATTTCCTGTTCCTACAACAATACCATTAACAGAAGCAGAAATTTGATAAAGTGCGGTCATTCTAATTCTACTTTTTGAATTTGCAAAACCTAATAAACTATCAAATTTATCCTTGAAATTCATGTAAAAGATCTCATATGTAGAAGATAAATCAAATTCATGAAAATACACATTTTTGAATTTTTCCTCTAGCCACTTTGCATGTTCATGAGCTCTTTCAACTTGTTCTTTTTTCTGAAGTATTGGCAAAGAAACAATGTGAGTCGGAATACCTGTCATGCAACAAAGTGTAGAAACCAATGCAGAATCTATTCCACCTGAAATTCCTACAACTAACGCATTCATGTTATTCGTTTGACAGTATTCTTTAATCCAGTTTACAATTTTTATTTCTAAATTCATTTTCTTGCTTCGCCTAGAAATTTAGTAAATTCAAAATAATCATGAACGTCATTTAAACAAAAACTACTTCTTTGCTTAGTCGACAAGGCACGTTTTATGAATGAATTTTTGTTCTGTTTATCATCAATAAGAACTATATTTGTGTCGCAATAATAGCTTGCGAGGTCAACAGGAGACGTAGAAGATGTAATAAAGACTTCTGAGTTATGAATGATTGAAAGAAATCTTTGAACATCTAAATAGTGATACATGTCATATGAATGTATGAACTCGTTGTTTATTAATGGATATTTTGAAAGATCATTAATGACAACGAGATGCCTTTTATTTTCAATGAAATATTTGCATATGTCATTGACTAGATCTAGGCTGATAAAACCCCAACCTTTTTGCCCGCCTGTTCCTGACTCACCTACCAAAAAATCATTCAAATTGTTCGATCTAAAGTTTCGACTTTTCCAAGTATTCTTTACGAAAAGTGTCGAGTATTTTTCAAATTCAAATACCTTTTCAAAATGATAATTTTTCCAATTCGAAAGATTCCATCCTAGTGTTCCAGAAGTTCGCCACAATGTATCTTCAGTCGTGTAAAAATCTTTTTCTCCTGTTGCGTATTTAAAAGAACAAAGCGAAAAAAGACCTAAGTCCCAAGGCTTTGTTCTGCCAATAGGATGTAGAATATTTTTGTACTTGTAAGAGTAGATAACATTTTCATATTCATCTTCATTGAAATTTTTAATAGTTTCCCAGAAGGCAATTCCTCGATCTCCGTATTTCTTAAAATTTTCAATCAATAATGGAGTTTCTCCATTATTAGAATATGCTCGTGTTGTATCTATGAATCCATCTAGTACTATCAAAACATCAACTAAATTTTCATAGAATATTTCTTGACCCGGTAAGCAAGTCCCAATTTTAGTGCCTGTTACATAATCAAAGAAAGGTTTAAATAGTTCATTGAAGAAAATAGGGTAGAACCCATATTCTAACCACGCATATCCAATAAAATTTATTTCTTCTGTCTTGTAATTACTCAATATTGTTCTTAATTCTTCAATACTGCGTATATTGAATTTCAACATTCTTTTCTCTAGATTGAATTAATTAGTTGCATTTGTTTTTCTGTTGGGTTTGCCCATGGTGCATACCACGGATATTCATCCAGCGATATTTTTCTTAAATTATTGATATCATTTCTAACAAAGACTGTATTTACCTGATTGATTCCAACTAAATCATACCCAAGATGAACAGCAAGTTTATTAAGTGCTGGAGGTGTTGCACCATAAAAATTAATGTTGTTTAAATGGACATAATCTTCGTCATAAGGCATTACATACGAACCGTTATGATTTGAATTATATTCTATTATGACTACTTTTGGTCTGTATTCTTCCAAAGACTTCCAAATCCAAAAATCATTTCCGTCTATATCAATAGAAAGGAGATCAAAATCGACTGGGCAGTTTGTTTGCTTGAGCAAAGTTGTTAAAGAATTGCTTGTGCTTAATGAAACTTTTGAATTTAAACAAGAAATCTTGTAGTTCTTCATATTTTCTTGTAATTCTTTGAATTTTTCTGTGTTAGCCTCTATACAAACACCAGAAAAATTTGATTCTAATATGAGCCTATAGACGTTACTGAGGTGGATGCCATCCCAGCTTCCAACATCAACAAAAAAACCATTTCTTGATGAACCAACAGACTCAAGTGCCTCTTGAATCATGCCATCTTCACCGTATTGTGAATATTGCTGTATTGCGTATTTATTTAGTCCTACAATCATTGACATCACCTATAAGTTTGAATAGTTATATCCATTTTCTTGAAAGAAGATTAAGTTTTTATCGATGTTGAGATGCTTAATAAGCTTATCAGGAACGGCGTAAAGTTTTCCTACACCTCCAATCGTTCCATCTCTAATTGGTAAATTTCTTTGAGTTTTATTTAAATAGAACGCAGTATATCCAAACTCTCCATAGCATAATGACAATTCATTCTTAACAAAATCAAAATTGCATACATTTGTCTTATAGCTATCAAACTGGAAGTTTCTATTAGGGACAAAAAAGTCATCAATTACAATAATACAATTATCTTTACAGAAATTTGAAATTTGCAACAACTCATCTTTAATAGGCCAATAATCACCCCAATGTGCATCTAAATAAAAGAGTATAGGTTCATATTTATTTTCTAGACTTGAGAGAAATCTTTCTAAGAAAATTTCTGATGAATTTTTAAAAATTTCTGTATTGCTTAAATTTTGACATCGAGATGTCGAAATCTTGAAATTTTCTTCATCTATTTCTACACTAAAAACTTTCTCAAAATTCTCTCCAAGAAATGAAGTCGTCTCACCTTGGTAAGATCCTGTTTCAATTACACACTTAATATTGAATAAGTCACGTAATCTTAAAATCTCAAATTGAACTTGCGGATCAGAATTGAAAGCCATATTAGACATGTTACTCACCAACTTGATAATTGAATTTATTACCAAAAATGTCTCTAACTTGATTTATGACATTTTCTGTGTCATTAATAGTTACATTAATTCCAGAATCTGCTAACATTTCTGCGATTTTAAGCTGTTGAGACTCTTCAATAAGAGAAGATCCTTTCTTGTAAGAAACACCATTCATTGTGTACATTTTGTCTTCTTTGATTTGACTCATAATATGTGCGCATTGGTGTTCTAAGTGAATTTTATTGTATTCATCTGATGCTTTTGGTATTGATGGGTATATCATATTTTCTTGACAAAGTATTCCAAGTGCCCGATTATCTCTAGGAAAACAAGGACCACCAAATCCAAAACCCCAACCAAGATACTTTTCTCCAATCCTAGTATCTTTGCCGATTGACTTCAGTACAAGGTCATGAGAAACTCCAAGTTTATTACATAAGTCTCCGATCATATTTGCAAATGATATCTTAGTCGTAATAAAGCAATTGATTGAGAGTTTAGTAACTTCAGCTTCAACCAAATTGAGACGACAGATTTTAGGTGTATTTTTGCAAAGACTTCGATGAATTTTTTCTAGTTCATCACCTGCTTCTTGACTTGTCTCTCCAATCAAAACCATGTCTGGATAAGTTTGTCCATTTAATATGTTTCCTTGTGCAATAAATTCAGGATTATAAAGAACGCTATAATTTAGTTTTCTTACTTTATCTACAATGGTGTCACAATATCCTGGAAATGTAGTGCAACCAATAATCAATAATTTTTCTTCTCTCTGCGGACCGATTTCAGTCAGGCTACTAATCAAATCTTCAATTTGTGTATGATCGTACTTACCATTCGACAATGAAGGAGTTGCAACCATTACAAAGATATTTTTTGAGAAATTAATACATTCAGCTAAGCTCGTTGTTGCTTTAAAATTTTTACTATTAGTGAGTAATGTATTGACACCTGGCTCAAGAGAATTAAATGTTTTATTGTTTAATTCATCAACATATTTCTCATTGAGATCACAACCAATTACATTGCAACCTTGTGCTTCTAAATTCAATCCAAGACACAGTCCTAATTTTCCTATACCGATTATAGAAATATTACTTTGTGAAATTGACATTTTTTTCTCCTGTGGTAATCGATTTTATTGAGATTTTCTCAATATTAAGTGTGTGAGGATATCTGCTATTTTTTTCAACATCGTGAGATATTGTTGGATGTTTTACCCAATCTTCATCTTTGATATTGCCTTGATCACCATACTCGTGATTTTGATGATAACATTTAATAGTCATTGTACAGTCTGCTAAAAGCACATCAGGTCTAGAATTTGCATTTGATATTAGCCAACCATCATAGCTAAATCTTGAAATGTAGAAATCAGGTAAATCACTAAATGTTGTTTTACTAGTTAAAAAATAGTCAATACCGCAACCTGGGTGTAGTGTAGTGGGCGGCAAGGACTCTCTCCAATTGCTTGTTGAAAAATTAAGTAGAATGTTATTAAAATTTGCATCCAATCTTTGTCCTACAAGCAAATATTTCTCTTGTATAGGAAATGAGCTTCTAAAGCTTTTATAAGTTGAAGTAAAATCATCATCGAGAATAATATCTGCATTTATTATGCAGATGCTTTCATCTTCTTTAGCAAAAAACTTTCCAACATTGTAAAGCGATCTAAATGTTGGTATTCCTGTTGAAGGACTACATTCAAATTCATCAATTATCAAAAATTGATTTTCACGACAAAAATCTTTAGTTTCTTGATCTTTTGTCAAGACTATGATTGTTTTTTCAATATCCAGCCGATTCCAGCTATTTAGCGCATTTTTTTGTATATTTCTAAATACGTTGTTGAATTTTCTAGTCGTAGTGACAAAAATCATAACGCATCTCCTGTATTCCAATCATTATAATAGTCTTTAACATCATAGATGTTATCACAAAAAACAGCTATTTTGCTAGTCTTTGTAATTGATTTGAATTTGAATTTAGTATTAGTATTTTGCGTAATACTTTGACCTTTTTCTAATAGACCAGTAATTTTGTTATCTTTAGATTCAAGAACGTATTCTACAGATCCATCAATAATATAGATTTGTTGTGTGCCTTTTTTATGGTAATGATCTCCTCGCCAAAAATCTTGTTTACATTCAATAAAAAAGAATCTTTTAAGATGTAAGCTATCAATATCATCAAAAGATATCAATGAACCTCTTTCATCTTCAACAATTTTTACATTATAATTCATGTTTAAATCTTTCTAAAACATTTTGAATTTTTTCAATTTCAAATCTAGTAAGATGAGGCCCTACAGGAATCGAAAGAATGTTGTCAGAAACTCTTGAATTAGAAACAATAAAATCAATTTCACTTCGTAGATGAGGCATATCTTTTAACATTTTAGGGTAATGAATCATCGTGGGTATTTTATTAGTTGTCAAAGATTCAACAATTTTTTCTCTATTATCACAAATGATAGCTAATTGATGAAATACACAATTTTCTGTGTAATCAATTCTACTTTGAATATTAGTTAGAATTTCTCTTGCGTTGTTAAGACGAATTAGATTATTACCTCTATAGTATTTGATTTTCTCTATTAAAAATGCTGCTTGCCATTCATCCATTCTACTATTGAAGCCCCATTCTGTGACTTTGCCTTCATCTAGGCCATAGAACCTTGCTTTTTTACATTTTTCAATAAAGTTATGATTGTTAGAAATGATTGATCCACCATCGCCTCTACTGCCAAGAGGCTTTGTTGGATAGAAGCTATGAATTGCTGCAAAAGAATAATTTGACTTTTCAAGTCCTGTCGACTGTGCGCAGTCTTCAATTATTAAGCTATGTGTATCTCTTGCAATTTTTTCAATATGCGACATTTCTGCTTGATTTCCAAATAAATGAACTGGAACTATAATAGAGTCTTTTGGGACTTCAATATTTGTCAAATCAAGTGTCAATCTTTTATCTACAGGTGCAGCAATTATTCTTTTTGCACCTGCTTGAATCGCTGCAATAGATGTGGGGTATGCGCCAAACTCAGGAATAATAATTGTTCTTTTATGACAATCAAGTAGTTTAAAAACCATGTATAGCGCATCTGTTGCATTTTTAACACAAACAGCATACTTGACATTTTGATCTTTTGCAAAATCCAATTCAAATCTATCTAGAAATTCACCAAGTAGATATTTTCCACTTTTCTCAATTTCTTTGAACGATTTTCTTGAATCTTTAGCTGCCTGCTTATTT
>Ga0172373_10006914_pt1 | contig 14919 bp, 9 predicted proteins | sample Lak10m_2_FD_114546 | JGI IMG/M metagenome (GOLD analysis project Ga0172373, IMG submission 114546) | Freshwater microbial communities from Kabuno Bay, South-Kivu, Congo - kab_092012_10m | ecosystem: Environmental > Aquatic > Freshwater > Lake | place: Democratic Republic of the Congo: South-Kivu... | reverse complement strand
AATCACAATTGAATCTTTTGTTCACATAGGCAAGAGAACATGCATAGGGAATAAATGTCGTATTCAAAGCGGTGCTAGGATTGGCAATAATGTTAAAATAGGAGACAATGTTCAGATATTCTCCAATGTCGTGATAGAGGATAATTCCATTATAGGTGACAATGTTATATTAAATCCAGGTGTAATCGTTGGTTCCGATGGATTTGGTTATACACAGACCGAAATGGGAAGTCATAAATTGCCACAAATAGGCAATGTGATTATTGAAAATGATGTCGAGGTTGGATCGAACACGACAATTGATAGGGCTTCTATGGGTTCAACGATCATAGGTGAAGGCACTAAAATAGACAATTTGGTTCAAATAGGTCATGGCGCTAAGCTTGGCAAACACAACGTGATTTGTTCACAGGTTGGGATTGCGGGTAGCGCTGTAACGGGTGACCATGTGATATTAGCTTCGAGAGCAGGTGTTGGCGATCATATAAAAATTGGTGCTAAAACGACGGTGGGTCCGATGGCAGGAGTTACAAAAGACTTGCCTGAAAATGGTTTGTTTAGTGGATTTCCGGCTATGCCTCATCAAGACTGGTTGAAAATGGCAGGAACTTTGGCGCAACTGCCTTCGATTCGAGAGAAGCTGCGTTCGTTCATTCAGTTTTAAAGACGTGGGCTCGATCCACTCCTCAGTTAAAATTGGTCCTGGGGTGATCATTGATGATCAAGTCACGATTGAAGAGGGGTGCGAGATTGGCGCTTATTGTATTTTTAAAGGCGACACACATGTTGGGCCTTACAATAAATTTTCCAGTCATGTGATTATTGGTGGCGACCCTCAGGATTTAAAATACAAAGGCGGTGGTCGCTTAACGATTGGTCGCTCTAATTATTTTAGAGAGTTTGTCACAATACACAGAGGACATTTAAGCGAAAAGGGTACGATAATAGGGAATGATAACAACTTTTTAACGGACAGTCACGTTGGGCATGATTGCGTTATTGGAGATCATAATTTTATCGCGAATCAAGTTTTGCTGGCAGGGCATGTTGAACTGGGCGATTGGACAAATTTTTCTGGAAATGCCGGTGTGCATCAATTTTGTAAAATAGGCTCTCATGTCATGATTAGTGGACTTAGTGGCATTCGACAAGACGTGCTTCCTTATGCGATGGTGCAGGGAGATCCTGCTAGAATAATAGGCATCAATAGTGTTGGACTTACGAGAAAAGGTTGGTCAAAAGAAAAATTGTTTGCACTAAAGGAAGCTTATCGGTGTTTTAGGAATAAAATTGAACCGAAACAAAAAAATGAGTTTTTTGAAGAGCTGCAGGTTTTTAAGATGAATAGCCATCGCGGTGTTATTAAGTTTAAGGTATAGGATCGTTTTGAAAATATTGGTTACAGGGGCTGCCGGATTCATTGGGTGCCATCTAAGTCACAAGCTGATGAAATTAGGTCATGACGTCATCGGAGTAGATTCATTAAACGACTATTACAGTCCAAAACTTAAAGCTCACCGACTTGACGGTTTAAAGTCAAATTCGAAGTTTTCATTTTTACAGCTTGATTTATCAGAAAAAGAAAGCGCTGAAGCTCTATTTGTAGAGGTTGCCCTAGATGTAGTGGTCCATTTAGCAGCTCAAGCAGGTGTTCGCTATAGTTTAGAGGCGCCTCATTCATATACAAAAAACAATATAGAAGCTTATTTGAATATACTTGAAGGGTGTAGACACAACAACGTTTCTCGCCTTGTTTATGCTTCAAGTTCAAGCGTTTATGGCGGTAATAAAGTTATGCCGTTTTCAGAATCTCAACAGGTGGATCATCCGATCTCACTTTATGCCGCGACGAAAAAAACGAATGAGCTGATGGCGCATACTTACTCTCATCTTTACAATTTTGAAACGGTTGGACTGAGATTTTTTACGGTATATGGTCCAATGGGTAGGCCTGATATGGCATTATGGTTGTTTACCGATGCAATACTAAACAATCGACCAATAAAGGTCTTCAATAATGGCAATATGAGAAGGGATTTTACCTATGTGGATGATATCGTTACCGGTATTATTGGTGCGGTTGAACGTCCTATGTCAAAACTTTATTCAATTTTTAACTTGGGCAATAATCATACTGAAGGATTGGAAGAAATGATCACTCATATAGAAGTTTGCTTGGGAAAAAATGCCATTAAACAATATGAGCCAATGCAACCTGGTGATGTAGCTGAAACGTATGCTGACATTGAATCGGCTAAACAGTATTTAGGTTATAACCCTAAAACGAGTATAAAGACAGGGATTCCAAATTTTGTGGATTGGTATCAAAACGAATGGTTGCCTTTTTCAAAGGGAGTTTAAACAAATATGAAAATTGCTTTAGGTTGTGATCATGGGGCTCTTCATTTTAAGCCGGCATTAAAAGATTATTTAAAGTCCAAAGGGCATGAGTTCGTGGATTTTGGTACAGACTCTACCGAATCATGTGATTATCCTGATTTTGGTATACCAGCAGCAATGTCGGTTCAAAAAGGAGAGTGTGATCGAGCTATTTTATCTTGTACCAATGGCATAGGCATGAGTATAGCGGCGAATAAGCTTGAGGGCATTAGAGCCGCTTTGGTTTACAGTGCAAAAACAGCTGCAACTACGAGAAAACATCATGATTCAAATGTGCTGTGTCTTGGGGCGCAGGAATTTTCAAATGAGGAATTATTGTCATTTGTAGAAGCTTGGATGACAACCGAGTTTGAAGGTGGCCGTCATCAACGAAGAGTGGACAAGTACCCCAAGGCGGGTGCTTAAATAAAGTTAGTTTTTCTTAAGTTTTGGCTTTCCGAGTGGAAGGGGAATATACTTAACAAAGGCTTCGTACATTTCATAGCACTTGAAGTAGAGTTTTTTTCCGCTTTCTTCCATGCTTTCGATGTACAAGCGGTAGTGAACTTTGAAGTTCTTCTTATCTTGCATATCGTTATAAATGCCCGCTTTTTCTCTAAATTCTTTGCCTTTTTTGCGATAATCCCACCTGACTTTAGCGTAAGCAGCACAGATGGTATCGCTGGTCATTAGGTCGACACCGGCATTTTCTTTGGCAGTGTCGTACCTGAAGTCAGCGCAAATGTCTACGATCATTCTTGGAAGTGGAGTTTGTGATGTTCCCATGAGGGGCAAAACAAAACGTCCCGTATCGGCTGAGTTACTTGGGGCCATGCAGAAACCCATGCTGCCCACACAAGGCAAGATGATGAAAGTGGGCGAAAAGCGCACCAGAACTTGCTTGCGAGGGTTTTGCGCATTGGCCAAGTCGGTACTGAAGATATTAGGGTCGTCTTGCTCAAATTTGGAGATCGCCTCCTGAATGGTTTTTTTATCGTAAAGAGTGCTTGTTTCAGGTTTAAAATTGTCGCGCAGTAGAAATGGAAAAAAAGGTTCCTTTAGGTTGCCCAGTAATTTGGCAAATCTGCGTATGGTTTTTGATTCGTTGGCACAGATTTCTTTCAAATCAATTTTAAAATCAAGACTGTTTAGATGTCCGGTCTGAACTTCGATGGTTTCCTTTTCTGTTTCAATAATAGTCGTAAGTTTTTCGACAATTTTCTTGAATCGGGAAACTTCTGCTTTAGCCTCGCGTGAACTGCTGAGTAATAATTTATATTCTTTTGAGCCTTTGTCGTGCTCAGTCATCATGGTTTCAGCAGAATCGACATTGTGTTGCAATTCATCTACCTTTGCCTGCCACTTATCAATTTCTCTGCCGTAGACAAGGCATTTGAATTGGGAGGCGTAAACTTTGCGTGCAGACTTGTCCCATTTGTATTTATCAGTGCCTTGACCGTTTAATTCTAAATCTTCATCGAAGCTGTAGGGGATGTGACCCATTGACATTTGCAAAATAGATTCATCGGGATAAACGATATTGGTTTTATCAGCTTCATGTAGAAAGGAGGCTTCATTCTCATCGCAATTGTTGAGCAAGGCATTGGTTTGAGCTTTCGAAATCATGGCGGGGTGTTCACTCATGTAGCCAAAGCGCATGAATGCTCTAAGGTATCTCAAAAAGGCAGGGTTCTTGATTTTATTGAGCAAGAATGCGTAGGCGACGGATTCGTAGGTTTCCCAAAAAGCATTGACCAACTCGGGTTCAAAAAAGTTCAGGTCGCTGTCCAAGCAATAAAGGAGCGAGGCGTCCCTGACGGTTTGTTTTTCAAGCTCGAGTTCTTCAGGACTCAATTCTGCAGGAGGAGTATCCTCTGCATTACTTTTGTTTCCAAAAATTTTGAGGCCTTTTTTAGGAGTAGAAGGCTCTGACTTTTCAGATAAAAGAGAGCTGAGATTTCTTAAAGATTTTAATGTCGGATTATGGCGATCTTGTCTTATTTTTAATAGGGCGAGATAGAGGTAAAGTGTTCCAAACAGGTAATCGCAGTTGATGCCGCAAGCATGCATGATGCGATAGGGCTTGTCTTTGCAGAAATTTCTGGCGATCACCTTGGCTAAACTGATCTTTAGTTTGGCCCTTTCTGCAAATAAAGAATTCGTGAGTTGTCCCAATTCAATCACGTGATCGTAGAGCTCGCCTTTTGGGAGTTTTCGCGGTGGGAAATCCTTGCCCTCTGCTGCAGCTTGGGCCACTTGTTTTTCATATTGTTCGGCTTTGGCAATGGCTCTAAGTGGAGACAAGGGTTTTTTGAAACTCGATTGTTGGGCCTGCAACTCTGTTTTAGCGTTTTCGGGAAGATCTTCGATGCTAAGGAGGCGAGCTCTTTCGCCTTCTAAATGTCCTAAAGCTGAAGACAGATCCAGATAAGGCTGAATCAATTGGATGAGAGTGTCATTCACCAAGAAAGAGGTTTCGGTTAAAGCATTTTTTGAAATAGAGGAATTCCAATCTTCAATCACTTCAAGTGGTACGGCCTCAGTGATGAGAGTCGCGACCACGGTTGTTGAGGCTACATCGGTTTCAGGAGGTGGGGCTTGTTCGGGTTTAGGCACATTTTTTAATTGCTCTAAATCCTCTTTTTCGCGATTTTCTCTTTTTAAAGAGGCATCACTAGGATGAGTTGCATTTGTTTTTTGCACATCTGATTGAATTTTTGCTCTGACTTGTTTTAACAATTCAGCGCCATTGGCCTCGAATAAGCGCTCAGGAACCATTTTCTGAAGTGTTCCTTTAATTTTTTCATAGTAGGGAGAGTTATCGTGATTGGGACCTAAAACGATAAATTTTGCAGACTTAAGCAGTGGCGTGCTGCAGAACTTTAAGTCTTTTACAACTTCAACCGAGTAGCCATACTTTACGAAATGACCTGCAACGATAGCGTTCGTAGCTGCTTCCATGAGAATCACAGCCCTTGGCGGTGTCGGAGGAGCAGTAGGTGTTGGTGTTGGCTGAGTTGGTGTAGCCATATCCTTATTATTGGTTCATAACAAATGATATTCGAGGCCATCCTGTCGCAAGGAGCAACTGGACCATGTAGCGGGTTTCTTAATATAGGGTCGACTCTAAGATTCATAGTATTTTGAAACCGTTTTCTTTCATCCAATCTTTCTTGATCGCCATGTGTGCGCTTGGGATACTTTTAGCTTCGCGCTGGATGTGGGTCAAACCTCAGTTGCAGCATGAAAGAAGTCAAAATGAAGTTCAGTTTTCTTTTCACCCTCAGGTTACAGAATCGAGAGTGGTCAAAGCACCGCCCCCATCGGCGTTAGCGAAAATTCCTAAAGAGGTTGTTCCTGCTATTAAAAAAAGTGAAGAAACCCAAAAAGAAACTAACTCTAAAGTGATAACCGCTTCATTTGTGAAGCGCGATCCGGCTTCTACAGTGATTGAAATTGTGAACCCAGTAGAAATAAAGTATGAAATTCAACCAGGGGATCGTTTGGACATCATATCAAATAAATTTTATGGAACTCATCAACGCTGGAAAGAATTACTGAAGGCTAATCCTGGTCTAGATCCCGCTAAAATTAAACCGGGTCAAATCATTTTGATACCAGGGACAAAAACCGATTTGCCAAAACAAGAGACGGTTTATTTGAGCACACATTCTCAAAATCGACGAGCCTACAAAGTGCGCGAAAATGATTTGCTCAGTAAAATAGCTGAAAAAGAATTGGGAAGCATTAAGTTTGTTTCTAAAATTCTGGAACTTAATCCCGGTTTAAAACCCGATCTTTTGCGTCCTGGTCAGACCATTTATTTACCAGTATCTACTACTCGATAGGCCTATAAATCATGTCCCAAGTCCCAATGGTGGCAATCATTGGACGACCCAATGTTGGTAAGTCCTCGCTGTTTAATTTATTGCTCAAAGATCGCGTCGCCATTGAAGAGGAGACAGAGGGCGTGACTAGAGATCGTTTGATTTTACCGCTAACTTTGCATGGAAAATCTTGCCAAATTGTCGACACTGGCGGAATTGGAGTGGTGGATCGTCAACAACTTGAAGAAGATGTCAATGAGCAAATTGAATTTGCGATGGGAAGTGCCGATTACATTTTATTTTTGATTGATGGTAGATCTGAGTTAACCGAGTTGGATCGAGTGGTGGCAAAAAGAATCCGCAAGTCTTCAGTGAAGGTTCTATTGGTAGCGAATAAAGTCGATAACGAAATGTTTGAGTACGAGTGTTCGCGTTATTTGTCTTTGGGGTTTGGGGAGGCCATACCCATTTCGGTATTGCACCAAAAGGGTCTATCAAAATTGACAAGAGAGCTTGCCGATGTGCTGCCGGTGACAAAAGAAGGCGATGACAAATTGGGCATAAGAATTGCATTGGCTGGCAGAAGAAATGTCGGCAAAAGCAGCCTTACCAATTATCTTTGTGGCTCAAAAAGAGTGATCGTTAGCGACATGGCTGGGACCACTCGTGATGCTGTGGATGTTCATCTCACTTGGGGCGGAGAGCCGTTTACTTTGGTTGATACTGCAGGGTTGAGAAAGAAAAACCAAACAGAGGACAGTATAGAATTTTTTAGTGTGAATAGAACTTTTGGAGCCTTGTACCGTTGCGATATGGCTATTTTAATGCTTGATTGCGAACAGGGCGTATCGCAGGTGGATCAGAAATTAGGTCAGTGGCTTGCTGAGCACCACAAGCCCTGTGTGATCGTTGTTAACAAATGGGATTTAGCTGCAGAGAAAACCACTAAAGAAGCTTATGATGAGTATGTTCACAATAAGTTTCCCGGTTTGTCTTATGTCCCTGTTGTCTATATTTCAGTTAAAGAAGGGATTGGTGTCGATTCTTTATTCAATATCGTTCAAGAACTTTCAAGCCAGATGAAAAGAACCATTCCGACGTCTAAAATCAACGACACATTGCACGCTGCGCAAGAACAGCAGCGTCCAAGAAAAGCTCAGGGAACGACAGCTAAGTTTTATTATGCCTCGCAATTAAAGACCAACCCTCAAACTTTTCTTGTTTTCGGTAAATCAACTCAGAATGTCAACGATGAGTATCGTCGCTACCTTTCTCAGTTTTTTCGCAAGCATTTAAGTTTAACTGCAATGCCAATTCATTTTGTTTTCAAAAATCGAACCAGTTTATACAAGGATGCTTAACCTTCTTGTAGGGGAAGAGAGCACTTTATAGTTGGGTTTTCTGGTATAGATCTGCTTGGCTAAAAAAGGTTTACTTTCTGCTGCATGTGACTCGACGACCATCTTCATTAAGGTCGATGGCTTAGGCAGTATGAATAATAGTTCAGGCCTTTACCAGTATGTAATTGAGGGGCTTAAAAGGCAGGTTAGGAAAATATGTATTGATCTTCAGACCTGTGAAGGCATGGACAGTACGTTCATGGGAACCCTGCTGCTGATTCATGAAGATTATCACCGTGCAGGAGGAAACTTGTACATAGTGAATTTGTCGGCGTTTCATCGCAGTAAACTCGATGAACTTGGTGTTTCGCAATTTCTTGAAATTGGCGAACTAAAAAATTGTCTGGACATTGAATTGGAACCCCTGCCGAGTGCTAACGATCCCAAAATGAGAATGCATCACATTTTAAGGGCTCACGAAGAGTTGGTGGTCAAAAATAAGGACAACCAGATGAAATTTCAAAGCTTTATAGATGGCTTGAAATCTAGTTTTAAAAATGAATAGCGAGTTTTAAAAAGCATGTCTGAATCGGATTTAATGCAAAAAATCATTTCTCTTTGCAAGCGCAGAGGTTTTGTATTTCAAAGTAGTGAAATTTATGGCGGCTTAAAAAGTTGTTACGACTATGGTCCGTTGGGAATTGAGTTGAAGCGCAATATCATGAACGAATGGTGGCGTTCAATGGTTCATGAGCGTGAAGACATTGTTGGATTGGACGCGAGCATCATTATGCATCCGAAGGTTTGGGAGGCGTCAGGTCATCTATCTAGTTTTTCAGATCCATTGGTCGATTGTTTAAATTGTAAAGAGCGCTTTCGAGCAGACAAAGCTCCAACAGTTGAAGTGGGTTCTGAAGTGGTTTATAAGTCGCAAGTGACCAAAAAGGAAGTGAAGGCGGCAGCTACAAGAACTTATGTCTGTCCTGTTTGCAATTCGACGGAGTTGTCAACTGAGCGAAATTTCAATCTCATGTTTCGTTCATTTTTGGGAGCGGTTGATCCGCTCGGACAGGTAGCCGATAAATTGGCTGGAAAAAACTTAAGTGGAGATGAAATTCGCGGAATTTTAGAAGAACAGCTTAAGTCCAGCACTGTTTATTTGAGGCCAGAAACAGCTCAAGCGATGTTTGTTCAATTTGCGAACATTCAAAAGTCCATGTCACTAAAAGTTCCATTTGGCATAGCCCAGATGGGCAAATCTTTTAGAAATGAAGTCACAGTAGAGCACTTTATTTTTAGAAGCTGTGAATTTGAGCAAATGGAAATGGAGTTCTTTTGTGAGCCTGGGACTCAAAAGGAATGGTTGAGTCATTGGAAAGATGCTCGTTTGAATTGGTACAAGAGCTATGCAAACTCTCCAGATAAATTTCGTTTACGGCAGCATGAACCGGAAGAGTTGGCTCATTATGCTGACAATTGCTATGATGTGGAATACGCTTACCCATGGGGTTGGGATGAGCTCGAAGGCGTAGCGAGTCGCACGGACTACGACCTTAAAAAGCACACCAAAATGAGCGGTGAAAAACTCACCTATTTTGATCAGCAAGCTGTAGACCCAGAGACGGGCAAACAAGGTTGGCGTTACACTCCTTATGTTATTGAACCAGCAGCGGGAGCGACGAGAACCACGCTTTGTTATTTGTTAGATGCTTATAGAGAAGAGACGGGGGTTGATGCCAATGGGCAAGAAAAAACTCGCACTGTTTTAAAATTGCATCCTAGATTGGCGCCTATCAAGGCGGCGATTTTGCCTTTGATGAAAAAGGAAGGTATGCCTGAGGTTGCTCGCGACATAGCGAGGAAGTTTTTTAAAGCTGGAATTATGGCAAAATACGATGATAACACAGCTATCGGCAAGCGCTATGCGAGGCATGACGAAATAGGAACGCCTTACTGTTTGACGGTAGACCATCAAACTTTGGAAGATGGAACCATCACCATTCGCGATCGAGATACCACGGAACAAAAGCGCATCCAAGTGGAAGACGCCCTAAAGGAAGTATTGGCCCGATTAGAGTCTTAAAGATTTAAATCGAGAAAAGATGAAAATCGAATGGGACCTGCCCTTGACAATAAGGTTATGCCCAACATAATGGTCCGCCCCCAAGAAAGCATTAAAGCTCGAAATGGTGGAGATCTTTAACAATAGATGATAGTAAAGAGCGAGTGTGGCTCAAGTTGAAAGACTTGAGTTTCAACCGTCAAACACATGTTCTGTGTGTTTGACAAAAATATAAAAATAAAGCAGGACACCAAAAACTTCAACAGAAGGGTTTGATCCTGGCTCAGAACGAACGCTGGCGGCGTGGATCAGGCATGCAAGTCGAACGAGAAAGTCCTTCGGGATGAGTAAAGTGGCAAAAGGGGTAGTAACGAATAGGTGACGTACCCATCAGACTGGGATAACTGTTAGAAATGACAGCTAATACCGGATACGCTATACGTAGGAAAGTAGGGGACCTTCGGGCCTTACACTGATGGAGCGGCCTATTTATCATTAGATAGTTGGTGAGGTAATGGCTCACCAAGTCTTAGATGATTAGGGGACCTGAGAGGGTGACCCCCACCACCGGAACTGAGACACTGTCCGGACACCTACGGGTGGCTGCAGTCGAGAATCTTCCGCAATGGACGAAAGTCTGACGGAGCGACGCCGCGTGAGGGATGAAGGCCCTAGGGTTGTAAACCTCTGACAAATGTTAAGAATAAGTATGAGTTAATAGCTCATGCGATGACAAAGGCATTAGAGGAAGTCACGGCTAAATACGTGCCAGCAGCCGCGGTAATACGTATGTGGCAAGCGTTGTTCGGAATCACTGGGCATAAAGAGTTCGTAGGCGGACTAACCAGTTGGGTGTGAAATCCCGGGGCTCACCCCCGGAACTGCATTCAATACTGTTAGTCTGGAGTCCTTCAGGGGTAAGTGGAATTCCATGTGTAGCGGTGAAATGCGTAGATATATGGGAGAACGCCAATGGCGAAGGCAGCTTACTGGGGAGTGACTGACGCTGAGGAACGAAAGTTAGGGTATCGAACGGGATTAGATACCCCGGTAGTCCTAACCGTAAACGGTGTGCACTATGTGATGGTTCATTCTGATGAATCGTTGCAGTAGCTAATGCGTTAAGTGCACCGCCTGGGTAGTACGATCGCAAGGTTGAAACTCAAAGGAATTGACGGGGGCTCACACAAGCGGTGGAGCATGTTGCTTAATTCGAAGCAACGCGAAGAACCTTACCTGGGCTTGAACTGTAGGAATTATCTCCATGAAAGTGGAGTACGCCGCGAGGTGGAATCTATAGAGGTGTTGCATGGCTGTCGTCAGCTCGTGCCGTGAGGTGTTAGGTTAAGTCCTTTAACGAGCGAAACCCTTGCCCTTATTTACCAGCGGGTAATGCCGGGGACTATATGGGGACTGCCGGTGTTAAACCGGAGGAAGGTGGGGACGACGTCAAGTCATCATGGCCCTTATGTCCAGGGCTGCAAACGTGCTACAATGGTTATTACAGAGTGTTGCAATACCGCGAGGTGGAGCTAATCATGAAAGATAACCTCAGTTCGGATTGTAGGCTGCAACTCGCCTACATGAAGCTGGAATCGCTAGTAATCGGAGGTCAGCTACACTCCGGTGAATTTGTTCCTGAGCCTTGTACACACCGCCCGTCAAGCCACGAAAGTTGGGGGCACCCTAAGCCGCTGTTGTTAACCCCTCGGGGATGCAGGCGTCCACGGTGAAACCAATGATTGGGACTAAGTCGTAACAAGGTAGCCGTATCGGAAGGTGCGGCTGGATTACCTCCTTTCAGGCAAGAACGCCTGAAATAGTCAGTCGTCAAGACTGATTTCAGACTCACTCGACTTTTTACTATCATCTCTTATTAGAGATCCCCCTCTATAAAGGGATGTTCTTTAACAACTTATTGATAGATATACAGAAAAAGATTCTGTGAAAGCGCAAGCTTTCGTGGAATTAAATCTGACTACAAAAATAACCTTAAATAATAAATGAGTTTACCTTGTGTTAAGGGAAATAGGTGAGGCCACAAGTAGTATTGTGGCTAAGTTACTAAGGGTGTATGGTGGATGTTCTGGTATTGGTGGCCGAAGAAAGACGTGGTAGACTGCGATAAGCTTCGAAGAGGTGTCAATAACCTTTGACTCGGAGATATCTGAATGGGGCAACCTGGCAGACTAAGGTCTGTCGTCATTAACTGAATCCATAGGTTAATGATGGGCACGCAGGGAAGTGAAACATCTCAGTACCTGTAGGAAAAGAAAGAAAAATCGATTCCCAAAGTAGCGGCGAGCGAAATGGGAAGAGCCCAAACTATATCAGCGTGATAGGTGGTGACCGTTTCTGATATAGGGTCGTGGGAAACTGAATGCACAGTCACTAATGTGCAAAGGTAAGATATGTTGTTAGCGGAACGCTTTGGAAAGAGCGGCGAAACAGGGTGATAGCCCCGTATGCGAAAACAATGTGTCTCCTTTTAGTTCTCCCAAGTAGCATCGGACACGTGAAACCCGGTGTGAATTCGCGGGGACCACCCCGCAAGGCTAAATACTTACCAATGACCGGTAGCGAACCAGTAGCGTGAGCGGACAATGAAAAGTACCCCAAGTAGGGGAGTGAAAGAGTACCTGAAACCATACACTTACAAGCTGTAGGAGGGCTATATATAGAAGCCTGACTGCGTGCCTTTTGCATAATGAGTCTGCGAGTTGTTATGTGCGGCCAGGTTAAGGACTTCCAGTCCGGAACCGAAGGGAAACCGAGTGTTAATAGCGCGTCTAGTCGTATGTAACAGACCCGAAGCTGGTGTGATCTATCCGTGTGCAGGTTGAAGCGTGCGTAAGAACACGTGGAGGACCGAACCCACTAAGGCTGAAAACTTAGGGGATGACATGCGGATTGGAGTAAAAGGCTAATCAAACCCAGTGATATCTGGTTCTCTCCGAAATATATTTAGGTATAGCCTCATGTAATAGTTGTGGGGGGTAGAGCACTGAACAGGTGATGGGGCTTACCAGCTTACTGATCTTGATTAAACTCCGAATACCCATACCCGTATCATGGGAGTCAGACCTTGGGGGATAAGCTCCAGGGTCAAAAGGGAAACAGCCCAGACCAACAGCTAAGGTCCCTAAGCTCATACTAAGTGCATAAGGATCTGAAGTTGCTAAGACAGTGAGGATGTTGGCTTAGAAGCAGCCACCATTTAAAAAGTGCGTAATAGCTTACTCATCGAGCAACTTTGGGCCGAAAATTAACGGGACTAAGTATGACACCGAAGCTTTGGATGTGCGCGTTAAGCGTACGTGGTAGGAGAGCGTTCTACGTTAGGTTGAAGGCGTACCGAAAGGAGCGTTGGACGATGTAGAAGTGCTTATGCAGACATGAGTAGCGATAAAGGGAGCGAGAATCTCCCTCACCGAAAGCCTAAGGTTTCCTGGGGAAGGCAAATCCGCCCAGGGTGAGTCGGGACCTAAGCCGAGGCCGAAGGGCGTAGGCGAAGGATAACAGGTTAATATTCCCGTACCACTTTCGAAGCGTTTTGACCAAAGGAGGGACGCAGGAGGTTAGGTCAGCCAGGTGTTAGAAGTCCTGGTTTAAGTACGTAGGTTGGGGACTAGGTAAATCCGGGCCCCATAAAGACTGAAATACGAATACGAGACGCAAGTCGAAGTGATTGACACCATGCTGCCAAGAAAATCTTCTAGGTAGCTTTGAGAGTGCCCGTACTAAAACTGACACAGGTAGGCAGGTCGAATAGACCAAGGTGCTCGAGAAAACTCTCGTTAAGGAACTCGGCAAATTTGCCCCGTAACTTCGGAATAAGGGGTGCCCTCTAGGTGTTAAAGCTATAGGGGGTGACAGTAAATAGGTGGTAGCGACTGTTTAGCAAAAACACAGCACTATGCTAAGTCGCAAGACGCAGTATATAGTGTGACGCCTGCCCAATGCTGGAAGGTCAAGGGGAACGGTTAGCGCAAGCGAAGCTGTGAACTTAAGCCCCAGTGAATGGCGGCCGTAACTATGACGGTCCTAAGGTAGCGAAATTCCTTGTCGGGTAAGTTCCGACCTGCATGAATGGCGTAACGACTTCCACACTGTCTCAACGAGAGGCTCGGCGAAATTGTAGTAGTGGTGAAGATGCCACTTACCCGCACCTAGACGGAAAGACCCCGTGAACCTTTACTGTAACCTGGCATTGTGCGTTTGTATAAGTTGTGTAGCATAGGTGGGAGACGTTGATATTCGGATGCAAGTTCGGAAGGAGTCATTAGTGAAATACCACTCTGCTTATATGAGCGTTCTAACTTCGACCCTTGAATCAGGGCGGAGGACATTGTCAGGCGGGCAGTTTAACTGGGGCGGTTTCCTCCGAAAGAGTAACGGAGGAGTGCAAAGGTCACCTCAAGGCGGTTGGTAATCGCCTGTCGAGTGCAAGTGCATAAGGTGGCTTGACTGCGAGACCTATAAGTCGAGCAGGGACGAAAGTCGGCATTAGTGATCCGGTGATTTCCGAGTGGAAGGGTCATCGCTCAACAGATAAAAGGTACTCCGGGGATAACAGGCTTATCTCCCCCAAGCGTCCATAGCGACGGGGAGGTTTGGCACCTCGATGTCGGCTCATCGCATCCTGGGGCTGTAGTCGGTCCCAAGGGTTGGGCTGTTCGCCCATTAAAGCGGTACGCGAGCTGGGTTCAGACCGTCGTGAGACAGGTTGGTCCCTATCTGGTGTGGGTGTAGGAAATTTGAGGAGATATGGTCCTAGTACGAGAGGATTGGACTGTACCAACCACTGGTGTTCCTGTTGTGTCGCTAGATGCAGTGCAGGGTAGCTACGTTGGGAAAGGATAAACGCTGAAAGCATCTAAGCGTGAAGCCAGCTCCAAAACTAGATTTCCCCATGAGGCTCCTGGAAGACTACCAGGTTGATAGGCCGGGTGTGTAAGTGCAGTAATGCATTCAGCTAACCGGTACTAATAAGCCCATCGACTTAGCCACAATATTTCTTTGGCCTTACTATTTTCTTAAACAAGAGAAACTCAGTGTCAAGGTTGTGACTGTAGTCACTGTATATCTATCAATATTTGTCATCTTGAGCAAGTTCCAAAAGAACAAACTCAAGGCGACAGCGTGAAATGGAGTGAGATTAATTCAAACCTAAACCCACTCCAAATTAACGCTTGTTTTTGCTTGGTGATCATAGCAGAAAGGAAACACCTGTTCCCATTCCGAACACAGTAGTTAAGCTTTCTAGCGCCGATGGTACTATCATGGGAGAGTAGGTCGTTGCCAAGCTTTT
>Ga0172373_10006913_pt1 | contig 14920 bp, 14 predicted proteins | sample Lak10m_2_FD_114546 | JGI IMG/M metagenome (GOLD analysis project Ga0172373, IMG submission 114546) | Freshwater microbial communities from Kabuno Bay, South-Kivu, Congo - kab_092012_10m | ecosystem: Environmental > Aquatic > Freshwater > Lake | place: Democratic Republic of the Congo... | reverse complement strand
CTACCGGTCTGTCACGTCCTGATTAAAACTTGTCACTTTGCCGACTGGACTCCCGTGCTCTTTGGCCCCTCCTACGCCCCCCTCCAGGGCCCTCCGGGCCCTGCCTCCCCGCCCCCCCGCTGGGGTGAGGCGTAGCTGCGGTGAGCGTAGCGAACCGCAGCGGAGCCGATCCCCAGCGGGGGGGCGGGCCGCGTCTTCACTTCGCCCGCCTCACCCTTCCCTCCTCGTACATCTCTGCCGGCCTCCTTCCTCCTATCGCGTTGTGTGGCCTCAGTTCGTTGTACGCCTGGATCCCTTCCTTCACCGCCTTCTTCGCCTCTTCGGCCGTCTCAAAGCATCCCTCCATCCCGTATTCCCACTTCAACGTTCCTATCACGCGCTCCGCTTTCGCGTTCTCGTAGCAGTGCATCTCCTCCGTCATGCTCACCCGACACCCGGCTGCCAGCAGCCTCGCCACGTACTCATGGCAGCAGTACTGGCTTCCTCGATCCGTGTGGTGAATCGGCTTCAGATCCTCCTTCTTCAGCCGCCCCAATGCCTCCATCAACGCTTTCTGGCACCCGATCGATTCCATCGTCTCCCCCACGTAACTCCCCACGATCATTCTCGACCACACGTCCATCACCACCGACAGAAACACGAATCCGCTCTGCGTCCTCACGTACGTCAAATCCGCCACCCACACCTGGTTCGGCTCCGTTACCACCAGATCCCGGATCTCATTGCGAAACACCGGCAGGCTGTGCCGGCTTTGCGTTGTCCGCTTCGTTCGGGCATACCGCTTCACCAACCGATCATTCGCCCTCAGCACACGGAACATCCGGTCCCTTCCCAGCTCGATCCCGTTGCTCTGGAGCGCCTGCCTCGTCACCCCCAGCAGCTTGCGGCAGCCCATCCTCGGGTGGATCCGCCTCTGCTCGTCCACTGCCTTCAACACCTCCGCCTCAGCCACCTCCTGGCGCTGGCGCTCCACTCTGCACTGATAGTAGTTCTGCCGGCTCATCCCCACCACACGGCACGTCACCTTCACCCCGTGCCCCGCCTCTGCCAGCGTCCTTACAAGTTCCCATCGAACTTTTTTTTAAACTCCTCAACTCCACCAAGCCCCCCTCTCTCGCACGCCATCTTCAAGAACTCTTCCCCTACCAGCGTCTCCAGCTTCGCTTCTCCAAGCGCCTGCTTCAGTTGCCTCACCTCCCGTTCCAGTTTCTGGATCCGGTTCGCCTCCCCGACTGCCTCAACCCGCATGACTTTTCTCATCAGATGTTCTTTTCCGTACGCTTTGAGCCAACTCGCCACCGTCCCGTTTCCACGGATTCCATACTTCCGGTGGGCATCTGCCAACCCGGTAAACTCACCGGCCTCGTACTCTCGAACCACCTGCACCTTGAACGCCTCGCTGTACCGCCGCACCACCCGCTTATCCAGCTTTCCAGTTTGCATCGTGTCAACCTACAGCCGGACCGCGCACAGGTCCTGCAGGCTTGAAACTTGAAACTGAAAACTTCGAACTCTCCCCCCTACCCCCACTGCAATCCGGGTTGGCGGATGGCCTTGAGGGCCTCGAGGACGCCCATGCCCTTGCGGGCTTCGGCCGCGAGTTCCTCTGTCCGCTTCTGCCAGAATGCCGCCTCGGCCTGCGTCGGCAGATAGGGCTTTTCGTGGGGCACAGCCTGACCCACGAGCAGGGCCAGATAACCATCCATGCCGAAGGAATTCGACGGGTGCACCAAGGCGGTACCGGCGACCACGCTGGGACCATTCTCACGGTAGAACTCGACGATGTCTTCGGCCGCATGGAGCGCGGTATCGTTCCGGCAGGCCTGCCAGAAGGGGGTGTTCAGTCGCGTGTTGAACTTGTAGTGCACCGCCAGGAAGTTGCGGATGTCATCCCACTGGTCCCCGTTGTAACGGTTGTACAACCGCGCCATCGATGGCGGCGGATCACACAGGCTGTCCGCGAGGGAATCCGCGAGGGAACTCGCCTCGACGCAGATCACCTGAAGCGCCGTGGCTTCCAGCGGTTCGACGAATCCTGCGGAGTTCCCCATGGCCACGACGTTCCCCACCCAACTGCGCTGGTAGCGACCGGACCGGAATTTCACCACCCGGGTGCGGTCGGCCGGAATCCTCGGATTCTTGCGCAACAACTCGGCGCGGGCGTCGTCATCGGAAATGAACTTGGACGAATAGACATAACCGCGGTTGATGAAGGTCTCGTGCTCGATCTGCCACGCCCAGCCGCAATCCATCGTTTCGGCGGTCGTGAACGGATGGACCGGCTCAGTCGTCCGCTGCCATCCACCGATCACGGCACGATCACAGAACAGGGAGTCGGTATAGTCGACGAAGGGTTCCTGCAACTCGCGCCCCAACAGTTCCGAGCGGAATCCGGATGCGTCGATGTACAGGTCTGCGGTGTGCCGGGTGCCGTCCTCGGCGATCAACGCAGCGATTCCTTCCGGACCTCGTTCGGCGCGGACGGTGGCATCGGTCAGGCTGACGCCGAGTGCGAGGCATTGCTTCTCCAACCAGCCCACGAGCTTGACGTTCTCGATGTGGAAGGCGTGGTTGTTGTGGAAGCGTGGCAGACCGTTCGCCTGTCTTGGAAAGGCGCGATCCTGCGCCATGTGGGCGGACGCGTTGCCCAACCACGGCTGGTCGTCCCGGTAATAGAACCCGTTGTTCCGGGCCATCTCGGGCAGGTGCTTCTGAAACTCGAACGCGAACGAGTAATAGAAGTACGGACGCGGTCCCCAAAGGAACTTGATGCCCAGCTTCCAGGTCGGCTCCGCCGTCGCGTAGAACTCGCCCGGCTTCAGCTTCAGGTACTCGAAGAAGTGGCGCGGAAACACGGCAGTCGTGCCCTCACCCACGCCGATGATCCCGATGTCCGGGCTTCGCAACACGCGCACCTGGAGGTGCGGCAACTTGCGTTTCAGGGTCAAGGCCGCCATCAACCCGGCGCTTCCGCCACCCAGCACGATGATTGAACCGATTTTCATGGGGATCCCGAAAGAATGACGCGGCGGAGAACAAACCCACAAGATGGGAATGCCCTCCGCCGCGTTGCTATGCCTTCACCAAATCAGGGACGGACCAGCTTGTAGAAGCGATCCGCTGTGGTTGCCACGGGAGTCACCTGGAATTCGCCCGTTGTCAGGCCGGTGGCCACTGGCGTCCAGGCCTTCAGGTCCGGCGAGCCCAGCAGGTCGTAAGCACCGGAGGTGGGCACCGTCCAACGCAGCGTCAACCGGTCGGCAGCGCTGTCGTAGAGGAAGCCCGTGATCTCGGGCGGCAACGCGGGCGGCGCGTAGCTCGGGGCTTCCGCCGTGTAGAGGGCCTTGATGGCTTCCACCGTGAGCGGCGCGTCGTACACGCGGACGCGGGCAATGCTGAGGGATCCGCGCAATCCGGCGGTCGCTCCACCCGCAGCATCCGTCTGACCCGCCACGCGGAAGACCAGCGGCCGTCCGCCATCCGGCAGGTTGTCGTTGGAGTGGGTGGAAAGCGGTCCGGGCATCACCCGGGTCGTCGCCGGATCACCGTTCGAGTAGACCACCGCCGTCGTCGTCGACGGATCGTAGGTGTAGGCCACGTGCGTCCATTGGCCGGTCACCACCTTGCCGCTCCAGCCGATGTCATAGGAACCCCACTGGCCGACGGCACCAAAGGTTCCGTTGCCACCATGGTTGAAGGACACATTGGAACCATCGGGTCCGCCACGGCGGCCGAAGCTGAAGATGGTTTCCTCATCTGCCGCTTCCGGATTGAAGATCCACGCATCGATGGTGCGCGGCGCGTCACCGGTCACGAAGAGGGGAACGATCGGGCCGTCCATCACGGAGGAACCGTCGAAGGTCACGCCCTTCACGCCCGCCACGGACTCAACCACCGGGGCGTTGTCCGCCTTGAATGAACCGCCCAAGGCACCGGTGTTGGGCCACGCGGTCACCGCTCCGGCGGCAAGGGCGCTGCTCTGGAGGTCGACAAGTTTGCCGACCGCGGTGGGGGACGGGAGGCTGGAAGCCAAGGCCGGGTTCGAGCCACGAGCCACTTCCTGACCATCCGCCATGCCGTCGCTGTCCGAATCGCCGTTCAAGGGATCGGTGGCGGTCTCGGCACCATCCATCAGACCGTCCTGATCCGTATCGGAAACCAGCGGCTTGGTCGGAGCCGGTACACCAGCGACCGTGCGCTTCACCTCGGCGCCGTCGCTCAATCCATCGCCGTCGGCGTCCGGATTGTTGGGCGGCGTCCCACCGTTGAACTCCTCCAGATTCGTCAGGCCATCGCCATCGCTGTCCAATGCCGCATCAGCCGCGTTGGTCGGGCTGAGGATCGTCGGGAACTGGCGCTCATACCACGTCGGCAACCCGTCGTTGTCCGTGTCCACCAGACCAAACTCGTCCTGCTCGGAGGCGAACTTGCCGGCGATCTCAGAGCTATCCAGCGTCCGGTCATGAACCCGGATGCGCGCGATGGTCATGGAGCCACGCAGGCCGCCGGTCGTGTCGCCGCTGGCTTCATTCTGGGCCGCGACGAGGAAGGAGAGCGGACGCCCCGCCGTATCCGTCGCGTGGGTCACCATCGGACCAGTCAACGTTTCCGTGTTCGCCACGTTGCCGTCGGCGTAGACGGTTGTGACCAGGTTGACAGGATCCCAGGTGTAGGCGACGTGGGTCCACTTGCCTTGAGCGACGTTGCCATCCCAACCGATATCGGAGGCGCCCCATCCACCAAGCGCACCCCAGGTGGCGTTCACGCCATGGTTGAAGGAGGTGTTGGAATTGTCCGGACCGCCACGGCGACCCCAGGAGAAGATGGTTTCCTCATCTGCGGCGGCCGGATTGTAGATCCACGCTTCGATCGTGCGGGCACCGTTGCCAGCCACCCAACCCGGAGCGCCAGGCCCCTTGAAGAACTGGCTGGTGCCGTTGAAGGTGAATCCCTTGACACCGGCGACGGTGGTCACCGGCACGTTGACCGGGGCCAGGAAATCGCCGCCCATGAGACCGCTGTTGACCCAGGTCCTCGCGTTGCCCAGCGGCAGGCTCGTGGCATTCAGGCTCACGATCGGCTGCGTGATGTTCGGCACGCTCGACGCATTGTTGACGTTCGAGCCGTGCAGCGATTCCTGGCCGTCGAGGAAACCGTCCCCGTCCGTGTCCGCCACCAGCGGGTTTCCGCCCTTGGCCGCTTCCGCGCCGTCGGCCAACCCGTCACGGTCGGTGTCCGTGCGCAACGGATTCGTTCCCGCCGCCGCTTCCTGCCCATCACTCAGGCCGTCGCCGTCGGTATCGGCCACGTCCGGCAACGTGCCAGCGCGGAACTCCTGGATGTTCGTCTGTCCGTCATTGTCCTGGTCCAACGCAGCGTCTGCGCCGTTGGTGGGGCTCAGGAAGGCTGGGTAACGCCGCTCGTAGTAACCGGGCAGACCGTCGTTGTCGAAATCGTCGATCCCGAACTCCGTGGCTTCACGGGAGTAGGTGGACGCAACCGCGGCCGCGTCGATGGCCGCGTCATGCACGCGGAGGCGGGCGATGGTCATCGAACCGCGCAGGCCTCCCGTCGCGGTGCCGTTGGCCTCGTTCTGGGACGCGATCCGGAAAGGCAACGGAACTCCCGCCGTGTCCACCGCATGAGTGATGAGCGGATTGTCCAGCACCTCGGTGTTGGCCACCGCACCATCGGAGTACACCGTTGTTGTCTGGGTCGCGGAGTCGTAGGTGTAGACCACATAGGTCCAGCGGCCTGTCACCTGCTTGCCATCCCAACCGATGTCCGGCGAACCCCAGTGGCCCACGGCACCCCAGGTGGTGTTCACGCCATGATTGAAGGAGGTGTTCGATCCGTCCCCACCGCCACGGCGTCCCCACGAGAAGATCGTTTCTTCGTCCGCGGCCGACGGATTGAAGATCCACGCTTCCACCGAGCGGGAATTGCCGCCGGTCACGGACTCAGGCGCTGCCGGTCCCGTGTAAAAATGGGTGGTTCCGTTGAACTGGACACCCTTCACGGTGTCCAGCGTGGTGACGGCGGGAACGGCTGTCGTCGCGCCGGGAACGAACGTGCCTCCCAAGGTACCCCGGTTCGTCCAGGGATTCAGCGGTCCGGTGGGGAGCGAGGTCGCGTCCAGGTCAACGATGACCGCACCGTAGGCCAATGGACTGGCAGCGCCGCAGAGGGCGGCCATTGCAAATCGGGTGACAGGTGCCGACAAGCCGGCACACGAGAGTGGATGGAGTCGCTTCATAGGTGGAACAGCATGACCTTGCCATCGGTGTGACAATTTTGGAAATGCGTCGATTGCCCCGGTCCATACGCTGGATGCAACAGAAGGGTGACGGGTTGCGGGTTCTGGATGCCTCCTGACGTCGGCAACCACCCCCGTAGCAGTCGACGTCAGGAGGCTGTGGATGCGGAGATCCCAGGTCCCAGATGCCAGTTTCCAGACTCACTGCCTCGTGACCTCGTCAGCCACCTTTGTAGCAGTCGACGTCAGGAGGCTGGGGTCAGGCCGTCCCTACTTCCCCACGCCCCGGCTCCGATATTCCGTCGGGGAGAATCCGGTGCCCTTCTTGAAGGCCAGCGAGAAGACGAAGGCATTGGAATAGCCCACCGCCTCCGCGACCGACTCCACCTTGGCATCGGTGGAAGACAACAAACGCGCGGCACGGCGGAGACGCAACTGGATGACCTGATTGTGGGGGCTGCGGCCAAATTCCCGCTGGCACAGGCGCCTCAACTGTTCGCGGCTGCAATGGGCTTCCCCGGCCAACCGCTCCAAGGGCCAAGCCTCGCTGAGACGTTCGGACACCCGATCCCACAGGCTCACAAAGGCATCCGGAACGCGCCCCACGCCGGCGAAATGCTCGACCTGCGCATGCAGGACCTCAACCCAGGCCGCCTGCAAGGCCGGCGACTGATCGGAGAGCGTTGATTCCAGCAGACCCAGGATGGCATGGCGGACCGCGGCTCCCGGCCACGTGGCCAGCAGCGGCCGGACGAGCCGGGCGGTGGGAGCCTGACCCGGCGGTTCGAGAAGGCAGATCCACGCATGTTCCCAGAACTGCCCCTCCTCCACCTCGTAGGCATTCTCACGGTGCGCTGGCAGCAGGCAAGCTTCGCCCTCGTCGCAACGACGCCATTCGCCGTCGACGCAGACCCGCACCGAGCCGGACAGCGTCACCATGAAGTAATTGGAGGTCTGGCGCGCCCGGTGGATCCGGTGTGGCCCCGTGACGCGCCCCACCCCGGCATGAGCGATGCGCCTCGCCTCGAGTGCGGCGCATTGGGCGAATCCCTGAATCCACGGACGCACGTCGGCCGACGGAGAACGGATCCCCCTCGCCTCGAATCCCGGCCCCAGGATGGTTTGGTCCATCCCGCACAACCCGTTCAGATTCTGAATGTCCCTGTTCACGTTGTCCCAGAACCGTCGGGTCCCCGGAGATTCCAGCTGGTTCGCCGGAATCCAAACCCGCGTCATGGACCAGCATGCCCACGTTCAACAAGCCGTCCATGAGACCCCGAAGCCGGGAATATGAGATTTTTGCCGCCTCCGATGCGCGGCTCAACTCCTCGGCGCCCTCCAGAACAGCCACTTTGGTCACTCGACCCGCACACTCTGCTGACTTCCACGCCCATCCCGAGCATCCTCCGCGGCATGCGCGTCCTTTGCGTCCACGCCCACTTTGATGATTTTGAGTTCGTCGCCGCCGGAACCTTCGAATTGCTCCGCCGCACGGCAGGACCGGACTTCCGCGCCCGCGTGCTGGTGTGCACGGATGGACGATCCGGACACCACTTCAGGACGCGCGACGAGACCGCACGCGTCCGTCTGGCGGAACAGGAGGCCAGCGCCGAGGTCGGACATTATGAATTCGAGCTCCTGCGGAAGCCCAACGGCCATCCCTTCGAGGAGGCTTGCCGCATCCTGACCACGGACCTCCTCGCCAGCCTCTGGCGATCCATCCGCGAGTTCCAGCCGGACTATCTGTTCTGCCCGCCTCTCCCGATGGATCCCGCGGCCGGAGTCCATCCGGACCACCTCACGGTGGCGGAAGCCATCCGCCGGGTGGCCTACATGATCAATGTCCCCCATGCCTTCCTCGGCGAGTTCCCGGTGGCGGACGAGACACGCTCCACGTGGATCCCGACCCCGGTGATCCTGAACACCTACGACGGATACATGGCCGGGGCGAACGCCTGCGATCTGGTGGTGGATGTGGAATCCGTGTTCGACGTGATTGCGGCGGAATCGTGGTGCCACCAAAGCCAGATCAACGAGTGGTTGCCATGGGTGGCCAGGCATCACATCGAGCCCACGGCCACCCTGACGGACTGGACCGCCAAACTCCGCGGCCGGTTTGCCCGTCAGGCCCACGAACTGGGACTTCCGGAAGCCCGGGCGCACGAGGTGTTCTCCGTGACGGCGTGGGGCAGCGTGCCCACCCGGGCCCAGCTGGAACGCGACTTTCCTGCCCTCGTCCTCGATCAGCACCGCTCCGCCCGCCTCGACGCAAAGCTGGCCCGGTTCGCGTGATCCAACCGAAACTCCGCTCTTGTCGGCCGCCTCCTTCTCCGCCATAGCACCCTCATCACGCGCCATACTGGCCCGTTTTCGCCATGAGCATTGACCGCACGTCCACCGACTCCTCCAAGCCCCTCCAGTCCCTCGAAGAATGGGAGGACTTCGTGAAGGAACGGTATCCAACCCCCGGCCAACCGGCACAGGACACCGTCCGGAAGCCCACCGTGGGCTATGACCCCGAGAAGAAGACCGAGGAATTCCGCAACTACGAGGCGGATGCCCGGCCCACCGTCCGCGAGTTCTACCGCCTCAACCACCTTCATCAGACCTACGAGTTCGGCCTCGCCAAGCGCCGCGAATTCCTCGGTCTCAACCGCATGTCGATGGGCGTCTGGGAAGCCGCCGAGTACCTGAACAACCTCGTCGATGACAGCGACCCCGACACCGACATGTCCCAGCTGGAGCACCTGCTCCAGACGGCCGAGCAGCTCCGTAGGGATGGCAAGCCGCGTTGGATGATCCTGACCGGCTTCGTCCATGACCTCGGAAAGATCCTCTGCCTCTGGGGCGAACCCCAATGGGCTGTCGTCGGGGACACCTTTCCGACCGGATGTGCCTACTCGGACAAGATCGTGTTCCCCCGGTTCTTCGAGGCCAATCCGGACTTCAACGACTCCCGGTTCCAGACGGCCAACGGCGTCTATGAACCCGGCTGTGGTCTGGACGCCGTCAACCTCTCCTGGGGCCACGACGAGTACATCTACCACGTCTGCAAGGACTACCTCCCCATCGAAGGTCTCTACATGCTCCGGTACCACAGCTTCTACCCGTGGCACCGCGAGGCCCAGTACGACCATCTCTGCAACGATCAGGACCGCCGGCTGCTCGCCGCCGTGAAGGATTTCAATCCGTACGACCTCTACACCAAGAGCCACAGCAAGCCCGACTCGAAGGCCCTCCGTCCGTTCTACGAGGACCTCATCGGCGAATACTTCCCCGGGAAGATCCGGTGGTAGGACCCTGCGGACCTTGCGCCTTGCCCCAGCGACCACTCCCCGGAATCATCGCCGTCCATGTCGATCCCGACTGAATTCCACAACGTCACCGCGCCGACGAAGGCCAATGTGTACTTCGACGGCAAGGTGGTCTCGCACACCCTGCTGTTCGCCGACGGATCCAAGAAGACCCTCGGCCTGATCTATCCCGGAAAATACCACTTCGGCACGGACAAGGCCGAGCGGATGGAGATCGTCGCCGGCTCCTGCACGGTGAAGATCGATGGTTCGTCGGCAGTGAACAGCTACGCGGCCGGCACCTTCTTCGATGTCCCGGCGAAGTCCGGCTTCGACATCGAGGTGTCGTCCGGCATCGCCGAATACATCTGCTCGTTCATCGGCTGAGCGCGCCTGCGCGAAGGGGAGCATGTGTCCCATCCTCCGTCGTCCCATGAGTCTTCCTGCGGCGGCGGAATGCGGCCCGTGTCGCAGGGCGTATCTTGACACTTCCCCAGCCTGGATCGGGGTGGCGACGTCCTCGTCGCCCGTTACCATGGCCTCCCCATGGGCGATGAGGACCTCGCGGCCCCGTTCCCATTCTCGGTCGGTGCCAGTGTCATGATGCCCCTGTTTCGCTTCCGGCCAAAACCAGCGCTTGCCATCGGCCGGGCCTTCTGCGATTCACTCGCCCGCTCTGGTTGCGGGGTCGTAGCTCAGTTGGTAGAGCGTCTCGTTCGCAATGAGAAGGTCAGGGGTTCAAGCCCCCTCGGCTCCACCATCCAGACCAGAGCGTTTCCTCACTTTCCCGGCCCCTACGCCCGTTCCGGCAACAGGCGGTCGTAGATGCGGTAGCGCCGGGTGATCTTCGCGGCGAACAGTCCGGCCAGTTGATGGACAGGGATGTTGTCTTCCAACACCCACGAGGCTTCGCACCCGGTGAATCCCATCGCCTCGGCCGCCAACAGCGTCTCCGCGAACATCCACCCTTCCACCCCACGCCCGCGGAACTCCTCCTTCACGCCAAGGGCAATCAGGCGGAAGCGTTTTGGCCGGCGCCACCTCAGCAGGATCGGCAACGCCCCCAACAACGCCGGCGTCAGCAATCTGCCTTTCAGCGGACCCAGAGCCTCGTTCACGTCGGGCACGGCCAGCAGCAGACCCGCCGGTTGGCCGCTGACCGAGGCCATCCAGACCAATCCACTCACCAGCAGTGGGGCCAACCGCTCCGCCAGGAAATCGATCTCCTCCGCACTCATCGATACCGCCGACCAGTTCCTTTCCCACGCCGCATTGTAGATCGCCTTCAGGTCCGGCAGATCGGCCTTGAGCGATTTCCGGGTGACCGCGCGCAACTCGATTCCGGGCGACCGCCGCTTCAACCCATCCCGCAACCGGATCAGTCGCGCATGCGGGCTGTCCGCCAGCACGAGATCAAAGGCCACCAGATCCTTGGCCTTCGCGAAACCCACGCCTTCGATCAACCGGCCGTGGTACGGCGGATTGTACGGCATCATGACCGCGTTCGGCCGATCGAATCCTTCCACCAGCAGGCCACATTCCTCGTTGATGTTGGGATTCAGCGGACCACGGATCCGTACCGCTTGCCGCGCTGCGGCCCACCGATCGACTTCCGCAAAAAGGGCACGCGCCACCGCTGGATCATCCACCGCTTCGAAGAAGCCGAAGAACGCGCAACGCTCCCCGTGATGCCGGGCATGCTCTGCATCCAGTATCGCGGCGATCCGCCCCACTGCCCGACCACCCCGGAAGGCCACCCAAAGGGCTCGTTCCGCATGGCGCCAGAAGGGGTTCGCCTCCGAGAGCACCTTCTCCACCTCCAACCGCAGCGGCAGCACCGAATTGGGTTCATTCCCCTGCAATTCCAGCTGCACCCGGCAGAATCGACCCACGTCCCGGGCCGATGTCGTCAGTGCGCGAACCTCCAAGCCTTCACTGCCGGCTGCCTTCGATTTGGTCGGAACCACGCCGTCCTTCTGCCACACATCCGCCGTCCACCGGAACATTTCCGTTTCCGAAACGCCAGATTCCCGCCGTGCAGCAGCCCCCATCCTGCCGTTTCGACCTCCCTCCCGATCGTAGCAGTCGACGTCAGGAGGCTGTGGATGAGAAGCTCCCAGTTCCCAGATGCCAGTTTTCCAGATTGCCCCGCCGCGTGAGGGCACGCGGCCTTCAATCGGGGCTGGCGAGGTTCTGGGAACTGGTACCTGGCAACTCCTCCTTGAAGGCCGGGTGCCCCCACCCGGCGCTGGCCCATTCCCTGAGGGTGCAGGGGGGCCGAATCGAAGTCTCCCGAAAATCAACCTTGTCAGTCCGGGCGCGGCTGGTACGTTCGCGCCTCTTTTTCGTTACATGAAGGCTGATATTCATCCGCGTTATGTGCAGAGCGAGATGCGCTGCGCCTGCGGCAATGTGATCGAGACACGCTCGACCAAGCCGCAGATCCTGCTCGGCATCTGCAATGCCTGCCATCCGTTCTACACGGGGCAGCAAAAGTTCGTCGACACCGCTGGCCGTGTGGACAAGTTCCAGCAACGTCTCGCCAAGACGCAGGCCGCCCAGGCCGCCCAGGCAGAGGCGAATTCCAAGAAGAAGAAGGCCTAGCGCGCCCTTCCAACACCCGCCCGCCGGCACGCCCTCATCGGCTGCCCGCGGGCGGGTTTGTTTTGTTCAAGCCTCCCAAAGCACCCTCATGGACCTCCTTCCCTTCATCGAGAAGTTCCGCCGCCGTTTCGACGAGGTGGAGGCGCTCCTGTCGTCCCCCGACGCCTTCGCCAACGCACAGAAAGGGCAGGAGCTCACGCGCGAACACTCCCGCCTCCGCGATCTCGTCAGCGACGGCGAAGCGTGGATCCGTGCCGGCACCGAGATCACCGAGAACAAGGCCCTGCTCCAGTCCGAAGGACCGGATTCCGAAATGGGCCTCATGGCCACCGAGGAACTCCAGCGTCTCGAACCCGAGCACCAGCGCCTCACCCTGCGGCTCCTTGACGGCATTGCGCCACCCAGCCCCACGGATTCCCGGAATTCCGTGGTCGAGATCCGGGCCGCCGCCGGCGGTGCCGAGGCCGCGCTGTTCGCCGCCGACCTTTGCCGGATGTATTCCCGCTACGCCGAGGAACGGGGATGGAAGGTCGAGACACTCGACGCCTCCACCTCCGACCTCGGCGGCCTCAAGGAAGTCGTCCTCCTCATTTCCGGCGAGGACGTCTTCAAGCGGCTGAAGCACGAATCCGGTGTCCACCGCGTACAACGCGTTCCGGCCACCGAAGCCCAAGGACGCATCCACACCAGTACGGCCACGGTCGCAGTGCTGCCCGAGGCGCAGGAAGTCGACGTCGAGATCAAGAACGAGGACCTCGACATCTCCGTCTGCCGCGCCGGCGGCCACGGCGGCCAGGGCGTCAACACCACCGATTCCGCCGTCCGCATCGTCCACAAGCCGTCCGGGCTGGAGGTGCGCTGCCAGGACGAACGCTCCCAGCACAAGAACAAGGCCAAGGCCATGATGGTCCTCCGCTCGCGCCTCCTCGAAAGGAAGCTCGCCGAGGAAGCCGAGAAGATGGCCCGCGAACGCCGCGGTCAGGTCGGAACCGGCGACCGTTCCGAGAAGATCCGGACCTACAATTTCCCTCAGAACCGCGTCACCGACCATCGCATCGAGGTCACGCTCTACAACCTGTCCGCCTTCGTCGAAGGCAACTGCGACCCCATCTTCGATCCGCTCATCGGACGCGAAGTCCAGGAACGCCTGGCCCTCCTCCACAACTGATCCCCATGTCCACCTTCATCCCCGCCGGCCTCGTCTTCGATTGCGACGGCACCCTCGCCGACACCATGCCGCTTCACTGGCGGGCGTGGCAGGAACTCACGACCCGGCATCGGCTCGTCTTCCCGGAAACCCGTTTCTACTCCCTCGGCGGCGTGCCCACGCGCGACATCCTCCGCATCCTTGCCCAGGAACAGGACCGCCCCGACATCGACCCCCTCTCCCTCGCCCACGAGAAGGAGGAACTCTACCTCCATTTCCTGCCCGAGGTGGGACCGGTCGAGGAGGTCGTGGCCATCGCCCGTGAGAACCGCGGCAAGATCCCCATGTCCGTGGCTTCCGGCGGCTCCCGTCACGCCATCCGACACATCCTCGAGCATCTGGGGATCCTCGGATGGTTCGATGCCGTCGTGACCAATGAGGATGTCACCCGTCAAAAGCCCGCACCCGACATCTTCCTCGAAGCCGCCCGCCGCATCGGCGTCGAGCCGCTCCGTTGCCGTGGGTTCGAGGACACCGACCTCGGCATGCAGGCCATCCGTGCCGCCGGAATGGATGCCGTCGACGTCCGCCACATGCGCACCGGCCTCCCTCCCGCAGCGCTGGGACGCGGGCACTGAAGGGGCCGAGGCGCCTCAAATCACCGAGATCACCTTGAACTCTTCGCCCGAAGGCATCTTCACGCGGTCGCCCACCTTCTTCCCCATCAGTTGCCCGCCCAGCGGGGACGGCGGGGTGATCACCGTGATTTCCTCGCCGGCATGCTCGACCTCCGTGCCGCCGGCCTTCGGTCCCATGAAGTAAAACGCCCGAGCGCGACGGCCCTTCAGTTCGACCAGCGCTCCGATGTCGATGGGATCAGTCTCGGTGAACCGCTTCGTCGCGAGGCCACGGAACAGCAGCACCGCCGACTCGATCTCGGCCGCCTGCCGCGACTGACCACGGGCGAGATACGAGGCCTCCAGTCCGCGCGTGTCGTACTTGTTCTCGGCCTTGCTCTGTTCATCGGTGGCCTCGGCCGCAGCGGTCTTCGCGGCGCGCAGGTACAGGTCCAGTTCGGCCGCCAGCTTCTCCACGATCTTTCCCAGCACTTCCTGCTTGTTCACTTCTTGATCCTTTCAGCGACGACGATGGTATCCCTCGTCCTCGTACCGCATTGCCACCAGCTCCCGCGCCTGTGCCTCCCATCGGGAAGCCGGCATCATCTCCCAACCCACCTGCCAGTCCCGCGACGCCACCGTGCGCAGCGCTGCCGCGAAGACATCCCGGTCCACACCGCCGGGTACCGGTTGGAGGCTTCCTTGGATCAGCAGGCCCGACTGGTTCCGGCGCTGCGCCGCGCCCGCGATCTTCCGGCCCCCGTGCAAGAGATCGAACTTCTCCCAACCGAGGAAACACTGCCCCGGTCCGGTCGGTTCGCAACAGGTCGCGACCTCGGTGGGAACGCCGCATTCCTGAAACGCCTGGTCCAGCCAACGGTGCATCCGCTCGTAGCTTTCCGGGGCCCGCAACGCGTACCATGGGTGTCCGGGAGGCACCGCGAAGGCATAGGTCCAATCCGCCAGATGCGGCACCAGTCCACCGCCCGTTGGCCGTCGCAGG
>Ga0172373_10006912_pt1 | contig 14920 bp, 10 predicted proteins | sample Lak10m_2_FD_114546 | JGI IMG/M metagenome (GOLD analysis project Ga0172373, IMG submission 114546) | Freshwater microbial communities from Kabuno Bay, South-Kivu, Congo - kab_092012_10m | ecosystem: Environmental > Aquatic > Freshwater > Lake | place: Democratic Republic of the Congo... | reverse complement strand
GGGCATGGGCCCCTCGGTCCGCCGCCTCTACGAGCAAGGCAAGACGGTCAATGGCGCGGGCATCAACGCGAGCTTCGCTGTGGAGCAGGACATCGACGGCAAGGCGATCGAGCACGCCCTGGGCTGGGCAGTAGCCATCGGCTCCCCCTACATCTTCAAAACCACCATGGGTATGGAATTCAGGAGCGATATCTTCGGCGAGCGCGGCATCCTGCTCGGCGCAGTGCATGGCATTGTCGAGTCCCTCTTCCGCCGCTTCGTCATGGAGCAGGGGATGAGCGAGGAACAAGCCTTCATCGACTCGGTGGAAAACATCACCGGCCCGATCAGCAAGACCATCTCCCACCAAGGCATCAAGGCAGTTTACGATGGCCTCGGCGCCGAAGGCCGGAAGGTCTTCGAAAAGATTTACTCCCATGCCTACGGCCCGGCCTTCGACATCCTGCTCGAGATGTACGATGAGGTATCCAGTTGCAACGAGATCCGCAGCGTCGTCATGGCCGGCCGCCGTCATGCCCGCTTCCCCATGGGCAAGATCGACGGTACCCGTATGTGGCAGGTGGGCGAGAAAGTCCGTGCCAAGCGGCAGGGCGAGCCGAAACTCAACCCTTTCACCGCCGGCATTTACTGCGCCACCATGATGGCCCAGATCGACCTGCTCATTGAAAAGGGCCACTGCCTGAGCGAGGTGGCCAACGAGTCGGTGATCGAGGCGGTGGATTCATTGAACCCCTACATGCACTACAAGGGCGTGGCCTTCATGGTGGACAACTGTTCCACCACCGCGCGCCTCGGTTCCCGCAAGTGGGCGCCGCGCTTCGACTACAATCTCAGCCAGCAGGCGCTCACCGCTTACGATGCCGGCGCCCCGGCCAATGCAGCGTTGATCGACGCCTTCAAGGCCCACAAGATCCATCAGGCGCTGGCTGCCTGCGCGGCCCTGCGACCGCCGGTGGACATCGCGGTCATCGGCTGATACTTCGCCTCACCCGCCAATAAAAAAGCCGCCTGCCTCTGGCAGAGCGGCTTTTTTCATACCCCAACCCATCCTAATTCAACACTTTTTCTTCAGCAGTTCCTTCTCCGCCTTCTTGAAACAAGCGGGGCAATAAGAATGGGAGGGCTTGACCCCGGCACGACGGGAAAAATATTCCTCCGCGCTTAGCCAGTCGCCGCTGCCGTGCTCCTTGCCGCAGTCGTCACGAATCTTCCGGCATACCGAGCAGATCGGCAAAATCTCCTCATAAATCTTTAGCCGCCGCCGCAACGCCTGACGTTCAAGGCAGCGGCCGATGCAGCGTTGCAGCTCATCGAACTCGTAAGGCTTCAGGAGATAGTCATCGGCACCATGCCGCACCGCGCCAATGGCCGAGGCGAGATCGCCAAAGCCGGTGAGGATCACCACGCAGAGTTCCGGATCAAAGGCCTTGGCCGCCCGGAGCACCTCGAGGCCATCTATCCCCTCCATCATCAGGTCGGTGATGACCAGGTCCACATGGTGTTCCTTGAGCAATTGCAACGCCTTTTCGCCGTTCTCAACGGTGAGCACCTCATGGCCGCCCTCGCCGAGGTCGCGACTCAACGTCTCGCGGATGATCTCCTCGTCATCGACCAGCAGAATAACTTTTTTCCTCACACCACCCTCCCCTCGATGGGCAGGATCACGGTAAAACGCGTGCCGTGGCCTGGTTCGCTGGTCACCTTGATGTCGCCGCCGTGCCGCTGCACGATGCCGTAGCTTACGGCAAGCCCCAGGCCGGTTCCTTTCACCTCGGGCTTGGTCGAGAAAAAGGGCTCGAATATATGCTCAAGATACTCGCGGGCAATACCGCAGCCAGAATCCTCGAAAACGATCACGATCTGTTCGCCCCACGCCTCGGTGGTCACGGTCACGGTGCCACCCTCCGCGCCCATGGCCTCCCGGGCGTTGGTGAGCAGGTTCAAAAAAACCTGCTTGATCTGGTCCGCCACCGCGCGGATCGTTGGCAGGTCGGGGGCATAAACCTTGTGCAGGGCAATGTTGCGATTGTTGAATTCCTTCTTGCAGAGCAGCAGGATGTCATCCAGGGCGGCGTGGACATCCACCTGCGACACCTTGCCCGAGGTGGGTCGGTTGAAACTCTGCAAATCGCTGGTCAGCTTCGCCACCCGATCGCACTCGCGCACCGCCAGTTCCACCATGTGCCGGTTCTCGTCATCCAGCCCTGCCCGCCGCCCCAACCCCTCCAACACGCTGCGAATGCCACAGATGGGGTTGTTGAATTCATGGGCAATGGAGGCGGAGAGCTTGCCCACCGCACTCATCTTGGCCGCGTGCAGGAGCTGCTTATAGAGTTTTTCGATCTCAACCGTCCGCTCGGCCACCCGCTCCTCCAACTCATCGCGGGATCGTTCCAGCGCCTGGGTGCGCTGCCGCACCTCCTCCTCCAAGTGTTCCCGGTAACGGGCCAGCTCCGCCTCATTGGCCTTGCGCGCGGTCACGTCATGGAGGATGACCAGCATGGTTTCGCCGGCCTGCGCCTCAATGACCGGCAGCAACTGAAGTGTCACCCGGCGGCCATCAATCATGATGGGCCGATTCTCGCCAAACTCCTGGGGCGTGCCGCGCCATTCGGTAAAAATCGTCTCCACCCTGGCCCGCGCCTCACCGACAAAATAGGCGAAAAAATCAGTAGAAAGCAACCGTTCCTCGGGGGTGGCGAGCAAGGACGCGGCGGCGCGATTGACGAAGATGATCTCCCGCGCCTTGGTGAGCTGCAACACACCCTCGGCCATGTTCTCCAGGATGACGGTGAAACTCCGCTTCGCCGCCAGCAGTTCCTTGGTGATCTCCCGTTCGGTGAGGTCCTCGATGCCGATGATGCGGTCGCCAACCGCGGCGCGCCGTTGCTCGACCTCGGCCAGCACCCCGGCGATGTGCTCCCGCATCCGGGCCAGCGGCCCCTTGGCGATGCAGGCGTTGGCGCCAAAAGACTTGATGTCGACCTCTTCGTCCACGACAATGGCCGAGAGTACGATGAGATAGACATGGCTCAGGGCCGGGGTCGCCCGCACGATACGGCAAAGTTTATCGCCGCTGATGTTGGGCATGATGAGATCGACGAACATGATGTCCGGCACAAAGGAGTCGAGCACATGCAGCGCGGAGAGGCCATCCTCGGCGGCACGGACCTCATGGCCCTGTTCACCGAAGAAATGGCTCAGCAGCTCGATGATGACCGGATTGTTGTCAACAATGAGAATTTTGTACAGCGGTCTGGACGGGCGGGTTGAGGATGCGGCGGCCATGCGGCATTATACCAAAGGGTGGCTGGCAAACCAAAGAAAGAAAATCCGCCAGGGCGCATCTGGCGGGAAACACGAGCAACTTGCTCACGGAAACTACCACTCAGTGGCGCAGCACCCCGTCCTGTTTTTCGCCAATGCCACGTTTGACGATCTCGCGGTTATAGGCGGCAATGGCGTCGCGCCTTTTCAGCATCCCCACCACCCAGCGGTCGTCCGGTGATTCCACCACCGGAATCTCCTCGATCCCCCTGGAGTCGAAAATCCGCATGGCGTCGGAAAGGGTGTCGTCCGGGGTGAGCACCACCACCTTGCGGGCGCAGATGTTGCCCACCGTGGCGGAAAGGCGCAGTTCTTCGTCATGCAGGATGCTTTTGACGTCCTGCAATGACACCACCCCCGTCATGCGGCCGGTGGCGTCCACCACCGGAAAATAAAAACCGCCCTGGGCCATGCTGAAGATGGCGAGCAGTTGATCGACATTGGCCCCTTCGCTGATAAAATCCACATCCTCGGTAATCACGGCGCCGACCCTGATCGACTGCATCACCGCGGCCTCGCGGCCTTCGTGGATATCGATCCCCTCCCGGCTGAAATCCACGGTATCGATGGAGTCGTGGTGAAGCATGGTCGCCACCATGGTGCCGATGATACTGGTGAGCATGATAGGGATGATGATGCGGTAATTGCCGGTCATCTCGAAGAGGAGGAAAATGGCGGTGAGCGGCGCGTGGGTAGCGGCGGCGAGGAAGGCACCGATACCGACCGCGGCGTAGGCGCCGGGATTGGCGGTCTGCGCCGGCAGCACTTTGTGGACCAGGCCGCCGAAGGTGCCGCCGACCATACCGCCGATGAAAAGCGCCGGCGCGAAGACGCCGCCCGCCCCGCCGGAACCAAGGGTGAGGGCGGTGGCCAGGATCTTCAGGAAGATGAGCAGGAACATCACCGTAACCAGGCCGTGGCCATCCAAGACCTCAGCCAGATACTCGTAGCCATTGCCCATTACCTGCGGAAAGGAAATGCCAATGGCCCCGACCAGCAGGGCGCCAATCAGCGGTTTCACCTGCGGATGCAAGGGCACAGCGGCAAAACGGTCGCGCACCGTATAAAAGACCTTGATGTGGAAGACGGCGATCACCCCCATTACCACACCCAACATGGAGTAGAGCGGAATTTCCGCCAGCGGGCTGATCAGGTGATAGGGGGGCAGCGGGAAGGCGGGCGAGGCGCCGTAGTAAGCACGCGAGATCACGGTGGCCATGGCCGAGGAGATGACCAGGGCGGCAAAGGCGCCGATTTCGTAAGTGCCGAGCAGGATGATCTCGGCGGCGAAGAAGACCCCGGCGATCGGGGCGTTGAACATGGCCGCCACGCCGCCGGCGCAACCCGCCGCGATATAGACCTTCATCCGGTTGCCGGAGACCCGGAAAAACTGGCCCACGGTTGAGCCAAGCGCGCCGCCCACCTGGGCAATCGGCCCTTCCACTCCGGCGGAACCGCCGGTGCCGATGGTAAGCGAGCAGGAGAGTATCTTCAATACCACGGTGCGGAAACGGATGATGCCGCCTTCGAGGTTGACCTGGCGCAGGAATTTGGTGAAGCCGTAGCCGTTGACCTCGCCGGGGAAGCGGAGCGAGAGCGGAACCAGCAGCACCATGCCGGCCATGGGCAGGAGCGGCAGCAGTAGCCGGTGCCAACCGCCCTGGCCGATGGCAAGCAACTCGTGGCCGCGCATGAAAATCTGCTGGTGCACCAAATCCACCACCGCGCGAAAAACGATGTTAGCCCCCCCGGCGATGAACCCGATAAAGGCGGCGATGAGCACCACCCGGAACTGTTCGTCGCGGAAAAACCGCCGGAGGCGTCGGGCTGCGTCGCTCATCGCTTCCGTGGCACCCCGCAGCCGAATAGCGTGGCCTGGGCCAAAAAGTAGTCGTCGGTCATGCCGGCCAGGAAATCGCGGACCATGGCGGCCGGCGGCACTGATTCACGGTAGCCGTCGGCCATGGTGGCAAGGAAGTGGGCAAAGAACGGAGAATCCCGCCGCCCCGCGACGATGTCGTCGAGATAGCGGGCAAAGAGTTCGCGGTAGCACGCTTCGATCTGGCCCAGGCCCTCCTTGATCGCCGGGTTGAGATAGATGCGTTCGTAGTTGAAGCGCTTGAGCTGCCGCAGGCTCTCGGAGACCGCCGGCGAAAAGGCAATGGCGTCATCGCGCACGCCATTTTCGATAAGGTCGGAGACCAGACGGTAAACAATGGCGCCATTGGTGCGACCCAGCGCCTCGGCGCATGGGGCCGGAATCTCCTCGCGCCGGACCAACCCGAGTTCGATGGCGTCCTCGATGTCGCGGCCGATGTAGGCAATGGTATCGGCAAAGCGCACCACGCATCCTTCCAGGGTCATCGGCGCCAAAGGCCGCGCGGGCTCCGCCGCCTTGGCCGCAGACTCCTGGTCGAACTCGGCAAAACCCTTCGTGCGCGCTGGCCGTAAACTCTGGTTATGGATTTCACCATCATGGCACATGATGCCGTCGAGCGTTTGCAGGGTGAGGTTCCAGCCCCGGCCGTCCCGCTCGATACGCTCCAGGAACTCAACGCTCTGGAGGTTGTGCTGGAACGAGGGCAGGCCATGCTCGCGGCAGAGGGCATCGAGCACCTTTTCGCCATCGTGGCCAAATGGCGGATGGCCGATGTCATGGCCCAGGGCAATGGCCTCGATCAGGTCTTCGTTGAGGCTTAAGAAACGGCCAATGGTACGGGCAATCTTCGACACCAACTGCACGTGCAGCACCCGATGGGTGATATGGTCGTTGGCGACCATGTAAAAGACCTGGGTCTTGTCGATGTAGCGGGTGTAGGCGCGGGAATGGAGGATGCGGTCCGCATCGGTGGCAAAATTCTGGCGGTGGCCAGCGCGCGCTTCGGCACGGCGACGGATCCCGTCGCGACTCAAGCACGCCAGCGGCGAAAGGTAACGCGCCTCCTTGGCGTCAAGCCCTTCGCGCAACGCCAGCAACTGCGGCGTGGTGATGTAGTCAGTCTCCATGACAACCCATTAATTTCGCTATGAAATCAAAACAAGTATTTTTGTTATGCACCTATTGCCGAGAATTTGCAACCCCCACGCGCCCCAAGCGCCCAAAATCACCGCCTGACCCATTTTGGGTCGGCGATTGCCCTGGCCAAAACGATTTTTCTCCGTATTGACAAGGGATTGCCAAAGCGATACACCAGAACCAGATGCGTTACCAACCCCCTTCCCTTTGAGGTCGGGATGCCCTCCTTCGCGCCGCTCGCCATCATCACCGATCCCCTCTGCCATCGGCACGACACCGGCGGCAACGACCACCCGGAAGCGCCGGCCCGGCTCGTCGCCATCAAAGAACGCCTGGACCAGAGCCAGCTCGCCCCGATAATCACTACCGCCCAGCCCCGGCCAGCCGAACGCCAATGGCTCACCACCATCCACAGCGACGAATATCTTTACCGCTTCGAGGAAACCACGCTCTCCGGCAAGAGCTACCTTGACCACCAGGACAACCAGCTCTGCTTCGAATCATACGAGGCGGCCCTGCGCGCCGCCGGAGCCGGACTCACCGCCATTGACCTGCTCGAAGGCAGCCAGACCAGCCGTGCCTTCTGTTGTGCCCGGCCCCCCGGCCACCATGCCGAACGGAGCCTGGCCTTGGGCTTCTGCTTCCTGAACAACGCCGCCATCGCCGCCCGTTACTGGCAGCAGGCCCACCATCGGCGCAAGGTGATGATCATCGACTGGGACGCCCACCACGGCAACGGCATCCAGGCCGCTTTCGAGGAAGACCCGGAGGTTTTCTACCTCTCCATCCACGAACACCCGACCTGGAGTTTCCCCGGCACCGGCTGGCAGGAAGAGACCGGCCTCGGCCCCGGCAAGGGGGCCACCTGCAACCTCCCCCTGCCGCCGGGCAGCGATGACGCGGCCGTGAAAAAAATCCTGCTCGAAAAAGTCGAGCCGACCATCGACCGATTCGAGCCCGAGGCCATCATCATCTGCGCCGGCTTTGACGGCCACGCGCAGGACGACATGTCGGGCCTCTGTTATACCACCGAATTGTACCGCCACCTCGGCGACTGCGCGGCCCGCTGGGCCGACCGCTATTGCCAGGGCAGGGTGCTTTCCCTGCTCGAAGGCGGCTATCACCTCAGTAGCCTGGCTGCCAGCGTCGAGGCGTATCTCACCGGCCTGGTCACCCTGGAACCTTAAGGAGTTGGAACCATGTTCATCGCCCGTTACATGACCACCCCCGCGCTTACCATCCCGCCGGAGATGACCATCCCCGTGGCCAAGGAACTGCTGCAATCGCGCCACTTCCGCCATCTGCCGGTGGTGGATGACGCCGGCAAGCTGGTCGGCGTCATTACCGACCGCGACCTGCGCTCCGCCTATCCCTCGTCGGTGCTCTCTGGCGACACCATCAAGACCTGCCTGGCGGAACTCGACAAGACACCAGTGAGCACCATCATGACCCGCGCCTTCTTCACCGTGACCCCGGCCTCGACCCTGGACGACGCCCTGATCCTGCTCGACCGTGAACGGGTGGGCGCTCTGCCGGTGGTGGACGAAAACGGCAAGGTGGTGGGCATCTTCTCAATCCGCGACCTCACCAAGGCGTACCGCACCCTTTTCGGCCTTGGTGAGCGTGGTTCGGCCATGATCGTGGTGGAAGACGACGGCAACCCCAAGCCACTCACCCGCATTTCCCGCGTGCTGGAAGAGCACAAAATCCGCTTCACCCGGTTGATCCGCAAAGACCAGGACGACTTCCTCGATAAATCCACCATCTATCTCAGGGTCAACACCTACAATCTCTCGGCCGTGCGCAACGCATTGAAAGAGGCTGGATTCAACGTCACCATCCCCACCATCACCCCGTCCACGGAGTAACTACCATGGTCGATCTTCGCGCACTCCTTTATCCCCAGGCCGTGGCCGTGGTTGGCGCCTCGCGCACCCCCGGCAAGGTCGGTCACGACATCCTGGCCAACCTGATCCAAAACGGTTTTGCCGGCGAGATCGTGCCGATCAACCCCTCGGCCCCGGAACTCCTCGGGCGCAAGACCTATCCGAGCCTCAGGGAATACGGCCAGCCGGTGGATTTAAGCATCATCGTCGTGCCGCGCAAGCTGACCATCGAGGCGGTCAAGAACGCCCTCGACGCCGGCACCAAGGCGATCATCACGATCACGGCCGGCTTCAAGGAGACCGGGGCGGAAGGGGCAGCGCTGGAGCGCCAGATCGCCGAGATGTGCGCCAGCCGCCAGGTACGCCTGCTAGGCCCCAACTGCCTCGGCCTCATCAACACCGACCATGCCCTCAACGCCTCCTTTGCCGGCCGGATGCCGGAAAAGGGCGGCATTTCGGTGATCTCGCAATCCGGGGCGCTCTGTACCGCCATCCTCGACCTGGCCGCCGGCCGCCACCTGGGGCTCGCCAAGCTCGTGAGCATCGGCAACAAGGCGGACCTCTCGGAAAAAGACCTGCTGCTGGCACTCGCCGAGGACGAACAGACCAAGGTGATCATCGCCTACCTGGAAGACATCGCCTCGGGGGACGATTTCGTCAAGGCCGCGGCCGAGGCCTCCACCCACAAGCCGGTGGTGATCCTGAAATCCGGCACCACGGCGGCGGGACAGAAAGCCGCCTCCTCCCATACCGGCGTGCTGGCCGGGGTGGACATCGCCTATGGCGCCGCCTTCAAGCGCTCCGGCGTCATCCGCGCCGACACTTTCGAGGAACTCTTCGACCACGCCACGGCTCTGGCCATGCAACCGCTACCGCGGGGCAACCGGGTGCTCATCGTCACCAACGCCGGCGGCCCCGGCACCATGGCGGCGGACGCCGTGGAAAAATCCGGCCTCGTCGTGGCGGAACTCGACCGCAACACCGCCGGCGCCCTGCGCGCCAAACTGCCAGCCGCCGCCAGCGTCGGCAACCCGATCGACGTACTGGGCGACGCCGAACCGGAACGCTACGTGGCCGCGCTCAATGCTGCCCAGGACGACCCGGCGGTGGACGCGGTGGTGGTGATCCTCACCCCCCAAGCCATGACCAGGCCGGCGGAGACAGCCCGCGCCATCACCGCCAACCTCCGGGGCGACAAGCCGGTGGTGGCCGCTTTCATGGGAGGGGCCGATGTAATGCCCGGCCGCGGAGAGCTTGCGGCCGCCGGGCTCCCCGACTATCCATCCCCGGAACGAGCGGTGGCGGCACTCAAGGCCATGCACGAATATGCGGCTTGGCGCAGCCGGCCACCCAGGGTTGTAACCCGCTTCCGCGTCAACCGCCGGCGGGTCGAACGCATCATCACCCGCCGCATCCGCACCCAGCGCTATCAGGTGGGCGAGGTCAAGGCCAAGAGCATGCTCCAGGCCTATGGCTTCCAGATTCCGGAAGGCTACCTCGCCACCAGCGCCGGCGAGGCAATGGAGATCGCCGGGCGCATCGGTTATCCAGTGGCGATGAAAATCGTCTCGCCAGACATTATCCACAAATCGGATATTGGTGGGGTACGGCTGAACGTCACCAGCAACGACGGGGTGCGCGACGCCTTCGATCTCATGATGCTCCGCATCAGGGAACGGGCACCGGAGGCGTGGGTGGAGGGCATCTACGTGGAAAAGATGGTTAGCCGGGGGTTGGAGGTCATCGTCGGCATGAACCGCGACCCGCAGTTTGGCCCCATGTTGATGTTCGGTCTGGGCGGCATCTTCGTCGAGGTGATGAAGGACGTCACCTTCCATCTGGCGCCGATCAGCGAGGCCGAGGCGATCCAAATGCTGAAATCGACCCGTTCCTACGAAATTCTGCAAGGCAAACGCGGCCAGCACGGCGTCGATCTCGCCGCCATCGCCAGCGGACTCCAGCGCATCAGCCAGCTCACCACCGACTTCCCGCAGATCGCCGAACTGGACATCAACCCTTACATCGTCGGCGAGATCGGCACTGAACCGGTGGTAGCGGACGCCCGCATGACCCTTCAACCATGGCCGGAGAAACTCCCATGACCACCACCCAACCGCTCTTTGTTGTCGATCCGGAGTGGCCGGAGAAATACCGCGACATGATCGTCGCGCCACACCAGGCCGCGAGCCATATCAAGCCGGGCCAGCGCGTCTTCATCGGCACCGCCTGCGCCGAGCCGGTGGAACTAATCGAGGCGCTGACCAAGCGGGCCGGCGAACTGGCCGACGTGGAGATCGTACAGCTGCTCACCAAGGGCGACGCCCCGTACGCCAGCCGGCAGCTAACCGACTGCTTCACGGTGAACAGCTTTTTCATCGGCCAGACCATCCGCGAGCACATCCAGCAGGGGTTGGGCGACTATACCCCCACCCTGCTCTCCGACATCCCCCGGCTCTTCAGTTCCGGCCAACTGCCGCTCGACGTGGCGCTCATCCAGGTGACCCCGCCCGACGAGCGTGGCAAGGTGAGCCTCGGCGTCTCGGTGGACATCGTGAAAGCCGCGGCGGAGAACGCCTCACTGGTCATCGCCCAGGTCAACCCCCAGATGCCCTGCACCATGGGCGACAGCTACCTCGACATCTATGACATCGACCTCCTGGTGCCGGTGGACCGGCCGGTACTTGAACGGGAAGACACCCCGCCCACCGATGATACCCGCCGCATCGGCGAGTACATCGCGGCACTGATCGAGGATGGCTCGACCATCGAGTTCGGCATCGGCCGCATCCCCCACGCCCTGATCGAATACCTCAAGGACAAGAAGGAGCTTGGCATCCACACCGAGATGCTCACCGATTCCATCATCGACCTCGTGGAATCGGGCGCCATCACCGGCAACCGCAAGACCGTTGACCGCGGCAAGATCGTGGCCAGCTTCTGCATGGGCACCAAGCGGCTTTACGACTACGTGCACAACAATCCGCGCTTCAGCTTCCGGCCTACCGAGTACGTGAACGACCCCTACATCATCGGCATGCAGAACAAGATGGTGGCGATCAACATGGCGCTCGAAGTCGATCTCACCGGCCAGGTCTGCGCCGACTCGATCGGTTCGCTCTTCTATTCCGGCATCGGCGGCCAGGTGGACTTCAACCGCGGCGCCGCCCGTTCCATCGGCGGCAAACCCATCATCGCCATGAAATCCACCGCCAAGGACGGCACCATCTCCCGTATCGTGACGAGGCTCACCCCCGGCGCCGGGGTGGTCACCACCCGTGGCGAGGTGCACTACCTGGTCACCGAATACGGGGTGGCCTACCTCCATGGCAAAAGCGTGCAGGAACGGGCCATGGCGCTCATCTCCGTCGCCCATCCCAAATTCCGCGACCAGCTCTTCCGCGAAGCGATCGAGGCGCACTACCTGAAACATGAGTTGACCGACCTTGAGGGCCGCTTCCTCATGGCCTCTCAGGAAATGAACACCACCATGCTGCTCGACGACGGCACCCAGATTTCCTTCCGGCCGGTACACCCGACCGACGAGCCGCGGATGCGCGACATCCTTTACGCCCTGTCGCAGGAGACCCTCTACTACCGCTTCATGACCCACAGCCAGCGTTTCGGCCACAAACAGGTCCAGGAATTCGTCTATATCGACCACCGCAAGGACGTGGCCATTGTCGGCACGGTGCCCGAGGCGCACGGCGAGGATATCATCGCGGTGGGCCGTTACTACCTCGACGAAAAGACCAACCGCGCCGAGGTGGCCTTCATCATCCGCGACGAATGGCAGAACCACCGCATCGGCTCCTTCCTCTTCCGTCATCTGGTCAGCATCGCCAAACGCAATGGCATCTCGGGCTTCACCGCCGAGGTGCTGCGCGACAACCGACGGATGCAGGCAATCTTCAACCACTGCGGCTTCCGTATGAAAAGCCGCCGGGTGGAGGACGTCTATTCCTTTGAAATCGATTTCGATTGATTTGCCCGCCTTCCTCCGCTACCCTTATCTTCAAGGGGTTGGATCGCAGGGTTGGATCGCAGCTTTCGGTAACCACGAGGAAACGAACGCCCATGAAGCTCCTGCTCGTCGACGATGAAGCAACCGCCCGCACCGTTCTGCGCGAGCACCTTGGCCGCGCCCTGCCCAACGCCGAAGTCATCGAGGCGGAGAACGGCGCCGAGGCACTCTTCCGCCTGCTCAAACACCAGCCAGACCTGATCCTGCTCGATCTTCTCATGCCGATAACCAGCGGCGAGGTATTCCTCGACGTGGTGGAGGAATGGGCCAGCCGCAAGTTCATCGCCGCCCTGCCCCGGGTGGTGGTGATAACCAGTTTCAACGATGCCGCCAAACTCATGGAACTGAATAACCGGCCGAGCGTGGTCAAGGTACTGCCCAAGCCCATCACCGCCACCACCATCATCATGCTCAAGGCTCTGATCCACGAACTCTAGCCGCGACCGCTTACGCCGCCAGTCATCCTCCGGCCGCGGCCCTTTGCCATCCGGGATGCCCATGAAAAGCTATCGTCAGGAGTTGTGGTTCCACGTGCCGGGCCGGCGTGCCTTTTTGAACATCACCCCCCAGGTCACGGAATGCCTCCGCGCCTCAGGGGTCAAAGAGGGGTTGCTGCTGGTCAATGCCATGCACATCACCGCCTCGGTCTTCATCAACGACGACGAATCCGGCCTGCACCACGATTATGAGGTCTGGCTGGAGAAACTCGCGCCCCACGAACCGGTTTCCCAATACCGCCACAACGGGCACGAGGACAACGCCGATGCCCATCTCAAGCGCCAGGTCATGGGCCGCGAAGTGGTAGTGGCGATTACCGACGGCAAGCTCGATTTCGGCCCCTGGGAACAAATTTTCTATGGCGAGTTCGACGGCGGCCGTAGAAAACGGGTGCTGGTCAAGATCATCGGCGAATGAGACAGCGGGAGACTATCCATGGCTGATAACGGCATCTTCATCGCCCTTGTCCAGAACGCCGTCCTGCTGCTGGCCATGGCCTTTCTCTACGATGTGCTGACCAGCCGCCACCGCCTCGGCCCCTGGCCGTTGCCGGTGCAACTCCTGGTAGGCGGCGTGGTGGGCGGCCTCGGCATCATCATCATGCTCTCGCCTTGGACCTATGTGCCGGGCATCGTCTTCGACACCCGTTCGGTGCTGCTCTGCATCTCAGGCCTCTTCTTCGGCACCGTGCCCACCGCCGTGGCCATGGCCATGACCGCCCTCTTCCGCCTCTCCCAAGGCGGCGCCGCGGCCTGGACCGGGGTGGCGGTGATTGGCACCACCGGCGCCATCGGCATTCTCTGGCGCCATTACCGCCGCCGTGAGCTGGCCGCGCTCACCTGGCGCGAGCTCTATCTCTTCGGACTCATCGCCCATGCGGACATGCTTCTCCTGATGCTCATCCTGCCGTGGCCCTTGGCAGGGAAAGTCCTCGCCCAGATCACCCTGCCGGTGCTCACCATCTATCCGCTCGCCACGATGTTTCTGGGCCTGCTCATGGTCAATCGCCTGCAACGGGAGAACATCAGCAACGAACTGCTCATCAAGGAAGAACGGCTGCGGATGGCCCTGGCCGCGGCCAACCAGGGGCTCTACGACCTCAACATACAGACCGGCGAAGCCGCGGTAAGCCCGGAATACGCCACCATGCTCGGCTACGACCCGGCCGAATTCCACGAAACCCATGCCAACTGGCTCGAACGTCTCCACCCCGATGACCAGGGACCGGTGGCGACCACCTACCGTGACTACATTGCCGGCAACGTGCCTGAATATCGGGTGGAATTCCGGCAGCGGACCAAATCGGGAGCATGGAAATGGCTCCTCTCCCTCGGCAAGATCGTGGAATACGACGCGGCAGGGCGCCCCCTGCGCATGCTCGGCACCCACACCGACATCACCAAACGCAAACAGACCGAAGAGACGATCCGCTTGTTCCAGGCGCTGGTGGAAAATGCCTCCGACGCCATCGGCATGTCCACCCCGGAAGGGAAGCACTATTACCAGAATGGGGCTTTCACCAAACTCTTTGGCGCGATCGGCGAGGATCCGCCGGCCACGCTTTACGTTGACCAGGCCGTCGGCAGGGAAATATTCAAAATAATCATGGCCGGCGGCCGCTGGACCGGCGAAGTCCGGATGTACGCCCAAGACAAAAGCATCATGGACATCTTCCTCCGCGCCTACGCCAACCAGGACGCCAACGGCCGCATCATCGCCCTGGTTGGCGCCCATACCGACATCACGGAACAAAAACGCGTCGAAAACGCACTCAAGGAAAGCGAACAGCGCTACCGGACCCTGATCGACAACATGCCCGGCCTGGCCTACCGGTGCCTGAACGATGAGTACTGGACCATGATCTTCTTCAGCGAAGGCACGCAAGCGATGACCGGCTATCCAGCCAGTGATTTCATCGGCAACGCGGTCCGCTCCTATACCAGCATCATCCACCCCGATGACCGCCTGCTGGTGGATCAAGCCGTGCAGAAGGGGGTGGACGCCCACCAGCCCTACGAGATGGAATACCGCCTCCTCCGGGCCGACGGCAACATCATCTGGGTGTACGAAAAAGGCCAGGGGGGTTTCGACCCTGCCGGCAAACTGCTCTGGCTCGATGGTGTCATCATCGAGATCACGAAGCTGCGGCAGGCGGAAAAGGAAAAAAACAAG
>Ga0172373_10006910_pt1 | contig 14922 bp, 15 predicted proteins | sample Lak10m_2_FD_114546 | JGI IMG/M metagenome (GOLD analysis project Ga0172373, IMG submission 114546) | Freshwater microbial communities from Kabuno Bay, South-Kivu, Congo - kab_092012_10m | ecosystem: Environmental > Aquatic > Freshwater > Lake | place: Democratic Republic of the Congo... | reverse complement strand
GAGCGCCTGCCGTACATCGTGGTGGTGGTCGACGAGCTCAACGACCTGATGATGGTGGCCGCCCGCGACGTGGAGGAGAGCATCACCCGCATCGCCCAGAAGGCGCGTGCAGTGGGCATCCACCTCATCGTCGCCACGCAGCGTCCGTCGGTCAACGTCATCACCGGCGTGATCAAGGCCAACATCCCCGCCCGCATGGCCTTCGCCGTGTCGTCGCTCACCGACAGTCGCGTCATCCTCGACCAGCCGGGCGCGGAGAAACTGGTCGGCAAGGGCGACATGTTGTTGTTGCCGGGCAACTCCAGCCACTCGCAACGCATCCAGGGTTGCTTCGTGAGCGAGGAGGAAGTGCGCAAGGTGGTGGCGCACTGGCGGCGCCAGGCGCCGGAGGTCGTGTACGTCAGCGGTGTCGAGGGCGACGACGACGGCCCGCTCGGCGCCGGCAACTTCGGTGGGAACGGCGCCGACGACGACGAGGACGAGGCGTTGATGCGTCAGGCGATGGAGTTGGTGGTGCGCAGCCAGTTGGGCAGCACCTCGATGCTGCAACGCAAGTTGAAGGTGGGCTTCGCCCGTGCCGGTCGCATCATGGACCTGCTCGAGCAGCGCGGCGTGGTCGGCCCCAGCGAGGGCTCGAAGGCTCGCGAGGTCCACATGACCGTCGAGGAGTTCGAGCTGTTGCAGGAGGCACACCGCAACGGCTGATCTGGTGCGCCGTCCGGAAAAGGCGCACCATGGAGGTGAGCCAGGAGGTGTGCGATGCGTCGCCGTCCCTTCACCGTGATCCCCTTGGTGCTCCTGCTCGCTGCGTGCGGCAGCACCACCGAGTCGACCGGCACCACGAGCGTGCCCGCCACCGTGGAGGTGACCACCACGGTGCCCGACACGACGTCGCCCGACACGACGTCGCCCGACACGACGGTGCCGCCTGCGAGCACGTTGCCGCCCACCGACGAGCCCGCCATCGCGCTGTACTTCGTGCGCGGCGAGGTGTTGACGGTGGTGGGCCGGTCGATCGGCACGGCGGACGTCGCGGCAGTGATGGATGCCCTGCTCGCCGGTCCCACCGCGGCCGAGCGTGCAGCGGGTGTCACCACACTGGTGCCGGCCGGCACCGAACTGCTCGACGTCGTCGTCGAGGGGAACGCCGCCACGGTCGACCTCAGTGCGGAGTTCGAGTCGGGTGGCGGCAGCCTGGCCGTGATGCTGGCCGTGGCCCAGGTGACCTACACGCTCACCCGCGCGGCCGAGGTCGAGGACGTGTGGTTCCGCATCGAGGGTGAGGCTCGCGAGATGCTCACGGGCGAGGGCGTGATGGTGGATCCCGCAACACGCGAGCGCTTCCAGGACGGAGTGCTGCCGGGCATCCTGCTCGAGGCACCGTTCGACCAGGGCGCGCTCACCGATCCGATCGGCATCGCCGGTACCACCAATGCGTTCGAAGCCACGGTGAACCACCGCGTGCTCGACGCTGCCGGTGCGGTGGTGGCCGAGGGTGTCACCACCGCGACGTGCGGCACCGGGTGCTGGGGCGTGTTCGAGGCCGAGATCGATCTCCCCGACGGCACGACCGGCCCGGTGACGCTGCAGGTGTTCGACTACAGCGAGGAGGACGGCACCACGATGCTCGACCTCACCGAGCTCACCCTCGGGTAGGCGTGTCGGGTGCTTTCGTGCGTCCTACGGGCGCACGAAAGCACCCATCGGGAAACGCCGGCGGTGACGGCGCGCGAGGATTGGTGCCACCACATCCCCCAACACCAGTGGAGGCGTCATGGCATCCATCCACGAAGGTCGCTGGACGGCCGAGATCGAGGGCGACTTCGTCGTGTTCATCATCGGCGCGAAGCCGACGCTGCGGCACCCGATCAAGGCCATCAAGGACTACGGCGGGAAGCGCGGCATGGGGCACATGCTGAAGTACCTGATGGAGCATCCGGAGAAGGGCATGCTCGGGTTCCAGTCGTTCGGTCTCACGAACGTGCAGTACTGGCGGTCGTTCGAGCACCTCGAGGCCTTCGCCAAGGACCAGGACGACCCGCACCTCGAGGTGTGGCGCCAGTACTGGAAGCGCGTGGGCAAGGACGCCCGATCGGGCATCTGGCACGAGACCTATCTGGTGCGAGCAGGGGAGTACGAGGCCATCTACGGGAACATGCCGCCCACCGGACTGGGCAAGGCCACCCGGCTGGTCCCCGTGGCCGACTCCACCATGGCGCGGCAACGGTTGAAGGCCGCAGCCCGCCAGGTCTGAACCGTGGCACGTCGCTCCGGGTCGTTGCGGCGAGGGTGGCATTGCCACACTCGCGGCCATGACCGCGTTCACCGAGATCACGTCCGGCCTCCGCTTCCCGGAGGGTCCCATCGCGATGCCCGACGGCACCGTGATCCTCGTCGAGATGTTCGGGCCGCGCATCACGCGCGTGCACCCCGACGGCACCAAGGAGACGGTCGCCGAGATCGAGGGTGGTCCGAACGGGGCCGCCATCGGCCCCGACGGTGCGTTGTACCTGTGCAACAACGGCGGGTGCTTCACGCCGGTCGACCTCGGCGAGTTGTTGCTGCCCGGGCCGTTCGACCCCGAGCGCTACATCGGCGGCCGCATCCAGAGGGTCGACCTCGCGACCGGTGCGGTGACCGACCTGTACACCGAGTGCGATGGCCGGCCGCTGCGTGCCCCGAACGACCTCGTCTTCGACGCCCACGGTGGGTTCTGGTTCACCGACCACGGCATCCGCAACGAGCACGCGCGCACGTCCGACTTCACCGGCATCTACTACGCGAAGGCCGACGGCAGTCACATCAGCGAGCAGGTGTTCCCGGTGGAGGGCCCCAACGGGATCGGCCTCTCGCCCGACGGCGCCACGGTGTACTGGGCAGAGACCCACTCGGGTCGGGTGTTCCGGCGCACCATCGCGGAGCCCGGCGTCGTGGCCCCGGCCATCCCCCTCGACACGTCGGTGTGCCTCGCGGGCCTGCCGGGCTACCAGCTCCTCGACTCGTTGGCGGTCGACGGCGACGGCAACGTGTGCGTGGCCACGCTCATCAACGGCGGCGTGTCGGTGATCTCGCCCCTCGACGGCAGCGTCACCCACGTTGCGACCGGCGATCTGCTCACCACCAACATCTGCTTCGGCGACCGAGACGGCAGCGGCGAGTACCGCGATGCGTACATCACGTGCTCGGGCACCGGGCGTCTGGTGCACATGCGCTGGCCGAACAAGGGCCTGCGCCTCAACTACCTGTAGTCGGCGCGCCGCTAGCCTGGCCGCACCATGGCGCAGCGCTTCTACGTCGAGACCTTGGGGTGCCCCAAGAACCAGGTCGACAGCGACAAGCTCGTCGGCACCCTGCTGGCCGACGGCATGTCGCCCACCGACGATCCGGCGACGGCCGATCTGGTGGTGGTCAACACGTGCGCGTTCATCGACGAGGCGCGTCGCGAGAGCATCGACACCATCCTCGCGCTCGAGGAGCAGCGCAAGGACGGTGCCCGCATCGTGGTCACCGGCTGCATGGCCGAGCGCTACGGGGCCGAGCTGGCCGAGGCACTGCCCGAGGTCGACCAGGTGGCCGGGTTCGGCGTCCCGGTCAACGTGCCGGCGCCGGCATCGGGTCGCAAGCTCATCCCGGTGTCCACTGCACCCATCCCCACCCTCGACCTGCTCAACCTGCCGCGACCGAAGAGCGTGTCGCCGTGGGCCTACGTGAAGATCGCCGAGGGTTGCGACCGGTCGTGCGGGTTCTGCGCCATCCCGTCGTTCCGCGGGCCGCAGCGCAGCCGCGACATCGCCGCCATCCTCGCCGAGGTCGAACAGCTCGAGGCGAAGGAGATCGTGCTCGTCGCGCAGGACCTCGCGAGCTACGGCAAGGACCGCCCCGACGAGCTCGGCGCCGGTTCCATCGTGCCGCTCGTGCAGGCCGTGAGCGCGATGGTGCCGTGGACCCGCTTGCTGTACCTCTACCCGAGCGACCTCACCGACGAGCTCGTCGACGCCATCCTCGACTCGCGGGTGCCGTACTTCGACCTGTCCCTGCAGCACGTCAGCAAGCCCCTGCTGCGTCGCATGCGTCGGTGGGGCGATGGCGAGCGGTTCCTGCGTCGCATCGCCGACATCCGCGAACGAGACCCGCAGGCGGCGTTCCGCAGCAACTTCATCGTCGGCTACCCGGGGGAGACCGAGGAGGACCACGACCAGTTGCTCGCCTTCGTGGAGGAGGCGCAGCTCGACTGGTGCGGGTTCTTCGCCTACAGCCCCGAGGACGGCACCTACGCGATGGAGCTCGACGGCGACGTCCCCGTCGGGCTGATGAACGAACGGCTCGCCGAACTGCGCGAGCTGCAGGACGAGATCACCGCGTCCCGCAGCGATGCCACTATCGGTGCCACCATCACGGTCCTCGTCGACGAGCCGGGGGTGGCACGCAGCACGCGCGAGGCACCCGAGATCGACGGCATCGTCGAAGTGCCCGACCATCTCGCGGTGGGGGAGTTCCACGACGTGCGTGTGGTCGATGCCATGGGTCCCGACCGCGTGGCAGACTCGAACTGATGCCCGTCGATCCGTCCGCCGTCAAGACCTGGGCGAACCTCGTCACGGTCGCGCGCATCCTCATTGCACCGTTCATGTTCCTGCTCATCCCCGATGAGCCGGGTGGCACGTGGCCGGCGTTCCTGTTGTGGTTCTTGCTGTGCGCCACCGATGGGGTCGACGGATACCTTGCTCGTCGACACGGGGCCACGAACCTCGGCGCATTCCTCGATCCGCTGGCCGACAAGGTGCTCGTGCTCGGCGCGATGTTCTTCCTGGTCAGCAACGGCACGTTCTCCATCGTCCCGGTCGCCATCATCGCCGGGCGCGAGCTGGCCATCAGCCTCTACCGCACGTTCGTGGGAGCGAAGGGTGTGAGCGTGCCCGCCAGCAAGATCGCGAAGTGGAAGACCTTCGTGCAGCAGCTCGCGGTGGGCTTCGCCATCCTGCCCATCACCGACGAGTCGAAGTGGCTGTGGAACGGGCTGCTGTGGATCTCGGTCGCGCTGGCACTCATCAGTTTCGGGCAGTACGTCTACCGAGCTCGTCGTCACACGGCGCCGGTCGGCGTGGCAACCTGACCGGCATGCGTTGCGACGTCCTCGCGGTGGGCACCGAGCTGTTGCTCGGTCAGATCACCGACACCAACAGCCAGTGGATCGGCGAGCAACTCGCCGCGGCCGGCATCGACTCGTTGTTCCAGGCGAAGGTGGGTGACAACCTCGGACGGGTGGAGACCACGTTGCGGCGGATGCTCGCCGAGGCCGACGCGGTCATCATGTGCGGCGGCCTCGGGCCCACGCACGACGACCTCACCCGCGACGCCATCGCGGCGGTGATGGGGGTGTCGCTGCACCACGACGAGGCGGTGGCCGACGTGATCCGTGAGCTGTTCGCATCGCGCGGCAGGCGGATGGCCGAGAACAACCTTCGACAGGCGCAGGTGCCCGACGGCGCCGAGGTGATCCCGCAGACCCGTGGCACGGCGCCGGGATTGATCTGCCCGTTCGATCTCGACGGCGTGCCGAAGGTGGTCTACGCCGTGCCGGGTGTGCCGCACGAGATGAAGGACATGGTCCAGCGAGCCGTGCTGCCCGATCTGCTGCGCCGCAGCGGCGAGGCGAGCGTCATCGTCAGCCGCACTCTTCGCACCTGGGGCGAGAGCGAGAGTGGCCTCAACGAACGTCTCGACCCGGTCATCGAGCGGCTCGAGCAGGAGGGCAACCCGACGCTCGCGTTCCTCGCGAGCGGCTGGGAGGGCATCAAGGTGCGCCTCACGGCCAAGGCCGGGTCGAAGGCCGACGCTGCGGCCCTCATCGATCGATGGGATGCCGAGGTGCGCGCACTGGTGTCCGACATCGTGTTCGGGGTCGACGACGACACGATGGAGTCGGTCGTGCTGCACTTGCTCCGCGAACGCGGCCACACCTTGGGCCTCGCCGAGTCGGTCACCGGTGGGCTGGTCGCGGGCCGCATCACCAACGTGGCGGGCGCGAGCGAGGTGTTCCGCGGCAGCATCGTCAGCTACGCGAGCGACGTGAAGTTCGACGTGCTGGGCGTACCCGAGGGACCGGTGGTCAGCGAGGCTGCGGCGGCCGCCATGGCACTGGGTGCGCAGCGGGTGCTCGGTGCGTCGGTGGGCCTCGCCCTCACGGGAGTCGCCGGGCCGGCCGAACAGGACGGCATGCCGGTCGGCACGCTGTGCGTGGGCATCGCGATCGGCCCCGCGGTGATCACCCGCACGCTGCGACTGCCGGGGCTGCGCGACCAGATGCGACAGATGAGCGTCATCTCGTCGCTCGACCTCCTCCGCCGCACGCTGCAGGAGTCGTAGGCTTTCGGCATTGCCTCGGTAGCTCAATGGAGAGAGCAGCGGGTTTCTACCCCGTCGGTTGTGGGTTCGAGTCCTACCCGAGGCGCGTGAGTCGATCGTCGTAGGTCGCTGACTAGGGTGGACCCATGACCCCGCCGTCCGACGACCGGCGGGCCCTCACCAAGGGCCAGCGCACCCGACAACGGCTGTTGCGCGCCGCCGTCACCCGATTCGGCGAGCAGGGGTATCGCCGCACGTCGGTCAGTCAGCTCAGTCGCGATGCCGGCCTCACGCCGGCGGCGGCATACGCCTACTTCGCCGACAAGGAGACCATCTGGGCGGCAGCCATCGAGGCCGATCTCGACGCGATCGAGCGCGAGGTGCGCCAGCGTGCGCTCGAGTCAGCGCGCCCGCTGTTCGAGCTGATGTCGGGCGTGTTCACCCAACTCGAACGGCACCCGCTCACACGGCGGGTGATGGCCGAGGGGTCGCACGCCGACCTCCAGCTCGTCCTCAACCACCACCTGTTCGCGGGCACCACCGAGATCGTCGCCGAGGCGCTCGTGGCGCGCCGCGCCGCCGGTCACCTGGCGGGCGACGCCGACCCGCTGGTGATGGCCAAGGGCCTCGAGACGTTGATCTTCGCGATGATGCTGTCGTCGGTGCGCGCGGGGATGGCCGAAGATCGCGATCGCATCCAGGCCGCGTTCGAGCTGTTGCGTGCTGCGCTGGGCGGTTCGCCGACGCGGAACGAAGTGCCGGTCGAGTGACCTGCGTCGGCCCCGGCGTCGGAATTGGCGCCGCGATGGCCTACCCTTGCAGGGTCCCGTTGGGCGCTGACTCCCCCGATACGTGAGGTCGTAGTGAAGTTCAAGAAGGGCGACACCGTCATCTATCCGCAGCACGGTGCCTGCATCGTGCAGGGCACCAAGAAGATGGAAGCGTTCGGCTCGATGCAGGACTACCTCATCTTGAAGACCGTCATCAACGAGATGACGCTCTCGGTGCCCGTGCTGAAGGCCGAGGAAGTGGGCGTGCGCCCGCCGGTGAGTGCCGACGAGCTCGAGGACCTCGTGGCCGTGCTGTCGAAGCCCGACCCGCGCGTTCCGTCGAACTGGAGCCGTCGGTTCAAGAACCACCAGGAGAAGCTGAAGAGCGGCGACGTCTACCAGGTCGCCGAAGTCGTGCGAAACCTGGCGGCGCGCAACCGCGACGCATCGCTGTCGGCGGCCGAGCGCACCATGTACGACCGGGCCCGCATCAACCTCATCAGCGAGATCGCGCCGGCCCTGAAGGTGAGCGCCGAAGAGGCCGAGAAGTACCTCGACGACGCGCTCGCCAAGGGCGTGCTCAAGCCGGCCAAGGAGCCTGCGAAGAAGAAGGCCTGACCACGGCTGTCGGAGGTCTAGTCTCCGGCTCCATGACTGGTCACATCTCCCGCGAGGAACTCGAAGCACTCATCCGCAGCGGCGAGATCGACACCGTGCTGATGGTGTTCCCCGACCTGCAGGGGCGCCTCGTCGGCAAGCGCACCACGGGACGGTTCTTCCTGCAGAGCGTCGCCGACGCCGGCACCGAGAACTGCGACTACCTCATCGCCTGCGACATGGACAACAACCCGGTGCCGGGATATCGGTTCACGAGCTACGAGCAGGGCTACGGCGACATGTTGGCGAAGGCCGACTGGAACACCGTGCGACTCATCCCGTGGGTGGAGAAGACGGCGCTCATCATGTGCGACCTGCTGAACGTCGAGTCACACGAGCTCATCCCGGTGGCGCCGCGGAGCATTCTGCAGCACCAGGTCGATGCCGCTGCCGCGTTGGGCTTCCTGCCGATGGTGGCCAGCGAGATCGAGTTCTTCCTGTTCAAGGACACCTACGACGAGGCGTACGAGAAGGGCTACCGCGACCTGAAGCCGCACTCGCCCTGGCTGGAGGACTACCACATCCTCCAGACCACGAAGGACGAGTACGTGCTCGGTGCCATCCGACGCGGGCTCGAGGGCGCGGGCATTCCCGTCGAGTTCAGCAAGGGTGAGGCGGGCCGCGGTCAGCACGAGATCAACCTCGACTACACCACCGCGGTGGAGATGGCCGACCGCAACAGCGTGTACAAGCTCGCGGCGAAGGAGATCGCGCACTTCGCCGGGCGCTCGGTGAGCTTCATGGCGAAGTACGACTTCGCCGACACCGGTTCCTCGTGTCACATCCATTCCAGCCTGTGGTCGCTCGACGGCCAGACGGCGGTGTTCGACGACCACCACGGCCCGCACGGGATGAGCGAGACGTTCCAGCACTATCTCGCCGGCCAGATCGCGACGGCGCGCGAGTTCAGTCTCCTCTGGGCGCCCACCATCAACAGCTACAAGCGGTTCCAGCTCGGTTCGTGGGCTCCCACCGGAGTGGGCTGGGGCATCGACAACCGCACGCTCGGCTTCCGCAAGGTGGGTCACGGCAAGGGCACCCGCGTCGAGTGCCGCATCCCCGGCGCCGACGCGAACAGCTACTTCGCGTTCGCCGGTGCGCTGGCCGGTGGGCTGCACGGCATCCGCAACAAGATGGAGCTCGGCGCGCCGTTCGTGGGCAACGGCTACGAGGCCGCCGACATCCCGCGCATCCCGTGGAGCATCGTCGAGGCCATCGATCTCTGGGAGCGCAGCGACGTCGCCCGCGAGTGCTTCGGCGACGAGGTGCACCACCACATCCTCACCATGGCGAAGGCCGAGTGGATGGCGTTCAACCAGACCGTCACCGACTGGGAGCTGCGGCGCTACTGGGAGCGCATCTAGCGCGCTGCCCATCGCCGCACCGCCGCCTCGTAGAAACGCCGGTCGACGCGGCTGATGCCGTGGATGAGTTCGGTCGCCTCGGTGGAGATCGGCGCGGGGACCGTGGTGTTGAGGCGTGGGAACTCGATCGGTGGGCCGGGCAGCTGCACGGTTCGGTGGATCTCGAGATAGAGCGCGGCGGCGTGCTCGGTGGGGGCGAGCAGGTGCAGCCGTTCGAGCGCGACCGGCAGCGCGTCGGCGATCATCGCCTCGGTCCGGCGAGCGTCGACCGGGTCGTGATCGCGTGGGTCGCCGCGATTGCCGTCGAGGAGATGCAGCAGGAACTGGCGCGTCTGGATGTTCGGCTTTGCTCGTTCCCGGAGCCAACGCTCGAGCGGCATGCCGGGCGGGAGCAGCCCCAGTTTGGTGTGGTATCGCCACATCGACGCGTACATGTCGACCGGCTCGCGAGCCATGCTCACCACGAGGGGGTTGCGGTGGCGGAGCAGATCGGCGCCGGTGAGCCCATGGTGTCCGGCAAGGAACCGCAGCCCGAGCAGGCGGGCGACCGGCATGGTGAGCAACTGCTCGATCGGCCTGCTGTGCACGGCCTCGTTCGGGGCCAGATGCGAGCTGATGGCCACGTTCAACGACGTGCCGGCGGTCTTGGGGATGTGGACGTGCGCGACAGGGCGAATGGACGGATCGAGCGCATCCAGTTGCTGCACGCCCTGGAAGCTGCGGAACATCGGGTTGTGCGGCCAGCGGTAGACGAACTCGTCGGACGCCGTCCACGACATCACCACTTCGACGAGTGCGTTCGGCGACACGCCGGCGTGCCGCAGTTCGGCCTCGCTCTGGCGATGTTCGGCTGCGGCATCGCCTGCGTCGTCGAGACCCCGGCCGAGCACTGCATGTCGCAACCGTGTGAGTTGCGCGGCGTCGAGCGTGTGCCGCACCTCGTCGGTCACGCGTCGAACTCCACGTGCACCGGGAGATGATCGCTGATGGCTGCCCATGTCTCGCCGCCGTCGGGCGTGTGCTGATCGACCACGGTGGCGTGCTCGGGGAGCAGCACCATGTCGAGCCGGCGGAGCGGCACGATGGACGGGTTGGTGCTGTCGCCGCCGACGTCGCGCAGGCGGGCCGGGTGGAACTCGCGCACGATCTCGACGAGATCGTGCGGATGCGTGTTGAGGTCGCCGGCCACCACGGCAACGGGCGCAGCATCCTGCGCGACATGCTCGGCCACTCGGCGAGCCTGCACGATCCGCTCGTCGGTGCTCGTGCTCGACAGGTGGGTGTCGTAGACGCGCAGTGCAGCATCGGGACGGGTGATCGTGGCGGCCAACAACACGCGGTGACGGTAGGTCCACGTGCTTGCACCGTGTGAAATCGTGGTGCGCACGACGTGCGACAGCGGCCACGGTGAGAGCACCGCGATGCCCTCGGTTCGCCACCACACCAACGGGCTGTACGGGTGGTGCTTGCGCACCCAGCGGTGCTGCCATCCGAGGCGCTTCGCCAGTCGCCGAGCCTGGCGGCGTTGCACCTCCTGCAGCGCGACCGCATCGGGCCCGTAGCCCTCGAGCACCTCGGCCACGACCTCGAGGTTCGGGTGGTGTGCGCCGTGCAGGTTCCAGGTGAGCACCCGCCACCTGGTGGTCACTCGTTCGGTCATTGAACGTCAGTCTGCCGCGTCCACTACGTTGGCGCGTCATGAGTCGTCTGTCGGGCAAGGTCGCCCTCATCACTGGTGCTTCGTCGGGTCTCGGTCGCGTGGGCGCCGAGCGGTTCGCGGCGGAGGGTGCGCACGTCGTCATCGCCGACATCACCGACGGCGACGATGCCGTCGAGGCCATCGCCGAAGCCGGTGGTGAGGCCAGCTTCGTGCGCTGCGACGTCACCGACGAGGCGTCGGTGAAGAACGCCATCGACTTCGCCGTCGAGACGTACGGCGGTCTTCACGTGCTGTACAACAACGCCGGCGTGATGCTCGGCGACGACGACAACCCGGTCACCACCAGCATCGAGACGTACCAGAAGACGATGGACATCAATGTCCTCGGCACGTTGCTCGGCTGCAAGTACGCCATCCCCGCGATGCAGCAGTCGGCCAAGGAGAGCGGCGAGGCCGGCAGCATCGTCAACGTCGCCTCGTTCGTGGCGCACATGGGCGCCGCGACGCCGCAGGTCGCCTACACCGCCTCGAAGGGCGCCGTGCTGGCGATGACACGCGAGATCGCCGTCATCTACGCCCGCCAAGGTGTCCGCTGCAACGCCCTGTGCCCCGGGCCCATCATGACCCCGCTGCTGGCCAAGTTCCTCAGCGACGATGCCAAGCGCAACCGCCGCCTCGTGCACATCCCGATGGGTCGTTTCGGCGAGCCGGTCGAGATCGCCAACGGGGCGCTGTTCCTGGCGAGCAACGAGTCGAGCTGGATGACCGGCCAGTCGCTCATCATCGACGGCGGCATCACCGCCGCCTACGTCACCCCCGAGTGATGCCGACGCCGCGCCCGCTCCACGGGCCGGACGCCTTTCCGCGCGAACTGAGCGGTCGCGTGGCGGAGTGGATCGACGGTCGACTGGCGGGTGCGCCGCTGGGTCGTACGGTGCCGCCGAGCGAGATGTATCCGTTGCTCGACGGTGCCATCACCGCCGACGGGCACGGCGCCGAGGCCGCCTGGGAGTGGTTCACCACGCAGGTGGCGCCGAACACCGTGGCGCTCGACAGCGAGCGGTACCTGGCGTTCATCCCGGTCTCGCCGTCGGCGGCCGGGGTGTGGATGGAGGCGGCCGTGGGCGCCGCGACCTTCAGCGCGGAGAGCTGGCTCGAGGCGGCCGGTGCCGTGGCGGCCGAGAACCAGACGTTGCGCTGGTTGGCCGACCTGATGGGGCTGCCGGCGACTGCCGGGGGCTGCTTCATGAGCGGCGGGTCGATCGGCAACCTCTCGGCGCTCACCGTGGCGCGCGACCAGTGCGCAACGGGGCAACGTGTGGTGGCGTGTGCCGACACCGCGCACGCCTCGGTCTTCAACTCGATGCACATGCTCGGCCTCACCGACGTCGTCGTGGTGCCCACCGGCGACGACGGTCGGTTCACCGGCGAGGCGCTCGCCACGGCGCTGGGTGACCGGACGGATGTGGGCATCGTGGTGGCCGCGGGAGGCTCCACCAACGCCGGCGTGGTCGACGACCTCGCCGGTCTCGCCGGCGTCGCGGAGCGGCTCGGCGCGTGGTTGCACGTCGACGCGGCATACGGCGGCGCGGCGCTGTTGCTGCCCGAGCGACGGCATCTCTTCGACGGCATCGAGCGTGCGCAGTCGGTCATCGTCGACCCGCACAAGTGGTTGTTCGCGCCGGAGGGTTCGTGCGCACTGTTGTACCGCGACCCCGAGCTCGCGAGGCAGGTGCACACCCAGCACGGCCCGTACATCGACGTGCTGCACGGCGACGAGCCACTGTGGAACCCGAGCGACTACGGCTACCAGCTCACCAGGCGTGCGACGGGCCTTCCGCTGTGGTTCGCGCTGGTCGCCCACGGAGTGGAGGCGTACACCGAGGCGGTGCGTACGTCGTTGCAGCTCACGGCCATCGCGGTCGAACGGCTCGGCGCTGCACCGGGCGTGTCGCTGGTGATGCCCCCGATGCTCGGCGTGGTGCTGTTCCGGCGTGAGGGCTGGGGGCGCGACGAGTGGAAGGCGTGGGGCGAGCGCGTGCTGCGCGAGGGCATCGCGTTCGTGGCGGCATCGACCTGGAAGGGTGAACCCGTCGGCCGCCTGGTGTTCATGCACCCGCGCACGCCGGTCGAGGTGATCGACCAGATCGTCGCGACGCTCACCGACTGAGGCCCAGCTCCCGGCGTCCGTTCGGCGTGTCGACGACGGCGTGGAGCGCCGGTTGCCCCGTCCTCACCTCGATGGCAGTACCGGTGCCGAGCTCGGCGAGCACGGCGCGCAGCAGGTCGGCGTCGGGATGGGTGAGGTGCAGTCGCACGAGCCGGCAGTCGTGGGGGAGCGACGCCGCGGGATGTGGCGACGCAAGCCAGTCGATGAGGAACGGCACGGTGCCGTCGTGCGGAGCGCCCAACAGCGGCACGGTGAGTCGCCACTCGAGCACCACGCCGTCGGGCCGTGCGCGCGACATCGCCGCGACCTCACCGAGGTCGATGCCGAGCGCGAGACAACGGGTGACCACGTCGTCGAGCGGCCGCTCCGGCCGCGCGCACCAGGCGACGAGGGTCGGCTCGTCGAGGTCGTCGACGCCGAACGGACGCGGGAACGGAGGGTCGGGCTGCTGCTCGTCGGGTCCGACGACCTCGAGGTACGCGGCCCCGCCGAGGCCGGTCAACTCGTTGCGGGTTCCTCGACCGACGTGCGATCCGCCGGGGGTGAGCGCGATGCCCCATTCGGTGGCCACGCGTGCTGCGGTGGCCGCCACATCGGGAGTGGCCAGCACGAGGTGATCGATCATCACGCCAGTCTGGTCCGTTCGTGCCTTCGTGAGCGGCCAGACTGTGTCGATGAGCAATGTCGCATTCCTGGGTCTGGGCGTGATGGGCGCACCGATGGCACGGCACCTTGCCGCTGCGGGCCACAAGGTCACCGTCTACAACCGCACCCCCGAGAAGGCGCTCGCGTGGGTCGCGCTGTACGGGAACCGTGCCGCCCCGACACCGAAGGAGGCGGCCGAAGGCGCCGAGTTCGTGTTCATGTGCGTGGGCAACGACAACGACGTCCGCGAAGTGGTGTACGGCCCCGACGGTGCGCTCGCCGGTGCCGAGGCGGGTGCCGTGCTCGTCGACCACACCACCGCCTCGGCCGAAGTGGCCAAGGAGCTCGCCGAGGCCGCGAACGAGTTCGGGGTCGGCTTCGTCGATGCGCCGGTGTCGGGCGGCCAGGCCGGAGCCGAGAGCGGGCAGCTCACCATCATGTGTGGCGCCGACGACGAGGCGTTCTACCGGCTCTCGCAGCCGGTGATGGCGTCGTACGCGAAGGCCACGGCGCTGATGGGCAAGGCGGGAGCGGGGCAGCTCACCAAGATGGTCAACCAGATCCTCATCGCCGGCATTGTGCAGGGTCTGGCAGAAGGGCTCAACTTCGCGATGCGCGCCGGGCTCGATCCCGAGCAGGTCACCGAGGTCATCAAGTACGGCGCAGCGCAGAGCTGGCAGCTCGAGAACCGGGGGCACACGATGGTGAAGGGCGAGTTCGACTTCGGCTTCGCTGTGGAGTGGATGCGCAAGGACCTGGGCATCGTGCTCGACGAAGCCGACCGCAACGGTGCGCGCCTGCCGGTGACGGCGCTCATCGATCAGTTCTACGCGCAGGTCATCGCGCGTGGCGGACGGCGCTGGGACACCAGCAGCCTCATCCACCTGCTCGCGAACGACTGATCGTCAGCGCAACTGCAGCGGCAGGTGGTCGACGCCGCGGATGGTGAGTCGGTCGCGCCAGCCCGGTTCACCCGCCAGCTCCACATCGGGGAAGCGGCGGATGAGCGACGTGATGGCCGTCGATGCTTCGAGCTTCGCGAGCGACGCACCGAGGCAGTAGTGGACCCCTGCTGCGAATCCCAGGTGGCGGTTCGCGTTGGGTCGGTCGAGGCGCAGCGTGTTCGGATCGTCGAACACGCTGGGGTCGTGGCTGGCGGCACCGAGCACGGTCATCACCAGCGAGCCGCTCGGCACCTCGATGGTGGCGCCGTTCGCTCCCTCGTAGGTGACGTCGACGGTGGGCACGCGCACCGTCTGTTGCACGGGCCCGTCGTAGCGCAGCAACTCGTCGATGGCGTTCGTGTCGAGT
>Ga0172373_10006906_pt1 | contig 14927 bp, 14 predicted proteins | sample Lak10m_2_FD_114546 | JGI IMG/M metagenome (GOLD analysis project Ga0172373, IMG submission 114546) | Freshwater microbial communities from Kabuno Bay, South-Kivu, Congo - kab_092012_10m | ecosystem: Environmental > Aquatic > Freshwater > Lake | place: Democratic Republic of the Congo... | reverse complement strand
TGCCCTCCAGCAATGGCTTTATGTGCACCACCTGCCACAACGGAGCAAGCTTCCCGGATCGCTATGTGGTTGCCTCTGTAGTATTCCCCAGCGGTAAAACCGTCAGCTTCGGTGGTAAAGATGCAGACGGCAAGTTCGTCGCTGACGACTCCAACCTGTGCATCGAATGCCATCAGGGCCGCGAATCCACCACCAGCATGAACAACGCCCTCAAGGGCAAAGAAGCTGATGTTGTGGACCCAGGTGTCCGCTTCAAGAATATCCATTACCTCGCCGCCGGCGCAACGATCTTTGGTGGTGAGACCATGGGTGCCTACCAGTACGAAGGCAAGGAATATGTTGGCCAGAATATGCACGCCAGCAAAGATGGCAAGATGAACAAATGCCAGGATTGTCACGATGTTCACGCCCTTGAGCCCAAGGTCGAAGCTTGTGACACCTGCCACGACACTCAAGATCCGACCGCCATTCGCAAGAGCGAAACTGACTTCGACGGTGATGGCGATGTGACCGAAGGTATTGCTGGCGAGGTTCAGACCCTGTCTGATGCTCTCTATGCTGAGATCCAAACCTATGCGGCCGCAAACGGTGGCGCGATCGAATATAAGGGCGATTCCTACCCGTACTTCTACGGTGCCGATGGAAAATCCTACGCTACCTGGACACCCCGCTTGGTCAAGGCTGCTTTCAACTATCAATACAGCCAGAAGGACCCAGGCGCATTCGTTCACAATCCGAAATACGTCATTCAGTTCTTGATTGACTCGATCGAGGATTTGGGCGGCGACGTGAGCAAGTACACACGTCCGGAAGTTCCTGCTCCGTAAGATTAATTAAGATTAGTAAAAATAACGGATGTGCCCAGGCACATCCGTTATTTTTTTAATTCTCGGACAAAAGAGGGTGGTATGACATTCATTGTCCGAGTTTGTGACAGTTTGCACTTACTCATGTGGTTTTAAGCTAGTAATATCCCTTTTGAACAAATCCTTTTGTTTACACGGGAGATTGTGAACAATGAAACTGAATAAAAAAATGTTTGTCTATACTGGGGTGTTCAGCCTTTTTGTGGTTCTTGCTGCACTGGTTTTTTTGCCATCCCATAAAGTTTCGGCCACGGAACCAACGCAGGAATTAAAAGATTGTCTGGTGTGTCATGACCAGGAAGCCAGCTTGTGGGAGGACAGCCACCATAAAGAAGCAAATGTGAGCTGTGTCGTTTGCCATAAACTGGCGGATAACACGGGGGGCGAACATCCAGACTTTGCCAAATACACTGTTGAAAGTGAAGAGACCACATGTCTGGTCTGCCATGCCGAAGTGATTGGCGAGAATATTGCCGGTCAACTGGCGGTCAGTCAGCATGGCAAGGTCGGTTTGACTTGTATCAGCTGCCATGAACAGCATTCTCAGGGACTGAAGCTTTCCGAAGGCTCCCGCACCGTTTGCGAGAATTGCCATAAGAGTGAAACAAAGTCCATGCTTAATTCTACTCACTTTGCGGCAGGGTTAAGTTGTGTCAATTGCCACATGGGCGAGGATAAGAACCATACCCTCGTAGTTGCTGTGGCTACCTGTGATCAATGCCATACGGATCTGCACGAATCCAAGCGTATGCTGGACGCCGGGCTTGAAGTAAAGGTAATGGCTCAGCCTGAGGCAATGGTTGCAGTTACGCCCGCTCCCACAGAGACAGAGCAACCCGTTGAGTCTGCCAAGGGCGGTGTGAATATGCCCTCCTGGACTCTGGTGTTTGCTGGCATGCTGCTTGGCGGCGTTGTTACCTGGGCATTGGTTGGTAAGGACCCCGGCAAACCTTCAAATGGCGAATAGCCCCGTCGGTTTCACCGAACAAAATGGAGGCTGATTATGAGCGAACTTGAAAAAGAACAACCCGCTGCGGAAGAAAAGAATGCAACGTCCCGCCGCGATTTCATAAAACTTGCAGGCGCGCTGGCTGGCGCAGCCGGTGTAACGAAGCTTTTCATGGGCAACGCAACTACTGCCCGCGCTTCCTCCGGCGGCGAAGATGGCACAGGACATAAATGGGGCATGTTGATCGACATCAACCTGTGTATCGGCTGCCAGTACTGCACGTTCTCTTGCGAAGCGATCAATAACCTTGCTGATGATATGCGTTATTGCGTAGTCACAACAGAAACCACCCAGACCGGCGAGGAATTCTTCCTCTCACGTCCTTGCATGCACTGCGATGAAGCTCCTTGTGTGCATGTCTGCCCGGTTCATGCCACATACAAACGCTCCGATGGGATCGTCGCGATGGATTACGACCGCTGTATCGGATGCCGTTATTGCCAGGTTGCCTGCCCGTACGATGCGCGTGTCTTCAATTGGCGGGAACCGATCGCGCTTAGCCCGCAATCACCGGACTTTGGCTATCAGGAAGTCCCCAACCGTCCGCGCGGCGTGGTGGAAAAGTGTACCTTCTGTTCCCACCGCATTGACGCGGGGTTGGAACGCGGTCTTGTCCCCGGTGTGGATACGCAAGCGACTCCCGCTTGTGTGGTGGCTTGCCCCACAAAAGCACGCATCTTCGGCGATATGAACGATCCCGAAAGCCCGGTCTCTGTTGCGCTTTCACAAGCCGAAACCACCCTGCGGCTGCGTGAAGAACTTAGTACGGAACCGCGTGTCTATTACATTCCTCCGGATACCCATTCGGATAATCGTTTCCAAGGGAGTTAGGTATGCAGACAACCATTAATTACCCAAAGCTCCGTTTTGGCAGCAAATATGTTGATGTCTTCCCCTATTGGATCGGCCTTCTATTTTTAGGCGTCTTGTTCGGATTGGTGGGGGTGTTCTTTGTCCTGCGGGATGGATTGCAGGTCACTGGCCTTTCCAACAAAGTCCCCTGGGGTTTGTGGATCTCGATCGATCTTTCTTCCATTTCGCTGGGCGGCTCGGCGTTCGTGTTTGGCGTGATCGTTTACCTCCTGCGCTTGAAGAGATTTGAAGTGATCGGCAAACTGGCCGTGTTACTCGGCTTCCTCGGATATTCCACCGCGGGAATGGTCTTGTTGTTCGATCTTGGACAGCCCTTCCGCTTCTGGCATCCGATCGTGTTCTGGCAGCCACATTCTCTCCTTTGGGAAGTCACCATGTGCGTGGTGTTGTACCTCACCGTGCTCGTTGCTGAACTTATTCCGATCATTGTCGAGCATCCGTTTTTTGACGGCCATGAGCTGCATGAAAAATATCCCATCCTCAAGAAGATCGCAGCATTCGCAAAGACATTAACTCACTGGCTTCACAAGGCGGGACCCATCCTCGCAGTAGTTGGTTTGACCCTTTCGCTTCTGCATCAGGCTTCCCTTGGCGCCACATACTCGGTCCTGTTCGGTCGCGGTGTTTGGTTCAACCAGAGCGCCCCGGTTCAATTCGTCTTTTCTGCGATGAGCGGCGGCATAGCGCTTTTGTTCTTCATGGGCACCATCGTGTTTCGTGTGATGCGCCCAGGCATGGTCAGCGACGATACGTTGTACGATGTGGCACGCATTGCAGGAGGCATTACCCTGTTATTGACCTATCTGCGCCTCTGGGACTGGGCCGTCACTAACTACTATTCCTTTGACCGAAATATCAATTTGCAGACGGAAGCCTTGAATGCCGTAGCTCCTTATTCCCTTGCATTCTGGCTTGGGCAGGCGCTTTTGCCCGCGATAGCTGGGTCGGTTCTTCTATCGGCAAAATCGGTAAAGAACTTCCGCTATTTGATGGCTTTCTCGGTTATCCCTATCTTCGCTGCGATTTTGACCCGTTGGAACTACAATTTCGCAGGCCTGATCGCCACTTCGACATACGACCCATATACCCCGATCATCCGCGTCAGTTCCTACACCCCAACCTGGATCGAGTTTGCAGTGGGGACCCTTGTCATCTCCTACTGGTTGTTGATGTTCAGCTTTGCTGCACGCTATTTGCCCTTCCAAAGTAAGCACGCCGAACATTAGATTCCACACATAAATCAAAACTCCCCGTGCAAAATTTTGCCGGGGAGTTTTGATTTATCGCCTCAAAAGATGAATATCCCCAAAATATATGACAAATATCAAATTACGAAACCCATATATTTGGGATTATACTTATCTGAAATTAATCTAAGACCACCTTTGGAGAAGCGATGCTGAATCTTCACGTTGCAAAAATTGAATGCTCCAATCATGGAGGGCGAAGCGATGAATGATACTACAACCAGTCCCATTATCATGGGCTTGCTTTTTGTATTGCGGTGTCTGGTGCCGCTGGGGATTCTGTTTGGTGTCTCATATCTGCTTCGACGCATGGAATTGATCGTTGATCAAGCTGAGGAGGAGAATGTTGCGGAAGTTGACCAGTCCCAGCAGCAGGCAACTGACGCTTCTCCAGACCCAAAGCAGGAAGTATCCCCCAAACCTATATCCGGAGCAAAACAAAAGAGCGGGAAAAAGAAACCGGTTACTCCAAAGAAAAAGGAGTCATAATCAATGACAATGCGTAATCTGCACCGTCAGGCGCCGTGGTTTGCATTGGCAGGCGTTATCATCCTGCTGGTCAGCGCCCTCGCGGTATTTCCAGTTAATGCCAAGCCGCCTGCCCAGGAGACGGAAAAGTACTGTCTTTCCTGCCACGGTGATTCCACCTTAAGCATGACCCTCCCCAGCGGTGAAAAACTTTCCCTGTATGTATCTCAGGATCAGCTGGATCATTCCGTACATAGCAACAAAGGCATCGAATGCGAAGCCTGCCATAATGATATCTCTTCATACCCGCACCCAAAACTCAAATACGAGAACAAGCGGGAGCTTTCCCTAAATTATTATCAGACATGTGAGAAGTGCCATTCTGCGAATTACCAAAAAGCGCAAGACAGCATGCACGCGCAGGCAGCGGCTGAAGGTAATGCAGATGCGCCCGTTTGTACGGATTGTCATGGTCATCATGACACCGCTGTACCGAATGAACCGCGTTCCTTGATCTCCGAGACATGCAGCAAATGCCATTCCGATATTGTGGATGCTTACAAGCAAAGTGTACACGGCGCAGCGCTTTTGGGTGAGAACAACCCGGATGTCCCCGTCTGTACCGATTGTCACGGCGTACATAACATTCAAGATTCACGGACGGAAGAATTCCGTGTGCAGAGCCCTGAGCTTTGCGCCAAATGCCATGCAAACAAGGAATTGATGGACAAGTATGATCTGTCATCCGATGTGTATAGCATTTACAAGCGTTCCTGGCATGGTGTCGATATTTCAGTGTACAAGGCTCGTTGGGGAGCGGTATGGCATGACAGTGCCGTGTGTACCGACTGTCATGGTGTGCATGATATGCTAAAGACCGATGATCCCAAGTCAAAGGTAAACCCTGCCAACTTGCTGGAAACCTGCCGCCAGTGTCACCCGGATGCAGGTCCAAATTGGACAGGAGCCTGGACGGGACACAACGAGATCAGTCTCGAACGAACACCTTTCCTGTTCTATGTGGATAAATTCTATTCATCCTTCACACCCTTTATTCTGTGGGCGTGCATTATCTATGTTGCCCTGCAAATCATCCGCTCCATTGTGAACCGCGTGAGGAGTACCCTGTCATGAGTGGAAATAAAACCAATCGCAGTGCATCCGCGCAGCAAGAAAAAACATATGCGCGCTTCACATTAGGCCAGCGCTGGGAACATGCCGTTCTCTTCCTGAGTGCGTTCGTATTGTTGCTGACAGGCCTGCCGCAAAAATATCGTGATATGTCTTGGAGTCAGGATCTTCTGTCCACTCCAGAACGGTTGTATCTCATCCGCCAGATCCATCATATCGCCGCGATCATCCTCGCCATGGAAGCGATCTATCACATTGGGCGAGCCATCTACCTCTTGTCTCGCCGCAAAATGTCCGCAGCCATGTTCCCCAACATGCAGGATGTGTATGATGCGTGGCATATGCTGCAATACCTCCTTTTCCTGCGCAAGGAAAAACCGGTCTTTGGCAAATACAACTTCGAGCAAAAAGTAACCTATTGGTTCCTGTTCTTTGGGTTTGCCCTTATGGGCATCAGCGGGTTCATTATTTGGTTCCCGGTTCAATTTACCAAGTTCCTGCCAGGCGGGGTTGTGCCAGCTTCCAAAATGGCGCATAGCACCGAATCCGTGGTGGCTGCGATCTTCATCATCATTTGGCACCTTTATCACGTTCATATCGAACGCCTTAACTTGAGCATCTTTACCGGACGGCTCAGTGAAAAGGAAATGCGCGAATATCACGCCAAGGAGTACGAGCGTGTGAACGCCGGCCGGCCAAACAAATCGGATAAAGATAATTAATGGCGTGTAAACGCTGCTCACTCAATAATAACAATAGCGGGCGCTGGTGCGCTCGCCGTTGTTTTGATGTATACCGCCATGCGGACTATAATTGCGCACAACTTCCTTACATAAGAGGAGAATGTAATGAGCCTTAGGAAAAATGTTCCCCAGACACGCCTCATTCCAATCTTTAGCATGCTACTAGGACTGGGAATATTAATGTACGCCCTGGCATCTTTCGTTACGCCTGTCCGGGCGGCTCCCGTATTTCAAGATGACAAACCAGGCAATGATTTTTGTCTCGCCTGTCATCAAGAAGAGGGAATCGATAAAACCCTGGGCAAAGAATCCCTTCCGGTTACCATCAACCCGACCGAGTTTAAGAACTCCGTACATGCCGAGGAAGGTTTTAAGTGTGTGGATTGCCATACAGATATTAGCGACTATCCCCACCCGGATGTGAAGGTCAAAAATGTGCGTGACTTTACCCTTACCTTTACAGAGACTTGTAAGGAATGTCACGAAGAGCAATATATCAATGCCCATGACAGTGTTCACCAAAAGGCATTGGATGAAGGCAACAAAGATGCGGCCGTCTGCATGGACTGCCATAACCCTCATAAACAGACCCGCCTCACCGGCCAGACCAGCGGCGAGTTGACCCCCGCTGCCCGACTGCACATCCCTGAGACCTGCGCCAAATGCCACAGCGTTATTTATGATGCTTACAAGAACAGCGTTCATGGAAACGCACTGCTTGAAGAAGGCAACACAGATGTGCCGACATGTATTGATTGTCACGGCGTACATAACATCCAGAACCCCACCAGCGTAACCTTCCGCAACAGCACCCCCTTCCTGTGCGCCAAATGCCACACCGACGCATCCATCATGGATAAATACGGCATCTCCACGAATGTGCTCGACTCGTATGTGGCGGATTTCCACGGCACCACGGTCAAACTCTTCGAGGAACAATTCCCGGACCAACCTACGAATAAACCAGTTTGTACAGACTGTCACGGCGTTCACGACATTTCCAAAGTGGATAACCCAGATACGGGCATTGCCTTGCGCGAGAACCTGCTCGTCAAATGTCAGCGATGCCACCCTGATGCTACTGCGAATTTCCCAGATGCATGGATGAGTCATTACACTCCCGATCCGCAAAACTACACCATCGTCTATGCTGTTAATCTTTTCTACAAATTCTTCATCCCCGCGGTGCTTGGCGGCATGATCTTCTTCGTGCTAACCGATATTTATAGACGTATCGTCAACCGCATTAAAGGAGGCAGGCACGCATGAGCAAGAAAACAGAAACGACACCCATGTATGAGCGCTTTCCCATCTGGCGGAGGATTGAACACATCATCATGGTGTTATCCTTTACCACCCTTGGGTTGACGGGGCTGCCGCAAAGATTCCCGGCATCTACCCTTGGCGTTGCCATCCTGCAAGTTTTGGGCGGCATTGAGAACCTGCGCCTTGTTCATCATATTGCTGCCATTGTGATGATGTTTGGCACCGCGTGGCATATTCTTGTGATGGGATACAGCGTCATGGTCTTGCGTGACAGAATGTCCATGCTCCCCTCTCTGCAGGATGCCAAGGATGGCATACAGGCGCTGCTTTATAACATTGGCTTCGCAAAGGAATACCCCAAAATGGGGCGCTATACCTTTGAAGAGAAAATGGAATATTGGGCATTTGCATGGGGCGCGATCGTCATGGGCGCAACGGGCTTCATGATGTGGAACCCGATCACCGCCACGAAATTCCTGCCGGGTGAATTCGTACCTGCAGCCAAAGCCGCCCATGGCGGTGAAGCCGTCCTCGCAGTGCTGGCCATTATCATCTGGCACATGTACGGCGTACACATCAAACGCTTCAACAAGGCCATGTTTACAGGCATGCAGACTGAAGAGGAAATGCTGCACGAGCATCCGCTTGAATTGGAAGAGATCAAATCTGGCAAGTCACATCGCCGCCCGGATGCGAAGACTCTTCGCAAGCGCCAGATGGTGTACTTCCCCATTGCTGCAGTGTTGACCATTGCCATGCTTGGCGGGATCTACGGATTTATCAACGCTGAGGATACATCCATCACCACCATTACGCCGTTGACCGAAACACAGATCTACGCGCCGCAAACCCCGCAGCCTTAATTTGGTATCAACCGCAAACCGTGAATCATTCCATTCATGGTTTGCGGTTTTTCATTAAACAAATGTAGTAGCCAAGGAATGGAGTACAAATGAAATTAGGTGAACGAATAAAAAAATTCTTCTATCCCGACGCCGGCTCTCCTCGCTGGATGTTTTTTCTTCCATATGTGGTGCTGATCATCGTCTTCCTCGCCGCCGGGTTTGGGGGCATCCACGTCTGGGAATATACCAATTCGCCGGTATTCTGCGGCACAGCCTGCCATACCATGCCCCCGCAGGACACTGCCTACAAGCAGTCGCCTCACGCCAATGTGACCTGTGAAGAATGCCATATTGGACGGGCTTCCTTCACCGATCAGGCGCTGCGGAAGACTCAAGGCATCAAGGAGACCTATTACGAGGTATTCAAGTTGTACGAATACCCCATCCGTGCCCAGGCGCTGCGCCCTTCATTGGACACCTGCGAAAAATGCCACCGTCCGGAAACCTTCTCCGATGACAGCCTGCGCCAGATCAATCACTTCGCAAGCGACCGTGAGAATACGGCGAGCAGCACCTACCTCATTATGAAGACAGGCGGCGGGGACGCCCGTGAGGGAAACGCGCGTGGTATTCACTGGCACATCACCAGCAAGGTTCTGTATTATTCAGACGATGAACTCAGCCAGACCATTCCATATGTGCGCGTGTACAACGATGACGGCACATTTACCGAATATACAGATATCGAATCTGGCTTCGACCCCTCCACCATTGACGAGAGCAAGCTCAAGCAAATGGACTGTGTCACCTGCCATAACCGCGTGACGCACAACTTCAAGCAGCCCGCCAAGTCTGTGGATGAGTCCATGGCCAACGGTTTGATCGACCCGTCTATTCCGCTGATCCATCAAAAAGCAGTGGCTGTATTATCCGCCCAATACGCCTCACGTGACGAAGCTGTGAAGGCCATTTCAGGCATCGAGGAAGATTACAAGCGTAACCTCTTCGATTTCTACAGCCAGAACGGTCAGGCGATCAAGGCGGCTGTTGCGGAGATCCAGGCTATTTATGACCGTACCGTCTTCCATGACCAAAAGATCGATTGGACGACCTATCCCAACAACCTCGGGCACATTGATTCCCCGGGTTGTTTCCGCTGTCATGATGGCAAGCATCTCAACGCGGAGAATGAAGCGGTGCGCCTCGAATGTAACGTATGCCATGCGGTGCCTGTCGTTTCCGGTCCCGATGATTTCGTCACCAGAATAGAACTCAGCAGCGGTCCTGAACCCGAGACCCACAAGCACCCGAACTGGATCAGCATGCATAACCAGGCCATCGGCCCATCCTGCTCGAACTGCCACGATACATCCGACCCCGGCGGCACGAGCAATACTTCGTTCTGCTCCAACAGTGCCTGCCATGGGAATGTATTTACCTTTGCGGGCTTCGATGCCCCCGCCTTGCGCGAGATCATCAAGAGTCAGCTGCCTCCCCCAGAACCTGAAATTTCCGTTCCGGTGTTGACCGGTGACCCGACGTATGAAAATTACATTGGCATTCTTTTCACTGTCAATTGTACGGGCTGCCATACCGAAGGCGATGCCGCGCCCAAAGCGCTTGACCTTTCCACATACTCTTCCGTGATGAAGGGCGGTGAGGATGGGGCGGTGATCAACCCCGGCGATTCTGCGAACAGCATGTTGGTGCAGATCCAGTCTTCGGATCACTTTGCCAACTTCACCAAGGAAGAACTGAACAACGTCATCAAGTGGATCGACCTCGGCGCACCGGAAAAGTAACCAGATAGAAAAACAAAAAAGAACCGCCCAAACGGGCGGTTCTTTTTTGTTTTATTAAGGCTGTGGTGCTTGAGGGGCGATCTACCCTTCCTGATTCCTCAGGCGTGCGCCGCATACCCGGCAGAAGCGATCACCGCCCTTTGCGCGCGTTCCGCATTGCGGACAGTAGGCATCTTCACCGCTTTCTTCGCTTTCCACATGGGAATGAGTCCTGCGCCGTGAGGAAGATTTGCCTGACTTGCTGCGCCCTGCCTGCCAGTAATACGCAATGCCGCCGATAATGAGCACAACTCCCAGCCCGCCGATAATGTAGGGCAGGGAATTGTTCAGCGAGACGCGCCCGGGCGTGCTTTCATCCACTGGGGCGGCAGGTTGGATGCCATCCTGCTGCGGAGGAGCGATCAGGGTGTCGCTGGTTTTGTCGTAGTTCAGGTTCATGATGAATTGTTCACCGCTGGCAAGCTGGACGACCCCACTATCGTAATAATTGCCGCCGTTCAACTGGGAAGTTGACTTAAACGTGGGCTCCATTGTAAAGGCGGTTACATCGAGAGGCTCCAGCACGAGGACGTTAAACGCATCCACTGCGTAGGCGCCATCCCATAAGTAGGAAAAGACGCGCTTGCTCCCATTGAAGGTGAGCGGCTGATAATATTCAAATCGATACGCCGAATTCTGGCTGACGGTAATGGTGAAGGCCTGCCATTCGCCATCATCTTTTGGGCCGTCAAACACGGTATTCAAATAACCTCCGTCGGCGGCAACTGAGGCCACCGCGATCAGGTTCCCTTCCTTTGGAATCCTAAAGGTCAAAGCGGCGGGCAGGGTGGTTGCTGAGTTCACCTGAAACTCGGTGATGACCAGCATGCTGGGCTGGTCGTATTCGGGCCAGAGCTGCACCGTCATGTTGGCGATGGTGGGATTACTTTGTGCTGAAACGAAAGAGGGAAAAACGAACAGCATTCCCAAAATTAATATCAAAGCGAACTTGCGCATGGAAAAACCTCCAAACGATAAATTTTCTTTATCTTACCATGCGCTTTTTGGGAAATACAAACCCGGTGTCACCGAGTACTGCCGATAAAAGTCACCCTTTTTGTATAAGTGACAGTCGCCTTTACCCACAGGGCGCGAGGTGACTGTCACTTGATTACTGTTTTACATTGCCCGCACTAACTGCCAACATGCACGATTGTACGGGGTATTAATGCCGTGCTTTTTTCCGCGCATCGTCACCGCGCCGCAGATCGCATCGATCTCCGTCTTCGCGCCGCGCCGCACATCCTGAAACATTGAAGAGATATTTGTAGCGGTTTTGCGTGCCACATCTTCGGCGGCATCCACGGGATTGCTGAACGGCAGGTGGACGTGCTCCGCTTTTGCAACTTCTGCCGTCTCACGCGCCAATGCAGACATGACTTTCCTCGCCAGCGGACGCGCCAGCAATTCACCGTTCGGGATGCGCAGCAGCGCCGTCAATGGGTTGATGGCGGCGTTGATGACGAGCTTGCCCCACATGAGAGACTGGGCATCATCCACGATCTGTACTTTGAAATGGGAGGAACGCAGAGCCGCTTCAAGCGGACCGAGCGCTTGCTGTGCCTGTTCCAATGAAATGATTCCTTCGCCGCCAATTTTTACAAGCCCGGGGCCGAGCAGAGTGGCTCCAGTGGTGGTGATGCCCAATGAAACCCGGCCCGTTCCCAGGTCCCGAATGAGCGTTTCTTTGTTCCCGATCCCATTTTGCAAAGTGATGGCGAGTCCATCCTCCGCAAGGGACTCTTTCAACTGCCGCGCCGCGCGTTCCGTCTGCCAGGATTTGACGAGCACCAGCGCATGTTTCGCGCCGCTCACTTCACGCGGATCATCCGTGGCGTGGACTTTGTACGCGCGTTCGTTCCTGTTCGCATCCACAATACGCGCGCCGTTTTCCTGCAGGGCCTTCAATCCATTTTTCCACGTGCCAAGCATGGACACGGAATGCCCCGCCTCGCTCAAGCGTGCCGCGAAGAGAGTTGCCAAAGCGCCAGTACCAACAAGAAGAATATCGCTTTTCATTTTCTCTCGTCTCTTTTTACTTATTACTTGTTACTTTAAATTCTTCCCACTCTTCATCCGTCATTTCAACGGTGTGCTCCGCGGCGGGGAAGCGCCTGTTCTCCACATCGTCGATGTAATCGGTGAAGGCTTTGTTCATCTCGGCGTGGAAGTTTGCGTACTGCTTGACGAACCTGGGGGTGAAGCGCTCGAAGAGACCGAGCAGGTCGTGCGTGACGAGCACCTGACCGTCACAGCCCGCGCCCGCGCCAATGCCGATGGTGGGGATGGAAATTTGTTTGGAGATGTATTCCGCCAGCCGCGCAGGGACAGACTCGAGCACGAGGCTGAACGCGCCCGCGTCTTCGAGGATCTTCGCATCTTCCAGCAGGCGTTTTGCCGCGATGGCAGTTTTGCCCTGCGCGCGGAACCCGCCCAGCTGATTCACAGACTGCGGTGTGAGGCCGAGATGCCCCATGACGGGAATGCCTGCGTTTACAATGGCGCAGATCGTATCCTCCCGTTCGCGCCCGCCTTCAAGTTTGACCGCATCCATGCCGCCGCTTTGCAGGAAACGCCCCGCGTTGCGGACGGCATCTTCCACGGAAACTTGATACGACATGAAAGGCATGTCGCCCACCAGCAGCGCGGACTTTGCTCCGCGAGCCACAGCGCGCGCGTGATGGAGCATCTCATCCATGGTGACGGGCAGGGTATTTTCATAGCCGAGCACCACCATCGCGAGCGAATCGCCGACGAGGATGGAATCGATACCTGCCTTGTCCATTGCCATTGCGGTGGGGTAGTCGTAGGCGGTTAACATGGTAATGGCCTCGCCGCGTTCCCTCTTTTGGCGGAACGTGAGCGTGGTCACTTTTTTGCGTGGTGTGCTCGTTGAAACAGGTGTAACGGTAGACATGGGTGGTACCCTCCGATAAAGGTAGAGTCCGTGTTGCGTGCTGGCACCCTAATATGCACGCGCTTTCGGTGGTTAGGATAATGCCGTCACGTTCCTTTGGATACGTGCGGTGAAGCAATTATGACATAAATGGAGGGATTTTGGTATTAAAAGTTTGTCTGAAAATTCCGCAAGGCGGCAGTTGATGGATGGGGTTTTTAGGCATTTTGATTTTCTTGTCATACGGGAGGGTGTTTTCTTGCCCGTCTTTTTGGGTGGAACCTGGCATGGGATGATATTTTTTAAACCTTTATTTGATTGTTTCCGTGTATACTTTTGGGTATGAAAATTACACAAACACGAACCGTTAAAGCTAATTTGTCTCTTCGTAAAGAAAAAAAGCAAAAGAATTTCACCTTCATTGATTTATTTGCAGGTATTGGTGGAATTAGACTTGCCTTTGAAAATGCAGGGGCGGGAAGTGTAAAGTGTGTCTTTTCTTCAGAATGGGATGAAAAAGCACAGGATACGTACGAAGCAAATTTTGGCGAAAGGCCTGCTGGAGATATAACAAAAATAGATGCGGAAGATATTCCAGACCATGACATATTAACCGCTGGTTTTCCCTGCCAGCCTTTTAGCATTGCAGGAGTTTCTAAAAATAATGCTCTTGGTAATGAGCATGGATTCAAACATGCCACGCAAGGAACTTTGTTTTTTGATGTAGCACGAATAATTGATAAGAAACGCCCGAAAGCATTTTTACTTGAAAATGTCAAAAACCTAAAAGGTCATGATAAGGGAAATACTTTCAAGGTTATTCGTCAAACGCTTGAAGATGAACTTGGTTATTATGTTTACTCAAAAGTTATTGATGCTCGAACAATGGTTCCCCAGCATCTATTAAGTTTGTAAGATCGAGGAAATATGCCAGCGAATAAATGGACACGGGAAGAGTTGATAATTGCATTTAATTTGTATTGCAAGATACCATTCGGGAAAATCGATCATGGAAACCCTGAAATTATTTCCCTTGCGAATGTTTTAGGTCGTACGCCTTCAGCAGTATCTTGGAAATTGGCGAACTTTGCACGACTTGATCCGTCTTTACAAAAAAGAAACATTGCTGGCGCTTCGCATGGAGCAAAGCTAGATATTGAGATTTGGAATGAGTTTAATAACGACTGGGAAAGACTTGCCTTTGAAAGTGAAAAATTATTAGCCGATAAAACAGGCAAACAGATTGAGGAAATAACTGATATTGAAACCATCGATTTGCCAAGAGTAGGCAAGGAAAGAGAAACTATTGTCAAAGTTCGTGTTAATCAGAGTTTCTTTAGAAAGGCTGTACTTTCGGCTTACAATTTCAGATGCTGTATTACAGGCTTGGCTATTTCTGAGATGTTGAATGCAAGTCATATTGTCCCTTGGTCTAAAGATGAGGTTAATCGGGTAAATCCTACAAATGGACTATGTTTGAACGCGTTTCATGATAGAGCCTTTGACCGAGGGCTACTGACAATTACCACTGACTTTAAAGTCAAAATATCCCCTGTTATCAAAATAATCACTAAAGATTTATCTGCTACTGAGTTTTTGATAAGATTTGATGGACAATCTATTATTACAACGCAAGGTTGGTAACGAAAATTAGTCTATTAAAAGAAGGCATGGTATCTTTCTCCAATCACCGCCAAGTGAAAAGGAGAGGAAGACCACCATGCCGAAAGAAATTGTAACCG
>Ga0172373_10006904_pt1 | contig 14930 bp, 18 predicted proteins | sample Lak10m_2_FD_114546 | JGI IMG/M metagenome (GOLD analysis project Ga0172373, IMG submission 114546) | Freshwater microbial communities from Kabuno Bay, South-Kivu, Congo - kab_092012_10m | ecosystem: Environmental > Aquatic > Freshwater > Lake | place: Democratic Republic of the Congo... | reverse complement strand
GGCGTTTGCAAGAGCTGCTTGAGGACTGCGGAGACGCGCGTGTGCATGACGGGCTTTTCGAGCTTTGCGCGTTCCTGGGCGTTGATCTCGCCGACGATGCGGCGACCGCGAAGGGCAGCCAGGAATGAACCGATCTCCCGTCGCTGGTGTTGCCGGCGGCGGGAGGTCTTATCAAAGGATAAATCAGTGAAAAATTCTGGAATCAGCTGGACGCACCACACATTCAATCCCTGGACTGGATGTTCGTGGAAAAGTCCGGCGTGCGACAACTGTTACGCGGCGACCCTGGCCAAGCGCCAGCGCGGCATCGAGTGGGGTCCGGGCAGTCCTCGGATCCGAGCTAGTGAGAAGGTGTGGAGAGAGCCGTTGGCTTGGAACCGGAACTTGGAGGCGAGTGGGGATCCAAATCAGCGAGTCTTCTGCCTGTCCATGGGCGACATCTTCGATGCTGAGGTGGACCCAGCATGGCGCGATGAGGTGTTTGAGTTGATCAACACGACTAAGCGCCTGCATTGGCTGCTGTTGACGAAACGCGCGAGAGAGGCGGTTGAGTATGCGAAGAAGATCGAGTGGCCCGACAACGCCTGGATCGGAGTCAGCGTCGAGGATCAGGCCCACGCATACCGGGCCGAGATCATCAAGGCGATCCCGGCCCCGGTGCGGTTTATCTCCATGGAGCCGATGCTGGAGAAGGTGAAGGTGAACCTCGAAGGAATTGACTGGGTGATCGCCGGTGGTGAGTCGGGCGAGAACTACCGTTTCTTGCCGAAGGCCTGGGTGCTCGATATTCAGAATCAGTGCCGGGAGGCCGGAGTTCCGTTCTTCTTCAAGCAATGGTCTTCGTTCACGTCGGACGCACTCGGTCATGAATTGAACGGCGAAGTGTGCCACGCATTCCCCACGCCGAAGAATCGGAAGGTAGCGATCGACACGGACGTTGCCGTTGCGGAGTAAACCATAACCCGCCTCGCTGTCGGCGTGTCCCGGCAGCGAGGCAAACCTGTTAGCTAGCTAATTATGCAAAATACGAACTACGAACGGCGGAAACGCGCGTGCCAGAAACTGAAGGCTCGCTGTCCTCTGCCTCAACTCCTCAATCAACTCGGCCTGGGCCAGCACGCCCGGCCCTCCTGCCGCTCACCCCTGCGTCCGGACCAGAACGCCTCCTGGGGCATCTTCGAGCGCGACGGCGGGCATTTCTGGAAGGACTTTGGCACGGACGATGGCGGTGACGAAATCACCTTCATCGCCCGGTTCAAGGGCTGGGATGAGCGGAAGGATTTTGCGCGCATCCTCGATTACTACGAGCGCGTGTCTCAATGGGATTGTCGAATCGAACTCCCTGCGGCGGCTATCACGATGATTGGCAACCCCTCGCTACCGGACTGCGCGCATCTCCATGCCGGCACTGACAAGCAGCTTGCGCGGTTATCCGAGTTAAGAGGGTTCTCCGTTGCCGCACTCGAATCAGCCACTCAGCAGAGCTTCCTCGTCTTCGGCTATCGTCTTGGCTTTGAGGTCTTCGGAGTCAAAGATCGGAGCGGCAGTCTGGTTGAGGTGAGAAGGCTCGATGGAATGCCGTTTCCGAGGATGGGCCGATTGCCGGAGCGCAAGAGCCATACTGTCAGGGGCTCCACGAAGAGTTGGCCGCTGGGCATCCGTGAGAGCGAATCCAAGCCAGCCATCGCGTTGGTTGAAGGGTTGCCAGATTTCCTCGCGTGCTTCGACTTCATTGAGCGGGAGGGCAAGGCCGAGGTCGTGGCTCCGGTCGCGATGCTGTCCGCGAGTGCTTCCATCAACGAGAACGCGCTGGCGTGCTTCAGAGGCAAGCATGTCCGCATCTATCCGCACCACGACTCGGCTGGGTTCAACGCCGCCGAATTGTGGACCGAGCAGTTGACCGATGTGGCTGCGTCGGTGGATTTCTACCAGTTCAGGAAGTTTCGCGGAACCAAGGATCTGGCCGACTTGAACCGGTTGCTCGTGGAAGATGCGCGGTATGTGCGCTTCAACGGGGAGGTGCTGCCATGAACGCGGTCACCAACAACATCGAGGAGCTGCGCGCTCCCTTCATGCCAACGACAACCTCCACGAACCAGACCGGCACTGTCGCTGTGCCGCAGCAAGCGGTATCGCCAACCAGCACGGTGACGGTCGCCGCACCACAGCCCCCCGGTTTGAGAGCGACCGGCTTGTTCGACCTGCGTGGATTGACCCATGATCCTGCAAGTGAGTTCTTGGAGGATCGTTTTCTCTGCCGCCACGGATCGCTGCTGATCGTGGGCAACACCGGCATTGGCAAGAGCAGCCTGACCACGCAGATGATGATGAAGTGGGCGCTGGGGGAGGAGTGCTTCGGCATCACACCCACCCGTCCGTTGAAGTCGCTGATGATTCAGGGCGAGAATGATGAACAGGACTTGTCGGAAATGCGTGATGGCGTGTGTCGGTCGCTGGAACTTTCCCCCGAGCAGACCGCCGCAATCAACGCCAACGTGCTGATTTGCCACGAGAACAGCACGGTGGCGGAGCGTTTTGTAGAAGAGATCGTTGAGCCATTGGTGGTTCATCACCGCCCTGATTTGCTGTGGATTGACCCGGTGTTTCAATATCTCGGTGGGGACGCGAACCAGCAGGAAGTAGTGGGTCGCTTCCTTCGTCAGAACATCGGGCCACTGATCAAACGTCACGACTGCGCGGTCGTGTTTGTCCATCACACGGCCAAGCCTTCAAAGGCCTCTAAACCCAACGGCAACCCGCTCCTGCGTGCCTACGATGCCGCTGGATCGGCTGAGTTCTCCAACTGGCCGAGAGCGGTGCTGTCGTTGCAATCGACTAACACAGCGGACACCTACAGATTGGTTGCTGCAAAGCGGGGTGGACGGCTGGGATGGCGGATGCCTGACGGGACCACGCGCTGTTACGAGAAGCTGCTTACGCACTCACGCGAGCCAGGGACGATCTTCTGGCAGGAAGCCGTTGTGGCTGGAGGTGCGGCTAACAACGGCGAGACGGCGAATCCAACGGCCCGACTGAACAGCAGGGATGCGGTTGTTGATGCGGTGCTGGCCAATGTGCCTGCCGAGGGGCTTGAGAAGCAGGTGTTGATGCACCGGGTAAATCAGTCAACCGGCTATGGGGTCAATCTGGTGCGCAACACCATCACCGCTCTCGTTGGTGTCGAGTTGAGAGAATACCCAGTTGTGCGGGCAGGCAAGAAACCAGCCTGCTACGTTCAGCGTGTGCAACCTCCAGCACCATGATCACGATGGAATCTTCACGGCGGAATGACTGTGAACATCCATCGTGAAGACACCCGGATGAATGTTTACGGATCATCATCACACCTCTCTCTCTTTAGAGGAGAGTGTGTGACCGTGAACATCGTTGGCTTGGTGAGCATGAGCGTAGCCATCTGCTTGCCATCACACACCCGCCGTGAAGATTGATTCGGTGAGGAACAAGGCAACGGCACAGAGAGACAAGAAAAAGTGTCACCAAGTTGGAGATAGTTCTTGTCTCGCGCTCAACAAGCAGATATGATTGCGAGTATAAGCCTGGGAGATTTCCGCAGACAAATTCAACGGAGAGATCCCGCATAACAATTAACCAAGGACAATTATGGCTTCGCTAGTTATTCAGTTACCCCAATCAACCACCTACCACATCCCCGCAGGCTCGTTTGCCGGTCGTTGCATCGATGTCAGTCAGCTCACCAAGATCACCGACAACGGACTGGTTAAACAGATTCGCTTCTGGTTCGAGCTGCAAATCCCCTCCGTCGTCAACTCAGTCCCGATGGCGGCATGCAATCTCGACCTCGACTTGAATCCAGGGTCGAAGCTGCTCCGTTTCCTCGATGTCTGGCTGGGGCGAAACTTCATTGCCCGCCACGGAGGTTCCAACTTCGACCTCGGCAGCCTGAAGAACGAGAACGTGGAAGTTGTCGTCGAGCACATCAATAACAGCGCACACGACCATCCCTTCGTGCTGGTCAAGGGCGTCTATCGACCGGGTCGGCTGGAGTTGACCGAGCAGGCGTTGAAGATGGCAGCGTAGAAGCAAACAGGGTGGCGGGAGGGACAACAACAACCGCCACCCACACCAACCAACATCCTATGCAACCAGCAATCCAGCCAACCACCACAGAGCCAATCGGTCATCCGGTCACCACCAATGCGGATCACGAATCCATTCTCCCTGCACCGGCCGAGTATTTGGCTCCCTCGATCGACCGGCCGTTCACCCACGCCGAGCAAACAGCCTTGCGCCGCTTCATCGCGCTCCTGCCAGTCAGCCCACAGCTCGACCGGGGGACATTATCAGTGCTGCACCGCTTCGTGGCACCGTTCTACGTGTGCGGCCAAGCGGAGACGACAGTGACTGAGGAAGCCCTCCAGCAGCGGTTGAACGCAGCCGCTGAAGGCAAGCGACCACCATTCACCATTGACGACATCAAGCAGGCACTCGCCAGCATCTTCGCCTCAACCAACACGCTGACAATCGGGCAGTTGCAGGTCGAACGCGATGCCGGCAGCAGCTCATTGGTGGTGCGGTTGAACGCCGACAACTACAACGCGCTGCTGGACTTCATCGTGATGCTTGTCGCGGAGGAGCTGGGGTGAGCGCGGTGGCATCGTTCGATGAGCGTCTGGCCAGCACCTCAGCACAGATTGCCAGGCAGCGGGCGAGTGACCGGGCGAACTGTTGGGCGATGCTCGAACAGTTAGCCGGGGTGTTGTTAGCCGGCACGCATTCTACCGACTGGCTGGACACGCGAACTTTGGCCCGAACCGCAAGAATCAACCGAATTCTGTGGGGCAAGTTGTTGCTTGATCACCGCAGGATGGAGGAGGAGTTGCGGCGATTCTTCGATGTCTGCGGTATCGTGAGCATCGGCACCATTGATGTTGAGCGTATTGAGGAGCACCAATCAAAACGGTCGGTGATGAGAGTGCAGTTCCGTCGCCAGTTTTCGGCTGAGGTGCTGGGATGAACTTGGATGGCAACCACAAACAACGGCAACGTGAGTGCGAACTGGACCGGCGTGCCAAGGCGTTGGAGAGATGGCAGGAGAGCGAGCGGGTGTTGGATTGTCTGCGTGCGAAAACAGGAACCACGCTGAAGGAATTCACCGAGGAAGAAATTATTGAGTGGCACCGGAGCATTCAGCGATGACAATGATGAACAGCACGACCAAGACTGTTCAACTGAGCAGGGGTGAAATTCCGTTCGGCCTGCGTGACAGCAACGTCCCACAGAAATCGCCAGCCACGCCTTCCGAGTGGTTTGCACGCCGTTACCCTGCTGAGGTCAAGCGTTGGGGCTGTCCGTTCTTGGAGGATGTTGATGAGGACCGCACAACAGGTCGGAAACAAATCACCGCCGTTGCATTGAACGACTGCTTCTTCGCCTCCACCCTCAGCGACTCCCAGCTCGGTCACTCGGTTGTTTTCTACGAACCCGAGCAGAAGTGGTTTTATCTGGAGCCTCACGGCTGCTATCACCCCACCTCCGACGCCAAGCTGATGAACCTGCTTTCATCATTGCTGGTCCGGTGTGCCGAGGAGATGCCTGCCGGGGTGGATAGGATCAATTTGTTTGTGACGTTCCGTGCTGACGAGACTTTGCGCGCGGTAGTGAAAAATGCCCGGTCGATTTTAGCCGCCGACTCAACCTTCTTCGCTCCGGTCAGCCAACATCGCCGCGTTGAATCAACCGAGCTGCCCGCCCAAGCAGCCCGCCGGTTCATCCAGTCAACGGTCAAGGAACGGCCCGGCCACCTGCTCTCCGTCAACGACTGCTACGTGGGATTTGAGGGCTTCTGTCGCAACAATGGAATTGAGCCAGTCCAGCGGCGGTTCTTCCGGCAGCTCATCGTGGACGTTATCAAGGAAGAGTTCGGTGCTGGCTTCCGTAGTGACCTCCGGGATGCCGAAGGGCGCTATCTGCGGGGATGGAAGGGACTGGCAGTTGAGCCGAACGCTCGAAACTGACAGGCAATTCCGATCCGCCTGTCCTGCCTTTTCCTTGGAATCTGCCTGCCTGTGGTGATCCGAATTCCAGTCCGAAGAGACACATGTCCTGCGCTATTGGCGCTTCAGAGCGTTCACCTTCGCCCATCTGGCTTTCTGAGCGGCAGCCATCCTCGCTTTCGTCGCAGCACTGAAAGTCCGCTTGCCACCTCGTGTAGCGACAGGAGCCGCCGCCACTGAAACTTCACCACCGAGCACCCGGTTGATTGCGTTGAGACGGGCCTCAATCCTCGCCTTCTCGTTGATGAGGGCAGTTCGCAGCTTCAGGTAGTTCTGGATGTCAGATTGCATTGAGCGAGCGTAGGCGAGCGGTGACGACAATTACAAGGCTCTCAGGACAGCCAAGATTGAACATTCGTTACACCGCTCAGTCCGAAACTCCCTATGAAGCTGAAGAGTCGAACTGCTGCTCCAATCATCGCAACCGGTCAGGTCTGGCAGATGGCTGATGAGATCACCTGCCACATCGGAGAAGTCGGCAAGCGGCTGGTCCACTACAAGATGTTCAAAGGCAAGCCGGTTCGCATCCCGTCAACGCTTGGCAACCTGGAAGCATTGGCGAAGCATCTGAAGGCGAAGCGGGCCGTGTTGGTGCAGGGATAGAGGATTACAGGAATGTGGAGCGGGACGACGGGAACACTTTCGGGCGGGCAGCTTCGAGTTACCATGGATGGTAGTGGGCATCTCCTGCCCTGCCTTGGAGCCTGCCCGCCCATCCTTTTGGAAACCATTCGCGCCGCAAAAACGCTCAGACAGCAGACGCCAAGGAGGTGAGGGTGGGGAACCCTACTGAAGAAACGTGCTGCTGTCTGAGCGAGGGAAAGCTACCTCGCAGCGTATCGCTGTCAAACCGAGGTTTCCTCCGCCACGCCAACGTCGCTGGGGTCCGGCGCTGACGATAGCCGCAAGTCCAGTCTCACTGGCCATCAATCAGGAGGCGGCGGGACGCTCGACCAAGCTGTTGCGCCAGTCGCCAGTGACACCGAAGATGGGTGCGGGCTTTGGCTCGGAAAACCAGAACTTGGTGAACGCGGCTACATTCGGCGCAGAAAACCAGTGAGCCTTACCGTCCTCATCAACCGCCCACCAACGAGCGCCCTTCGGAGCCTGGGACCAGTCAACTTTCATGGGATTGAGCCTGCCACGTTCGAGGGAGGGCGGCGAACAGATTCAGTTTTCACCAACTGGAAAGTCAATCGGAACCAGGCGTCAACCATCCCGGCTACTCTGGGAACACGTCCCGCACACCAGCCTTCAACCGCTTCAGGATGTCCCCCATCTTGTTCAGCGTGGCGCTCTGCTCGCCAGTTTCCAGCCGATACAGCGTGGAGGCGGAGATGCCGAGCTGGCGGGCAAACACCGCGTAACTGGCGTCACCACGCCGCTGACGTAGAAACCGGCCGAACTGCTTTTCGAGGCTCTTGCCCACGTCCGGCAGTTTTGCTGAACGGACATTCCGTATGTGGAATGTTTAGGCTTGTCTGCATCCGGATGAGGAATAGCCTCCCGGCATGGATTCCCGGAGAGCGTTCAACTGCTCCGTTCTTGGCAACGGTCAGAGCTGCAGCCTTTTCACAATCACCCCGGCAACCTTCAGGCGCGCGTGAGCGTGCCGTTCAATTCAAACCCCACGGAAAGCGTATGCAACTGACTCAGCACTCACGAAAGCTTCAATTGTTGGCATGGGCGGAGGGCATTAAGACCATCGCGGAACGGCGAGGTGACCAGGCTGCCGCGCGAGCAATTGCCGCTGAGATTCAGGATTTTTCGTCCGGACGATTCATGCTGGCGGTTGTGGGGAAGGTGAAACGCGGCAAGTCAACCTTCTGTAATGCCTTCCTCGGCAGGCGCGATGATCTACTGGCCCCGATCAACAAGCAGCCTGCAACCAGCGTGATCTCGAAATTCGTTCATGGTGAGAGCGAGTCCTGCCTGGTCCATTTTCGCGACGGGCGCTGTGAAACCGTGGACCATCGGCAGATCAAGGACTTCGTGACGGAAGAGGCCAACAAGGAGAACTGCAAAGGAGTGGATTGCGTGGAAATTGTCGGGCGATTCGAGGGCTTGGAAAAAGACCTGACCTTGGTGGACACTCCTGGCGCGGGTTCCCTGCACCAGCACCACGACGCGCTGCTCCTTGGCTTTCTACCGCAGGCCGATGCCGTCATTTTCCTGGTGACCGCACACCAGCCCATCGCTGCTGATGAACTGGAATTGCTCCACCAGCTCAAGGCCGCTGACACCAAGAAGGTGTTTTTCGCGATCAACAAGACTGACGATCCGCACACCGATGAGGACGAAATTGCCGAGGGCATCGAACATAACCGCAAGATGCTCGGGGCGGTTGGTATCGCAGTGGACAAGATTTATCGCATCAGCGCACTCAAGGCGATGCGAGGCGAGGCCGAAGGCAGCGGTTTCAATGAACTATTCGGCGACGTATCCCGGTTTCTCACGGAGAACAAACTGCGGATTCTACAGGCCAATTTCACCGGCCGTGTTTCCCAGCTTGCCGCCGGGCTGGCGAACAGTCTTGCGGTGGAGCTGGAGTCGGGCGCGAAGTCCACCGATGAACTGAACAGTGAGATGGCGGGACTGAAGCATCAGCGGGACAAGCTGACTGCCAATCGTGCCGGGCTGGAACGAACCTTTGAGCGGCAATGGACCGGCGCAGTTGAGCGTTTCGAGACGGGCGTGAGCGACGCGGAGGATGGGGTCAAGAGCAAGATCACCAGGAAGATTGCCGACACGGGTGTCCTAGGGGTGAATGCGCTGGCACGGGAGCTTCCCACTCATCTGAACCGGGTTCTCGAATCGGAACTCGCAGACGTGTCGTCCGGGTTTGAGCGAACGGCGCGGGAGGCGATGGAAAAGCTGCGCTTGGAATATCCACAAGTAACGCTGGGTGGCGTCAGGGGTGAGATTGTGGTTCGGTCAGGTAACGAGACCACCACCTTGTTGAAAGGAACGATCGCGGGTGCCGGAACCATGGCGGCGGGTTATGGGCTTGCGGCAGCAGCGAGTTCCACGGCGGTCAGCATTGCCACAGCCAATGCCGCCGCGATAGCTGCGGCCCATACCACGGTGGCAGCAGCAGGCCCTCTGGCTGCGCTTGGCAATTTCATTGGCGGTCTGGGTGGGGCGGTATTGAGCTGGTTCGGCACCGGGACAGCGACGGTAGCCACGACCCCAGTGCTGATGGCCACGCCGGCTTGGGTGGCAATTGCGGGGCCGATTGGCTGGACGTTGGCTGGCGTGGGTGCGTTGGCAATTCCATTTGCCTACCGGACCTCGAAGCTCAAGCTGAAGGAGCAACTTGAGGAGTCTTCACAAGAGCACATCAAAACGGTGTTTCGTCGGCTCAAATCCGAACAAGTGCCCGCGCTCGCCAAGATGGGTTCGCGCATCGTCGAGGAGTTTCAGTCGCGGTTGGAGAACGACCTCTCGCAGATTGAGCGCGCTCTTCAGGCTGCCTTGACCCGCAAGCGAACCAACACCGGCACCGTGGAGATCGAGGGAATGGCGGCCGAGTTAAACCGCTTGGTTCTGCAAGGCGCGGCGTGGAAGTGAGCTGCGAAGACCATGTCTGCGAGCACTCCAACCGCGCATCTGGCGAAGGTCATTGATTGCCTTCAGTTGTTGCTGCACCAGCATGCGCGGGTTCGGGGACCGGCCCATCCCGAACTAGCCAGCGCTGCCCAAGAGGCAATCCAGCAACTCCATTGGGCCAAGCGTCGGCTGCTTGCCGAGCAGTTAGTGGTCGCGTTTGTCGGACTCACCAACACTGGCAAGTCCACTCTGCTGAACGCTCTGTTCGGCGAAACCATCGCGCCGAAGTGGAACGGTCCGTGCAGTTCCGCACCTGTGGAGTTCCGGCATGGTCCAGTTTATCGGGCGACTGCCAGTTACCGAAACCGCGTCAAGCGGATGCATCAGCAGTGCGGTTCTGCGGCAGAACTGTGCGAAACCATCAAGGCGAATGCCACTGAGAACGGCAACGCTGCGGTTGGAATGGTGGACCGGCTCGTTGCGGAGCTGCCGGCACAGGTTCTGGCCAGCGGGCTGGTCATTGCCGACACGCCTGGATTCGGAGCCGCACAACCCGGTGCCGACGCCGGCAAGCACCAGCAGAGTCTCGTCAGCTACCTTCCTCGGGTGCATCAGGTGTTTTGGGTTGTCAGAACCTCGGGTGAGATTTCCCTTTCTCGTGAGGAGGCGGATTTTTACCGGCAACGCCTTTCCGATTGCTGCGATGATTTGGTGGTAACCGGAGCCGAGCACTTGGAAGCAGAACACCGAGACCAATTCGCACGGTTCTGCCGGGATAATCTTGGCGTTCATTTTCTGCGCTTCCATTTTGTCTCCGGCAAACAGGGTTACGCTGCCAAGCGGAACGGGGACACCGATTTGCTCAATCGCTCTGGCCTGCCCGCCTTGGAAGCCCGCTTGACCGAGGTGGCGGATACGAGCACACGCCTGACGCGACTGGCGGACGAAGTGTTGAATTTGACGGCGGACTTTGGGGCGTGGCTCTCTCAAAGCGATGCGGGGCTCGCCCGTGAGCAGCGCTGGAACTGTGCGAAGGTCGAATGGCTCAATGTGCTGCATTGTGCCGGGAAGTTTGAGGCCAGCGGCGGGGTGCCTTTCCTGGGCTGGCGCGACAACATCGGCAGCACCTTGCAGGGAGGGCCGCGTTAGTTATGGCCCGAATAGCGATAGTCGGAACACGGGAATCCGGTAAGACAGTCCTGATGACCGTCTTGGCCAAGCGCTACCAGAACCGGAACGGGAACGCCCCGTTTCTGAAAGCCATGAACCCACAAACAATGGCGTTCACGGAAAAGAACTGGCACCGGTTGACCCAAGAGCGTGATTGGCCGCCGCTCACGCCACCGGGAGACTTGCTGAAATTGCATTGGGCGTTGGAAAGCGATGGGCACTCGCACGAGATCCATCTGGTGGATTTTGCAGGGGAGACCTTTCGGACGGCCTTTGGAAAACACAATCTTCGCGAACCCCAGATTCGCAGCCAGTTGTGTGCCGACCCGCTTTACGGACCGCTTCTGGCCTACCTCGATCAGGCCGACGTCGTCGTCCTGCTCGTCAACCTTCGTGACTACGTGAATGCGCCAGTTGCGCCAGGCGGCATGGAGCTCATGTTGGAAAACCAGTGGGCGCTGCGGGGAGCGTTGGACTACATGGCTCCGTGGTTGAACAACCGGGTCGCTGCGGTTTTCACGCAAATCGACCAATACGCGGAGCTGGTCAACGGTCGTAGATCGTGGCGCGACGTGATGCGTGAGCATCTGCCCGCGACGCAAATTGCTGACATTTACCCGGACATCAGTTGTCTCGGCGTTTCGGCGATTCCCGAAACCGAAATCGAACTCGCGCCCGGCGGTGCTCCATTTCCACGACCCGCGGCCAACTTCCAAAGCTGGCACTTGGAGGACTTGATGTTTTTTCTCACCGAGACCTGCAAGGCCATCAGAGTGAAGCAGGAGGCGGAAGCCGAAGCAGCGCGCGTGGCCTCCGAGGCGCAATCCGATAAACTGCGCGCCGAACGGGAGGCAAAAGTTGCCGAGGGCCAGAGATGGGCGATTGGCACCGCCATTGTTGGCTTATGCTTTATGTTTTTCAGCCCAGGATTTGGCGCCCTACTCCTGTTAATCTCAATTGTTGTGGCAGTGGTGGTGCAATCAATCGTATCCGACTCGCAGAAGCTTAACCGTCAGGCGAGTTCGCCAACGGTGTCCCACCCTCAAATCCCCGATTCACAGTCCAGCGGCGTCTTCTGGAAGATTGGGATTCAGATCGGGGATCTCATCGGCGCTGCGCTCAAAAAGTTCGACGCCAGTGCGTCCGCTTCGCAGAAGCACAAATCAACACCTCCTCCCATCCCCCCAGTCCATAAACAGTAGCTGTCATGCAATTGCGTTTAGTCGGATATGGAGCGATCTCTGGGGACGGGCGTGGTTACCGCTGGATCTGGCAAGCACCAGAGCTACCCGTGGCACTGTTGAACCTGTGCTACATGCAGTTGGACTGTGTTAGGTTTTCCGACCCCCAGCAGCTACGACTCCTTGAGCATGGTTCAATCGAAGCTGGACTGCTCACGGTCAAGGGCGACTGGTGTGCCGCATATCGTTTCTTGCACGGCGGTCGTGATGGCTCTCGTGAAAAGTTCTTTCTCGTTGCCGCCTTCTTCCGTCGTTCTGATCTCCTCCGCCTAGATTTAGCCGGGTTGTTGCGGCATCCATTGTTCAAGACTGCTTGTGAATCCTGCCCACTGGAGACGACCATCGAACTCCCCGGTGTAGCACACAGCTTGGGTTCTTTGCCTGGGAACAGACCAGCCACAGTCGGCGGTCAGTTTTCGTGTCCAAATGCGACAGGGCAGGCCGTCGCAGCTTGCGCAACCTTGCCCGCGAATCAGAGTTTTCATCTCCACATCACAGGAGGCGTTGACAACCTCACTGCAAGGCTGGAGCCGCGTGATTGCGAGAAATGCCAGGACGTTCCTCCGGCCTCTGCCGTCGCGCTGCCTCAAGCGAGCACCGCACCGATTCAGAATGCGAAGCCGTCGGGCAACAACAGGCCCCCGGAAACTTGGAAGCTTACGGGTCTTTGCGTCGGGTTGGTTCTGGCCGTCGGTGTCGGTTGGGGCCTTTACACTCGCTTTGTGCGCGGAACGGCTGCGACAGACAGCCCAAGCCAGTCCGCCAGTTCACCACTGCGTTTGATCTCCCCGCTCTCACTCAACCGCTTGACCAAGCCCGGTCCGATCACACGTTCACAGGCAATGAGCCTGCTCAAGGAGAAGGTGAAGATGAACAGCAAGGAAGCGGACGACTACGCATTTCTCGTCCTGCCAGCCACACCGCAGGCCATCAGCAATCCTGCCGCCCCACCTGCCTTGCCGGCTGAAGGCCGACGAGTGCGCGTGGAGACCGTTCACGCGTATTTGGAGGCGCTCAAACAGGGAGCCGCACCGTTCACCACAGTTGACATGACAGTGGACGAGGTGTTCCAGGCAACCGCCGCTACCCTGAAGTTCCTCAGCCAAGCGGTGGATGCTCGCCGTTCAATGCTGCCCGCCAACCTGCTCGCAGAACTCCCGGTTAGCATTCTTGGCTTCAACGACTCCGACCAAGAGCGAGCATTGAAACAAGCAACGGCAAAAGGCCTCACCCTCCGCGATTACAGCCGGTCAGGGAAGTTGCAGAAGTTCCGTCCGACCGCTGCAAGCTTACAGTTTGAATCGGCCAACAAAACCTACCATCTCACCGAGTTGGCACGCGGCGACTTCAACGGGGACGGGCTTGAAGATTCGCTGGTCGCGGTGAGCTGGCATTATCGGGGGGGGACGGGGCTGGGGTGTTCGATGCTCCTCGTGCAGCGGGTTGCGGGTAATCCGCTGACCGTCCAGCCGTTCCCGCTCCGCTGAACCCCTCCCGGCCTGGGTTCAGCCTTCCTCTGGCGGTATAATGCTTTGATAACCACATCGGCCTGCCCTTAACCGGGCGGGGCGATTTCCCTCCAACCCCGAACGCATCCACCCGTCCCCTCTCCTGACCGGAGAGGTGGACGGGTGTGGTGCTTTCATCATCAGAAAGGCACTCCTATGGCTCTCGTCATCGAAGCCAACTACAGCAAGAAAGTCGGCCTCCCCGGCTACAGCTCGCATCAGTTCAGCCTCACGTTGAAGGCCGAGATCACCGACCTCAACCAGGCTCCCGCCGAGTCCGCCCGCCTGTATCGTCTATTGCAGGACGGCGTGGACACCAGCATCAAGGAAGTTGGCTGGCTGCCCGAGGGCAAACCGACCAACGGCAACGGCAATGGCCACACGAACGGCACCACCCCCAGCCACGCGCGCAACGGTAATGGCAACGGGAACGGCAACGGCCAGCCTGCCAACGGCAGCCAAGAACAGTGGAACTGCACGCCCAAGCAGCAGGACCTCATCATCAAGATCGTGGATGACAACCGGCTCGACAAAGCCGACGTCGAGAAGCTGGCCCAGGACCGCTTCGGCAAGGGCGTGAAGCAACTCAACAAGCTCGAAGCCTCCGGGTTCATCGAGGAACTGTTCGAGAAGTATCCCGGCCGGCGCAACGGCAACGGCCATCAATCGCAACGCTCAGGCTACGCCATTCGATGATTGCCACCGTTGAACCCCTCGCGGGTGCCAAGCCCAAGTCCATCGCGGAACTTCGCCAGACGGTCAGCGCGTCCCGGCTCAACACCTGGCTGTCGTGCCGGCTGAAGTTCTTCTTCCACTACGTGCTCGGCATCAAGAAGCCCAGGACGGCCGCGTTGTATGTTGGCACGAGCGTCCACGGCATCCTTAAGCTCTGGAACCGTGCCCGGTGGCGTCGGCAGACCGTCACCGTTGAGCAGCTCCAACAGCAGTTCGACACGCTCTGGCAGGCCGAGCAAATCAAGGAACAGGTCCGCTGGGATGACGGCGAGGAACCGGGCGAGAAGCAAACCGCCTGGTCGCTGGTGGACTTCTACCTGAAGCAGACACCCATCCCGCCCAACGAAATGGCGGAGGGTGTCGAGGTCAGCGTGGAAGCCGACCTGTCCAAGCATGGTTTGCCCAAGCTCATCGGCATCATCGACCTCGTGCGTGCCGGAGGTCGCATCGTGGACTTCAAGACGGTCGGCCAGACGCCGCGCGAGGAGAAGGCCATCCACACCAATGAAGTGCAGCTCACCGGCTACTCGCTCCTCTACCGGGCCACCACCGGCAAGGTCGAGAGCGGGCGCGAACTGCATCAACTGGTGAAGACCAAGACCCCCAAGCTCATCGTCACCGAGCAAGGGCCGATGACGGAACATCAGCAGACTCGGTTGTTCCGGCAGATGGAGAGCTACGTGGCGGGACTG
>Ga0172373_10006901_pt1 | contig 14937 bp, 12 predicted proteins | sample Lak10m_2_FD_114546 | JGI IMG/M metagenome (GOLD analysis project Ga0172373, IMG submission 114546) | Freshwater microbial communities from Kabuno Bay, South-Kivu, Congo - kab_092012_10m | ecosystem: Environmental > Aquatic > Freshwater > Lake | place: Democratic Republic of the Congo... | reverse complement strand
CAATGGAAAAATGCACATACCAACTATCAGCACCAAAGGAAGTGTAGAATTAATTAAAAAAGCAAAAGCAAAAAAATTAAATATTACTTGCGGCGTTGCTGCTTATAATTTGCTTTTAGATGAAACAGCATTAGAAGGATTTGATACGAACTACAAAGTTAATCCGCCACTAAGAACTAAGGAAGACGTAGATGCTTTAAAAAAAGGAATAGCCGACGGAACTATTGATGTTATTGTAAGTGACCACAATCCGCAAGACATTGAGAGCAAAGACTTAGAATTTGATTTGGCAAATAATGGGATGATTGGATTAGAAAGTTGTTTTGGTGTTATAAATACAGCTCTTAGTTCAAAGATGCCTTTAGAAACTATAATTGACACACTAACTAAAAGACCAAGATCTATTTTAGGTATAAAAGATGTGTCTGTTATAGAAGGGGCCGAAGCAAACTTGACTTTATTTAATCCAAACCAAAAATATATATTTGACAAATCACATATTTTTTCTTCTAATAAAAATTCAGGATTTATAGGAAAAGAATTAAAAGGACAAATAGTAGGAGTGATTAATAAAAACATTTTTCCATCTTAAATAATCTTTTTTTATCTACTAGCCAAAGATAAATTAGAGGTTTAAAAAAATATCTACCATGAATATTTCAATCGTCATTCCCTTATTTAACGAAGAAGAATCATTAGTCGAATTACATGATTGGATTAAGCGTGTGATGGACTCCAATGGATATTCGTATGAAATTTTGTTTATTGACGATGGAAGTAAAGATAAATCTTGGCAAGTTATTGAAAACTTAGCTAAACTTAATCCATGTGTAAAAGCTATTAAATTTCGTCGAAACTATGGTAAATCGCCAGGGTTGCACGTTGGATTTGAAGCAGCAATAGGCGATGTTGTTATTACTATGGATGCCGACTTACAGGACTCTCCTGACGAAATTCCGGAGCTTTATAATATGATTGTCTCCGAAAATTATGATTTAGTAAGTGGTTGGAAACAAAAGCGGTTTGATAATACATTTACCAAAAATATTCCATCAAAGTTATATAATTGGACTAATCGTAAAATTTCAGGAATCAAATTACACGATATGAATTGCGGATTAAAAGCCTACCGCAAAGAAGTTATAAAAAGTATAGAGGTGTATGGGGAAATGCACCGATTTATTCCTGTATTGGCAAAAAATGTAGGATTCAATAAAATAGGTGAAAAAATCGTTCAACATCAGGCTCGTAAATATGGTGTTAGTAAATTTGGTTGGGAACGATTTATTAATGGTTTTTTAGATTTATTAACCGTCTCTTTTCTTTCAAAATTCGGGAAACGACCAATGCATTTTTTTGGATTAATTGGAACTTTAATTTTTATTATTGGGTTTGCTTCTGTTGTTTATTTAGGACTAGATAAGTTATATCATGTCATGAATCATTTACCTGCTAAATTGTTAACAACGCGAACCTCTTTCTTTATCGCCCTCACATCAATGGTATTAGGCACCATGTTGTTTTTAGCGGGCTTTATTGGAGAGTTGATATTGCGAAATTCTCCTGATAGAAATCATTACCTTTTCGATAAAAAAATCAATTTGGATTAAGAGGCTTTTTAAATTCATTTGATTTTTTTATTTGCCTATTCACCACTGTTATTATATAATTCTATTGAATAAAGTTTTTTTAAACTTTTATTAGCTGCTAAAACTAAACTTAGTTAAGGCTAAACAATAATAATTTTTACAAGTGAAAATTACCAGGCTATAATTCTAAAAAATCCTACTCAACTACAATTCTCTCTTTAAATTCTGAATATTTTTTGAAAAAACAAGTAGTACTACTTAGTAAAATCGAGTAGTACTACCTATAGGAATAATTAAGGTCTTGTTATAACTTTAACCCATAATTTTTAAATCCAGCTTTTAATGATTTGATTTATTATACCTCTGTTCAAATTATTTATTTTATTCAAATTATCCATATTGTTTAAAATTGTTATCTTTTAATGTTAAATATTAATTTTCGGAAAAATATTACAAAAATGATTCCCGAGTTTTTGAAAAACAGAATTGAATTGAAATATGGAAAACCTATCCGATACGCCAAAGATTGTGAAGAATTATCGGTATCCATTAAAAAACAATGCAATGCAAATGTTAGTGCTACAACTCTAAAAAGATTATTCGGTATTATCGTTGCAGAAAACAAACCTAGACTTTATACTCTTGATATTTTAGCCGTTTATGCCGGTTTTGACTGTTTTAAATCAGCTATTAATAAAGAGAATATTGAAGAAAATTCATGTTTTGAGAACACACAACAAATCATTATTAAAAACTTATTGGATAAACAAGTTATCAAAGTCAAATATCATCCCGACAGTACTTTACTTCTAAAATATTGTAATAATTCTGAATTTTTAGTTCTAGAGGCAATTAATAGTAAACTATCTAAAAGTGATCTTGTAACCATTTTACGCCTCGAACACTCATTTCCCCTAGTTTGTGAAAACGTTCATAGAAATGGTTATGATTTAGGAAAGTATGTCACAGATAAAAACGGTCAAATCATACATTTGTCTGTCGAATCATAATTAACTTTGCATTTTTACCAAAACACCTTTTGTTTTGCAATAATCGAGTATCGTTCAGAGAATTATTTAAAAAATTTGCCCATCATTCAAAATGTTAAGCAGTTTATTAACGAGTGCAAAAATTTAGAACAATTCCAAATAAGCTTATTTTCATGGGTTTATAAACCAAAAGGGAGTTATTCTTGTTATAAACAATAACAAAAGCAATAAAAAATGTTGTTTTAAATCCTTGACAATTATACATTTGCCGGGTAAAAAATTATAGCGTTTTTTATTACGCCTTATTTTATTCGTCCAAGTTTAAAATTGTGAACTATAAATAAACAAAACAATAAATATCTAAATAATGAATAACAAATTCTTAAAAACATCTGTAGGCAAAAAAGTACTAATGGGATTAACCGGTCTTTTTTTGATTTCATTTTTAATTGTGCACGTTAGCATTAACTCACTCATCTTTTTAAATGATGGAGGTGAATCCTTTAATGCAGGAGCTGATTTTATGGCTCATAATCCAGTAATACGAATTGTAGAAATCGGATTATTTGCCGGTTTGATTGCTCATATTGTTCAGGCTTGGGTTTTAACCACAGAAAACAAAAAAGCGCGTCCTGTTGGTTATGCAATGGTAAACGGAGCTGCCAATTCTTCTTGGTATAGCAGAAGCATGGGTATTTTAGGCTCTTTATTATTAATATTTTTAGTAGTGCATTTAGGAAATTTTTGGCTACCTACTAAACAAGCTGTATTTGCCCATGAAGAACATAATACGTTTGAAAACATGAAACAAGTTTTTAGTAAATGGTATTTTGTGTTTGTATATCTTGTTGGTGTAATTGCTTTATGTTACCATTTACTTCACGGGTTTCAATCAGCATTTCAATCTTTAGGTATGAATCATAAAAAATACACTCCTAGTATCAAAAAGTTTGGTATCTGGTTTTCTATCATAGTATGCGTTTTATTTGCCGCTATGCCTGTAACCATGTTTTTAGGCATCATTAAATAAGTAAATACTTCTTTGAGTCATTAAATAAAAATTATAGTAATAAAAGATATGTCAAAATTAGATTCTAAAATCCCTGAAGGTCCATTGGAACAAAAGTGGACTAAATACCGTTCTACTGTTCCACTAGTGAATCCTGCAAATAAACGTAATTTAGAAGTATTAGTAGTTGGATCTGGTTTAGCGGGTGCTTCTGCAGCTGCTTCATTGGCCGAAATGGGCTATAAGGTAAAAGTATTTTGTTTTCAAGACTCTCCTCGTAGAGCACATTCTATTGCTGCTCAAGGTGGTATAAATGCTGCTAAAAATTATCAAAACGACGGTGACTCTACTTACCGTTTATTCTATGATACCATCAAAGGTGGTGATTACAGAGCGCGTGAAGCAAACGTTCATCGTTTAGCCGAGGTATCTACTAATATCATTGATCAATGTGTAGCACAAGGTGTTCCATTAGCCCGTGAATATGGTGGCTTATTAAGTAACCGTTCGTTTGGTGGTACTCAAGTTCAACGTACATTTTACGCTGCGGGTCAAACAGGTCAACAGTTATTATTAGGAGCTTACTCTGCTTTACAACGTCAGGTAGGTATGGGTGCTGTACAATTGTGTTCTCGTCATGAAATGCTTGATGTAGTAACCATTGACGGTGTTGCACGTGGTATTATTGCACGTAATTTAATAACCGGTGAAATGGAAAAACATTTTGGTCATGCTGTGTTATTATGTACAGGTGGATATGGTAACGTATTTTATTTATCTACAAATGCAATGGGAAGTAATGTAACCGCAGCCTGGAAAGCTCACAAAAGAGGGGCATTTTTTGGTAACCCTTGTTACACACAAATTCACCCAACTTGTATTCCGGTTTCCGGCGATCACCAATCTAAATTAACTTTAATGTCTGAGTCATTACGTAATGATGGACGTATTTGGGTTCCTAAAAAGAAGGGAGATACTCGTAAGCCAACAGACATTCCTGAAGAAGAAAGAGATTATTATTTAGAGCGCCGCTACCCGGCGTTTGGTAACTTAGTGCCTCGCGACGTTGCTTCTCGTGCAGCAAAAGAGCGTTGTGATGCCGGTTATGGTGTTGGTAATTCTAAAATGGCAGTCTATTTAGATTTTGCATATAATACTGCTCGTTATGGTAGAACCGAAGCAGCAAAACGTAATATTCAAAATCCAAGCCAAGAAGAAATTATGCGCTTGGGTAAAGAAGTTGTTAAGGAGAAATATGGTAACTTATTTGATATGTATCAACAAATTACCGGCGAAAATCCATACGAAACTCCGATGCGTATTTATCCGGCAGTACATTATACAATGGGTGGCTTGTGGGTAGATTATAATTTAATGACTACTGTTAAAGGATTATATGCTTTAGGAGAAGCTAATTTCTCAGACCACGGTGCAAACCGATTAGGAGCTTCTGCATTAATGCAAGGATTGGCTGATGGCTATTTCGTGATTCCATATACTTTAGGTGTTTATTTATCTACCGAAGTATCTCGTATGAGTGCAGAAAAAGATAAAGCCGATTCAATTGACAAATTGAAAACAAAACATCCTGCATTTGATCAAGCATTAAAAGAACAAACAGACCTCATCAATAAATTTTTATCAATTAAAGGAACTAAATCCGTAGAAAGTTTCCATAAACGCTTAGGGCTTATTATGTGGAACAAATGTGGTATGGCTCGTAGTAAGGAAGGTTTAACAGAAGCTATTGCTCAGATTCAAGCATTACGAAAAGAATTTTGGAGTGATGTAAGAGTACTCGGTAGTGCTGACGAATTTAATCCGGATTTAGAAAAAGCAGGTCGTGTTGCAGACTTTATTGAATTAGGAGAATTAATGTGTAAAGATGCTTTAAATCGCGAAGAAAGCTGCGGAGGTCATTTCCGTGAGGAACACCAAACGGAAGAAGGTGAAGCAAAACGTGATGACGTAAACTTTGCATATGTTGCTGCCTGGGAATATAAGTCAGAAAGTAATTGGGAATTAAACAAGGAAGAATTAAAATACGAGAATATTAAAATCGCACAAAGAAGCTACAAGTAATTAGAAATAAGAAAACAGGCAATAGTTAATAGTGAAAATAAACTCATATAGGAATTTAATTGTTTGGCAAAAATCCGTTGCATTAGTTACCGATATTTATACTCTTACTAAGTCTTTTCCTCAAGAAGAAAAATTTGGAATAGTTTCTCAATTAAATAGAGCGAGTGTTTCAATTCCTTCAAATATAGCAGAAGGTTGGGGAAGAGAATCTTCTAAAAACTATTTGCAATTTTTGAGAATTTCGCGAGGTTCTTTAATGGAGACAGAAACGTTATTAGAAATTTCTAAAAACTTGAATTACATCAACGAGAGTGAATTTAAAGCTATTTCTGATAATATTGAGGAGGTGAGTAAAATTTTACAAGGATTAATTAAAAGCATTCAACAAAAAATTAAAATAACACAAACTATTTAGCATAAGGCACTATTGCCTAATGCCTAATCACTAATCACTAAATAAAATGGGATCAGGACACGGAACAGAATTGAATCTAACTTTAAAAGTTTGGAGACAAAAAAACAGCAAAGCTGCAGGAAGCTTTGAAACGCATCAATTAACTGGCATCTCAACTGATATGTCGTTTTTAGAGATGTTTGACGTATTGAATGAAAAATTAATTAGCGAAGGTAAAGAGGCTATTGCATTTGATCACGATTGCCGTGAAGGTATTTGTGGTATGTGTAGTATGTACATCAATGGTCGTCCGCACGGACCAAAACAAGGTGTTACTACTTGCCAATTACACATGCGTTCATTCAAAAATGGAGATACTATCGTAGTAGAACCATGGAGAAGTGCTGCATTCCCTGTCATTAAAGACTTAGCAGTTGATAGAAGTGCATTTGATAGAATTATTGCAAGTGGTGGTTACATTTCTGTAAATACTGGTAATGCGCAAGATGCTAATAACATTTTAATTCCAAAAACGGATGCAGATGAGGCTTTTGGAGCAGCAGCGTGTATTGGTTGTGGAGCTTGCGTAGCGGCTTGTAAAAATAGTTCAGCCATGTTATTCGTTTCAGCTAAGGTTTCTCAATTGGCATTATTACCACAAGGTCAAGTTGAACGTAAAGAACGAGTAAAGAAAATGGTTGCTCAAATGGATCAAGAAGGATTTGGAAACTGTACAAATACAGGAGCTTGTGAAGCGGAGTGTCCTAAAGGAATTTCTATTGAAAACATAGCACGAATGAACAGAGAATTGATGTCGGCTAACATCAAATAAATGTTTAAAGATTACTACTATTAACAATCTTTATAGTCATTATCAATTAAAAGCTTTACAGTAAACTGTAAAGCTTTTAATTTTTCTGAAACAAAGAAAGTGCCATCCACGCCATTAACCCGATAGAAATTTCTAATGCTTTCTCATCAATATCAAAAGTTGCCGTGTGTACGCTCGACGTAATTCCTTTTTCGGTATTTCCGGTACCTAAGCGATAAAAACAGCTTGGTACTTGTTGTGTGATATATGCAAAGTCTTCTGCAGTCATTCGTAAAGGTAAGTCCTCTACATTTTCGGTACCTAAATATTCAATAGCGGCTTGTTTACATAATGTAGTAACTTCAGCATTGTTCACTAAAAATGGATAACCATCAATGATATTAATGTCAGCAGTTGTGCCATATAAAGAACAAATTGTATGAATAAGTTCTTTTATTTGTTGTTTAACTTCATTCCTCCAATCTTCATCCATTGTTCTGAAAGTGCCGGCTAAATATGCCTTTTCCGGAATTACATTGGTTGCCCCTTTAGCTTCCATTTTGCCAAAAGCAATTACAGTAGGAATCCCATTTTGTTTGTTTCTTGCTACACCTTCAGCGTCTATAATAAAAGGAAATTTTTTTTCGATTTCGGTAATAATATGAGCCACTACTACTAATGGATTGGTGTACTCTCCTGCCATAGCAGCATGTCCGCCTTTACCGGTAATGGTAATATGAATTTCATCTGTACTAGCCATATACATGCCACTCCTAAAACCTACTTTACCAACTTCCATACTAGGAAAAACATGTTGAGCTACTGCCATATTAACCTCAGGATTTTTTAAAATACCTTCTGCTATCATCAAGGAAGCGCCACCAGGCAGAACCTCTTCACCGGGTTGAAATACAATTTTTACGGTTCCCTCAAATTGATCTTTTAGTTGATTTAAAATAATGGTTGTGCCAAGAACGGAGGCCGTATGCACATCGTGCCCACATGCATGCATAATTCCTTGATAAACTGATTTATATATCACCTCATTTTTCTCTTCAATAGGTAATGCATCTAAATCGGCTCTCAATAAAATTGTTTTTTTAGAGGGATTTTTGCCTTCAATTATTGCCACAATACCGGTTTGAACAATCTCTTTTTGATAGCTTATACCGTATTTATCTAAAATACCACATATATACTTAGATGTGTTGAATTCTTGAAAAGACAATTCAGGATTTTGATGAATATGCCTTCTAAACGATACAACATCTTCAAACAATGTTTTGGACATCGCTTTAATCAGGCCTATGTCAGCTTTATTCATAGTAAATTTTACTTTTTTAAATTATTATTTTAAAGTTTCTTTAAAATGTATAGCGTTCAGGGTATCTAAAATTCTATCATGTATTTTTTTCAATTTTTTTGGATGACTCGAATAATAAGTCATGGAAGAATCAAACAATGATTTTCGAATTTGATGGTCTTTAATGGGATTAAAACAATAAATTGAATCCATTTTTTCCCCAGAAATATTTTTGATATTAATTGCAGCTGCACCTTCTGCCAAATAAGCATCGGTTAATAAAACCACCATTTGGTTTTCACTCAACATAGTGGCAGGCACAGCCTCTTCATCCTGTTGTTCAGGATGACAAGCGAATACTAAAAAAGAAACTAAAAATAAGTTAATTAGGTTTGTACGCATTAAATGCAAAGTTAACACTATGCAGGACATTTTTGAATTGTTCGTGAGAATGAAACAAAAAAGCACTTTTAGGAAGTTTAATTGTTTCATTACCATCAAAAAATACTCGCCCCGAAAGCATAATACTTGCATTAGGAAAAGCTTTCGCTAAATTATCCAAATAAGCTTGAGTAGTAATTCCTTCTATTGGATTGGTAAATGTTGTGACAATTACATCTGGCGGTAAACTATCAGAAATTGCCAACACATCTTCAAAAGGTACTGATTGACCTAAATACAAACATTTATGCCCCTTTGATTTTATTAAGAAATGGCAATACAATAACCCCAACTCGTGTAATTCATTAGTGGGAAGGTATAATAGAAATGTTTTGGGATTAGCTAAAGGCTCAGGATACAATCCGTCGATACCTACAATAATTTTTTGGCGAACCAAATGAGAAATAAAATGTTCTTGAGCCACGTTTACCATGCCTACTTGCCACATATTTCCAATTTGTCTCATAAAAGGAAAAATGATTTTTTCAATTGTTATTTCAAATCCAAAATGAATGATACAATTTGAAATGATTTTTTCAAATTTAGATTCGTTCATTTCCATCATACACAAAACCAAATTGTCAATTTGATCACTTTCTTTACTGTAATTGTTTAATATGGACTGAGCTAACCGAATTATTTCTTCGTCAGGTAATTTGGCTATTTTAGAAATTTTGAATCCATTGTTGTTAAGTAAAGAAATATTTAAAATTCTTTTTAAATCCTCTGAGGTATAATAGCGGATATTAGTGTCTGTACGTTCAGGTTTAAGAATTCCATAACGTTGTTCCCATATTCGTAAGGTGTGCGCCTTAATTCCTGAAAGTCTTTCTAAATCCTTAATAGCATATTGGGTAGGCATAATTCACTTTTTTATTAATACAACTAAAAACGAATTTTGTTTAGCTACGCCATTAATTAATACAACATTTTAAATCTTTTTGACCATCATTTTTTAAATACCTCATCCTCCTAACATCATATTGGCACCTTGAGTGATTTTTTGCTCTCGAAAATAATAACTTGTCTGTGACGAATTGTTTTTGACATATAGAGTCATTCTTTTTGTGTTTATCTATATTTTATGCTTACTTGCCTATAAAATTTAAGCTATGCTAAATCAACACCGAATATTAAGGGTATTGCAGCTCATTGCTATTTTACAAAAAACACCTGCTAAAAGTATAAGAAACTTAGCTAGTTTACTGGAAACTACGGAACGTACTACCTACAGGTACCTTGATTTAATAAAAACCTTAGGATTTGAATTACAAAAAGATGCACATAACAAATACTATATTACCCAAACCAATATCCTACCCCGCTATGATTTTACCGAACAAGAACTTAAACTAATACAGAATTTATTGCACACAGAGGGTAAACATCAAAAACTCAAAAATTCGATCTTAAGCAAATTGCATTTACAAAACCATACGATTATGAGTTCTGAGGCGCTGCTAAATGCGCACCTCGGAAAAATTGTTGAGACCATTGAACAAGCAATAAAACATGGATATCAAATTTGTTTGAAACAATACCATTCGGCCAACTCCAATAATATTAGCGACCGAATTGTAGAACCTATTCAATTTACCGAAAATTATACCTCACTGGCTGCCTTTGAAATAAAAAGCAAGAAAAATAAATTTTTTAATACTGAGCGAATAACCGATGTATGTATTCTAAAAGAGCGTATCTCTCATCAACACTTTCATCAATTTAATACCCCCGATGTTTTTGGATTTGGTAGGTCTAAACAACAGTTTACTATACACATTAAGATGACTTTAAGAGCATATGTAATCATGAAACAAGAATACCCGCTAGCCATTCCGCATATTAAAAAACAAGGCACTAACTCTCCCACATATATTCTGAATATGAAAGTCAACGATTTTAAACCGATTACGCGCTTTGTAATAGGATTACTCAACGATATTGAAGTACTTGGTTCGGATGAATTTAAAGCCTATTTAAAAGAAATTGCCGGCAAACTAAACGCACCACAAATCATCACACTCAATAAATAATAATTACATTAGTGTTCGCGTGAAGCATAACGCAAATGATAAACACAAAAATGAAAGTTGCATCCAACTTTAAATGTTTTATGCACAATTAAATAAATAAAGGTATGGAGTTCATGAAACATTTAAGCATAAAAAAGCCCCGTATTGAAAGACGAGGCGGCTTAAATGTTTTCACAACGGAATAATCCTTATTGTGATTTGCTTCAAAATGTGATGCAATGATAAATGATAAAATTGAATTAAACAACAAACGATATGAAAAAAATTTTAGGACTGGACATTGGAGTTTCATCTGTGGGACTTTCTGTGGTATATGAAGAAAACAAACAAAAAGAAATAAAAGATTTAGCAGTTCGAATAATACCTGAAGACCCAAATTTTCATGGGAAATTTTATTCAGGAAATACAGCAAGTAAAAACTTAGACCGAACTACAAATAGAGGTATAAGAAGGGGCTATCAACGCTTTCAACAAAGACGAGACAATTTATACAAAGAGTTAAAAGAATATAATATGTTCCCAAATGACAATTTATTTAAGCTTTCTACCCATGATTTGTATAAATTGAGAGCAAATGCCGTTACTAAACAAATATCATTAGAAGAATTAGGTCGTGTTTTAATTTTATTAAACCAACGCAGAGGTTTCTTAAGCAATAGAAAGTCAAATTCGGAAGAAGAAAATTCTACAGATTATAAAAAAAGAATCGCTGAATTACAACACGAATTAAATGGCAAAACAATAGGTCAACAGTTATTTTCTGAAATTGAAAATACAAAAAACAGCTTTGAAATAATTTTAAGAGAAAGAACCTATTTGCGGGCATCATATATTGAGGAATTTGATAGGATTTGGGAATGTCAAAAAAAACATCACAGTCAAGTATTAACTGGAGGTGTTAATGAAGATGACAATAAAGGCACTTTATATAATACAATACGCAATAAAATTATTTTTTATCAAAGGCCTTTAAAAAGTCAAAAAGGATTAGTGTCTAATTGTCCTTTTGAACAGCATCATAAGGCAGTTACAAAATCATCTCCATACTTTGAGATGTTTAAAATATGGCAACGATTAAATGACTTAGAAGTTACATTCGAAAATGGAGTAAAAACAAAACCAACATTAGAACAAAAAAAAGAATTATTTAAGCTATTATTTTTTGGAGAAAAACTAAATAATAAATATAAACTAACTGTTACTGAAATAAAAAAAGTTTTAGGTTTAAAAAGGAATGAAGGATATTTAAACTTTACAGAACTTGATGGAAGTAGAACCTATTCTATTCTTAAAAACGCACTAATAAAAGCTAATATAACAACTCCAGAAGATTATTTGTTTTTTAACTTAGACCAAAACGATGAAAAAGGCGGTTTAATGGAGTTATGGCATATAACCTACTCTATACCTAATGAAAATGATGTTGTCAAAACTCTAGTGCAAAGATTTAAATTCACAAAAGAACAATCTGAAATTATTTCAAAAGAAGTTGGCTATACTTCCGATTTTGGTAATTTATCAACGCGAGCAATAAGAAAACTACTCCCTCATTTACAAAAAGGATTAAATTATAGTGAGGCATGCGACGCTGTAAAATATGACCATAGTGGTTATAAAACAAAAATACAATTAGAAGAAAAACTTAAACCAAAAAAACAAAATAGTTTAAGAAATCCTGTTGTTGAGCAAGTATTAAATCAAGTAGTAAATATTGTAAATCTAGCCATTGATAAACATGGGCAATTTGATGAGATAAGAGTTGAGTTAGCAAGAGAGTTAAGAAATAGCGCTAAAACCAGAAAAAACATTACTAACCTAAATTCAAAAAACAAAAAAGAGAATGATAAAGTTAGAGAAATGCTACAAAAAGAATATGGCTACAAGATTGTAAACGGCAGAGATACTCAACGTTATAAACTATGGAATGAAACCGACAAACAATGTTTGTATTGTAGTAACCCTATTACAAAAACAGATTTTTTAAGTGGAAATGGAGAGATTGAACATATATTGCCAAAATCAAGGTCTTTTAGTAATAATTCTAACAACTTCATATTAGCTCACAGAAAATGTAATAGCGGGAAAGAAGGTAAAAACCAAATGACGGCATATGATTTTATGGAATCAAAAGGCAAAGAGGCACTAGAACAATTCATTAAAAAAGTTAATGAATTTTATAAAGACGGAAAAGGATCTATGTCCAAATCTAAATTTGAAAATCTAATGTGCAAAGGAGAAGATATTCCATCTGACTTTGTGGAACGAATGAAAAAGGATTCACAATATATTTCAAAAGAAGCAGTAAAAATGCTTAAAAATGTTTGTGAAAACACCTACACAACTACTGGGCAAATCACCGACTTCTTGCGTGAAAAGTGGGAGTTAAAAAATGTACTTCAAGAAATTAGTTTCGACAAGTATAAAGCCATTGGGCAAATAGAAACTAAAGAATATAAAGACGGACAAGGCAATGTTAAAACTTACGAAACAATCAAAGATTGGAGCAAACGAGACGACCATCGTCATCATGCAGTTGATGCATTAATTTGCGCATTAACAGACCAAAAAATAATATTTAAGTTAAATAATTTAAATAAAATTTATCAATATCAAAGAGATGCATTAAGTAATGAAGAATTGGATAAAATTAAAGCTACTTATGATTTTGAAAAACTAGACATTAAATCGTTCGCTGATTTAATAGATGATTATTACTATTCTCCAATAAAAAACTTAAGAGAAGAAGCAACAAAACATTTAGAAAATATCTTTATTTCAATTAAAAAATCGTCTAAGGTTTTAAGTAAAAACATTAACGAACCTAAAAATGCTAAGCCTCAGACAACATGGACCCCTAGAGGAAGAATACACGAAGATACTGTAATGGGCAAAGTAAAAAGGGTTGCAGAGAAAAAAGCTAAACTCAATGAAAAATTTACTATAGTTGATTATATAGTAAATCCGGAAATTAAAACCTTAATTAAAAATCATTTATCACAACATCAAGATAACCCTGAACTTGCGTTCAATTCAAAAACATTAAAAAAGAATCCAATAAAATACAAAGACCAAGAATTAAAAGAAGTGCAGGTATATGAAGAAACTTGTACAAAACGAGTTCCATTAACTGAAAATTTTACGCCTGCGCAAGTAGAAAAAATAACAGATGAGAAAATAAAAAATATTATAAAAGAAAGAATTTCAAAAAGCAAAAACATCAAAGAGGCATTTAGTAATTTAAAAGAAAATCCTATTTGGTTAAACAAAGAAAAAGGTATTCAAATTAAGTCTGTTACTGTTTATGATGAGAGTAAAGTAGAGCATGTTAGAGATGGCTACGTTAAAACGGGAGGCAACCATCATGCTTTAATATATCGTAATGTAGATGGTAAATTTATTGATAAGGTTATTTCATTTTGGGAAGCTGTTAATATTGGAAGTCTTAATATTCAACAAACTGGAAAACCATATCCTATTATTGAAAAGAGAGACAATCTAGAATTTGGAATATTTCAATTTTCAATGATGATAAATGACCTATTTGTTTTCGACTTAAAACACTCTGAAAACCCAACTGAAAATGAAATAAATTTTCTAGATAAAAAAAACAGACCAATTATCAGTAAGAAATTATTTAGGCTGCAAAAAATGAGTAAAAAATCTAATGGTGTTTTTGATATCCATTTCCGTCATCACTTAGAAACAACAGTTGAAAGAGATATACCTGAATTGACATGGATTAATATTCAGTCCAACAAACAACTAAGTCGTTTGACAAAAATAAGAATAAACCATTTAGGTGAAATTATAAAAATAGGAGAATGATAAAACGCACACTCTATTTCGGAAACCCATCTTATTTGAGTATTAAACATGCTCAGTTAAACATCCGTTTGCCCGAGGTAGCCAGTACTGTCAGTTCAAGCATGTCATCTCGAGCGGAGTCGAGAGACGAGAAGCCTATCCAATATAAACAAGAAGCCTTAGCAACTATACCGGTAGAAGATATCGGCATAGTGATTATTGATAACCCACAAATAACCCTAACCAGTGGCTTGTTACAAGCGTTACAAGAAAACAATGTGGCGGTAATAGTCTGTGATTACCGCCACATGCCACAAAGTTTGTTATTACCCATTGAGGGCAATAGCATACAGCAAGAACGTTACGAAGCGCAATTAGCAGCCAGCGAGCCTTTAAAAAAACAGATGTGGCAGCAAACCATTATTCAGAAAATAAAAAATCAGTCGGCTGTTTTATCTCAACTTAATTTGCCTTCCGATTAT
>Ga0172373_10006900_pt1 | contig 14937 bp, 14 predicted proteins | sample Lak10m_2_FD_114546 | JGI IMG/M metagenome (GOLD analysis project Ga0172373, IMG submission 114546) | Freshwater microbial communities from Kabuno Bay, South-Kivu, Congo - kab_092012_10m | ecosystem: Environmental > Aquatic > Freshwater > Lake | place: Democratic Republic of the Congo... | reverse complement strand
TGAAGCGCACATGGCGGCGCTGCCAGCGGGCATCCATGCGGGACAGCCACAGCAGCTCCAGGCCCATCACGGCGAAGTGGCGCACGCAGCCGCGCATCACCCGACGCCGCCACGCGGGAGGGGAGTCCGGAAATGCCAGCTCCAGGTTGCGGCGCATGAGATCGTGGCGAAAGGGCAGCACCCAGGCCCACAACAAGCCCAGCACGGCGCCCAGCACATCCACAGCAGGGTAGGGCAGGCGCAGCAGGACTTTCAGCAAGAGGGATCGCACCTACTTCTCCGTCATGGTCTGCACACCATCCCAGCCCTCCGGTGGCGGTGCTTCCAGAAAGTCCCGGCAGCGCGCCGCCATCACCCGAGGCGGTCCGTCGGTGGGGTCTTCGGCCTCAAGCGCCTGAAAGGCCGCCAGGGCCCGGGTGAAGTCCCGCCGCAGGTAGAGGGCCCGCGCCGCGCCCCAGCGCGCCACGCGTTCCTGCACATGGGAGGCCTCGGGGCCCTGGGCGGAGCCCAGCAGCTCCCACAAATCCACCGCCTCGCGCTTTCCCTTCACCCGCACGCTGTCCAGCAGGCGCCCCAGGAATGCTCCCTCCAGCCGCCGCCAGCTCTCGCCGGAGAGCAGGATGTAGGAGCCGTAGAACTTGTTCACGCCCTCCAGGCGGCTTGCCAGATTCATGGCGTCGCCCATGGCCGTGTAGTCAAAGATCTGCCGGCTGCCCATGTTGCCCACCACCATGGTGCCCGAGTTCACGCCCACCCGCGCCTTCAAGGCGGGCTTGCCGCGACGGACCCAATCCAGGCGCATGGCGCTCAACCGCTCCTGCATGCGCAGGGCCGCCCGCGCCGCGCGCAGGGCGTGGTCCGCGCAGGGGATGGGTGCGCCGAATTCGGCGATGATGGCGTCACCCTCATACTTGTCGATGATGCCGCCCTCGTCGGTGATGCACTGGGTCATCTCCGTCAGGTACTCGTTCAGCAGCTCCACCAGCTGGGTGGGCGTCAGGTGTTCCGAGATGGAGGTGAAGCCCTCCACATCGCTGAAGAGGGCGCTCATCTCGCGCTCCTCCCCGCCAAGCACCAGCAGGTCCGGGTTCTTGATCAGTTCGGCCACCACCGCCTCGGGCACATACTGGGCGAACATGCCGCGAATCTGGGCGCGCTCCCGACGCGCCTGGAGGAAGTGCAGCAGGACGCCCACCATCCACGCGGAGGCCAGGGCCACCAGAGGCGAGACCAGCTCCAGCCAGATGTTGCGCGAGTTGAAGAGCCACTGGGCCAGCCCCAGCCAGAGCGCCGCGAGCGCGATCAGCAGCAGCAGGGCGCGCAGGGGACCCAGACGCCCGGTGATCCACGCGCCCCCCAGCGCCATCACGCCCATCAGGAGCCAGGCCCATGCGCCGGTGAGCGGGTTGACGATCCAGGCCTCGTCCAGCATGGTCTGCACGGCGTGCGCGTGCACCTCCACCCCGGGCATCAACTGGCGCAGCCCCTTGTAGGCGAAAAAGGGCGTGCGCTTGTCGTCGTGGAGATCCGTGGCGCTCACGCCCACCAGGGCCACCTTGCCCCGGAAGGGGTGGGGCTCGCCGGGCCAGAGCACATTGTAGAGGGCGGTGTCGGCGAACTGCTCCACATAGTCCGTGTCCTGATCCGGGTCGGCCAGGGTGAAGGAGGCGTCGTCCATCACATCGGAAAAGGAGTAGTGCGTCCAGGTGTTGGTGGGGCCGTAGAAATTGATGCGGATGGCGTTGGCCATGCCGGGCTCCAGTAGGATGGGCCGTTGGCCCATCCTGCGCCGCCCCTGGGAGATCTCACCGAACTCCGGCGGGCCACCGCGGCCCGCCAGGGAATCCAGCGTGGTGATGAGGCGTGCGCCCAGCACCGGGCGCGCCCTGCCGTCGCCGGGGTCCGGCAGGAAGAGCGGATAGAGCCGGCTGGCTCCGTCCGGATCGCTCAGGTCGTTCACCAGGGCCCACGGCTGCCCGCTGGCCAGCAGCTGCGGAAGGGGTCGATCCAGGCGCTGGTAACCGCTGCGCTCGTAAACCAGTTCGCCGGAGAGCACCACCGGGCCGCACTCCCCCAGGGCGGCGGCCAGATCCGCCAAGCCCAGACTGTCGCCAGCCACTTGCTCCGTGAACTGGATGTCCAGCACGATCAGGCTCACACCCATGCGCTTGAGATTGCGCAGGGCGTGGGCGAAATAGCCGCGGGGGAAAGGCCAGCGCTGGTTGAGATCCTTGTAGGTGCGGTTGTCCACCGTCACCAGGATGAGAGGGCTGTGGGTGACGGGGCGCGGACCCCGCATGTGGAAGCGCAAATCCAGACTGCGGGATTCCAGCCCGAAGGTGGAGGCGTCCAACAGACTGAAGAGCATGGCCAGCAGGAGCGCCGCCGGAGCGGCCAGCCACCAGCGATGGGAGGAAGTCTTGGCCACGGACGCCTCTCCTTTACTCGCCGCCCTCCGTGGCCCCCTTGTCAATGATGGCGGAAAGGGCGGGATCGGCGGCCCGGTACTCGTTGAGCTTGTTGCGCAGAGTGCGGATGCTGATGTCCAGCACCTCCGCCGTGCGCGTGCGGTTGTTGTGGTAGCGCTTCAGCGTGGACAGGATGAGCCGCTTCTCCATCTCGTGCACGGTGATGTCCGTGGGCGGCAGCTCGAAATCGCCACCATCCTCCGCCAACTGGTCCAGTGTGCGGAAGGAGGCGGCATCGAGCAGGTTGCCCGTGCTCATCACCACGGCGCGCTCGATGACATTTTCCAGTTCGCGCACATTGCCTTCCCAACGACGGCCCACCAGGGCCCGCATGCCGCTCTCGTCGATGCCCAGGATAGCGCGCCCCATGCGCTGGTTGCACTTCTTCAGGAAGTGCTCCGCCAATAGAGGGATGTCGTCCAGGCGCTCGCGCAGGGGCGGCAACACAATGGGTATGACATTCAAACGGTAGAAGAGGTCCCGCCGGAAGCGCCCCTCGGCCACCTCTGTCTTGATGTCCCGGTTGGTGGAGCTGATGAGACGCACATCCACGCGAATGTCCTCGTTGGCCCCCACGCGGTTCAACACCCCCTCCTGCACCACACGCAAGAGCTTGCTCTGGAGGTTGAGGGGCATCTCGGAGATTTCGTCCAGGAAGAGCGTGCCGCTGTCGGCCTCCTCGAAAATGCCTTTGCGCTCGTTGATGGCACCGGTGAAGGCACCCTTCACATGGCCAAAGAGCTCGCTCTCCAGCAAGGCGTCGGGAATGGCGGCGCAGTTCTTGGCCACGAACTTCTTGTCGGCACGATCGCTGTAGTGGTGCAGGGCGCGCGCCACCAGCTCCTTGCCCGTGCCGTTCTCGCCCTGGATGAGCACGGTGGATCCGCTGGGGGCCACGGTGCGGATGGTGTCGAAGATCTGCTTCATGGCGGCGTTGCGCGCCACAATGCGCCCGAACTCCTCACGGCCCTCCAGGCGGCCGCGCAGCATGCGTGTCTCCATCAACAGGTCGCGGTGCTCGAAAGCCTTGCGCAGGCGGTGCTCCACCTCGGCCACCATGCAGGGCTTCTGCAGGTAGTCAAAGGCGCCCAGCTTGATGGCCTTGATGGCGCTCTCCACGCTGCCGTAGGCCGTCATCATGATCACCAGCTGCTCTGGCTGGCGCTTGCGCAGCTCGCCCACGAACTCGTAACCGTCCATGCCGTCCATCTTGATGTCGCTGAGCACGACATCGGCGGCTTCCCGGTCCAGGAGGGTCAAGGCTTCGCGGCCACCGGAGGCGCAACGCACCTGGTAGCCCAAACGGCCCAGCCCCTCCTCCAGCAGTTCGCGGATCAGCTTCTCGTCGTCCACCACCAGCACACGGCGGCTGCCAGCCGGCTCACCCATGAGTCACCTCGCCATGGGGCACAACGCGGACCACGGGGCCCAGCGTGGTGCCATCCTCACTCCTCCTCCACCAGGGTCAGGCACACGGTGAAGCAGCTTCCCTCGTCGGGTGCGGACTCCAGGCGGATCTCGCCCCCATGCAGTTCCACATTCTTGCGCACGATGGCCAGACCCAGGCCCGTGCCTTTGGCGCGAGTGGTGAAGAAGGGGTTGTAGAGCTTGGCCTGCAGGGCCTGGGGAATGCCCGGCCCCGAGTCCCACACATCCACCTCCACCCGCTCCAGGCCGGCGCACTCGCCACCGGCGCGCACGCGCAAACCCACGCGGCCCGGCCTGCCCTCGAAGGCCTGCACCGCGTTCTTGAGCAGATTCAGGAAGCTCTGGCGCATCAGCTCCGGATCCATGCGCACGGGCAATTCCCGCGCGCCAAGCTCCACCTCCAACTCAAGGGGAAGGCCCTCCTGCTCCACCTCGATCTGAATGAAGGACAGCACCTCGCGCAAGAGGGTGCGCAAATCCAGCCGCTGCAGGCGCGGATCCACCGTTCGCGTGTAGGCCAGCAGGTTGGTGGCCACCTTGTTCAGGCCGTTGACGCCTTCGATGATCTTGGTGGCGTAGCGGAAGGCGTCACCCTCCGGTGGCAGCGTGTCCTTGAGCAGGGCCGCGAAGCCGCCGATGCCCCCCAGCGGGTTGCGCAACTCGTGGGCCACGCTGGCGGCCATCTCGCCCAGGGCGGCCAGGGTGCGGCTCTGCTCCAGACGACGCTCCATGTGCACCAGGTGGGTCTGGTCGTCCAGCATCTGCAACACGCCGATGGGGTGTCCCATGTCGTCCCGCACCAGGCGGCACTCCACGCGCACCGTGTTCGGCCCCTGTGGCCCTTCGAGGATGAGGGCGTCCAGGCTCACATGACGCCCCTCGCCCACCACCTCATCCACGATGTTCTGCAAGGGTTCAGGCAGGACGCTGGAGGCCAGCATGGGCAATTCGTCGCCAATGCCGAGCAGTTGCCGCGCCCGCGGGTTGGCCTCGCTGAGGTAGCCGTCCAGTTCGATCATCAGCACGGCACTTGACATGGAGGCGAGAATCTGGCGCAACTTGCCGGCCAGCCGCTCCATCTGCAGGATGTTGCCGGTGAGCAGGCGATCCTTGATCTCCAGCTCGCGGCCCATCTCCAGCATGCGCAACTCCTGCTCCCGGCCGCTTTCGCCCAGGGGATGGGGCGGGCCTTCCTCACGGCCGGCGAGGAGATCGAGCTCCATCAGGCGTCCACCTGACGCTCGCCCCGGGTGGTGCCCTCGGAGGCTCCCCGCCAACGCGCCAGCTCCAGCTCCAGCTCGCGCACGCGCTCCTCGAGCTGCGCCACGCGGGCCTGCTCGCCCCGGTGCTGGTGGATGCGCTCGGCGATGGATACGAATTCCGACACGCGGAAGGGCTTCACCAGATAGGCGGCCGCGCCGTGCTGGATGCTGTCCAGGCAGCTCTCCAGCGTGGGGAAGCCGGTCATCACCACCACCGGTCCGCCGCGCCCGCAAAAACGCCGGATGTGCGCCGTGCCGTCAGCCCCCGGCAGGTGGATGTCGCTCAGCACCAGATCGAAGGCACCGGTCGCCAGCAGGCGATCCGCCTCCGGCACCGAGGTGGCACACTCCACATGCCATTGGCGGGCCTGCAGGTGCTCCTCCAGGATGGCGCGGCTTCCGCCGTCATCCTCCACGATGAGGATTCTCATGCCGGATTCTCCTGGCCATCCTCCGCGGGATCCTCGAAGAGCTCGGCGTACTCGGCCTTCAAGTCCGCGTGGGCCGCCACATGCTCTTTCCAGTCGGCGAAGGCCTTCTCGGCATCCACGCATTTGTGGCAGAGCACGATGGTGTTGTCCTGGGCCACGCCTGTCCAGCCGCGCTCGTAGCACACCTTGCAGCTGCGCCGCGTGCGGTGGCGGCCGGCGATCTCCTTGGCCTTCTCCAGATGCTCGTCGGGCAGGCGGAACATTCCCTCACTCACGATGGCCTTTCCTCCTTGGCTGGGGGGGCTTGGGCGCGCAGGCCGGGCAGGACGCCCGGTGGGCGCAATCCGGCAGGGATGCCGGCGTCGATGATCTCCTCCGGGTACATCCCGGAGAAACAGGCTGTGCAAAAGTCCTGAGCCGGCATTCCCGTGGAAGCCAGCATGCCGTCCAGGCTCAGGAAGCGCAGGGAGTCCGCGCCCAGCAGCTCGCCCAGCTCGTCAACCTGGCGACCGGCGGCGGCCAACTCGTGCTCGTCGGGGAAGTCCATGCCGTAGTAACAGGGAAAGCGCACCGGAGGGCTGGCGATGCGCACATGCACATGCCGAGCACCGGCCTCGCGCAACAGGCGGATGAGCTTGATCATGGTGGTGCCACGCACCACGCTGTCGTCCACCAGCACCACGCTGCGGTCCCGCAGCACGCCCTCCACGGCATTGAACTTCAGGCGCACGCCATCGGCGCGACTTTGCTGCCCGGGCCGGATGAAGGTGCGCCCCACATAATGGTTGCGGATCAGCCCCAGCTCGAATTTGGCCTCGCTGCGCCGACTGTAGCCCAGCGCCGCGGTGTTGGATGAATCCGGCACGGGAAGCACGATGTCCGCGTCTTCGGCGGGATGCTCCGTGGCCAGGGCCTTGCCCAGCTTGCGGCGGGTCTTGTCCACATTCTCGCCAAAGATCTTGGAGTCCGGCCGGCTGAAGTACACGAACTCGAAGATGCAGTGGGAGCGGCGCTCGCTGTGCAGGGCCTGCACGCTGCGCAGGGGCCCTCCGTTCACCAGCAGCAGCTCGCCGGGCTCCACATCCCGGATGGTGCGCGCGCCGATGATGTCGAAGGCGCAGGACTCACTGGCGAACACGGGCTGGCCATCCAGTTCGCCCATGGCCAATGGACGAAAGCCGCGCGGATCCCGCGCCACAGCCACGCCCTCCGGCGTGAGGAAGATGAGGCTGAAGGCTCCCCGCAGGCGGGGCAAGGCCTCCAGGATACGCTCCTCCAGGTTCCCACCCCGGCTGCGCGCCAACAGGTGCAGGATGACTTCCGAATCCGTTGTTGTTTGGAAGATGGCGCCCTCGGCCTCCAACTCGTGTCGCAGGGCGGCGGCGTTGGTGAGGTTGCCGTTGTGGGCCATGGCCAGTTCGCCATCCTTGGTGATGACCTGGATGGGCTGGATGTTGTGGTAGTCGCTGGAGCCGGCGGTGGAATAGCGCGTGTGGCCGATGGCCGCCATGCCAGGCAGGGTGTCCAGGTGCTCGGGGCGGCTGAAGACCTCGCTCACCAGCCCCATGCCGATGCGGCGGTGCAGGCGCCCTTCATGGCAGGTGACGATGCCACAGGACTCCTGCCCCCGGTGCTGCAGTGCATTCAGCCCCAGCACCGCCAGACTGGCCGCCTGGGGAGCGCCGGTGACGCCAAAAATGCCGCAGTAGCCGCCCAATCCACGCTTGTAGCCCATGTCAGCGATCCATCCTGCTTTTTCTCATGGCAAGAGCAAGCGCATGCGCAGGCCCATGGCGCCCTGCTGGGGAAGGCTGGGCTCCAGGATCACGCGCGCCTCGTCCGTCCACCCGGCATCGAAATTGGAAAGGCTGCCGGACACATAAGCGTCCAGCACGCACACGAGCTTGGCCCATAGCCACCACCACAAGAGCTTGTTGCGGTCGCGCAGGTAAAAGTCCTCCTTCGCGGCGTAGGCTGCCAACAGACCCTCGTCCGTGCTGTTCTCCCGCAGGTCCTGCCAGTGCCGCCACTCCTTCTGGCGATCAAGTGCCGCCACCAGGATGGAGATCTCCGTGGCGGAGAAGAGGGCGGCCTTTACACGCTCGCCGTTGTGCCACTGTCCCCAGCCATTCATAGCCACGCTCTTCCACATGGCCCTGCGACCCTGAGCCAACGAGACGCTGTCCACATCCGCCACATCTCCGGCGGCGCGGACCGTCAGGGCCAGGGCCAAAAGCAATAGCATGCGGGTGAGGCGCACTAACGCTCCAGCTCCACCACGGCGTCCATTTCCACCAGCACATCCTTGGGCAGGCGCGAAACCTCCACGGCGCTGCGCGCGGGCGGCTGGTCCTCGAAGTAGGCGGAATAGACTTTGTTGATGCGGGCGTAGTCTTGCAGGTTCTTCATGTAGATGGTGACCTTCAGCACCCCCGCAAGGGAACCACCTGCCGCTTCGATGATGGCGCGCAGATTTTCCAGCACCTGATGGCTCTGGCTCTCCACGGTGTCGCCGGAAAGCTCGCCGGTCACCGGATGAAGGGGGATCTGCCCGGCCGTGAAGAGCAGGCGACAGCCGCTGCGGCAGATTGTGCCCTGGCTGTAAGGCCCGATGGCCGCCGGGGCGTGTGGCGTGTTGACGGTGGACTTCATGGCTGACCCTCTTCTCGCGTGATGCGGCGGACGGCCCGGCAAGCCGATGGCGGCGCGGCGGCCTCCCCTCTTCTCCCGAGCACAAGCTACCAAACACGAGCAAGCCTGCCCGTGGGGATGGGCAGCTTTTTCCGTGGGAAAGTCCTCCGCGCATGCCTGTCCAAGGGGACGCATTTGGAGTTATATTGCAGCCGCTGCAGGATGCATCAGCGCTCCCTGCCAGGAATAGCGGAGGATGACCCATGGCCGAGAAGAAGGTTCGCGCGAAAGAGCCCGAACGCGAGAAAGAGGGCGAGACCGAGGCGGACAAGATCAATCCCCGCGAGAACGAGCTGGTGGAGATCATGCAATTGATCGCCTTCCCGGAGCCCGACAAGTATCTGGACTTGATCAAGCAGATCTGCAACACGCAGAAGATCGACCGTCGCCGCGTGCACAAGATCGACTGATCGTGTTCTTGCCTTTTGCGCGAAAGGGGAGCGTCGAGAACGCTCCCCTTTCTTGTGGTGCAATATGAAAAGGGGCCCGCGAGGGCCCCTTCTTGCTCAGGCTTTTGCTTCCAACAGTTCGCGCACCCAGGTGCTGACTGTCTTCTTGCCCGCCTTCTTCTTCAGACGGGACATGGTCTCCTGAGGCAGACGGACATGGAGCACGGAACTCAACTGAGTTTCGTGCCCGCGGGCAGGAGCAGGTTTGTCTGGGCCACCGGACTTGTCGTCGCCGGACTTCGCCTTTGGCGTGCTCTTCTTGGCACCGGCCTTGGCGGCGGGCTTGGCGGCGGTGGCCTTCTTGGCAGCCGGCTTCTTGGCGGCGACCTTCTTGGCAGCCGGCTTGGCGGCGGGCTTCGCGGCAACCTTCTTGGCGGCGGGCTTCGCGGCGGCCTTCGGCGCGGCCTTCTTCGCAGCGGGCTTGGCGGCAGCCTTCGGCGCAGCCTTCTTCACAGCAGGCTTGGCTGCCGGCTTGGCGGCGGCCTTTGGCGCGACCTTCTTCGCAGCGGGCTTCGCGGCGGGCTTGGCGGCGGCCTTCGGCGCGACCTTCTTCGCAGCGGGCTTGGCGGCGGGCTTGGCAGCGGCCTTCGGCGCGGCCTTCTTCGCAGCAGGCTTGGCGGCGGGCTTGGCAGCAGCCTTGGGGGCAGCCTTCTTCGCGGCGGGCTTGGCAGCAGCCTTCTTGGCGGCCGTCTTGGCAGGGGACTTCTTCACCGGGTCGACCATGGAATCCTCCTTAAGGGTGTGATACGAGGGAAGCATCTCCCTGTGATTCAGGTCCATGCATCACGGTGATACATGTTGGAACCGAAACTACTCCGCATGCATGAGCATGTCAAGAGAACGCGGCTGTGTGTCACCACTTTTCTTGTAAAAAACACCCCTTCTCCAGGAAGGGTTTGAGCAGGTCCTCCGCAGAGACAGAAGGCATGGAAAGCAGGTAGAGAGATCCCTGCTCCACGGCTCGCTGATCCACCACGCGCATCATGGCGCGAAGGCGCGGCGTCAGGTCCTGGCTCTTCCACGGCACGCACAACACCACGCGTCGTTCACCGTGCTCGCGCGACTGTGCCACGCGACGCAGGAGGTCCTCCAGGCGCAATCCCTCCGTGGCGCTCACAAGCAGGGCGGGCTCGTGGACAAGCGCCTGCCGCAGCACGGCGGGGTCCTCCATCAGATCGACCTTGTTGAAGACATGCAGCAGCGGAGTTTCCGCGGCGTCCAGGTCCTTCAGCACCTCGCGCACGGCACGCATCTGGGCTTCCATTTGTGGGTGCGAAATGTCCACCACATGCAGCAGCAGATCCGCATCCGCCGCTTCGCGCAGAGTGGAGCGGAAGGATGCAACGAGGTGGTGCGGCAACTTGCGGATGAAGCCCACCGTGTCTGTCAAAAGCACATCGCTGCCGTCCTCCAGCGTCAAGCGGCGCACCGTGGAGTCCAGTGTGGCGAAGAGGCGGTCCTCCACCATCACATCGGCGCCTGTGAGACGGTTGAGCAGAGTGGACTTGCCCACATTGGTGTAGCCCACCAGGGCCACCTTGAACAGTTCGTCGCGCCCCTTGCGGCGTGTCTCCCGACGACGGTCGATGTTCTCCAGCTCTTCTTCCAACTGGCGGATGCGCGTGCGGATCAGTCGACGGTCGGTCTCCAACTGGGTCTCGCCGGGACCGCGCATGCCAATGCCGCCTTGTTGGCGCTCCAGGTGCGTCCACGCCCGTGTGAGGCGGGGCAGCAGGTACTTCAACTGCGCCAGCTCCACCTGGGTGCGCGCCTCCCGCGTGCGCGCCCTGCGGGCGAAGATGTCCAGGATGAGCCCGCTGCGGTCCACCACAGGACGGCCGATGAGAGTCTCGAGATTGCGTCCCTGGGCGGGAGTGAGATCGTCGTCCGCGAGGATCAAGTCGGCGCCCAACTCCTCCGCCACGGCCTTCACATGCTCGGCCTTGCCCTTGCCCATCCAGGTGGCGCGATCGGGCGTGTGGCGCGGCTGGATCACCTGGTCCACGACATCGGCGCCTGCCGTGTCCGCCAACTGGATCAGCTCGTCCAGGTTGTCCAGCGTGTCCTGTCGCGAGCGATCTCCCGTGACAAGCGCCACGGCGATGGCCTTCTCCCGTCGCGCCTGTCCATCGGCGTCGCCGGGCCGCTGGATGTAGGCATCGAAACTTTGTCTCATGCGCTCCCCCGTCCAGCCGCCAGCCACCCTTCCACCGCCAGCAGAAGCAGGGCCAGGCCCAGCAGCCACGGACCCATGTCCGCAGCGCTCTCTTCACGGCCCTCGCTCAAGCGCCGCACCGACCACGCACCTGCTTCCGCACTCGTCCAGGCGTCCAGGTCCCCCACCGGCCGGGTGCTCTCGTGGGCCGGCACGCGGACGGCCACCCAGGCCACCGGCCGCGAATCCACCAGCAGTTCATAGTGGCCGGGCTCGGGCAGGGGCGGGCACTCCAGCACCTGACGACGGCCATCGGCAACACAGCGCCATGTGGCACCATCACGGCGCAGCATCCAATCGCGCCCCTGGGCTTCCGACGGCATGTCCACCTCGCCCGCCTCGCCGCACAGCAGGGCCCCGGGCAGGCGATCGTCCCCGTCCAGCCAGCGCAGACCCTGCTGCATCAGTGGCGCCAGGAGCCCGCTGGACGCCAGGGCGGACCAGGCGGGATCGGGACAGCTGGTCAAGAGAAGCAGTGGCGAGCTCCCGTCCTGGGAGGCGAGCAGCAGGGGCCGATCCCCGGCAAAGGCCAGGGTGCGCAAGGGCCGTGCGCTGCTGGCCTCCAGGGCCATCATGCGGCGCAACTCCACGGCTTCGACGGCGCCTGCGGGTCCTTCAACAAAAATGGAGCCTGGCAGAGAGTGCTGGCGGTCCACCTTGTCCAGACGCCGCGCTCCCTGTTCCAGCCCCGTGCAGGCGGGAAGGCCCAGGGCGGCGAGTTGCGCGGACAGGAGACGCGCATCGGCAGCGGGATGAGGCATGAGGAAAAGGCTGACGCCGGAATTTGCCAGCCCGCGCAGTGCAGTGGTGAAGGACGAGGGCGCCGGAGCGCCCAGCAGCAGCACCGCCTGGTCCACGGTGCCGGGCCCGAGCACGGACAATTCGTCAGGCTCCACGAGCCGCAGTTCCAGGCCCTGCCCGTAACGCGCATCGGGCAAGATGGCCGCCTCCAACACGGGACGCAGCTCCACCGGCGCGCCTACCAGGGCCACACGCCGTCGTTGAGGCAGGTGCAGCACAAAGGGCAGGTGGTTGTCCACTTCCACCGCGTCGCCATCCAGGTGGAGCCAGCCGCGCAGCCAGCCACGATCCGGGAGGGGCAGCGCGAGCGCCTCCTGACGCAACCAGTGGCCGGACGCGGTGCCCGCAACCGACTGGCGCTCGCGCGTCTCGCCTTCCAACTCCAGCGACAGGACCATGCCCTCCACCACACCGTCACCCTCCAAGGTGGCCTGCAGGCCCAGTGGCCGACCTTCGCGCAACAGGCTGCCGTCCGATTGCAAGTCGGCGGGGGCGGCCTGCTCCTGCTCGCTGGGAACCTGCACGAGCACGCGCGCCAGGGAGGATGGCAGGCGTTCCTTCCACTGGGTGGGCAGCTCCAGACGCAGATCGCTGAGCATGATCAGTTGCCGTCCAAGGGGCGGAGTCTCTTCAAGCAGGTCAAGGGCTTTCTGCAGGGCATCGTCCACGCGGGCCTGCCCCCATCCCGCACGCCACTGCCCCAGCCTGGCGCGAGCGGCGTCCGGGCTCAAAGGGCCCTGCGCCTCGTCGGGGCGCGCCAAGGAGAGGAGCCACACCTGATCCTGGGGGCCCAGTTCCTCCAGCCGTGCGGCGGCGGCCTCGCGCAGTCGCTCCCACACCGTGGCGGCACCTTCAGATGGAAGTTGACTGGAAGCGCTGTCGTCCAGCAGCAGCACCACGCTGCGGGATTCCTCCCCCCGGGGAAGCAGGGCCGCAGCGCCGTTGAGCAAGGGACGGGCGAAGGACAGGACCAGCGCCGCCAGCAGCAGCATGCGCAACAGCAGGAGCAGCCAGCGCGTGAGGCGCACCCGCCGCAGGCGCGTGCTCTCGATTTCCAGCAAGAAGCGCAGGGTGGGAACATCCCGGGTGCGGCGGCGCCGCAGGTTGAGCAGGTGAACCAGCACGGGCAGCCCCAGGGCGCCCAGGAAGGCGAGGAGTTCGCCACTAAGGAAGGTCATGTGGAGTAGAGCCGCTCTTCGACGAGATCAACCCAGATGTGGCCGGCGGTGATGTGGATCTCCTGCACGCGGCCGGCATTGCCGGCGGGCACCACCAGGGCGTGGTCACACAAGGGCAACAGGTCGCCTCCCCCTCCTCCCAGAAGTCCCAGCACGCCCATGCCGCGCTCGCGGGCCACCCGGGCGGCCGCCACCACATTGACCGAATTGCCGCTGGTGCTGATGGCCACCAGCAGGTCGCCCGGCTGCCCCAGCGCTTCCACCTGCCGGGAGAAGATGTGCTGGAAGCCAAAGTCGTTGGCACAGGCGGTAAGCAATGAACTGTCCGTGGTGAGGGCCATGGCGGCCAGGGCGGGACGCTCCCGCTGGGCGCTGAGACGCACCACAAACTCCGTGGCCAGGTGCTGGCTGTCGCCGGCGCTGCCGCCGTTGCCCGCGAAAAGCAGCTTGCCGCCACCCCTCAGGCAGGCCGCCGTCACGCCGGACATCTCCAGCAGCACAGGGCCCCCCTCTTCCAATAGCCAGCGCTTCAGGCGGAGAGCCTCCTCCAGCGCGGCCTGGATGCGTTGCGTCAGGTTCATGCGCGTCCTTTCACCGCCAGAGCAAGGCGGGCAAGGGTGCGGGGCACTTCATCAAGGGCGCAGCTCTCCAGCTGGCTGCCCACCACCACCGCATCGGCCCCAGCCTCCACGGCGGCAACGATCTGCGCGGGTTCGCGCAAGCCGCCACCCACCAGCAGAGGACCGGGGAAGACATCCTTCACCGCACGGATCATCCCGGCGGGAACAGGAAATTTCGCCCCGCTGCCCGCCTCGAGATAGAGCTGGCGCAACCCCAGCGCCCGCGCCGCCAGGGCGTGGGCGGCAGCGATGTCCGGCTTGTGGCGGGGCAAGGGCTGGCTGCCGCTCATGAACTGGGCGCTGGTGTGGGTGCCGGATTCCACCAGCACATAAGCGGTGGGCAGGCACTCCATGCCCGAGGCGGCCAGCAGCGGCGCCGAGCGCACCTGCTCGCCGATGAGGTATTGGGGGTTGCGCCCCGAGATGAGGCTCAGGAAGAGGATGGCGTCGGCCTCAGGCACCACCTGGCCGGCATCGCCGGGAAAGAGGATCACCGGCAGGCCACCACGCGCCTTCAGTCGCGCCACACGAGCGCCCATGCCCGGGCGGCACATGAGGCTGGTTCCAACCAGAAAGGCCGCCACGCCCGCCTCCGCGGCGTGGGCGGCGAGCACATCCAGCCGCTCATCGCCGGCGCGGTCAGGATCCACCAGCACCACCAGTCGGGGGTGTCCCAGCCCGCCGCGCAGCCAGCTCTCCACCGGCCCCAGTTCAAGATGCATGGGAACCGCCCTCGGCCTGCACGCTGTTCTCCAGCACGCCGATGCCTTCAATCTCCACGCGCACCACATCCCCGTGGGCCAGCGCGCCAACGCCGGCGGGGGTGCCGGTGAGAATCACATCTCCCGCCTGCAGGGTGCAGAAGCTGGAGAGAAAGGCGATGAGGGCGTCCACCGGGCGCACCATGTGCGAGGTGCGGGCGTCCTGAACCAACTGGCCATTCTTCCAGGTGCGCAGGCCCAGGTCGCGGGGGTCCAGTCCCTTGACGATCCAGGGACCCAGCGGGCAGAAAGTGTCGTAGCCCTTGGCGCGTATCCACTGGCCGTCGCTCTGCTGCAGGTCCCGGGCGCTGATGTCGTTGGCGCAGGTGAGACCCAGCACATGGTCCAGGGCGTCCTCCCTGCGGATGTGACGGCCTCCGCGACCCATCACCACCGCCAGCTCGCCTTCATAATCCACGCGGCCGACACCTCGGGGCAGGATGATGGGTGTGCCCATGCCGGTGAGGGCGCTGTCGGGCTTCATGAAGACGAGGGGTTCCGGACTGGACCAGCCGGGGTTGAGCTCCTCGATGTGCTCGGCATAGTTGCGACCAATGCCGAAGACCCGGCAGTGGGAGGCTGGCGGCAGCATGTGCACTTCCGCCAGGGGAAAGGCATCGGTGGCGGAACCCG
>Ga0172373_10006899_pt1 | contig 14938 bp, 13 predicted proteins | sample Lak10m_2_FD_114546 | JGI IMG/M metagenome (GOLD analysis project Ga0172373, IMG submission 114546) | Freshwater microbial communities from Kabuno Bay, South-Kivu, Congo - kab_092012_10m | ecosystem: Environmental > Aquatic > Freshwater > Lake | place: Democratic Republic of the Congo... | reverse complement strand
TGGCTTTCCAATGTCCTCGGTGGGGTCCTGTTCGGGTTCGGCATGGTGCTGGCGTCGGGCTGCGGCAGCAAGACGCTGGTGCGCATCGGCGGCGGCAGCCTCAAGGCGGTCGTCGTGTTCTGTGTCATGGGGCTGGCAGCCTACGCCACGATGCGGGGCCTGTTCAGCGTCTGGCGCGTGGAGACGGTGGACACCGTGGCCGTGACGCTGCCCGTGGGTCAGGATCTTCCCAGCATGCTGGCGCATCTGACCGGCCTGCCGACGCGCACGCTCGCGCTGTGGCTCGGCGCGGCGATCGGCTCGGCCATCGTGGTCCTGTCCCTGCGCGCGGGCGATGGCCGTCGAGCCGAGGTCACGCTGGCCGGTCTGGGCATCGGCGGTGCGGTCGCCGGGGTCTGGTGGGTGTCGGGTCAACTGGGCCATCTCGCCGAGCACCCGGTCACCCTCGAGGAGGCCTTCCTCGCGACCAACAGCCGCCGCATGGAATCGCTCACCTTCGTGGCGCCGATGGCCTATGTCATCGACTGGTGGATCCTCTACAGCGACCGGACCAAGATGCTCACGCTGGCAGTGGTCACGCCCCTGGGCGTGGTGCTGGGCTCTGCGGCGGTGGCGCTGTGGCAGCGGACCTTTCGGTGGGAAGGTTTTGCCGGCACGGAGGACACGGCGCTGCATCTCATCGGCGCGGCCCTGATGGGGGTGGGCGGGGTGACGGCGATGGGCTGCACCATCGGGCAGGGCGTCTCCGGGGTTTCGACGCTCGCGCTGGGCAGTTTCCTGGCCTGGGGCGGGATCGTCGCTGGCGCCTGGGCCGCATTGCGTTGGCAGATCTGGCGGCTCGAGCGTGTGGCCTGAGGGTTCGTCGATGCAGGCCGGCCTGGCGGCCAACATGGGGGATGCCTCGGACGACGCCGAACGTCGCTTCGGCGGCCTGCGGCGGCTGTACGGTGACGACGGGTATGCGCGATTGCGCACGCTGCGCCTGGCGGTGGTCGGTCTTGGTGGCGTCGGCTCCTGGGTGGCAGAGGCGCTGGCGCGTTGTGGCGTCGCAGCGTTGGTGCTGGTCGACATGGATCACATCGCCGAGTCCAACATCAACCGTCAGGTCCAGGCACTGGGCTCCACGCTCGGCCGGGGAAAGGCGCAGGCGCTGAGCGAGCGCATCGCCGACATCCATCCCGCCTGCGCCGTGCAGGTCGTCGACGACTTCGTCACGCCGGGCAACTGGCCGGCGTTGTTGCCGTCGCCTGTGCACGGCCTGGTCGACGCCTGCGACCAGGTGTCTGCCAAGGCGGCGCTGACCGCCTGGGCCTTGCAGACGGGGCTGGGCTTCGTCACGGTCGGCGCCGCGGGTGGCAAGCGTCATCCTCAGCGGGTGGATGTGGAGGACCTGGGGCAGGTCACGCACGATCCCTTGCTCGCTTCCTTGCGCCATCGATTGCGGCGCAGCGGCTGTGTGCCCCGTGCAGGCACAGGCCCCCTGGGCGTGCGTTGCGTGTACTCGCGCGAACCGGTGCTCCGACCCGCGGCGTCCGCCTGCGAGGCCGGCGCACCGCTGGCCTGCCACGGGTACGGCTCGAGCGTCATGGTCACCGCGACCTTCGGGATGTGCGCCGTGAGCGCGCTGCTGGACGACCTGTTGCGCAGCAATCGGCCCGTCCCCGTCTAGCCGGGCGCCAGTGCCGTGGTATAGTCTTTGGCTCTGCGGACGGGTTGTTAGCTCAGTCGGTAGAGCAGCGGACTTTTAATCCGTTGGTCGCAGGTTCGAATCCTGCACAACCCACCACCGGTCTGCGTTGACGCGGGCTGTTGATCCAGGGCTCTTAGCTCAGCTGGTAGAGCAGCGGACTCTTAATCCGTTGGTCGTAGGTTCGAATCCTACAGGGCCCACCAAGCTTCCCGGGGCCGACCACTGCGGTGGTCGGCCCTTCTTGTTGGTGCGTGCCCATGACAGACGACGCGACCCCTGCGCTGCCCGACCGCTTGTCGATCGACCCGCGCAGCCCTTTTCACGACGCTCAGCTGCTGCAGCGCACGATCTCGATCGTGTTCAACGGGCGCGAGCGCTTCGACGTCGAGGAGTACTGCATCAGCGAAGGCTGGATCAAGGTCGCTGCCGGCAAGACGGTGGACCGTCGTGGCCGGCCGGTGCTGATCAAGTTGACGGGCAAGGTCGAGGCCAGCGTGCGCTGACCTGCCGCCCATCGTGACCGCTCGGGGCGGACCATCTCCCGGGCGCGGCACTTTCCTTCGCGCGCGGATTCCAGCGATGACGGCCCGCCCCATCTTTCGATGAGGCGGGCCAGGCGAAGACCCCGGTTCCGACCTTGCGGCCAGCGAGCCGTCTGAGATTCGTCTTCGTCCACGGTGACCGGCGCCGTGGCAGGCCACCTCGGCCCGCGTTGGCAGGCCTCCCAGCTTCGCGCCTGTCGAGGGTTTGCTGCCTCGGCCAGACGCATGGACAGTGTGGCCCCAAATGACCAGGCCGAGTTGAGAGGCCGCAAGGCCATGCACGGCAGCGCCCTGAGGAGCTTGCCGCTGCGCTCGCGGATGCCGGTCAGCCTTTCGTTTTCGCCGCCCCGATGGCGCGCACCAGCATCGCCGTCGTCAGCCCGAGGAGGATGGCCCATTCCAGGGACAGGGAAACCGTCCCCACGAGCGTGACGATCATCGGCGCGCTGTCGCGCCAGCCGGCCGTCCACAGGTGCGCGATCTCCCGCCGGTCGATCAGGCCCCAGGCCACGACCATCAGCAGCCCCGAGATCACCGCCATCGGCAGGTGGCGCGCCAGCGGGGCGACCAGGCTGAGGATGAGCATCAGCCACAGCGCGGCCGACACCGCCGACAGTGGTGTGCGGGCGCCGGAGGCGGCGTTGACGCCGGAGCGGTTGAACGAACCGCTGGCGGGATAGGACGAGAAGAAGGCGCCTGCGAGATTGGCCAGTCCCTGGCCGATGAACTCCTGGTTGCCGTCGAGCCGATCGCCGCGCACACGCGCCACCGAACGTGCGATGGCCGACGCCTCGGTCAGCGCCAGCAAGGTCATGACCAGCGTGGCGCTGAACAGGCTGCGCACGGTGTCGACCGACAGGTCGGGCCAGGACAGGGGGGGCAGGGCTCCGGGCAGGGCGCTCACCGTGGGCAGCGCAGGGCTGTGGGGCCACAGCGCCTGGGCGCCGAGCGTGATTAGCGTGGCGCCGACCACGGCCACCAGGATCGCGGGCACGATCCGGTTCAGCGGCCGTGCCACCACGGCGAGCACCATCGTCGACACGCCGGCCAGCAGTGCGAGGGCCTGTGTCTGGTTCAGCCGGCTGGCGGCCTGCTGCAGGTTCTCGTAGACGTTGGTGCCCCGTGGCAGCGCGATGCCCAGCAGCGGCCCGATCTGGCTGTTGGCGATGAGCACGGCTGCGCCTGCGGTGAAGCCGACAACCACCGAGTGCGGCACCTTGTCGACCAGGCTGCCTGCGCGTGCCAGCCCCAGCAGCAGTTGCAGAGCGCCTACGAGGAAGGTCAGCGTCAGCACGAGCGAGACGTACTGCGGCGAGCCGACGGCGGCCAGTGGCGCGATCAGCGCCATCGTCGTCAGCGAGATGGCGTTGGCCGGGCCGGTGACCATCAGCCGGCTCGAGCCGAACATCGCGGCCACGATGCAGGGGACCATGGCCGCGTACAGGCCGTACTGCGGGGGCATGCCCGCCAGCGTGGCGAAGGCCACGCCCTGGGGCAGCACGACGATGGCGCCGGTCAGTCCGGCCATCAGGTCGGCGCGGACGGCACCCGGCTGGCGCCATTCGTCGCGCCATTGCAGCAGTGGGAGCCTCATCTTCGGAAATTCCTCGTTCAGCGCGGTGCGCGACCTGCGACCACACGCACCTTGCGCGGCGCGGCGCGCCAGATCGCCAGCACCGACAGCGCGCTGGCGGCGATGCCGCTGGCGAAGGCCAGACCGTAGCTCCCGGTGGCGTCGTGCAGCGCACCCATCAGCCAAGGCGCCAGCGCGCCGCCGGCGAAGCCGCCCAGCATCAGGGTGCCGAAGATGGCGCCGAGGTGCCGGCCCTGGAAGATCTCTGCCGGCACGGCGCCGAAGACCGGCGTGATCCCGTAGCCCAGCAGCCCCTGGGTCAGCACCAGCGCCCACAGCAGGGCGGGGTGCGCGCCGATCGGCTCGAGCAGCAGCAACGCCGAGTAGGTCAGCGCGAAGCCCAGGCAGCCCAGCGTCCAGACGATCTCGCGCCCGATGCGGTCCGACAGGTGGCCCAGGGCGATCTGCCCCGGGATGCCGAACAGGCTGACCGCGCCGAGTGCCCAGGCCGCCTGCGCCGGCGTGTAGCCGGTCTCGATCAGCACCTGGGTCTGGTGGACCTGCACGCCGTACCAGGCGAACAGCCCTCCGAACAGCGCGGTGGTCACCCACCAGAAGCGGGCGGTGCGCATGGCGCGGGCGAGCGTCCAGTCAACGTCCGCCCACGCCTGGTCGACCACCAGGCTCCTGGCCCGTGCGGCACTGCCCGGCGAGGCAGCGTCGGTGTCGCCATCGACCCGCAGGCCCAGATCCTGCGGCCTTCGCCTCAGCAACAAGGTCAACGGCCCCGCGATCACCAGGACGGCCACGCCCAGCGCAATGCAGGCCTCGCGCCAGCCGACGCTGGCGATCAGGGTCTGGAACCAGGGCAGGAGCATGATCGAGCCGACCCCGACACCGGCGTAGGCCAGACCCATCGCGAGGCCTCTGCGACGCGAGAACCAGTTCGGCAGGAACAGCGCCTGCCCGGTGTAGCCGAGGAAGGAACTCCCGGCGCCCACCAGCACGCCCAGGGTCAGGTACAGGTGCCAGGGCTGGTCGACCCAGGCGGCGCCCAGCAGGCCTGCGGCAGTCGCGGCCACGCCCAGGCCCATGACCACGCGCGGACCGCTGGCGTCCATCAGGCGCCCGAGCGCCGGGCTCATCAGGCCCGTGACGACGAAACCGAAGGAGAACGCGCCGGCCGTCGCAGCCCGGTCCCACCCTTGCTCGGCGAGGATGGGTGGCATCAACAGCGAGAACGCGGTGCGCGCGTTGACGCCAAAGGCCATGATCACGAAGACGGCCGCAACGATCACCCAGCCGTAGAAGAACGGCAGGCGCTGGGCGAGGCGCGTGAGGGTCATCTGGTGTCCGCCTGCCGTGGGATCCGACCGTTCGGCTCTGCGGCCGGCGTGTCCGGCAGCGCCTTTGCCGTGCGCCGCGCCTCGCGCCTTGCCACCCAGAGCGTGGCCGCGCAGATGAGGCCACCCCCGGCCAGCGTCGTGGCCGTCGGGATGTCGGCGAACACGGCCCAGCCCAGCAGCGCCGCCCACACCAGCTCGAGGAAGCGTGCCGACTGCGTTGCCGAGATGTCGGCCACCGCCATCGAGCGCGTCAGGCAGAACTGTGCGGCGCTGCCGATCAGCCCGCACAGCAGGAAGCCGGCCCATTGCCACCAGGCGAGCGGCTGCCACACGGCCCAGGCCAGCGGCAGGCTGAACAAGGTGATGGTGATCGCCTGCCACACGACGATGGTGCCGGTGTTCTCGTGGCGTGTCAGCGCCTTGGTGATCAATTGCGAGGCGGCGAACAGCGGCGCCGACGCCAGCATCACCAGGTGGAACAGGCCCGGGCCGCCACCTTCCAGCGACAACTGCGGACCGACCACCACGAGCACGCCGAAGAAGCCGATGGCGGTGGCCAGCCAGCGCTCCCAGCGCATCGGCTCGCTGAACAGCAGCCAGGCGCCCACCAGGATGAACAGCGGCGTCGTGAAGCCGATGGCGGTGGTGTCGGCCAGCGGGATGCGGGGCAGGGCGATGAACCACAGCGCCAGCCCCGTGGTGTGCACCGCCCCACGCAGGAACTGTCCGCCCACGGCCTTGGGCCGGTAGGCCGCCAGACCCTGGTGCCAGATCATCGGCAGGATGACCAGGCCACCGAAGAGGTAGCGCAGGAACATCGACTGCATCGCCGGCACATCCTGCGCCAGCCAGCGGGCCAGCGCGTTGAGGAAGCTGAACAGCGTGGCGGCACCCATGGCCCACAACAGGCCCCGGACCGCGCCGGGCAGGTGGCCGGTTCGACGGCTGACGGTGCGGCGGGCATAGCGCCAGGCCAGGCGGGTCATCGACGCGGACCTGACGGGGGCATGTGGTGGGGGCCGTGTTCGAGACGGTGCGTCTGGCTCGGCGTTCCTGGAGCGTTGCAGCCGCGGTCGGCTGCCGTCGGCCCGGCGCCAGACGCTTCGGTCATCTTGGGTCCGTCGGGCCAGCCATCATCGCGCCGGAATCTAACACCCCGGACGTGGCAGGCGCCACGTCCGGCAGGCGTCACGAAACGGTCTGGTAGTACAGGTTCTGCGGGTGGCGTGCCTGGGCGAAGAACAGCCAGCGTTCGGCCATCAGGCCGGGCACCTGCGAGGCGACGGCCAGCCACCACCAGGCCGGGTGGGTGGATGCCGTCTGCGTTGCCATCGCCATCAACGCCGCGGGCAAGGCGAATCCCAGGCCGTGCAGCGCCCAGCGCACGCGCTGCACCGCCAGCGCGCTGGCGCGATGGAAGAACTCGCGCGTGTTGAAGGCGCCTGCCGACATGCCCATGGACTTCTGCACCAGGCGCTCGGCGCGGATGCCGGTGGCGCTTTGCGCGGTGGACTTCGGTTTCAGCGTGGCGTTGCGCATCAGCGCGGCGGTGCGCCCGGCCCAGGCGGCAAACGTCAGCGTCAGCGCCCACGGGCCGGCAGCGGCCAGCAACGCGCGTTCGTCGAAGCTCGCGGCGAGCGCGCAGGCCAGCACGCAGCCGCTGGACATGCCGATGAGCGTGTAGTTCACCAGCGTGAGCGGGTGTGCCCATTCCTGGATGAAGCGCAGGCAGGCGTAGATCTGCGCCGTGCACAGCCACAGCAGCGCCGCCAGCGCCAGCGCGGCGACGGCCAGCAGCGCCGGCGTGGCGGCGAGGCCAGCGCTGGAGGCGGCAGCCGCAGCCGCTGCACCCGCAGCAGTGGAGGCCTCCGCTGCGACCGTCCCGGTCCCGCCCGCCCAGGCGAGCGCCCACCACAGCGCAACGACCGCGATGAACGCCGGCAGCGCGATCACCTCCCGGCTGAGCCAGGAGGTGCGCCACATGGCGGCGGCACGCCAGGCGCGCTCGGGCCGGCCCAGGTGCAGGAAGGACGCGCCGAGCCCGGCCACCAGCATCGCCAGCGCCAGGCCCAGCGCCGCGAGCAGAAAGCCCCGCCCGGCCGCCACGCCGCCAAGCGCCGCGCAGGCCAGCGCCACGACGAGGCCCTGCGCCGCCCCGGCCAGCACGGTGAAGGAGATGACGGAGAAGGCCGGGTTCATGCCGAACCCCCACGATCTGCGGCGAGACCGAGACCCGGTCGGGCGCCATGAACCTGGCCGTCGCTCGATCCGGCTGCGGTCGACACGGTGCCGGGGATGCCTGCTTTCCGGCCGGGGGCCGCGCTGGCGCTCGCGTCGGGCGCCGCAGCCGCGCTCCTCGGCTCGCCAGACACCGCCGCTGGCGTGACCTGCCGCGGCAGGTAGTGGTTGGCGGGCTTGGTGTCCCACTCGGGCATGAGGGCGTAGCCGCCGCGCTCGCGGATGACCTGGGAGACCTCGGACTCGGGGTCCTTGACGTCGCCGAACAGCCGCGCGCCGGTGGGGCAGGCCTTGACGCAGGCGGGCTTGCGGTCCTCGGGCGGCAGCAGCTCGTCGTAGATGCGGTCGACGCACAGCGTGCACTTGGTCATGACCTGGCGCTGCTCGTCGAGCTCGCGCGCGCCGTAGGGGCAGGCCCAGGCGCAGTACTTGCAGCCGATGCACTTGTCGTAGTCGACGAGGACGATGCCGTCCTCCTTGCGCTTGTAGCTGGCGCCGGTGGGGCACACGGGCACGCAGGGCGGGTCTTCGCAGTGCAGGCAGCTCTTGGGGAAGTGGATGGTGTCGGTGGCGGGGTAGCTGCCGGCTTCCCAGGTCTGCACGCGGTTGAAGAAGGTGCCGGTGGGCTCGGCGCCGTAGGGGTTCTCGTCGGTCAGCGGGCCGGCGCTGCCGGAGGCGTTCCACTGCTTGCAGGAGGTAACGCAGGCGTGGCAGCCGACGCAGACGTTGAGGTCGATGACCAGGGCCAGTTGCCGGGCCAGGGTTTCGGTGGGGGCGGCGTTGCTGCTCATCGGGCCTTCCTTCCGGCGAAGTAGGTCAAGACTTTCTGGGCCGTGCCCAGCACCCCGGGCACAGGCGGGGCGGCCGGCACCTGGGGGAAGGTTTCGGCGGGTTCCTCGGGGGCGGCGGGGCGGATGCGCACGCGCACGTCGTACCAGCCCGCCTGGCCCGTGATGGGGTCGGAATTGCTGATCGTGCCCGCCGGCCCGCCGTCACCGGAAGACAAAGGCAGTTCCTCCGTGATCAGGTGGTTCAGCAGGAAGCCCTTGCGCGACTCGTCGGCCCCGGGCGCCAGCATCCAGGCCCCGCTGGCCTTGCCGATCGCGTTCCAGGTCCACACCGTGCCCGGCTCCACCGCCTCGCTGTAGCGCACCATGCAGCGCACCTGGCCCCAGCGGCTCTCCACCCAGCACCAGCCGCCGTCGGCGATGCCCGCGGCCTGCGCCGTCACCGGGTTCACGTGCAGATAGTTGTGGCTGTGGATCTGGCGCAGCCAGGCGTTCTGCGAATCCCAGGAGTGGTACATCGCCATCGGGCGCTGCGTCACCGCGTTCAGCGGATAGGCCGCCTTGTCGGTGCAGGCCTCCTCCAGCGGCGGGTACCAGAAGGGCAGGGGGTCGAAGTAGGTGGCGATGCGCTCGCGCAGGTGCTCGGGCGGCTGGCGGCCCGCGGTCTTGCCCAGCGCGGCCAGGCGGAAGCCCTGCAGCACGTCGGAGTAGATCGCCAGCTGCACTGGGTCGTTCTTCTGGCGCCAGCCCTTGTCCTTGGCGAAGTCCAGGTAGGCGCGGTTCCAGTTGCGCATGTACTGCTGGTTCTCCGCCAGGTGGTGCTGGAACACGCAGCCGTTCTTCTCGTACATCTCCCACTGGCGCGGGTTGGGCTCGCCGCGCAGGTGCTCGGTGCCGTCCTTGCCGCGCCAGCCCATCAGGAAGCCGATGCCCGGCTGGGGCTGGAAGTGGACGACGAAGTCCGGGTAGTCCTTGAACTTGCGCCCGCCCTCGGCCGTGGTGAAGGCCGGGAACTTCAGGCGCGAGGCCAGTTCCACCAGCACCTCCTGGAAGGGGCGGCACTGGCCCGTGGGCGGCACCACCGGCACCCGCACCGCGTCCACCGGACCGTCGAACTCGCTGATCGGGCGGTCGAGCATGCTCATCACGTCGTGCCGCTCGAGGTAGGTGGTGTCGGGCAGCACCAGGTCGGCGTAGGCCACCATCTCGCTCTGGAAGGCGTCGCACACCACGAGGAAGGGGATGGCGTACTCGCCGTCCCCGGCGCGGCGGTTGAGCATCTCGCGCACCGCCATCGTGTTCATCGTCGAGTTCCACGCCATGTTGGCCATGAAGACCATCAGCGTGTCCAGGCGGTAGGGGTCGCCCTTGACCGCGTTGGTGATCACGTTGTGCATCAGCCCGTGGGCCGACAGCGGGTGCTCCCACGAGAAGGCGTGGTCGATGCGCAGCGGCGTGCCGTCGGCATGGATGGCCAGCTCCTCGGGGCTGGCCGGGAAGCCCAGCGGCGCGGCGTTCAGCGGCGTGTTCGGCTTGACCTGCTCGGGCTCGCTGAAGGCGCGGTAGTTGGGCACGATGTGGCGCGGGTAGGGCGCCTTGTGGCGGAAGCCGCCGGGGCGGTCTATCGTGCCCAGCAGGCTCATCAGCACCGCCAGCGCGCGCACCGTCTGGAAGCCGTTGGAGTGCGCCGCCAGCCCGCGCATGGCGTGGAAGGCCACGGGCCGGCCGGTGGTGCTGGCGTGCTCGCGGCCCCAGGCGTCGGTCCAGGCGATGGGCAGCTCGAAGGCCTGCTCGAAGGCGGCATGCGCGAGCTCCTGCGCCAGCGCGCGGATGCGGTCCGCCGGGATGCCGGTGATGGCCTGCGCCCACTCGGGCGTGCAGTGCGCCAGCTGCTCGCTCAGCAGCTGGAAGGCGGGCGCCACCGCGGTGCCGTCGGGCAGCGTGTAGCGGCCGGTGAGTGCCGGTCGCCGGCCCTCGGCGATGCCCTCCGGGTAGGCGGGCAGGGGCTGGTTGGAGACCGTGTCCCACACCAGCTTGTTGTGCGGGTGGCGGCCGTCGCCCGGCGGGCCCTTGGCGGGGTCGGGATCGAAGGCGAACAGGCCCTCGCGCGCGCCCTCGTCCAGCACCACGAGCTGCGGCGCGTTGGTGAACTGCTCGAGGAAGGCGTGGTCGACGCGGCCGTGCTTGACCAGCTCGTGCATCAGCGCCATGAACAGCGCGCCGTCGGTGCCGGGCTTGATGGGGATCCACTCGTCGGCGATCGCCGAGTAGCCGGTGCGCACCGGGTTGATGCTGACGAAGCGCCCGCCGCGGCGCTTGAAGGCGCTGAGTGCAATCTTCAGCGGGTTGCTGTGGTGGTCCTCGGCGGTGCCGATCATCACGAACAGCTTGGCGCGGTCCAGGTCGGGCCCGCCGAACTCCCAGAAGCTGCCGCCGATGCTGTAGATCATGCCCGCGGCCATGTTGACCGAGCAGAAGCCGCCGTGCGCCGCGTAGTTGGGCGTGCCGTACTGGCGCGCGAACAGGCCGGTCAGGGCCTGCATCTGGTCGCGCCCGGTGAAGAGAGCGAACTTCTTCGGGTCGGTGGCGCGGATGCGCGCCAGGCGCTCGGTGAGCGTATGGAGCGCCTCGTCCCAGGAGATGGGCTCGAACTCGCCCGCGCCGCGCTCGGCGCCGGCCTTGCGCCTGAGCGGCTGCGTCAGCCGCGCCGGCGAGACCTGCTTCATGATCCCCGAGCTGCCCTTGGCGCAGATCACACCCTTGTTGATGGGGTGGTCGGGGTTGCCGTCGATGTAGCGCACCTCGGGGCCGTTCTCGCCCTGGCGCAGGTGCACGCGAATGCCGCAGCGGCAGGCGCACATGTAGCAGGTGGTGCACTTGACCTCGGTGGCACCGGCGGCCGGCGCGGCCAGCGGATCGTGCAGCGGGGGGCTGGCGCTGAGCAGGGTCATGGGCGGGGTGTCTCCTGGTGGGGTTCGGCCGGCCTTCAGCGACCCAGTCCTGTGTTGGCGAGATGGCTGAGGCCAGCACTCCTGCAGCACCGTCCGCTATCGCTGAGGCCAGCACACATGCAGCACCGTTCGCGCTCGCTCAGGCCAGCAAGCTTGCAGCACCGTTCGCTCTCGCTGAGGCCGACACACATGCAGCACCGTTCGCGCTGAGCCTGTCGAAGCGCCGCAGGCGTACTGCAATATCAAACTGCATCCTAGACTTTTACCCCTGATCGATCCAGCCCATAATTTCATTCGCTGTGAACGATCCGATCGATCATGACTCCGCCGCGGCGCCGACGCTTCGCCAGCTCGGCGTCTTCGTCGCCGTGGCGCGGGCGGGCTCCACGCGGGCGGCGGCCGAGCGCGTGGCGCGCTCGCAGTCGGCGGCGAGTTCGGCGCTGGCGGAGCTGGAGTCGACGCTGGGCGTCAAGCTCTTCGACCGCGTCGGCCGGCGCCTGACGCTGAACGCGCAGGGCCGTGCGCTGCTGCCGCGCGCCGTGGGCCTGCTGGAGCAGGTGGCCGAGATCGGGCGCCTGTTCGGTGCCGCCGACCAGGGCGCGCTGCGCGTGGCCGCCAGTTTCACCGTGGGCGAGTACCTGCTGCCGCCGCTGATCGCCGGCTGGAAACGCGAGCACCCGGGCATCCGCCTGCGGCTGGACATCGCCAACACGCGCGCCGTGCTCGACGCCGTGGCGGCGCTGGAGGTGGACGTAGGCTTCATCGAGGGCGCGCGCACCCACCCCGACCTGGACGTCGCGCACTGGCGCGAGGACGAACTCGTCGTCGTGGCCGCAGGCGACCACCCGATGGCCGGGCGCCGAGTCGACCGCGCCTGGCTGCGCGAGGCGCCCTGGATCCTGCGCGAGCCCGGCTCGGGGACGCGCGAGGCGGCCGACCGCTGGCTGGTGCCGGGGCTCGGGCGTTTTCATATCGAGATGGAGCTCGGCAGCAACGAGGCCGTCAAGCGCGCCGTCGCCGCCGGCCTGGGCGTGGGCCTGCTGTCGGTCCACGCCGTGGCCGAAGCTGTGGCCGCGGGCGCGCTCACGCGCCTGCAGACTTCGCTGCCGCCGATGCACCGGGCACTGGCCATCGTCACCCACCGCGAGCGGACACCAGGGCGCGCGCTCGCGGGCTTCCTGGCGCATTGCCAGGGGAGTGGTTGAGGGGCAGGCAGAACGTCGCTCTGACGGCGCTGTCCCGCGCGGCCGTCGCGGCGCCATGTGATCCCATCGCTGCTGCCTTCATCCGGACATTTCTGCGCGGCAGCTCTGTCATGGGTCTCGAAGGCTCGTCGATGCCTCCGCCACCTGCGTCGTCCGAACCCACCCATGCGTCTTCGCAGGACGGGCTGCGGCCCGCGATGCGATGCTTCGAGACTCTCGGGCGATCAGCGCTCGGACCGCACGACGATGCGTTGCGGTGTGCATGCCACGGCTTCGCGAGTGATCCTCATGGCGACCCCCTCATTCCTGGACGGCATGCAGTTCTTTCGCCGTTTCATCGGCAACCCCCGCGCGGTGGGGGCCCTATGGCCGAGTTCGAACCAACTGGCCGAGGAGATGGTGCGGGATCTCGCGCTGCGACCTGGCGATCTGGTGATCGAGTACGGCGCCGGCACGGGTGCCCTCACGTCCGCGATCGCCGCACGGCTCGCCATGACGCCGGGCGCAAGCTACCTGGGCATCGAGCAGGACAGCGACTTCTGTCGGCGGCTGCGCCAACGCTTCCCCCGGCTCGACTTCGCCGACGACCGGGTCGAGAACGTCCGAGCCCTGTGCCAGGCGCGTGGCCTGCCCGCGCCGCGCGCCATCCTGTCCGGGCTGCCGCTGGTCCTGATGCCGACGCTGCGCGACATCGTCCTCGAGGCCGAGCGCGTCTTGATGCCCGGCGGAGAGTTCCGCCAGTTCAGCTACCTGCTGTCCTGGCCTACGCCTCGCGCCCACGAACTGCGCCGGTTGATCCGCGAGACCTTCGCCGCCTCGTCGTGCAGCGCCCTGGTGTGGCGCAACCTCCCGCCGGCGTGGGTGTTGAAGGGACGCAAGGCGCTCGTCGGTGAAGCCACCGTTCGCCGATCGGGCTCGTGCCCGTGAGGGCATGCCGTCTGGCGGACGGTGTGACCGCCGGGTCGAAATTGACGGTCGTCCTGTGCCTCAAGCCAGGAAGGGGTTCTCGATGCGCAGCCCTTCGATGCGCTGGCCGTGCTGCAGATCCTCGGTCAGAAGGCGCTTGCAACCGCTCTCCAAGGCGGATGCCACGATCAGGCTGTCGTAGAAGGAGAAGCCCTGGTTCGACTGGATGCGCAGCGCCCGGGCGTGGATCGCAACGCTCGGGTGCACCTTCCACAGCGGCGTCAAGACCTTCGCCAAGTAGTCTTCGGCGTCTGCCGCGCTGGCCACCACACGGCACTTGCGCGTCAAGGCTTGCAAGGTTTCCTGCACCACCTGGAAGCTGATCACGGCCGTCTGGCGGGAGAGTGCTGTGGCCACGAGTGTCTGGGCAATACCCCGCTTGGCGGGGCTGTCCCTGTCGACGGCGTAGACCAGGATGTGGGTGTCGAGGAAATCAGCGCCGCTCATTGAGCTCATCCCGCGTCGGCGCGTGACCGCCAGAGGCGACGTACTTCCCCATGCGGTCCATCACCTCGACGGCCTGGGCCGCCTGCCGCTTGCGGGCGTACTGCTCCAGCCAATGGCGGAACTGCTCGTTGAGGGTGGTCTGCTCTGCGCGCGCCTGCTCACGCGCTGCCTCGATCAGGCTTTCCTCGGCGGTGAAGGTGATGTCTTTCATCGTGGGCTTGGCCTCGTGCTTCATGGCCAATGTAGCAATGCTCGTGTCGCCATGCTCGCCTTGAGATGCACCCCGTGGACGCCCGCAGAGACACACGAGGACGCTTCGCTGAGCCGCCCCGGCAGATGCCCCGAGCCCGCCAATCTCCAGACCCTCAGAACACCAGCGCCACGACGAACAGACCCACCATCACGAAGGCGATGACGACCTTGGCGATCAAACCCGCCATGAGGCCCAGCCAGGTGGCCACACCCACGTGCACGGCGCGGCGCTCGTCGCGGCGCGCAAGGTACTCGCCCACCGCCGCGCCCACCAGCGGCATGAACAGCACGCCCACCAGCCCCATGAACAGCCCCGCCACGGTGCCCACCGCCGCGCCGACGAGCGCCTGCCGGCTTGCGCCCGCCTTCTGTGCCCCCAGCAGCCCGGCAACGTAGTCGAGCACCCACGCGACGACGGCCAGCACCGCGACGATGCCGACGGTGACCGGGCCGACCCGGCTGAAGTCGTCGATCCACGCCGCCAGCACGATGCCCGCCAGCACGAAGGCCGTGCCCGGCAACGCGGGCAGCACCGTGCCCGCCAGGCCGAGCACGATCAACGCCACGGCCAGGGCCCACAGCAGGGCGGCGGTCATGGGGCGCTCCTGCTCGACGGCGCCGCGGTGGCATCGAGGAAGACACCGGCCGGGACGCTGAAGCGCCGGGCCACAGCGACCGTACCCCATAGCGGGTGTTCTTCGCGCCCGTCGGTGGCGGCCACGATCTCGACGAGCGCACGCAGCGCACGCCCGTACTCGTCGTCGGCGATCGGCGCACCCAAGCCCAGCGTCTCGTTCAGGGCCAGCTGGCCATGCTGCTGAGGCTGCTGGTGTTCAAGGCGCCGCCGCCAGCGCCCCCATCCGACCAGCGCGCCACACTGCGCTGTGCGTGCTGCGGCGCGCCGATGCGCATCGTGCGCACACGCACACCGCCGGCCAAG
>Ga0172373_10006898_pt1 | contig 14939 bp, 18 predicted proteins | sample Lak10m_2_FD_114546 | JGI IMG/M metagenome (GOLD analysis project Ga0172373, IMG submission 114546) | Freshwater microbial communities from Kabuno Bay, South-Kivu, Congo - kab_092012_10m | ecosystem: Environmental > Aquatic > Freshwater > Lake | place: Democratic Republic of the Congo... | reverse complement strand
AATAAAATATATTGGGCACCCGCTAACAAATTGGTTCAGGGGGGGCGTGGGGGCCCAAAAAATAAAATAAACCCCCACAATAAAATTCAAAACCAATTTGGGGTGTGGGGCCCCGCCCCACATCTAAAAAAACCACCCCTTTGCTGGGGTTCGGGGACAGAAGGTCCCCGAGAATAGGGGGGGCCCCGAAGGGCCAGGGGGGTATAGAGCTGGGGGAACGCCCTCATATCAAATAAAAAAACAATGGGGGATTCTTAAGGGGCATCACCCCTTAAGGCAGGCGTGGAACGACGGTTTAAGCGGTCCCCACTTAATAATACCGGGAGGCCCGTGGCAACCCCGTTGTTTCATCCCACCCCATCATCGCATTCAAACATTGAATGGCCTGACCAGCTGCCCCCTTGATCACATTGTCCAAGGCTGAAAAAACCACCAATTGCCCCAACGCTTCTATCCATTGCCACCAAATCATCACCATATTTGACCCCGTCACGCATGCCGTCGATGGGTTACCACCCGGGTTCACCCTCACAAACGGCTCAGGGGTATACCGCTCATAACATGCCGCCACACCCTCTACCGATGGCATGGGGATGTACATGCTCGATAAGATACCACGACTCATGGGTGTTAAATGAGGTGAAAACAAGACCTTGGTTCCCAATACCATTTCCATTTCTGGCACATGCCGATGGGTATACGTACCATAGGCAGACAATGACTCGTTGATCTCACAAAATAAATGGGATTCTTTGGCCACCCGCCCGGCCCCGCTAACCCCTGATTTGGCATCGATTATCACCCCCTTTTTAAGATACCCCCCCCCTGCCAAAGGGGCCAATCCCACCATCACCGAGGTGGCATAGCATCCCGGACACGCCACATAACGGGCATCCGCTAACTGATGCCGATACAATTCGGGTAACCCCAACGGAATGCGACCCAATTGATCCGGTAAAAGGTGGGGGGTGCCGTACGCCTGCTCAAACCGTTCGGCTGTGTCCAACCGAAAATCGGCTGATAAATCGATCACTCGAATGGGATGCCTGGCCAACATCTTAAACAAGCGTTGCGACTGCCCGTGTGGCAATGCCAAAAACAACACGTCAATATCCCCTATCGTGTCTTCTGACAACCCCTCATACACCCAATCAACAAAATGATGCGCTAGATGAGGATAAACGGTGCCTACGGGGTCACCCACATGAGAATGGGCATACAAGCGGGTAATCTGAACCCTGGGGTGATCAAGCAACAAACGAACCAGCTCAATACCGGTGTACCCCGTGGCACCCGCCACCCCGACCCGAATCAAAGGGCGGCTGGTTTGTTTCGGCCTGTGCGATCTTTTGCTTTCACACGGCTGGCTTTTGATCCGATGCGATCCCGCAAATAATAAAGGCGGGCACGACGAACCATCCCTTCGGATATCACTTTAACGGATTCAACCAATGGTGAATGAATTAAAAATGTTTTTTCAACCCCCACTTTATCGATGACACGACGCACCGTAAATGATTCGCGGTGATGAATCCCCGTGCGCTTAATCACAATGCCTTCAAAGACTTGCAAGCGTCGTTTTTGCCCCTCTACGATGGCCGAGGTCACGGCCACTGTATCCCCCACATTGAAGCGAGGCACAGACGACTTCATTTGGTCTTTTTCGAATTGAACAATAATAGGTGATGTCATGATGACTCCTTTAAATCCCATCCCGTTGGAATGGGTGGGTGTTACATTTCTTGAATGTAGGTTCGCAATAAGACTTTATCTGGCCCACTGATCGTGACGCCCTGTATGAGTTCAGGACGGGCACAAACGGTGCGACCCAGTGATTGCCCACGTTTCCAATCGGCAATCTTAGAATGGTTTCCTTGCGTTAAAATACCAGGAACTTCATGATTTTTAAATACTCTGGGTTTTGTGTATTGGGGATGTTCCAATATCCCCATCGGAAAGCTGTCGTCTTCTAAACACACGGGGTCATGGATCACACCCGGTATCAAGCGAACCATCGCCTCAATAAACGCCACCACGGGGGCCTCACCCGTCATCAGTACCAAATCCCCAATCGAAAAGGGCTGAATGCCATACGCATCCAAGAGGCGGGCATCAATGCCTTCATAATACCCAGGTATCATGATCACCCCCATTGGGTGTTGGGCGGCGTGTGTCACCATTGCTTGGGTCAATAATGGCCCCGTTGCACAGGGATGATACAGGGCATATGACCCATACCCAGGTATCGATTCAATGGCCGCAGCCAACACATCGGCCCGCAGAATCATCCCACGACGTCCCCCGTAAGGGGCATCATCCACGTGTCCATGGCGGGTATACCCAAATGCACGCAAATCCAAAGTGGTTAACGACACCGAAGCCTCAAACGCTTTACCCAATAACCCACGCGTTAAAAAAGCCGTCATTTGATCTGGAAAAAGCGAACAAACCACCACCGACAGTCGTCTGGGGGCAGATGACGAAGAAGGGATCATGGGGGTGTTAGGTTCGGGGCAAGTTCACAATCTCGACCGAAATACGAACCCCCTCGCGGGATGCCGCCGACCGAACCAGTGTGCGAATGGCGTTGGCAATTCGCCCGTCTTTGCCAATCACTTTGCCCACATCCGCATTGGCGACCTGCACTTTTAACACCAAGGTTTCGTTTGATTGAACGGACTGAATCGTTACTTGATCAGGAAAATCAACCAACGGCACAATAACGTGGCGAACCAATGCCTCCATGCTCACTCCCATTACGACCCTTGCTGACGGTCTTTTCTTTTAATACCTTGCTGAGACGATTGCTTGGCCGCTACCGTTAGCAAGCCTTTGCTTGTTAACAACCGGGCCACCGTGTCGGTTGGCTTGGCACCCACACCCATCCAATAAGATACGCGGTCTTCTTTGACTGACAAATAAACAGGGGTTTGACGGGGATCGTATAACCCCAAAATTTCAACCGATTGACCATCCCTTGGATTGGTTGATGCTGCCACTACCACCCGGTAGACGGGTTGCTTTTTTTTGCCATGCCGCTTAAGTCTGATTCGTAATGCCATGTAAGTCTCCTTGTTCAGTTGAGTGCGATTGATACTTGCCCCCCCACCATCAGATGTGCCATTAAAGCATGTAACACCCATTGAGGGAAGGTGCGACATCCAAACGGACAGGGTTATGCGGGTAACAGCACACGACTAACCTGATCATCCGCCAGCGATTCCCCAATTAAAACCGCATCAACGGCATGGTCGTGCAATGCTTGAATATCGTGGGGGTCTCGGTAGCCACTCTCGGCCACCACTTTGATACCAGCCGGAATACGGGGCCTTAAGGTTAACGTAACAGATAAATCCACCGAAAATGTGTGAAGGTCGCGGTTGTTAATGCCAATTAAATCCACCCCCGGCATGCGTAACACACGGTCCAACTCTTCGGCGGTGTGAACTTCAACCAAGGCATCCAAGCCAAGGGTGTGGGCATGGGCATGCAGGTGATGCAACTGCTCATCAGATAAAATACCGGCAATTAACAACACCGCATCCGCCCCCAATCGAACCGTTTCATCCAATTGGAGCGTATCAATAATAAACTCTTTACGCAAAATGGGCAGGTGGCACATGGCACGAATCTGAGGGATATAGTCAGGATGGCCCATAAAATAACGTTGGTCGGTAAGCACAGACAATGCCACCGCCCCCCCTTTTTGAAACGACCGTGCAATGGCCACTGGGTCAAACACGGGGCGAATGATACCACGAGAGGGGGATGCCCGCTTCACCTCGGCAATCACCCCCACGGGTGACAAGGCATTCAAAAAGCGTCGGTGACGGGGTTGTGACGATACGGGTGGCAGGTCCTGCTGATGCAGCTGGGCCACTTCTTGGTGTTTGGTGGCAACAATTTGACGCAATATGCTGGGTAATTCGGTCATGAGGGGTCCTTTTGTGACTGGGTTTTAGATGTCAGGAGCTGGCGGTAATCTTCAGACAAATAACAGGTAGACCGAGGTGGCAACGAATGGGTCAACCATACGTTCCCACCAATCGTACAATAATCCCCAATGTCGGTATGCCCGCCCAAAATGGTGGCATGGGCATATACCACCACATGGTTACCCAACGTAGGGTGTCGTTTTTTGAGGGGGACCGGGCCCTTGGCCGGGTCAGTGGCATGGGATGACTTTTTGACACTCAAGGCCCCCAAGGTGACCCCATGATACAGCTTCACATGGTGGCCAATCACGGCGGTTTCACCAATCACAACGCCCGTGCCATGATCGATACAAAAAGAATGCCCAATGGTCGCACCCGGATGAATATCAATGCCCGTGACCGAATGGGCCCATTCGGTCATCATACGGGGAATGAGGGGGACTTTTTTTTGGTATAAAAAATGGGCCAGCCGATAGACCAAGGTGGCCTGAAACCCTGGGTATGACAAGATAATATCGTCGTGACTTTGAGCCGCAGGGTCTCCCGAATAGGTCGCCGCAATATCTTGCTTCAGTTCTTTTCGTAAGCGGGGTAAATAGCCCAACCACTCCGAGACCACCGCCTGGGCTTGAATAGACGCGTGGTGAATCTCATCGTCTTGCTGGCATCCCCATGCCAAAGCACACGCAACGGCGGGTGTAAAAATGCCTTGAATGCGACGCAATGTGTGTTGTAACGCGACAATGGGGTCAGGGGGGGCCGGTAGCGTGCCTGCTGGGTCCTGATCATAACGGACCTGAACGGGGGCAGTGGCGGTTGGATAGGGTCGATAATACCCAGGGTATAGCACCCAGCGGGTGTATTCCAATACCTCATGAATGGCCGAAACGGATATGGCATTCATACGGATGCCCCCATCATGCTGATAGCTGTCGAGCAACGCGTTGGCACAGGCGTCAACGGCATCATGGGGGGCATGTGGGTGGCGATCAGGCATGTGACACCGTCATGGTGGCCTCTAATTCAGAAACCAATTGCCCAATCGCATCAATACCTTGTTGCCAAAATGATTCATCGGTCATGGTAACGCCCGCCAATTGTCCAATGGCCACCGGGCTCATCGACGATCCGGCACTTAAAAAGTCACGGTAGGGGCCCACAAAAGAGGGCCCTTGTCGTTTGTATTGGTGGTACAACGACATAACCAACAGATTGCCCACATTATAAGAATACACATAAAAGGGAGATTCCATTAAATGGGGTATCGACAGCCATTCCCATTGGTAATGATCCGGAATATCCACCGCATCCCCAAACATCATGGCCAGTTCTTGTCGGTATAAGTCACACAATTCACGGGTGGCGGGTAATCGGGTTGAGCAAATCTCATGAACCTGTTGTTCAAACCGCGAAAACAAGTTTTGACGGTGACTGGTGGCAAAAATATCTTCTAGTTTTTCACACAAAATCGCTTGCTTGGCTGACACCGAGCTGGCCTGTGCCAACAACCGATCGGTCACCAACATTTCAGCAAACACGCTGGCCGTTTCACACAAGGGTAAAATGGGATGGTAATACGCCAACGGGTGATGGGCACAACACATGGCATGAATGGCATGTCCCAATTCGTGGGCCAGGGTGGCCACGTCACGTGATCGACCCAAAAAGTTCGTCATCACAAAGGGGTCGATGCCAGGTACGGATGACGAACAATAGGCCCCCCCTTGTTTGGTGGGATGCACCCGCGCATCAATCCGACGCCGATCAATGACCCGCTTGGCCATGTCATAGAAGGTCGTATCAAAGGCCTTCATACTATCCAAAACCAATGCCACCGCCTCATCCCAAGTGTAACGATCAGACGCCTGGGGCAAGGGGGCGTACAGATCGGCCAGGGTGAGGACTGGCAATCCGAGCAACTGCCGTTTAATGCGATAATACCGCTGGACCAATCCGTAGGATGCCACAGTCACCCGCTCGATCATGGCCACCATCTCTTCATCTAAATCGGCCCCCATCAGTTTGACCGATCGGGGGGTCTTGAACCCACGGGCTTGCCTTTCGATATTAAAATCCTTAATGATGGATTTAAAAGCCCCCCCCAACACAACAGACTGTTCGGCCACACGGTTGAGGTATAGGGTCATGGCACGTGCCCGAACGGATGGGTCAGGGTCGTGTCGCAAGGCCCGTAATTGAGACCCATTCAAGCGGTCGACTTTGCCATTGGTTTCCCACTCATATTCAAATGATGACACCCATTCGTTGACCATGTTGGTCATGGCATTGACACCGGTGATGTCTTTAAGGGCGATCCATTTTTCTTCGGGCTCGGTTAGTTGATAGGGGGCGGTTTTAATTAACAACGCCACTTGATAGCGTCGGGTTGAGAGTGCGGTGTCGGCAAGCCATTGTTGGTGAATGGCGTCAGAGGCTTGTCCCACTTCCAACTGAAAAAAAACCAATTCATTAGACAGCGTGGCCCCATCGGTTTCAACCCGGTCCACCAAGGCCTTGACCCCATCGTCTTGGGTGTCGACCGATTGGCGCAAATGGGCATACTGACTCACAACATAAAAATCGTGTAACAATTGGTCGTAGGCATCAAGGGCGATCGCCAATTCGTGGGCAGATAACGAGGCAACCCGCCCCCGATAGGTCGTGGCAAAGTCGTTGGCTTTGGTTAAGGCCATCGACAGGCGACGATCCAATGATGGGTCGGTATCAGATGGTGACAATTCAGATAAATCCCAAATGGGTGATGATGACTGGGTCATGCCTAACTCCCTTGCTTTAATGACAACCCCTCAAACCTATCATAAATCAATCAAAAACACGACATGGTGCAGGGGCACCCTATCCATTGAGGGACCTGGACAGCCCCAAGGCAACCTGATAAAAGTGGCGGGCTTCAGATACAAGATGAAAGGAGGCCCGTATGCTATCCACCTTGATGGGCAACTTACTGTCGCCTGAAGTAATGTTTTTTATATTGGGTATATTGGCCAGTGTGTTTCAATCCGATTTAAAATTTCCCAAAGGATTGGCCGATACGTTATCGATGTATTTGTTGATTGCCATCGGCTTGAAGGGCGGGGTGGAACTGGCCCAAAGTGACGGGGGGCAAGTATGGTTGCCGTTGTGTTTGGCCATTTCATTGGGCCTTTGCATCCCCATCATTGTATACACACTGTCTCGGTTGTTGCGGTTTAGCCACGACAATGGGGTGGGTCTCGCGGCGTCATATGGATCGGTCAGCATTGTAACCTTTGGGGCCGCCATTAACTATTTGTCCGTGATGAAAGTGCCGTATGAAAGTTTTTTAAATGCGGTGGTGGTATTGATGGAAAGCCCGGCTATTTTTGTGGCGCTGCTGTTGCATCAATATTGGCAACGAAAACCCGGGGTAATGGGTGCCAGTGAACCCAAACCAAAAGGACGGTTGATGCACCTCGTCAAAGACACTTTTTTTGGTCAAAGTGTGCTACTCATGCAAGGCAGTTTGTTAATTGGGGCCATCATGTCAGCCAAAGCCATGACCAATGTTAAACCCTTGTTCACCGATTTATACCGTGGGTTTTTGGTCTTGTTTTTAATGTATATGGGCCTGCAAGCGGGCAAACACCTCAAAGACTTAAAAGGACGACTCTTGCCAATGTTGGTCATTGGGGTGGGGATACCCATTGGGGCGGGAACCTTGGGCGTGCTGGCCAGCCATGCCATTGGGATGTCGGTTGGGGGAAGCATGGTGTTTGGCATTTTATCTGGTAGTGCTTCATATATTGCGGCCCCGGCCGCCATAAGGGCCAGTGTGCCCCAAGCCAATCCTGCGATTTATTTAGGGGGGGCATTGGGGGTCACCTTTCCCTTCAATTTGGCCATCGGCATTCCCCTTTATTATTGGTTGGCCAGTATTCTTTAATGCCCAGGCGCGCATCGGTTATCCCGCCCATGTGTGATGGGGGGCACCGGTGAGTCACAAAGCGAGTTACAATCCGTAAAGGCACGGCAATCCATGCTGAGCGAGGGGTATTCGGGCATGGCTTTGATGCTTGCCCCCCCACCAAATGGTGGGGGGCGCTAGTGCCAGGCCCTAGTTGGGGGTGATACCGGCGGCCCCCCGCATCATCTGATACGCCCCATCCCACAATGCCAACCGACACCGCAACGCCGCCATCACGGCGTTGGTCGCCTCATGCCATCGCTGCGCATCGTCCCCGCACGCCAACGCCACCATCCGAACGGCCAAAGGCCCGTGCTCATCCCCATCCAACTGAATGTGTCGTTGAATATATCGAATCAACGGGGTGAGCCCCCCATTGCCTTCGTCTAGGTCTTTTAACAGCTGGGGAAACATATCCGGAATTAATTCCTCACGCCCAAATGCAAACACTGCCGCTTTCACCCATAGGGGCGATTCTGAGGCAATGGACCATGTAAACTGAATAAACGCCTTGCTACTGTCAGGCAACCCCGATTGCCTCACGGCAAGAGGCAAGGGCACCCCCTGCCGAATCGCAGCGACCATGTCACGAATGGGGGCTGTATCACAACCCAGTGTGTCCATGGCATGAAGGTACCATTCAAAATGGCTAATCGGGTGGCCATTGTCATCGGTATCCGATTCTTCGGCCCACACAATCTCATTGATTAAGCGACGAGACACCGGATCAACCGTGGGTACCCACGGAATATCCACACAGGTCAGATCACGTTGCAAGGCTTTTAAAAGGGTCATGAAATCCCATACCGCCGCAACATGATGGGCCATGAACACCCGAACGGCCGCCACCTGCCGCAACGAATCAAACAAGGGGTGCACAATGAGTTGCTGTCGAATGGGGTCAATCTGCTGTAACAAGGTCGTGTGATAGATGCTCATAAGAGACCTCCTGTGTCGTGATCGCCAAGGACCATCGTCGCCGATTCAAAACAAAAACACAAGTCACGCCCACCAACGCCCATAACTGACATACCCCAAGCCGTCGACACATCCCGCGATGGGTATCCCATCCCGCACACCCACCCGCCTTGCCAAAGAAGGGGGTGCCCCGTTAGACCCCACAACATGCCACACTCAAAGGACGGTTTCTCATTTTCTATATCCAACACAAGGCATGGGATGCCACCACCCATCCCCGCCATAAAAAAATGATACCCAAAACCATTTCCTTTATATAGAATAGCCCACCATGATGTCATTTTCACCCGTCGGGGTATATGAATGGACCCCCCAAGAAGCCCATCGTCACCATACCATCACCCAAACCTTACGGCAGGGGTTTGAAGCACATGGCTTTCAAGCGGTACGCAGTCCCGTTATCGATGACCTAAACTCGCTTCGCCCCGGATTGGATGAGACCCTGATATCATCACTGATTCATATTCATCACCATGGGCACACGCATCGCATTTTAAGGCCCGATCACACCACCCCCATTGCGCGCATGGTGGCCACCCGCATGCCGACCCAATTGCCACTCAAACTGTATTACATGGCCCCCATTTTTAGGCAACCCACCCATGATTGGGAAGCCATGGAACAATTTCAGGCTGGCTGTGAATGGATTGGCCCCAGTGACCAAGAAGCCGATTGGCACACCCTGGCATTGTGCCTGTCGCAATTGCAACAAATTGGGTTAACCCAATTGGCAGTCGACATCGGTCATGTGGGGTTTTTAGCCCCTTATTCACCCCAAGAAAAACGAGCGTTGCTAGATGGCGATTATGTTGCGTTGGGCCACTTGCCCCAACGAGGGGGGCTTGAATTAACCACCCCCATACCAGAATTGGGCACTTTATTTCGCCACATTCAATCGTCTGAATGGGCACCCTGTGTTTCGGTCTTTACGGGATTGGTCCCCACCCTATCCTATTACACTGGGTTCGTTTTTTCGGTCATGGCCCCTGGGTTCAGGGCCCCCATCGCCACCGGCGGACGATACGATGGCCTAATGTCACGGTTTGGATTGCCATGCCCCGCCGTTGGGTTTGCCATCCACCTCAACGAAATCATGGACCACACATGACACTCACCATTGCCGTTGCCAAAGGGTATTTATTAGACCAAGCCATCCCCATTCTAAAAGCGGCCGGGATTGCGTTTGATGCCACCGAATTGGCATCCCGGCGGTTGTTTATCGAAGACGCATCCCATCGGTATCGGTTGTTACAGGTGCGGCCATGGGATGTGCCCGTGTATGTGGCCATGGGTGCCGCCGATTTGGGCATTGTGGGACATGATGTCTTGGTCGAACACGATGTATCGGTATTGCGATTACTCAATCTGGGATTTGGGGCCTGTCGGTTGGTGATTGCCGCCCCATCCGATCGCACCGCCCCATTGGGTCATGGCATTAAAATTGCCACCAAATACCCACAAGCCACTGCTCAGTATTGTCACAAACAAGGCATCAAGGCCCAGCTCATCAACTTGTATGGGGCCATTGAATTGGCACCACTCACGGGCTTATCTGACGTCATATCCGATTTAACTGCCACGGGGAAAACATTGGCCGAAAACGGGTTGGTTATTATGGACACGGTGTATCATTCCACTGCGTTTTTAATTGCCAATCCGACCCAATTTCGATTGAAAGATGCCGACATTCGGTCGATGATTAACCGCTTACACCCACTGTGTCCGTCCCTTTCGACCCCTTCATTGGCCACATGATTTACCCCGAACAACGGCAAATTATCAAACAATTGCTCACCCCCTCATTGTCTTGTGAGCAGATCGAAGATATTCCCTTGCACCTGTTAATGGATCGGGGGTATGACACCTTGTTATTGGATTTAGACAACACCATTTTATCCCCTCGTCACCGAGACATCAGTTTACGGTGTCTCAATTGGGTGAACAAAGCCCAAACCATTGGGTTTTCGGTGCATATCATCTCGAACAATGGGGATGCCTATCGGGTGGAACGTGCCGCCAAGCAATTGGGTATACCGGGCTTGTATCTGGCCAACAAACCCTTTCCGGGGGCCTTGCGACACTATGCCAACCATCATCAGTTCGCACTTAAATCCAGTGTATTGGTGGGGGATCAATTGTTAACCGATGTCGTGGTCGCCAATTGGGTGCGGGCTTACAGTGTATGGGTCCAGCCCCTCGATCCTCAATTATCCATTCTTAAAACCATTCAGAAAGATATCGAATCATGGTTGCGTGGCACCGTGTCATCCCTGTCCTAACCCTCGTATTAGGGGTGGCATCGTCACTGGATGCGTCCGTAAGGTTTGATGTCAGACAACAGCAGCACACCATTGTGGTGAATGGGACTGAGTTGGTGGTGCAACGGCGGGTGGCCACCAACACGTTAACCCAAAAAAAAGCCACCTATGCCATTAAAATCAGTGATACCTTGGGTCGTGTGTTATACATCAAAAAGCCTGATGTCCCGTTTCATGCGTTTTGCGATGACACCTACGCCAATGACGTACAGGCCGTTCCGGTCATTGGCAAAACGGGGGCCGGGGTGGCCATTGTGGTCACCCATCACACCCATCCTGCCCCCAAATCCACCCTTGATTTATTGGCCATTCGAACCAAACAAGACGGACTGATCCAACGAAAATGGGTGTATCTTGACCCCATTGTTCAACAATTTACAAACCGCTTTGTGATGCCCTCCCTCACAACCCAATCCGTCATCAAACTGCCCAACGATGAATGGGACTATCGACACTGGACCGGGCAAGTGTACCTCATATTGCCCGTACGCATTCAGTGGGACACGGGGTTTTATCTCCCCCCTGAACCGATGGTGGGGCGGGTTGATGTGCCCGTATACCGTCCCAAACAAGGTGAACTGACAGTGCATTTAAAACCAACCCAACGTTCGGTTTCTGCGATTTTGGCGGTAACCCCCACTGCTGCCATCACCTTTATGCAAGGGGTCGGGCGTGCGATGATGACCCCCCAAGGCATCGTGGTGGATGAATTGGGCCTGAGGGTCGATGTGAATGGCCGTTCGGGTTGGGTACTGACAAAAGAGGGGTTTAACGTATTGGGACTATTAAAGGAATAACACCATGAACCACCGCATTGGCACGCTCATGGGGGGATTGTTACTCATCGCAAATACCCTGTGGGCAGGGCCACAGTTGGTGGGGACGGGGGCAACCTTTCCGTACCCCCTGTATACCAGCATGTTTGGCGACTACACAGCTGAAACCGGGGTGCCGGTTAATTATCAAGCCATTGGATCAGGTGGGGGGGTGAAACAAATTCGATCCAAAACCGTGGATTTTGGGGCCACCGATGCGTTTGTATCCAGCAAAGAATTAAAAACATTTTCATCACCCCTGTTGCATATTCCCACTTGTTTAGGGGCGGTGGTGGTGGTGGTCAATCTGCCACATCGTCCCCGTTTGATATTAAATGGGGCAACCCTGGCCAAGATTTACATGGGTCAGATTCGACGGTGGAATGATCCCGCCATCCGACACCTAAACCCGGGGATTTCACTCCCCAATTGGCCCATTGCGGTGATTCACCGTGCCGACGGCAGTGGCACCACCCATGGGTTTGTGTCTTTTTTGGCGGCCCATTCGGGTGAATGGAAACAAAAAGTGGGGGTAGGTAAGGCGGTGAATTGGCCCATCGGACTGGGTGGTAAAGGCAACCCAGGGGTCGCCGCCTTGGTGTCTCAAATTCCAGGATCAATTGGGTATACGGAATTGGTATACACCTTGCAATCCACCCTGCATGTCATTGCCATCCAAAACAAATCGGGGCGTCCGATTATGCCAAGCCTGGCATCGGTCACGGCTGCGATTCCCTCTGATTTTCCGGATGATTTTAGGGTGTCGATTATCAACACCCCCCAACCCAATGGGTACCCGATTAGTACCTTTACGTGGTTATTGGTGTATCAAGAACAGGCATACAATCAACGCACAAAAAAAGAAGCCCAAGAATTGGTTCGCCTCCTCAGGTGGACCGTCACCAATGCCCCCGTTTACACCCAACGATTGGGGTATGCCAGTTTGCCATCCGACATGAAACGGGCCGTATTGGCACGGATTGCCGGCATCACCTATCAGGGACAAGCAATACAGTGAGGTTGTTTCCTTTGTCGATTAAGGGGCAGCAATTGCGTCTTGATCCCACGGTGTATCATCATGTGATGACAGTTCGTCGCCTGAGGGTGGGGGATCCTGTTGAATGGGTAGATAACCAACAAATAAATCAAGGACGACTGGCCAACGCCCTCCCCCCCGATACCATTGAAGTGACCCAAGTATCCCAGCGCCAGGCCCTGGTGGGGGGACCCCATTGGACCGTGATTCAAGCCATTCCCAAAGGGGATAAAATGGGAGACATTATTCGAGGACTGGGCGAATTGGGGGTTCACACGATCATTCCGACCATCAGTGCCCGATGTGTCTCACAGGGGGGTGATCACAAAGTCGAACGATGGCAACGCATAGCAGAATCGGCGGCCATGCAAGCGCACCTTCCCCACATCCCTACGATTCAACCCATTCAACCCCTTCATACCGTTTTGGCGACACCTTATTCGCAAACCCGATACATTTGCTGGGAATCCGCCACGCCCACGCTGTCAGGCCCCACCCAGTTAGCCCATGACATCACACTGGTAATCGGACCGGAGGGGGGATTTGACGAAAAGGAAGTAACGTTGGCCACATCGTATGGATACAGTGTGTTGTCATTGGGGGCAACCGTCTTACGTGTTGAGCGTGCCGGATTGGTGGCGGTGGCGATGCTAACCGGATGGTTGGCCCACGCTGGGTTCTTGCCAAACCAAGCGTCTAGCAGGTAATATGCCACCCCTTGGAAAGAGGGCGGTTAGCTCAGGCGGTTAGAGCGCACGCCTGATAAGCGTGAGGTCCCTGGTTCAACTCCAGGACCGCCCACCATCCAAGTCCGCAGGATTGCGGGGGTGTAGCTCAGTTGGTAGAGCGTCTGCCTTGCACGCAGAAGGCCATCGGTTCAAATCCGTTCACCTCCACCATTAGCGGTTTATTTTTATCCCCACCCCGGCCCTCCCCTAAAGGGGAGGGAGAATAATGATATTTTTTTATGTGAGGGCGTTCCCCCCTCACACTCCCCCCTTAACCAATTTGAACTGGGGACCTGCGGTCCCCAAACCCCAGCAAAGGGGTTTCACCCCTTTAAATCCCCAAGACATGGCATGCATCCTTTTTGGGGTTCTAGGGGCCTTTGACCCCTAGTCTGGGGTTCGGGGACCGAAGGTCCCCGAAATAAAAACGTTTACTCCCTCCCCTCTGGGGAGGGTTGGGGTGGGGTTTTAATTCTGACTATCTCCCCCCCCCCGATTCCAACGCTAAAAAATTCTCACCTGTAATAACCGATTTTCCTGTTTGGCTCTCTAATTCTTTTCGAGCATTCTTTGCAATTTTACCCCCTTTTTTAGCTGGAACTTTATTCTATTCAAACCCGTTACTCTGTAACGTTTCGGCAATGTGACGGGTAGATAATTCGGCCAATGACGTAAAAATAAGCTCTGCTTCACTCATATGATCCCGCAAATGGTGCGGTCCCAGTTCTTTTAAGTTTTTATGCTGATTGACCGTAAGTCCCGACCATTCCTGATGAATAATGTTCGTAAGCACTGCATATTCTTGTCCTGGCTTAACCCCATGCCCTTTCCAATAGTCGGTTAGCTTGTTTCGGGTTTCTTGCCCCGTCATCCGCTGCTCAATCCATTTTTCCGATCGACCTGATTTTTTCCAGTTTTCTCGGGCCCGCTCTAACGATTGCGAAGGATCCACAAGTTCTTTGAGTCGCTCATGGCCAACTTTGGCCAACCATTGTTTGATGGGCTCGGCTTTGGGACTGGGTACACTTTGAATTAACCTCAATATGGTTTCAATATTTGCCAAATCGGTTAAATAGCGCTTTCCATCACTGGCAGTTAGCTTCAGTCGGTCACAATTTGTGACCACCTGGCTACCTTCTTTTTTAAGTCGTCCTTTGAGGGTAGACCAGTAACTTTTGGCTTTTTT